>Ga0315281_10002971_pt1 | contig 24965 bp, 19 predicted proteins | sample YL17G07_0_MG_FD_204540 | JGI IMG/M metagenome (GOLD analysis project Ga0315281, IMG submission 204540) | Sediment microbial communities from Yellowstone Lake, YNP, Wyoming, USA - YL17G07_0 | ecosystem: Environmental > Aquatic > Freshwater > Lake > Sediment | place: USA: Wyoming | collected... | reverse complement strand
CGGGATTGGTCTTGGAGACGTGGAACTCGGACAGGAAGTTGGTCGCGTTCCAGTACAGGCGCGGGCGGCGGCTGGCATCGCTGCGGATCGGGCCGGTGTAGACCACGTAGAACTTCCCGTTGTCCTTGAACTTGGGATGAAACGCCAAGCTCAGCAGGCCGCGCTCGTCGAACTCCCGGTCCAGCTTGACCATTTTGGCGCTGAGATCGAGGAAGGGCGTGGGCCGGAGCGCGCCGTCGGGCATCAGGATCTGGATCGTGCCCGATTGCTCCACGATGAAGCGGCGCTTGGTGCCGTCCGGCGCCGTCACCATCGCCAGGGGGTGAACCAGGTCTCCCACCAGCAGTTCCAGTTTCACCTTCACGTTGGCCCAGGCCGACGCCCCCAGCAGGGCCGGCAGCAGCAGGGACAGCAGCAATGCACGGATGAATCGAGTCATGACTCTCCTCGGTCGGATGGTGTGGCAGCCGGAGATTGGGCTGCCGCCAAGCAACTGTGCACGGCGCCCTCCCCGGATGAACGGAGCGGCGGCAACCCAATCGGTATGAATAGGCAGCGTCTCTTCCCGGGGCGGATGTACCACGCCTTGTGGCCGAAAGTCACCCTCCGCGTGCGGGACCCCGGCGGCGCCAGTGTCGGGCGAGGCGCGGCGTCGCGACGGCCCCGCGGCGCCCCGGCCGTAGCCGTTGCAACTCCAGCGGATTCCGGCTATGCACGGGGGCGAGCCCGCGCGCCGGCACGCGGCCGGGGCGCCGCATTCATCCTTGGTGGAGCCATCCGACATGTGGGAACAAAGCCTGACCCTCGGCCAGCGCACGCTGACCTTCCAGACGGGCAAGATCGCCAAGCAGGCCCACGGGGCCGTGCTGCTGCGCGAGGGCAAGACGGTGATCCTGTCCACCGTGGTCTACAATCCGATTCCCAAGCCGGAGCAGGACTTCTTCCCGCTCACGGTGGACTTCCGCGCCTACATGGCGGCGGCGGGCCGGATCCCGGGCGGGTTCCTGCGGCGCGAGGGCCGCAGCTCCGACACCGAGGTGCTGGGCAGCCGCCTGTGCGACCGCTCCCTGCGGCCGCTGTTCCCCGACGGCTTCCGCTGCGAGACCCAGGTGCTCTCCACGGTGCTCAGCTACGATCCGGAATCCGACGCGCCCGTGCTGGCCATCAACGGCGCGGCGGCGGCGGTGCATCTGTCGGAACTGCCCTTCGATGGCCCGCTGGCGGCGCTCCGCGTGGCGCGGGTCTCCGGCAAGCTGGTCGCGCTGCCGACGCCCCAGCAGCTGGCCCAGTCGGATCTGGACCTGGTGGTCTCCGTGCGGGCCCAAGGCGTGGTGATGATCGAGGGCGGCGCCAAGCAGGTGCCGGAGGCGGACGTGGTGCTGGCCTTGGACTTCGCGCGGGAGCAACTCTCGCCCCTGTTGGCGCTGATGGAGGCGCTGCGCAAGGCCGAGGGGCGACCCAAGGCCGCCGTGCCGCCGCCGCCCGCCCCGCCCGCCTGGGCCGCCGCGCTGGAGGCCGCGGCGCGCCCGCTGCTGGCCAAGGCTCTGGCGGTGACGGACAAGCTGGCCCGGCGCGATCGGGTACGGGACGCCAAGGCGCAGGCCACCGAGCAGGCGCGGGCGGCGCACCCTGACGCCGGCATCGAGCGTCAGGCTCCGGCCCTGTTGGCCCACGTGGAGGAGCAAATCGTGCGCGAGGCGATCGTCACGCAGCGCCGCCGCCTGGACGGCCGCGCACCGGACGCCATCCGCCCCATCGCCTGTGAGGTGGACTGGCTGCCCGCCACCCACGGCTCGGCCCTGTTCACGCGCGGGGAGACCCAGGCCATGGTGAGCCTGACCCTGGGCTCCACCCAGGACCGGCAGTTGATCGAGACGCTGGACGGCGTGCGCTTCGAGCGTTTCCTGCTGCATTACCACTTCCCGCCGTACTCGGTGGGCGAGGCGCGCCCCTTGCGCGGCCCCGGCCGGCGCGAGGTGGGCCATGGGGCGCTCGCGCGGCGCGCGCTGGAGGCCGTGCTGCCGCCGGACAAGGGCTTTCCTTACACGCTGCGCCTGGTGTCGGAGATCAGCGAATCCAACGGCTCGTCCTCCATGGCCACCGTCTGCGGCGGCTGCCTGGCCCTGATGGATGGCGGCGTGCCCATCGCCGCGCCGGTGGCGGGCATCGCCATGGGGCTGGTGGCGGAGGGCGAGAAGTTGGTCGTGCTGAGCGACATCCTGGGCGATGAGGACCACCTGGGCGACATGGACTTCAAGGTGGCCGGGACCGCCCAGGGCATCACCGCCATCCAGATGGACAACAAGATCGGCAGCCTGCCGCCCGCCGTCATGGGTCAGGCCCTGGAGCAGGCGCGGGTGGGCCGTCTGCACATCCTGGGAGAGATGGCCAAGGCCATCGCCTCCGTCCGGCCGGAAATCAAGCCCGCGGCGCCCAGCTATGCCCAGGTGACGATCTCCCCCAACCGCATCCGCGACCTGATCGGCCCCGGAGGCAAAGTCATCCAGGAGATTCAACGCACCCACGGCGCCAAGGTTGAGGTGGACGACACGGGCACCGTCAACATCTTCGCCCCCAACCGCGCCGCCCGCGACAACGCCCGCACGGCCGTGCTGGACAAGGCCGGCACCCTGGAGGTGGGCGCGGTCTTCGACGGCGTGGTGACCGGCGTGAAGGACTTCGGCGCCTTCGTGCGCATCCGGGGCCAGGAAGGCCTGGTGCATCGCTCGGAATGGGACGTCGCGCGCGTGGAGACCATGGCCGCCGTCACCCAGGAGGGCGCCGCGGTGCGGGTGAAGGTGCTGGGCGTGGACAAGGCGGGCAAGATCAGCCTCTCCCGCAAGGCGGCCCTGTAGGGCGATCCCGTGCGCCGGGCCGGGAACAGACGTTCCCCGGCGCCCAGCGGATGCGCGGCCCGCTTGCGGACCGGGTTGCTTGTGAACCCGAACCTGCGTCCCAACAGACCGGGCAGCCCCTCCGCATGCACGATGCGGCCCTCTGTTCGGCTGGGAGGTATAAGGATAGATATAGACGCAAGGTTAGCTGTTGGGTGCTCAAATTGGGCCTGCGAACGCCAGACGGCCTACCCGACCTCAGACCCAACATACCCTGATTGGTCGCAGGTCGCAGCCAGCCCGCCTTTGGCTGGACTATCCGATGTGCTTCCACGGCATTCGGTTGTCGATTGGATAGCGGTCTGTTGAATCGTTCTTGGGTTGGACTGGGTCTGGATATCAAAGATGTGTATAAACAGATAACAATATCATGTATATAGACTAATTTCAGATGTCGAGTCATTGCTGAACATCGGCGTCGGGTCCGTGTCGCGGAGTAGACGTTTCCTAAATTAGGTGGCGAGGCAATGAGCGTGGACGGTCAGTCCGAATAGCGATTGCAGGATAATGATGATTTCACCAACCTATGCATGGCCATACGGCAGACCCTCATCATTTTCCTAATACATGGTCGGTAAAGTCTCTTGGACGAGATATACGTCCAATTCATGCGGGATGCAAATTCGGCCTTGACAAGGCGCCGTTGTAGGCATAGGAGAAGGTCAATCCATGTGGGAGGCCCTATTGGGGGCGCCTCTCCAAGAGGGTCGGCCCGGGACGTTCAGCGGTCGGCTTGGGAACGCAGTCCTGCCAAAGCGAGGAATCATTCCTATGATACAGGGAAAGATCAAGATGCTCGATCTGGAGTCCCGCAAGGTCGTGATCGCGGCGGAGGACGGCCGCGAGCTAACGATGCGGGTTCCGGACGGCAAGATCATCGAAGTGGCGGAGCCGGCCACCCTGGGCATGATGGGTGGCGATCTGAAGGACCTGACCGTGGGCCATTGGGTGCGGGTGGCGATTGATGAGCACCATGCCGACGGCACCTGTACGTGCGGGACGTTGATCAGCATCAGTTGACCGGCGCGGAGCCCGGGGGCGGCGCGGGGTTGCGCGTGCCCGCCGGGCTTGCTCCACAGACATGTTGGCAGTGGAATCATCCGATGGGAGCGAACATGGAACCGAAGACGGACAAGACCGTGAACCGGCGCAGCTTCTTCAAGGCCCTGGCGGCCGGGGTGGGGGCGACAGGGGCGGCATTGGCCGCCGGCCGGGGTCTGGCGCGGGAACGGACGCCGGCCCCGAGCGGGCCTGTGCTCTATCGCCGCAGCGCCGAGGCGGAGCGCTACTACAAGACTCTGTACAGGTAAACCGGGGAAGAAAGGGAGATCTCATGAAACTCAGGAAAGTTGATGCCGGCCGCAAGCCCAAGAGCGCTTGGTCCGCGGCACTCAATCCACTGGTCAACCGCCGCAGGTTCCTCGGCTCGGCCGGGCTGGGCCTGGGCGTGCTGGCCGCCGGCCCCGCGCTGGCGCGCGAAGCCAAGGCCGCGACCGCGGCCGCGCCCCGCAAGCTGGAGCAGGTCAAGACCATCTGCGGCAACTGCGCCGTGGGCTGCGGAATCGTCGGCGAAACGGAGAACGGGGTCTGGGTGAGCCAGGAGCCCTGGTACGAGCATCCCATCAACCGCGGCAGCCTCTGCTCCAAGGGCGCCGCGGCGCGCGAGCACGTCATCAGCGAGAAGCGCCTGCGCTACCCGATGAAGCTGGAAGGGGGCAAATGGAAGCGGCTCTCCTGGGACACGGCGCTTTCCGAGATTTCCGCCAAGCTGCTGGAGTTGCGCGGCAAGCACGGGCCGGACAGCCTGATGGTGCTGGGCTCGGCGCATCACGGCAACGAGACGACCTACGCCCTGCGCAAGTGGGGCACGATGTGGGGGTCGAACAATATAGACCACCAGGCGAGGATCTGACACTCCACCACTGTCGCCGGTCTGGCGAACGTCTGGGGTTACGGTGCGATGACCAACTCGATGAACGACATTCGCAACGCGAAGAGTGTCCTCATCGTCGGTGAGAACGTCTGTACGTCGCACCCGATCGCGATGCAGCACATCCTGCACGCGAAGGAGATCAACAAGGCGCCGGTGATCGTCGTGGATCCCCGCTTCTCGAAGACGGCGGCCCTGGGCACGCAGCATGTTGGGTTGCGGCAGGGCACGGACGTCGCCTTCATCTACGGCCTGGTCAACGTGATCCTGGAGAACGGCTGGGAAGACAAGAAGATGCTGGCCGAGCGCACCTACGGGATCGAGGCGCTGCAAGAGGAATTGAAGAAGTACGACCTGGACACCGTCCAGAACGTGACGGGGGTGCCCAAGGAGACCATCCGCCAGGTGGCCAAGACCATCGCGGACGGACGGCCCGGCACCGTGATCTGGGCGATGGGCGGGACGCAGCACAGCCACGGCACGGGCGTCGTGCGCACCTTCTGCATCCTGCAGCTCGTGCTGGGCAACATGGGCCGGTCGGGCGGCGGCACCAACGTGTTCCGCGGCCATGACAACGTCCAGGGCGCCACCGACCTGGGGCTCACCAGCGACAGCCTGCCGGGCTACTACGGCGTGGCCCCCACGGCCTTCGCGCATTGGGCCAACGTCTGGGGCGCGGATATCGAGTGGCTCAAGGGGCGGTACAAGTCCGAGGCCCTGATGACCAAGCCGGGGTTCACGGTCGCCCGCTGGTATGAGGGCGTGCTGATGGAGGCCAAGGATTTGGATCAGGAGAACACCAACCTGCATGCCGTGGTCTTCTGGGGGCATTCGACCAACAGCCAGTCCCAGATGGACCGCGTCAAGCGGGCGCTGGACAAGGTGGACCTGATCGTGGACATTGACCCCTTCGTGTCCAATACGGCCGTCCTGGCCGACCGCAAGGACGGGGTGTACCTGCTCCCGGCGGCGACGGTCTATGAGCAGCGCGGGTCGGTGACCAACTCCAACCGCGACGTCCAGTGGCGCAACCAGATCGTCAAGCCGGTCTGGGAGAGCCGCATTGACCTGGACATCATGATGGACCTGGCCAACCGCCTGGGCTTCGGCAAGGAGTTCACCAAGAACAACAAGAAGGCGTGGTCCAAGGAGACCCTCAACGAGGACATCGCCGAGGAGTGGTCCATGGGCATGCGCTCCATCGGCATGGTGGGCCAGACGCCGGCGCGCATGAAGCGCCAGCAGGAATACGCCCACCTGTTCGACGTGGACACCAAGAAGGCCAAGGGCGGTCCGGTGGACGGCGAGTCGTGGGGGTTGCCCTGGCCCTGTTGGACGGACAAGCATCCCGGCACGCCGATCCTGTACCGCGCGGACATCCCCGTGGCCCAGGGCGGCATGGGCTTCCGCGCCCGCTGGGGCAAGGAAGCGCCGGACGGCAAGACCCTGCTCGCGGGCGACACGGTGACCCTGCCCGGCAGCAAGACCAAGGGCGGGTACGACACGGTGAAGGACAGTGCCACGGACATCACCGGCAAGGTCTTCGCCGAGGCCCTGGCCCAGGGCTTGGCGCCCAGCGGCAACGGCCGGGCGCGCCTGAACGCCTTCGGCATCCCCGATCCGGTGCCCACGCACCGCGAGCCGATCCACAGCCCGCGGCCCGACCTGATCACCAAGTGGCCCACGTACGACGACGTGAAGTTCCAGTACCGGGTGCCCACGCTCTTCAAGAGCCTGCAGAAGCCGGATTGGGCCGCCAAGTTTCCGGTGATCCTCAACACCGGCCGCCAGGTGGAGTTGGAGGGCGGCGGCGCTTCGGAGCGCGCCTGCTCCTGGCTGGTGGAGTTGCAGCCGGAAATGTACGCGGAAATCCATCCGGAACTGGCCAAGAAGCACAGCCTGAAGCACGGCGACTGGATGTGGGTGGAAAGTCCGGAAGACCTGGACGACCGGCCCAGCCGCGTCAAGGTCAAGGCCCGCGTGACCCTGCGCGTTACGCCCAACATGATCTACCTCCCCTTCCACTGGGGCGGCAGCTTCGAGGGCAAGTCGTTGGCCTCCAAGTACCCCGACGGCACGGTGCCGTTTGGGATCGGCGAGTCCGCCAACGTCGTCACCAACTACGGCTACGACCGGGTTACCCAGATGCAAGAGACCAAGGGTGGCCTGTGCCGTATCGTGAAAGCCTGATCCGGGGAGATTTGCGACCATGGCAAAAGCATTAGCGGCGACACCCGGGGCGCAAGGGAAGAATCCCCGGATGATGTTCTATGTCGACGTCGCCCGCTGCATCGAATGCGGCGGGTGCGAGGTCGGCTGCAAGAACGAAAACGAAGTGCCTTTCGGCATCCAGCGCATTCGCGTGCTGACCGTGAATGAAGGCCAGACGGGCGAAACCAACGTCCCGGTGCCCTGCATGCACTGCAGCAACGCTCCCTGCGTGGGCGTCTGCCCCGTGGATGCCCTGTTCACGCGGGCGGACGGCATCGTCCATGTGAACAAGGAAACCTGCATCGGCTGCGGCTACTGCCTGTACGCCTGCCCCTTCGGCGCACCCCAGTTCCCCACCAACGCGCTGTTCGGCTCGCGCGGGGTGATGGACAAATGCACCTACTGCGCCGGCGGACCGGTGGAGGCGTTCTCCGCCAAGGAGCACACAATCTACGGCTCCAACCGCGTGGCGGAGGGCAAGCTGCCCATGTGCGCCTCCATCTGCGCCACCAAGGCGCTGGTGGCCGGCGACGCCGAGGAAGTCGAGAAGGTCATGAAGCAGCGCGTGGCGGCCCGCGGCTACGGCCAAAGCAACTGGGGCTGGCAGACAGCCTACCAACGCGCCTGAACCGACCGCGGCGGCCGCGTGGAGCGGCGCGGCCGGAGCCCCCTCCAGGGCTCCGGCCCGCATCCTGCGCGTGCCGCGCCATCTCATGGAGGGACCCGATGACGATCCGATTGCGAAACAACTCCAGACGGCGCAACGTCTCATTCCTGGCGCGAATGCTGACACTGCTGACCGTATTCATTCTGTTGGCCAACATCGGCTTCCTCTTGGCCGATGTCACCCTGCCGGATTCCGAAGTGGGGCTGCGGCAGATGAATCAGCACAGGCAGATCCTGCCCGCCACCCAGTACTTCCTCTCCATGCGCGATTCGCGCATGATCCCGACGTTCGGTATCGCCATGATCGTATTCGTGGCGATTTCCCTGGCGCACTTCTTCACGTTCGGGCCCAAGGACATGTCCACGGCCGACGAGAAGGACCTGATTCCTTGGTGGACGCTGACCGAGCGCATCCTGCATTGGGTCGTCGCCGTGGCGTTCGTCATTCTGGGGGTCAGCGGCTTGTGGATCACCTACGGCCGCACCCTGGGCGGCGGCGGCGGCGCGTTGGTGCTGCGCATGGCGCACGAGTACGCCGGGCTGATCTTCACCCCCGCCTTGCTCATCATGATCGCGATCTGGCTGCGCAATGCCATGTTTCGCGCCTATGACATGGAGTGGATGAAGCACCTGGGCGGCTATGTGGGCTACAAGGGCAAGATCGTCTCCGGGAAGTTCAACGCCGGCCAGAAGTTCTGGTACTGGGTGATGACGGTCTGCGGGGTGATCTTGATGCTGACCGGGCTGGCGGTCTACCTCAATTGGGGCGACGTCACCGACGCGCGCGTCTTCATGGTGATCCACCTCTACGCCGCCATGCCGATCCTGCTGATGTTCCTGGTGCATCTCTACATGTCCACGCTGGGCACCAAGGGCACCCTGATGTCCATGTTTCACGGCAGGTTCAGCAAGACCGCGGCGGGCAAGTTCCATTCCGACGCCGCCAATCTGAAGGCCTAGACCCAATTCTCGCGCGCCGCGCCGGACGCTCCACAGCGTCCGGCGCGGCCGCAACTCCTCCGGCGGACCCTCATGCGGCACTTGGTGGCAGCCCTGCGCGCCGCCCTCCTGGGCGCTTGTCGGGTCGCGGCCATGGCCGGCATGGCGCTCGCGCCGGCGGCGGCGTGGGCCGATTCCCAAACCCCCTCCGGTACGCCCCACGGCCACTACGAGACCGGGGCGTTTCCTCACCACGTCACGGTGGCCGACTTCAACGGCGATGGGCGGCCCGATCTGGCCGTGCCCGATGCGGGCGCCCGCACGGTGAGCGTCCTGCTGGGCGATGGCAAGGGCGGGTTCGCCGCCGCCGTCCACTACCCCACCGGCCGCGGGCCGTCCTGGACGGACGTGGGCGACTTCGACGGGGACGGCAAGCTGGATCTCGTCATCGCCAACACCGGCTCCAGCAGCCTCACGCTGTACTTTGGCGACGGCCAGGGCGGCTTCGGCCGCCGCCTGGACGTGGACGGCGTGCGCACGCCCAGTTGCGTGGCCGTGGCGGACTTCAACCGCGACGGCAAGCCGGACCTGGCGGTCGTTGAGCCGCTGCCGGGGCGCGTCCGCGTGCTGCTCAACGCGGGCGGCGGACGCTTCACCGCCGGGGCATCCTACGCGCTGGACGACGCCCCGCACATCATTGACCAAGTGGACATCAACCGGGACGGCATCGCCGATCTGGTGGTCGGCAGCCTCGTCAAGCACACCCTCTCCGTGCTTCCCGGCAAGGGAGACGGAACCTTCCGCGAGCCGGTCACCGTGGAGCTGGGCAGCACGCCGCACTATCGCGTGTACGGGGACTGGAACGGCGACGGATTCCTGGATGCCGCCGTGACCCTGGCCGGGGACGGCGCGCTGCAGATCCTGCTCGGTGACGCACAGGGCCGCCTGACGCTGGGGGAGAAGATTCCCGTGGGCATCAACCCCCATGGGCTGGTGCGCGGCGACTTCGATGGTGACGGCAAGGCGGACCTGGCCCTGGCCACCCGCACGTCCCGCGAGTTGATCGTGCTGCTGGGCGACGGCAAGGGCCGCTTCACCAGGCGCCTTCCCATCCCCATCGGGGAGGACATCATCGCCCTGGAGCAGGGGGACTTCCACAACCACGGCCGGGCCGATCTGGCGCTGGTCTCGGCCAGTTCCGATGCGATCATCATCTGCAAGGCCCTGGGAGGCGGTGAGTTCGTTTGTCCCCTGGGACGCAAGATCTAAGGGTGGTGTCCCCGTAGATTCCGCAGTATCCTGATCGACAGGCTGCCGCACCGCTTTCCGCCGCGGATGGGCCACGGGCCCGCCCTGCGGGGCATTGCAATGCTGACCTTCCCGGACAAGGAACGACGATGCGCCAGAAGTGGGCGGTATTTCTCTGTCAGTGCGGCACAAGCGTGCCGCTGGACGCGGCGCTGGTGACCGATCCCACGGCGTTCGTCCTGCATGCGGCCGGGCCGGAGGACCTGCCGCGCTTCGCCGCACAGGCGCGCGCCCAGGCGGCCCAGCGGGTGCTCGTCTGCTGCGTGGAGGCCGATGCGGCCGCCGCGGCGCTGCGCGAGGATGGGCTGACCGCCACGGTTCATACGCTGGATCTGGAAGGGCGCTGCTTCGCGGTGCATGCGGACGCGGCAACCGCCGCGAGCAAGGCCCGCCGCCTGATCACCGCCGCCATGCGGGCCGGGGAGGAGGCGGTGGAAACCCGCATCAACCGGCTGGAGGTCGGCCCGCGCGTGCTGATCGCCGGGGAGGCCGCGGGCGCGCTCGCGCTGGCCGAACGGCTGGGGGAGAGCGCCCAGCCGGTGGTGTTCGTGGAGGATGGTGAGACGCTCGCACCGGCCCAGGCGGCCCAGGTCAACCCCGGCCGCGTGACCGGCGTGGAGGGGCGGTTGGGAGCGTTCACGGTCACCGTGCAGCCGCCGCAGCCGGGGGCGCCGTCGCGCCGCGTCTCCGCGCCGCAGGTGGCCTTCGTCGGCCCTGGGGGTGCGCCGACCTTGCCCGGGCGCACGGGCCTGCACCGGCTCCCCGTGGCCGACGAGGAGACCCTGCGCGCCGCCGCCGGCCGCATGGCGGACTTGATCGGCACCTTCGAGAAGTCGGAAGCCGTGACCTACGACCCCGCGCTGTGCGCCGGCGGGGCGGCGGGCCGGGAGGCGTGCGGGCTGTGCCTGCGCCATTGCCCCTATGACGCCTTGGCGCGCGACCCGGAGCAGCCGCTGCGCATCCGCGTGGATCACCTGAGTTGCGAGGGCTGCGGGGCCTGCGCCTCCGCCTGCCCCACCTCGGCGCTGGCCTTCACCGAGCCCTCCGCGGGCGCGCTGTATGCGCAGATGCATGCCCTGGTGGCGGAGCGCGCCGCGGACGAGCGCCCGGTGCTCGTGCTGCATTGCGGGGAGAACGGTGCGCGCCTGCTGGACCGCGCCGGGCGCGAGCGGCTGGGCTACCCGGCCAACCTGCTGCCCGTGGCGGTGCCCTGCCTGCGCTTCGTGTCCGAGGCGCACCTGCTGGCGGCCGTCCGGCTGGGCGCGGCCGGTGTGGCGCTGCTGGGCTGCGAGGCCTGCCCCAACGGCGAGCGCGCGTTGCTGCTGGAGAAACTGAAGCTGACGGGCGACGTGCTGGGCGCCTTCAAGCTGGGGGCTGAGCGCATCCGGCTGATCACCACTCAGCCCGGCGGCGAAAGCGAAGCCCTGGCCGCGCTGACGAGCTTCGCGGATGCGGTGGGCCCGCCGCCGCTCAGCTTCACCGGCAAGCGCTTTCACGCGCGGGAAAATCGCGCCGCCGTGGCGGAGGCGCTCGCCGGGTTCATGGCCGCCGGCGGGTTGCATCCGGGCGGCATCCCCGTGGCGGCCGACGCGGCCTATGCCCTGGCCGACGTGCGGGCGGAGGGCTGCACGCTCTGCCGCTCCTGCGTCAACGTCTGCCCCACCCATGCCTTCGTGTTCGACGAGGGCGCCCAGGCGCTCCAGTTCAAGCACATCGCTTGCGTGGGCTGCGGGCTGTGCGAGCAGGCGTGTCCGGAGCGAGTGATTACCCTGCGGAGGGAGTTGTACCTGGAGCCGGACGCCCTGGAGCACCAGACGGTCGCCCAGGACGAGGCCGTGTTCTGTCCGCGCTGTGCCAAGCCCTTCGGCAACCGCCGCGCGCTGGATGCCGTCCTGGCGCGGCTCGCGCAGGCCCCCGGCATGGCCGATGCCTTCGCGGGAGCGCGCGCGCACCTGCTGACCTACTGTCCCGACTGCCGGGCCGTGAGCGCGATCCTGGAGGTCAACAAGGGCTGGGTGCCCTAAGGAGGTGCGATGGCGGGCCAACGCGGGCAGGGCGGGGGGGCGAAGCGCGGCCGGCGGGCCTCCCACTTCATGGATGTGGTGCTGGACGGCTACGCCCGCTTCACGGCCCTGCGGCTGTGGCGGGACTATGAGACCCTGCTGGAGGCGCACGACCGCAACCCCGCCACGGCGCTGGCGGAAGCCGGCCACTTCACCGAGATGGGCCGCTACCGCGGGCTGTGGCTGCGCCCGTGGCGGAGCCTGGTGGTGGAACCCTGCGGCGATCCGTCCGTGCCCCTCTACGGCCGCGTGGAGGCCGCCGTCCGCGAGGCCCTGCGCGAGGAGCGCGCGGCGCGCCTGGACGCCGGCGACAGCGCCCTGGAGGATACGCCGCTGTACCGGGACTATGTGGCCCAGGCGATGGGCCAGTTGCTGGAGGAGGCATCCGCGTCCAGCGGCGAGCCGGGCTAGGGGCCCTCACCTCCGCGGGCCGCGGCGCCATCGGCGGCCATCCTGCCGCCGCGGCGCGGCCGATCCTTCAATGTGAGGTCCCCAATGGCGGGTGAATTTGAACTGGGTCTCGGTGCCCGCGTCGAGCCGGACGGCAGCACCCGCTTCCGCGTCTGGGCGCCCAAGGCGGAGCGCCTCGCGGTCAACGTCCTGACGCCCGGTGCGCGCGCCGAGGAGATGCAGCGCGGCGACGGCGACGTGTTCGAGGCGCGGATTGCGGACGTCGGCGCCGGCAGCGACTATCGCTACCTCATCAACGGAGAACTGGCGCGGCCGGATCCGGTGTCCCGCTGGCAGCCCCAGGGCGTCCATGGCCCCTCCCGCATCGTGGACCCCGGCGCGTTCGCCTGGGGCGATGGGTCGTGGAAGGGCATTCCGCCGGAACGGCTCGTGTGCTACGAACTGCACGTCGGAACCTTCACGGCCGAGGGGACCTTCGCGGCGGTCATTCCCAAGCTCCCCTACTTGCGCAACCTAGGCGTGACGGCGGTGGAGCTCATGCCGGTGGCGGAGTTCCCGGGCCGGCGCAACTGGGGCTACGACGGCGTACACCTCTACGCGCCCCAGTCCACCTACGGCGGACCGCATGGGCTCAAGTCGCTGGTGGACGCCTGCCATCGCGAGGGCCTGGCGGCCGTCCTGGACGTCGTCTACAACCATCTGGGCCCGGAAGGGAACTACCTCTCGGACTTCGCGCCCTACCTGACCGACCGCTACCGCGGGCCGTGGGGCGACGCGATCAACTTCGACGGCGCCGACTCCGACGGCGTGCGGCGGCACTTCCTCCTCAATGCGCTCTACTGGTTCAGCGAGTACCATCTGGACGCGCTGCGGCTCGATGCGATCCACGCCATCTTCGACTTTTCCGCGCGCCACCTGCTGGCGGAGATGCAAGCGCGCTCCCAAGCGCTGGCGCTGCGCTCCGGCCGGCCGGCGTACCTGATCGCGGAAAGCGATCTCAACGACGTCCGGGTGCTCAATCCCGCCGCGCGGGGCGGCCATGGCCTCGCTGCCCAGTGGAGCGACGACTTCCACCACGCCCTGCGGACGGTGCTGACCGGGGACCGGCGCGGTTACTTCGCGGACTTCGGCCGCCTGGAGGACTTGCGCAAGGCCTTCTGCGACGGCTTCGTGGTGGACGGCGGCTACTCCCGCTTCCGCCGGCGCAGCCACGGCTCCTCCTCCGTGGACGTGCCGGGGCGGCAATTCGTCGTCTGCACCCAGAATCATGACCAGATCGCCAACGGCAGCGGCGGCGACCGGCTCTCCACCCGGGTGGGGATCGAGCAGCAGAAACTTTCCGCGGTGGCCCTCTGGGTCGCGCCCTTTCTGCCGCTGCTGTTCATGGGCCAGGAGTTCGGCGAGACCGCGCCCTTTCTCTACTTCGTGGACCACGGCGACCCCGGGCTGGTCGCCGCCGTGCGGGAGGGCCGCCGGCGGGAACACGCGGCGTTCCACGGCGCCGATGCCTTCCCCGACCCCCAGGCCGAATCCACCTTCGCGCGCTCCCGGATGGACTGGGGGAAGCTGGAGCGCTCCCCGCACCGGGAAATCCTGCGGCTGTACCGCGACCTGACCGCCCTGCGGCGCGCGCACCCCGCGCTGTCCAATTGCCGCAAGGACCTAACGCGGGCCGCCCACGACGAGGGCGCGCGCTGGCTGCGGATCGAGCGCCGTGATCCGGTGGAGGCCACCCTAGTGGCCCTGTTCAACTTCCAAGGCACGGAGCAGCCGATCCCCCTGCCGCCGGGCGGGGCGGCGTATCGGCTGCTGCTCGCCTCGAGCAGCCCGCAGTACGCCGGCCCCCCCGGGGGAACGCTTCCACCGCCGCAGATCAAGGCCGCTGCGGGCGCCGAGGCGGCCATCCCGTGTCCCGCCTGGAGCGCCACCCTGTACCTGAAGACAGAGGCCAAGGACGGCCCCTGACGGTGGCTGCCGAGGCTGGTTCTTGAGTACCGTCAGAATGAGCGCCCTGCCATTCGGATTTTCGGTCAGTTTTATTGTATTCTCATATCGTATCATAGGGTTATTGGAATTTTGAATTGGGTTCGCCCCTGCATTTTTTTTTCTTCGCGGCGACGAGTGTCGCGAAAAAACAGGTAGCCTCAAACTGGCGGGCGGCGCGGTCGCCCCTGGGTGCGAGGACGCCCCGCACGGGGGAAGAACAGGACGGATGATCACGTCCGACCACGACATACGTATAACACGAATGGATCCGAGAGTCAATCGGAGTTGCTAGCGGGCAGGGCGCAGCAAGGAAGGGCGAACCCGCAGCGGCTGGACCCGCCGGTCTGCGCCAAGGGGCGGTCCAGGGGCCTGACGCGGTGCGGGTCGCGGCGCGAGGCACGAGGGCCCGCAAGGGGCCGCGGATTCTCCAACGGCCCCGCCCTTGTCCTTCGCGGCGCTTTCGCATATGACTTAAGGCTCAGCGGCGGTCGCGCCCCCACGCTCAGGCCGTCCACCGTCCCACTTCAGCCCCCAGCACGCAGCGCCCGCGCCACATGGATGCCTTCGTCGCAGCGATCGTGAGCCTTCTGCACGAGGGGCTGAAGTCCGCCGGGCTGGATCCGCCGCCGGAGATCGCCCCGGCCATGATCGAGCAGCCGCCCGACGCGGGGCTGGGCGATTATGCGTTTCCGTGCTTTCAATTGGCCAAGGCGCTGCGCAAGGCGCCGCCGCTGATCGCCAAGGATCTGGCCGCGCGCCTGGGGCCCGCGCTGGCGGGTCAGCGGCTGCTGACGGCCGTGGAGGCCGCGGGCCCCTACGTGAACTTCCGGGTCTCCGCCGCGGAGATGGCCCGGGCGGCGCTGCCGGCGATCCTGAGCGGAGGCTACTTCGAGGAGAACCGCCGCGTCCCGCGGGACAAGGTGATGGTGGAGTACTCCCAGCCCAACACACACAAGGCCTTCCACGTGGGGCACATGCGCAACGTGGCGCTGGGCGACGCGCTGGCGCGCATCCTGGCGTACAACGGCCACCCGGTGGTCGCCGCCAACTACATCGGCGACGTGGGCACGCATATCGCCAAGTGCTTGTGGTACTACCTGCGGCACCGCGCGGAGTTCGCCGAGCCGGAACCGCCGGCGGAGGGCCGCGGGGAATGGCTGGGCAAGCTCTACACGGCGGCGACGCTGCTGCTGGAGGACGCGCCCCCGGAGCGGCGCGCCGTGTACGACCGCGAGGTGAGCGAGCTCTTGCGGCAGTTGGAAGCCCGCCAGGGGGAGCCGCACCGGCTCTGGCAGGAGACCCGCCGCTGGTCGCTGGAGGCCTTCGACGAGATCTACCGCTGGCTGGGCGCGCGCTTCGACCATGTGTTCTACGAGTCGGAGATGGAACTGGGCCGGCAGATCGTCGACGACGGCCTGAAGCGCGGGGTGTTCGTGCGCTCCCAGGGCGCCGTGGGTGCGGATCTGGAGCCGTACAAGCTGGGCTTCTTCCTGGTGCTCAAGGGCGACGGCACCACCCTCTACTCCACCAAGGACCTGGCGCTCGCCCGGATCAAGTTCCGGGACTTCGGCATCGCCCAGGCCATCTACGTGGTGGGGGCGGAGCAGACGTTGCACTTCCAGCAGGTGTTCAAGACGCTGGAGCTGCTGGGCGAGGCCCAGGCGCGGCACTGCCGGCATCTGGCCTACGGTCTGGTGCTGCTGCCGGAGGGCAAGATGAGCTCGCGCGCGGGCACCATCATTCCCTTCTCCAGGCTGCGCGCGGAGATGAACGCCTACATCTATCGGCATTACCTGGACGCGCACCGGGGCGAGTGGCCGGCGGCGGAGATCGCGGAGACCGCCCGGCGCATCGCCGTCGCCGCCATCCGCTACGGCATGGTGAAGCAGGACCCCGCCAAGAGCATCGTGTTCAACCTGGAGGACTGGCTGGTGAGCGAGGGCGACACGGGGGTGTACCTTTGCTACGCCTTCACGCGCATCCGGAGCGTGCTGCGGCTGGCGGGGCGCCCGCCCCGGGCCGACGCGGACTTTTCCCTGCTGGCCCAGGAGAACGAGCGCAGCCTGATCCGCCACCTGCACGACTTCAACCGCGCCGTGGAGCAGGCCGGGCAGACGCTGCGGCCCAACCACATCGCCAACGCGCTGTTCCAGCTCTGCAAGGACTTCAGCCGCGCGTACACCACGAGCCCGGTGCTGAAGGCGGAGACGCCCGCCCTGGGAGACGCACGCCTGGCGCTGTTCGCCGCGACCGGCAAGTTGTTGGAGCGGGGCCTGGACCTGATCGGCATCGTCCCGCCGGAGCGGATGTAGCCCAGCGGGCGCAACCCACGCCGCGAGACCCCCATGCCCATCCCAATCAAATGGTACGTGCGCACGGCCCTGCTGCACATGGCGCTGGCGATGATGCTGGGCGTGCTTTATCAGTACGACCGCTGGCGCCACACCCTGGGCCTCGATCCTTACGTGCTGGTGATGCATACGCACTTGGCCTTGATGGGCGGGGTGATCCAAATGATCATGGGGGTGGGCCTGTGGATGTTCCCCTCCACCCAGCCCCTGGAGCGGCGCCTGGCGTGGCGGCCGGGGCTGGCGTGGCTCACCTACGGGTTGTTCAATGGCGGGCTGCTGGGGCGCTTCGGGGCCGAGTACGCCTACCGCGCCACGGGGCGGGATGTCTTCGGGGCGCTGACGGTGCTCACCGGGCTGATGCAATTGGGGGCGGTGCTGCTGTTCGGCTACCACGCCTGGCGGCTGCGGATCGCGCGGCGGGCGCGGGCGCGGGTATAGGCGGCGCGCCACGCACGCGGTTGCCTTGACCGGGGCGCTGGGGCACAGTGGGGCGCGGGCCGGGCCTCCGGCCGCCAGCCTCGATCCGGAGGCGCAGGCCGCACCAAGTGGGGGATAGCCATGGCAAGCCAGCGCAAGGCATGGGGACAGGCCAGCCGCAACCGCCTGGGCTGGGTGCTCTACGATTGGGCCAACAGCGCCTTCGTGCTGTGCATCGTGACGGTGATCGGCGCGCAGTACTTCCTCCATGTGTTCGAGGAGGCGGCCAAGGGCGCGGGCGACCTGAAGGTGGGATCGGCCAGCGCCATGCGGGTCTGGGGGATGACCCTGCCGGGCGAGGCGATGTGGTCGTTCATCATCGCGGCCGCGGCGCTGTTCGTGGTGGTGACCGCCCCGCTGCTGGGCAGCATCGCGGACGTGCGGCGCAACAAGAAGCGCTTCATGCAGGTCTACTGCTTGCTGGGGGCCGCGGCGACGGTGCTGCTGGCCTGGCCGCTGCCGTGGTGGGCGGTGGGGCTGCTGATCCTGGTGGGCACGATCGGCTTCGAGGCCGGCAACGTGTTCTACAACGCCTTTCTGCCGGAGATCGCGGGGGCGGGGGAGCAGGACCGGCTCTCCAGCCAGGGCTTCGCGGCCGGCTATGTGGGCGGGGTGCTGGTGCTGATCGCCGCCCTGGTGCTCTTTACCCCCACGGTGTTCAACCCGCCGCTGGGCTCGATCCGCAACGCCTTCTGGATGGTGGGGCTGTGGTGGGGCGGCTTCGGGCTGCTCACCTTCGCGCTCCTGCAAGAGCGGCCGGGCGGAGTGGCCGGCGGCGGATTGATCGCCTCCGGGCGCGCCGCCGGGCGCCAGTTGGCCGGCACGCTGCGCAGCCTGCGGCGCTATCCCCAGGCGCTGCTGTTCCTGGGGGCGTACCTGCTCTACAACGACGGCATCGCCACCCTGATCGCCAATGTCACCCCGTACGCCCTGCAAAACATCTACGTGGACGATACCCTGACGGCGAAGATCGGCACCGCTCAGTTGATTCTGGCGATCATCCTGGTGCAGGTCGTGGCCTTTCCCGGCTCGCTGTTCTTCGGCTGGCTGGCCGGGCGGATCGGGCAGAAGGCGACGGTATTCGCGGCCCTGGCCGTCTACACCGCCGTGCTCCTCTACGGGCAGGTGGCCCAGGTTGCCTGGCAGTTCTTCCTCATGTCCGGCCTGATCGGCTGGGTGCTGGGCGGCTCGCAGGCCATCAGCCGCTCGCTGTTCGCCTCGTTCGTGCCGGAGGGCAAGAACGCGGAGTTCTTCGCCTTCTACGGCCTGAGCGAGAAGCTCTCGGCGATGGCGGGGCCGCTCACCTACGGGCTGCTGATCTGGCTGACGGGGGAGACGCGCATCGCCATCCTGGGCCTGACGATCTTCTTCGTGGCCGGCGGCTTGGTGCTCGCCTTCGTCAAACCGGAGCGCGGCCGCCGCCAGGCCCTGGCCGGGTGACGCGCCGGAACCCGCCGTTCGGAGCGGAAGCGGCGCGGGCCGATCTTTAACCCATGGGTGAGGACGATGGAGCCGCGCGTGGTCCGCATTCCGGTCGCCGCCGGCGAGCCGGTCGTACTGGACTACTGGCCGCCGGCGCGGGGAAGCGACTGCGCCGTGTTTGTCCACGGACTGGGCTCCCACCGGCGGGGCGAGAAGGCGCTGCACTTCGCGGAGCGCTTCACGGCGCTGGGCTGGGGCTTCCTGACGCTCGACCTGCGCGGGCACGGGGAGTCGGGCGGCACGATGCGCGACCTCACGCTGAGCCGCTGCCTGGCGGACCTGGCGGCGGCGTTGGCCTGGCTGCCGGCGCCGGCGCGGCTGCTGATCGGCTCGAGCATGGGCGGAGCGGTGGCGGCCTGGCACGGGCTGCTGCATCCCCGCCCCGGCGCCGCCGCCGTGTTGATCGCCCCGGCGCTGGCCTTCCCCATGACCCTCGCCGCCTCCCTGCGGCCGGCGGAGCGGGAGGCGTGGCGGCGCGACGGCGTCCGGCGCTTTGCCAGCGCATGGCTCGACCTGGAGATCGGCCATGGGCTGATCGAGGACGGGCAGCGCTACGATCCCGCGCGCCTGTTGCGCGAGTACGCCGTGCCCAGCCTGATCTTGCACGGCATGCGGGACGACGCCGTGCCCTGGCGGGCCAGCGTGGACTTCGTGGAGGGCAGCCCCTGCCCGGACTTGCACCTGCTGTTGCTGAAGAACGGAGACCACCGCCTCACGGAGGAGAAGGCGCTGCTCTTCGATGCGATGCGGGTCTGGCTGGCGGCGCGGGGCACCGCGCTGGGGTAGGGGCGGCTTCGGACGGATGGGCCTGGGCCGGAGCTATGCCCGGCGCAGCAACTGCCAGAGCGAGGCGACGTCGGCGTTGATGAGCCACAGGCGCACCAGGCCGTAGCTGGCGATCAACAGGGGCGGAATCCACAGCACGTGCGGCGTGGCGTTCTGGGTGTAGGCCAGGTCCTTGAAACCGACCCAGACCAGGTAATACGCCACGACGAGGAAGACCGACCGCAGCAGGCTCCCGGCACGGCCCGACCGGGGGTCCACGATTCCCATTGGCAAGGCCGCGATGGCGAAGGCCAGGCAGGCGACGGGCGTCGTGATGCGGTAGTAGAGCTCCAGAAAGCGCCGCAGCCGGCGCACGGGGTCGGGGCCGGGTTCGCGCCACTCTTGGAGCAGTTGGGCGTTGCTCATGCCCCAGATGACGTTGATTTCCGCGTTGGTCGTGGGTTTGAAGTCCAAGACGTAGTTCATCTGGCTGAAGTCCACGGTGCGCAAGGCGGTATCGTCCCGCTCCAGGATGACCATCTGGCCGTCCCGCAGGCGGAAGAACACCCGGCGGGCCGCATCGTCCACGTCAATGATGCCGGTCTGGGCCGTGATCACCGGCGAGCCGGGCGGCAGCGCCCGGTCCGCGATGAAGATGTCCGTCAATTCCCGCGACGAGACGCGTCCGCCGACGTGGATCACCTTGTCGCCGAAATCGTAATTGAACTCCCCGGGAATGATCTTGGTTTCGGCCCGGTAGCGAATCATGTCCAGTTGCAGGTCGGTGAACTTGCTGTAGGCGATGGGCTGAATCCACAGCGTGATCGCTGCCGTCATCGCCATGGCAAATACCCCGAAGGCGAAGTACGGGAGCGCATAGTTCCACAAGCTGCGGCCCGAGGCGCGCAGGCAGATCAACTCGGAATCCAAGGACTGCCGGATCACGGTCATGGACACCGCCGCCACGACGGCCAGGGGCAGGGTGATGCTGAAGATCTGGGGCAGAAGATAGATCAGCATCAGCCCCAGCTCGGTGGCGCGCAGGCGGTTCTCCACCACCAAGGTCACGAGCCGGTAGATCTTTTCCAGGAGCAGCAGCGCGCTCATCACGAAGGCCGACATCGCGAAGGGCGAGAGCAGCTCGCCGAAGACGGCGCGGAAGATGATCATGGAATTCGGTTGCGCTCGATGTCGCTGATCACCAACTCGGCCAGCAGCATGGCCTGCAAGCCTTCGTCGCCCGTGACGAGCGGCCGCTGGCGATTGCGCACGGCCTGCAGGAAGGACTCCACCTCCAGCAACAAGGCATCGCCCTTCTGCACGGGCAGTATTTCCTCGACCAACTTGCCGGGCGGGTGGGCGCCGCCGTCGGTGGGCCGGGAATAGATCTTCACCCCGGGCAGCGACAGGTCCATGGAGAAGTAGCTGTCGTCCTGGATCAGGCGAAACTTGCGCTCCGGCTTGTTGGAGATGCGGCTGGCCGTCAGGTTGGCCACGCAGCCGTCGGCAAAGGTGAGGCGGACGCTGGCCAGGTCCGTGCTGCGCGTCGCCAGGGAAAGCCCCACGGCGTGCAGGTGCTTGATGGGCGAATGCACCAGGGACAGCACCAGGTCCAGGTCATGGCTCATCAGGTCCAGCACCACGTCCACATCCGCGCCGCGTTCGGAGAACGGGCCGATGCGCAGGGTCTCGATGAAATGGGGCTGGCGGATGCGCGGGCGGCAGGCGGCAAAGGCCGGATTGAGGCGTTCCAGGTAGCCCACTTGCAGCAGCAGGTTCTTGCGGGCCGCGAGCGTGACGAGTTCCTGGGCCTGATCCACCGTGGCCGCCAGGGGCTTTTCCACCAGGCAGTGCTTGCCGGCATGGAGACACGCCTGGGCCACCGCATAGTGCTGCTGGGTGGAGGCGGCGACGGTGACCGCCTCCACCTGATCGAAGATCTCCTGGGGATCGGCATGGGCGGGGACGCCCAACTCCTTGCCCACCAGTTGCGCGCGCTTGAGATCGCTGTCCACCACCGCCACCAGGCGGCAATCGGGCAGCGCGGCGTACTTCTGGGCATGGAAGCGGCCCAGGTACCCCACACCAATCACCGCAACGGGAATGCTACGCTCCATCGGAGGCATCCGGGCTGCTGGCGCCCTTGGAAACCGTGGCCAGGCGAATATCGGCCTGGGCTACCAAGCTGCCATCCACAAAGGCCCGCCCCTGGAACAGGTACAGGTTCATGCGGTGAGACACGTATTCGGTTTCCACGATTAACTGGTCGCCGGGCACGACCGGGCGCTTGAAGCGCGCCTTGTCAATGCCGGCAAAGAACATCCACTTGTCTGCGGGATTCGGCGTGAGGGAAAACGCGGTAATGCCCGCGGCCTGGGCCATGGCTTCGACAATCAACACGCCAGGCATGATCGCATTGCCGGGAAAGTGTCCCTGGAAGAACGCCTCGTTGCCCGTGACATTCTTCAGCGCCTTGCAGCGCTTGCCCTCTTCCAACTCCAGCAGCCGGTCGAGCAACAGGAACGGAAAGCGGTGCGGCAGCCTCTTCTTGATCTCTTCCAACGTCAGCATGAGGCGTGACTCCTTCTCCACCGGAAACAAGAACTCGCAACGCGCCGGCCATTCCCGGCTCTGAGACGATCCGGGCTAGGACTTGGAGGCTTGGATCTTGTCATAGCGTGCGATCACCTCATCGGTAATATCAATGAACTTCAGCTTGGAGAACAGAATCGCCTGGGCCGCGGCCTGCTCCAGGACGGCATCCAGATTGTGCTCCTTGGCCACCATGTTGACGATGGACTTGAGCTCCGTGAAGATGGAGTCGGTCAGTTTGCGCTCCTGCTCCTGCAATTCCTTCTGCGCGGATTGGACGTCCTGGCGCAACTCGCTCTCCTTGGCGCGGAGGTCCTGCTCTTTCTTCTGGCGCGTGGCTTCCGTGAGCATGATGTTGTCCTTCAAATCGGCCGCCAGCGTCTTCAGCGACGCCTCCTTGGCCTTCAGCTCGTTTTCCAACTGGTTCCGCGAGGCCAGCAGGACCTTCTTGGAGCGTTGGCCGGCCTCGGACTCGTTGAGCGCCTTGTTGAGGTTGATGACCCCGATCCGGAAATCCGCGGCATGCGCGGCGGCCGCCAGGGCCACCCAACACGCCGCGAAAACTCCCAGTCGGCGCAACGTCTGCTTCGAGATCATGAACTCCTTCCGGCCTGGGGTATCGTCACCGCGCCGGGCCTCCGGGCCAGGACGGGTCCGGCGCTGGTAGGGCGGGCCTTCATCAAAACAGGGTACTGATGGTAAAGTCAAACTTGTCCGGCGATTCACCCTTGCGGGGCGCCGCCTTGATGCCGTACTCGAAGCGCAGCACCCCCAGGGGGCTGATCAGCCGCATCCCCCCGCCATAGCTCTGGAGCAGGTCCAGGAAGTTCGGCTCCGGCGTGTTCAGCAGCTGGTACTGGGTCGGCTCGGCGTTCACGTTGCCGGCATCGTAGAACACCACGCCGCGCAAGGTCTCGCCCGCCAAGGGAAAGATCAACTCCAGGTTCAAGAGCCGTTCCTGGATGCCGCCGCCGCGAATCTGATCCAATTGCGCCTCCGACAGCCCCCGCAGGCGCCGGTCCACCGACCGGCGCACCACTTGGCCCGAGGCATTCACCACCGGGTTGCCCGCGTCGTCGAGCACAACGATCGAATCGCTGTTCAGGAGCCGCTCCAAGTCTCCGTAGGGACCGCCCACCTCGAAGAAGTTGTAGCCGCGCAAGGTGGCGATGCCGCCGAGGCGGAAGCGGTCCTCGACCGGAATGCGATTGGCGCCCACCGACTCCAACCAGCCCAGGCGCACCCGCCCCATCACCACCACCGTGTTGCTGTCGTTCACGGCGATGAAGCGCTGGAGGGTCAGGCGGTAGCGGCGGTATTCGGTGGAGCCTTGCAGCACTTGTCCGCCCACTTGCGTCGCCGCGAGCGTGATCAACGAACCGTCCGTCGGAAAGATCTGGCTGTTGAGGCTGCGGTAGTTCAAGGCCGTGGTCGCGGAGCGCAATTGGAGCGGGTTGTAGAGCTTGTTGTCGAAGTCCCGGTTGGTGGCGTCCAGCGTGAAGGAAAGGCGCAGGCGGCGGAAGAACAGGTAGCCGAAACCCTGGGCCACCGAGGTTTCCGCCATCAGGCCGCGTTGCAGTTCCGTCAAGTCCTGGCGGTTGTAATAGGAGGCCGAGGACTCGCTGGAGTAGTCCGTGTCGAGGAGATGGGGCTCCAGGAAGGAGAGCACCACGGAACTGCGGACGTTCTTCTCGGCGAACTCCGTGGACACCCGCACGGTCTGTCCCCGCCCGCCCAGGTTGCCCTTGGACACCGAGAGCCCGCCGGTCACGCCGGAGAAGTCGCTGTAGCCCAGTTGGCCTTGCAGCGTCCCGGTCTGCGTCTCCTCCACGCTGGTGATGATGTCCACCTCGTTGGACAACTCGGTGGGCCGCGGGGAGACGTCCATCGAGGGCTTGAAGTAGCCCAGGATGCGCAGGTTGGTCTGCGACTCCCGCAGCTTGCGGCCATTGTAGAGCTCGTGCTCGCGCACGTCGAACTCCCGGCGCATGACAAAGTCGCGGGTCTCCCGGTTGCCCTGGAACTCGATCCGCCCGATGTAGGCCTTTTCCCCCTTGTGAATCTGGTAGGTGACGTCCACCGTCAGGGCCTTGTCGTCTATCCGCCGGTCCGGGATCACCTGCGCGAAGGCGTAGCCCTGCTCCTGGTACACCTCCCCGATGCGGAACTGGTCCTGGTTCTGGATGAAGGGGTTGTACGGGTTGCCCGTGTGCAGGCCGATCAGGTCGGTGATGTCCTTCTTATCGCCCAGGATGTCCCCCGCCGCGTCCACCGTGCCCACGAAGTATTGGGCGCCCTCGCTCACCTCCATCTCCACGCGGATGCGCGAGAACTCGGCGTTGCGGATCAGCGTCACCTGCGGGCGGTCAATGAACACCCGGATGTATCCCAGCTTCAGGTATTCCGAGGTGATCGTCTGCATGTCGGCATTGATGCGATCCTCGTCGAAGACGCCCGTCGAGGTGATCCAATCGAAGCAATCCACCTCGCCGCTCTGCATGAAGCGCTTGATCTGAAGCTCGGAGAAGACCTTGCTGCCCCGCACGTGAATCTCGGTAATGTAGATGCGGGGGGTTTCCTCGATCACGATCTTCACGGTGTAGCGGAGGTCGCTGACGCGCTCCACCTGCGTGGACAGTTTCACCTTGAAGTAGCCCTTCTCCCGGTACGCGCGCCGGATCTTCTCGACGTTGCCGTCCAACTCCGGCTGCGAGAACACGCCGCCGACCTTCGCGGTGAGGGCCTCCTGGAGGGTCTTGGTGGTGATGAGGGTGTTGCCGACAATGCTCAGCGCGCCGATCCGGGGGCGTTCCTTCACCACGAATACTAGGCGGTAGCCGGAGCCGGGGATCTCCTCCACTTCCGCCCGGACATCGGTGAAGAATCCGGA
>Ga0315281_10002969_pt1 | contig 24978 bp, 20 predicted proteins | sample YL17G07_0_MG_FD_204540 | JGI IMG/M metagenome (GOLD analysis project Ga0315281, IMG submission 204540) | Sediment microbial communities from Yellowstone Lake, YNP, Wyoming, USA - YL17G07_0 | ecosystem: Environmental > Aquatic > Freshwater > Lake > Sediment | place: USA: Wyoming | collected... | reverse complement strand
AATAAAAATAAGAAGGATTCAAAGGGACGATGAAGCGTCTTTCGAGACGGAACTTTTTAACTGACGCCTTAAGTTTGGCTGGCTCCCTGCCTGTTTTGACCGCCGTTAGCGCGAAAGATTCAAACGCAAACGATTACCCTTCTTATCTCAAGCTCTATCGGGAGGGGACGCTCAAGCAGCGGGAAGAAAAGCTTTTCGCCTATTACGAGAACTGTTCGCTCTGCCCGAGAGATTGCCGGGTGAACAGAAAAAAAGGCGAGACCGGGAAATGCCGGGCGACGTCCAAAGTCAAGGTCGCCAACGCCCATTCCCATTTCGGCGAGGAAGCTCCTCTCGTCGGCCAGGGCGGTTCGGGAACGATCTTTTTTGCCAACTGCGGCCTGCGCTGCCTCTACTGCCAGAATTATACGATCAGCATCGAAGGCGAGGGGATGGAGATCTCCGACGATTCGCTCGCCGAGATCATGGTCAAGTTGCAGAAGCTGGGTTGCCACAATATCAACCTTGTGACACCGACCCATTACGCGCCCAATATCGTCCGGGCGGTTCGCCTGGCCGTTCCGATGGGTTTGACCATCCCGCTCGTTTATAACACCGGCGGCTATGAGAAACCCGAGATCCTGGTTTTTTTGGACGGCATCGTCGATATTTATCTGCCTGATTTTAAATACGCCGACCCGGCCATGGCCGCCAAATATTCTTCCGAAGCCTATAATTATCCTCATTACGCCCGCCTGGCCCTGAAAGAGATGTTCCGGCAGGTCGGCGATCTTGAATTGGACGGCCGAGGGATCGCCCGGCGCGGCATTATCTTGCGCCATCTCATTCTCCCCAACCGGATTGCCGGAACCGAAGACGTCTTGAAATTCGTGGCCGAGAATCTTTCCAAAACGACATACATCAATCTCATGCGCCAGTACCGGCCGGAATACAAGGCGTCGGAATTCCCGGAGCTCGCCAGGCAAATCAAGTCCGGCGAATACAGCGAGGCCGTCGGCTGGGCTCGAAAATACGGCTTGACCCGCCTGGACCGCTGAGCCCTTTGACAGAAGGAATTCCTCTGGTATAATGAGCACTCATAAAAATCGCAAATAGAGCAACATGCGGGAAACAAGGGAGCTGCCATGAAACGCCTGGCTTCGATCATAGGGCTTCTGCCGCTCCTCAGTCTTTTCGCCTTGGGCCAGAGCCAGGATATCGTTACGGTGAAGGTCGTCCCATCTGCGGAAACCTTCAAAGCCGGCCAGACGTATCCGGTCACGCTCGAAGTCAGCATTCGCGCGCCTTATCACATCAATGCCGAGCAGCCGCTCGAGGATTTTCTGATCGGGACGACGGTCGATTTCAAGTCCCAGCCCGGCGTGACCTATAAGAAATTGACTTTCCCCCAAGCCGAAATAAAAAAGCTCGAGCTATCGAGCAATCCCATGGCCATTTATGAAGGCACGGTTAAGATCACGGCCGAGATCGTGCTGGCGCCGGATTTCAAGGGCAAGGAGCTGGCGGTCGAGGGCAGGCTCGGATATCAGGCCTGCGACGAACGTTCCTGCCTCCCGCCGGCGGATGTCGCTTTCAGCAGAAAAGTGTCAGTTTCCGGAGGAGCGGAAGCGGCTGCGCCGGAATCCCGAGTCAAGGAGCCCGGATCCAAGAAGGAAGAGCCAACATCCCTAACGGCCGCGCCCGGCGAGATGAAAAAAGAGGCGCCCTCCAAGGAGAATAAACCTGTCGGACCAACAGACGCCCAGAAAGAAAAAGCGGCCGCTATCGCGGAGACGACCGCCCGGACGGTCAAAAACGCGGCCAGCCCTTTCGTTGAGAAGGGCCTTTTCCTCACCTTTATCCTGGTCTTTGTCGGCGGGCTGGCCCTCAACCTGACGCCCTGCATCTATCCGCTCATCCCGATCACGATCAGCTATTTCGGCGGACAGTCCCAGGGCAAGAAGGGGAGCATCATCGTCCATTCTATCATCTATGTCGTCGGCATGGCCACGACATACTCCATCCTGGGCGTGATCGCGGCGTTCACCGGCAGCCTCTTCGGCGCGGCGCTGCAATATCCGCTGGTGCTCGTCGTCCTTGCCCTCATCATGGTCGTCCTGGCCCTGAGCATGTTCAACGTCTACGAGTTGCGCGTCCCGGCGTTCCTCAACAAGTTCGCCGGCGGCTCGCAGAAAGGGCTCTTCGGGACGTTCTTCATGGGACTCACGGTCGGCATCATCGCCGCGCCGTGCATCGGTCCCTTCGTCCTCGGGCTTTTGACCTACGTTGGGAACAAGGGCAACGTCTTCCTCGGATTCTCGCTGTTCTTCGTCCTGGCCCTGGGACTCGGCGTTCCGTTCCTCTTTCTCGGCATCTTTTCGGGAAGCATCAACCGCATACCGCGTTCGGGGGCGTGGATGGTCTGGATCCGGACGATCTTCGGTTTCATTCTCATCGGCATGGCCGTCTATTTCTTGAAAACGCTGTTCCCCAACGCGCTCTTCTATAATCTCGCCCTGGCGCTGACGATGCTCGTCGCGGGTGTTTACATGGCCTGGATCGAGCCGACCAAAACGCCCGGCAAAGCCTTTCCCTTTGTCCGTAACGTCTTCGGCGTGATCTTCTTCGTCCTCGCGCTCTATGTCGCCGCGACCGGCATCCAGGGTTACTTGGATGAAGAGGTCGCTTCCAAGCTGCAGTCGCTTTCGTCGGCGGAGGGTGCCCTCGTTGAAAGCCGCGCGATCCAATGGCAGCCCTATGCCGAGGAGAAACTCTTCGCGGCCGCCCGCGGCGGGAAGCCCGTCTTCATCGACTTCTTCACCGACTGGTGCATCGCCTGCAAGGAAATGGATAAGCTGACGTTCTCCGATTCCGGCGTCATCGCCGCGTCCCGGGATTTCGTCATGCTCAGATCCAACCTGACCACGGACACAGACCCCGTGATCAAGGACCTTTATAAAAAATACCAGGTCAAGGGCGTTCCCACATATGTCTTTCTTGCCCCGGACGGCAAAGAAATCTCCGATCTCCGGCTCGTGGGGTTCGAGGCAAAAAAGGAATTCTTTACGAGGCTGAAGCGGGCCCTTGAGCTGAGCAGGAAAGGGAATTGAGATAAGAAATATCTCATGTTGAACAAAATTATCAGGCTCGCCCTGAGTTTCAGGCGATGATTTTATAAAGGGAGCTTGTCATAAAGATCCAAAATCTTCCGTTTACCGTCACAGACTGGGAGGCGATTCCTCAGACCGAGCATCCTGGGGAGACCGGCGCGTCATTCTGGCGGACGTTTGAAGCAGGTAACATTCGCCTTCGCCTGGTGGACTATGGGCCCGGCTATCGGGCCGACCATTGGTGCAGCCGCGGCCATGTTCTTCTTGTCCTGGAAGGCGAACTGACCGTCAGGCTGAAGGATGGGCGCGAATTCATTCTGGGCCCGGGTATGAGTTTTACCGTCGGCGATGATGACGCCAACCCTCATCTCGCCTTTTCAAAAAAGGGAGCCAAGGTCTTTATCGTCGATTGAATTTCAACCGGCCCCGCATATTTTCGAGCGTGGGAAAGCAAGAAATTTTACAGGCCGGCATTTGCCCTCCCCTGGAAATAGCCGTGGCATATTTATTGCACTAAGATGGGCAGATGCAATTATTTCGCAGAAAGGATCACGGCCAGTTTCCTTTCGATGGAAAAACAATGGCCGGGCTCTGCGCTCTTTTGGTCCTTTTTTGTTTTCTCCCCGGTCTTGAGATCCGAGCCGAACCTGGCTGTGATGTCTTTGCCTTGATGGAGGAAGTCCGCCGCCTGGAGGCTGTTCCGTTCTGGCCGGGGTTCGATCCGCAGGCGATCCCGGTCGCCCTTTTTGACGATCAGAATACGTATCTGTTCAATTTTCCCTATCCGCCGAAAGGCTTCCGGCCGGTCGAAGACCGGAGTGGAGTTTTTGTCTTCGAAGGACGGCATCCGTCCGTGTTGGGGAACCGGCGCATTCAAATCGACGGCGCGTGGGTGGCGACATCCGTCCCCCGGTCCTATTCTCCGGACACAGGAAGAATGGACACGATTTCGGAAATGGCCGGGATCGTTATTCATGAAAAATTCCATGTGTTTCAGGCGCTGCACCATCCGGACTGGCGGCCGAATGACGCCCTGCTTTTAGACTATCCTCTCGACACGCCGGAGTCGTTGGCCTTAAGGAGGATGGAGATCGAGGCCGTGAAAAGGGCCCTGCTCGCCTTAAAAGACCGGGACGCGGCCGGCTGGGCGCGGTCGGCTCTGGATATCCGGCGCGAGCGGCTGGCGGTTCTGTCTGAAAAATATGCCGTCTATGAGCGGGAAGTCCAAAGGCTGGAGGGAATCGCCGAGTATATCGAATATCGCGCCGGCGGACGGGGGGTTTTCGATGCCCCCGTGATCAATGGGTTTGCCCCCATCGCCGCCCGGGAGATGGGATATTTCGAGGGACGCTGGATCGTCACCCTCTTGGACAGGATGGACCCGGGCTGGAAAGCAAGGATAGAGGCCGGCGAATTCGCTTATCTGGAAGAAGAGCTTGAAAACGTTCTTCCAAGCGGTCTCGAGCCGAACGGCTTTTCCCCGGACGAACTGCGGCAGATCCGGGAGGAAGCTGCGGAGGCCATGAGGAAGAAAGATGAGGAGAGGAAACGGCTGGCGAGAAATTTCCAGGCGAAGCTGGGGACCTCGGTCGAGTTCGTCGCGAAGTCCGACCCGCTCCGGCTGGAGATGATCGATCCCTTTTCTATGGAAGCCGTCAGCGAAAGGCGGATGATCCATCGGCGATGGCTCATCCTCAAAAACGATGATGGCGTCGTCGAAGTGATCAATCGGCCTTGTCTGACCGAACTCAACGACCGCTCCCAGATTGTTCGACTCGTCATCACCGGGATGTCCAGAAGAAAGCCGGTCGTCCAATGGCTTGAGAACGCGGTCATCACTCAGGAAGGGGTCACCGCGGTTTTCAAGGGGGTCAAAGTTTCCAGCCGAGGGGACTGGATCACGATTTATTTGAGATAGGATTCTCCTCCCTGCCGGAATCTCCCAGATCGATTCCACGATAAATCGTAGTGTAGAAGAGGATGTGGAGTCCCCCTACTTAATGAAGCCCCTCCGCTTCAGAAGTGGTTCAACCTTAGGCTCGCGGCCTCTGAAGCGCTTGTAAAGGGCCATCGCCTCGTCCGTATCGCCCTTGGCCAGGATGTTCTGGCGGAAACTCAGGGCCGTCTGCGGGTCAAAGAGGCTCGTTTCCTTGAAGGCCTCGAAAGCGTCGGCGTCGAGCACCTCGGACCAGATGTAGCTGTAGTAGCCCGCTGAATAGCCCCCGGAGAAAATGTGCTGAAAATACGGGCTCCGGTAGCGGACGACGATCTCGGGGATGAGCCCGATCTTGGACATGGCCGCGTTTTCGAAAGCGAGGGCGTCCTGCTCCTTGGCTTCCGTCAGCGTGTGCCAGTCCATGTCCAGATACGAGGCGGCCAAGTATTCGACAGTGGCGAAGCCCTGGTTGAACAGGCCGGAATTCTTGATCTTATCCACGAGCGCCTGCGGGATGGGCTCGCCGGTCTGATAGTGCTTCGCGTAGGTCTTAATGACCTCGGGATCGCCGGCCCAGTTTTCCATGATCTGCGAGGCGAGCTCGACGAAGTCCCGCGGCACGTTCGTCCCGGCGAGCGCTTCATAGGTGCAGTTGGAGAGCAAGTCATGCAGGGCATGGCCGAATTCATGGAACAGGGTCTGGGCCTCTTCGAAGGTCAGAAGCGACGGTGTGTCGCTGACCGGCAGGGAGAAATTGCCGTTGTTGGAGACGAGGGACGTGACCTTTCGGCCGCCGCGCGCGGACTGCGTCCGGAACGTGTTCGACCACGCGCCGCCGCGCTTGCTCGGCCGGGGAAAATAGTCCGTGTAGAGAATGCCGACATGCGTGCCGTCGGCTTCTTTAACCTCGAAGACCTTGACGTCGGGATGGTACTTCGGGATGTCCGTCCTCTCCACGAATTGGAGGCCCCAGAGCTTTTTGGCCACATCAAACGCGCCGTCCCGGACGTTCTCGAGTTTGAAATAGGGCTTCAGGATCTGGTCGTCCAGGTCGTACTTGGCCTTTTTGAGTTTCTCGGCATAGTACCACCAGTCCCAGGGCTCGAGCTTGAAGCTGCCGCCTTCCGTGTTGATGAGTCCCTGGAGTTCCTGGGCTTCCTTCTTGGCCATGGCAAGCGCGGGCATCCAGAGTTGGTCGAGGAGCTTGTCCACGCCCGCCGGCGTCTTGGCCATGTTCTCTTCGAGGACGAAATCGGCGTGGGTCTTATAGCCGAGGAGATCGGCCTTCTTTACCCGGAGAGCGGCGATCTTGCTGAGGATGGCTTTGTTATCGAACGCGTTATTATTGTTGCCCCGGTTGATGAAGGCCTTGAAGAGCTTCTCTCGGAGTTCCCGCCGCGCCGAGTACTGGAAGAAGGGGATGCAGCTCGGCTTGTGGAGGGTGAAAACCCACTTGGCGTCCATGCCGCGCTTCCTAGCGGCCTCGGCGGCTCCCTGGACGACCGAGTCCGGAAGCCCGGCCAAGTCCTCTTTCTTGTCGAGGACGAGCGCGAAATTGTTGTCTTCCTTAAGGACGTTTTCACCGAACTTCTGGGTCAGGACCGAGAGCTCCTCGTTGATCTTGCGGAACTCGGCCTTCTTCGCTTCGTCGAGGTTCGCCCCGCCCCGGACGAAATTTTTGTAGGTTTTTTCGAGGAGCCTGGCCTGCTCGGCCGTGAGGCCGAGTTTGTCTTTCTCCCCGGAGACGGCTTTCACTCGCTCAAAGAGCTTGGCGTTCAGGTTGATGTCGTCCTGGTGCCTGGCGAGAAGGGGCGCGACGGCGCTTTCGATCTTCTGCATCTCGTCGTTGGTGTTGGCCGAGGTCAGGTTGAAGAAGACGTTCCCGACCTTGGTCAGCAGAGCGCCGCTTTTCTCGAGGGCCTCGATCGTGTTGGCGAATGACGGGGCCGCGGAATCGTTCGTGATGGCCTCGATCTCTTTTTTCTGCTGGTCCATGCCAGCCTGGAAAGCGGGCAGGTAGTGCGCTTCCTTGATCTTCTCGAACGGGGGCGTCTCGAACGGCGCCGTCCAGGCGCTGAAGAAGGGATTCTCCTCTTGGACCGGGGCCGGAGGAGGCGTTTCTTTTTTTGTGCAAAAACTTGTCATAAGGACTAAAGCGGCCCATAGGATAACGGTTTTTTTCATGTTGGGCAACTCCTAAAAAAGAAATTAATATTTCGAGCTTCTATTTTATCTGATTTAGCAAGAAAAAGAAGAGATTTCTATTGGCGAAATGGCAGCGGGCGCTATTTGACAAGAATGTCTCCGTTTGTCATTAAATTTTCAATAAGATAAGCGAAAGGTTCATAAAGCTTGAGCACTATTCGGCCGAGGCCGGCTCTTGCGCTCCCCGGAGCGCGTCCAGGAATTCGGCCAGGACCATGGCTGTCGCGCCCCAAATCTTATGATCACCGTAGGTATAGAACGGCACATTTAGCGGCTCGCCGCGGACCACCCACTTCTCTTCACGGATGTTCTTTGAATTGAGAAGGTGATCGAGCGGGATTTCGACGATCTCCGCCACTTCGTCGGGATGCGGCTGGAACGAGAGCGGGCTGTCCATGACGGCGACTACGGGATAGATGCAGAAGTTGCTCGGCGGGATATAAAGGGGTGTCAGCTCGCCGAGAATCCGCATCTTTTCCGGCGGGACCCCCAGCTCCTCATGCGTTTCGCGAAGGGCCGCCTGGACGAAGGTCTCTCCCGGCTCCAGTTGCCCTCCGGGTAAGCTCATCTGGTCCTTGTGATGAAGAACAGTGCTGGTCCGGCGGATCAGCGCGAGATGCCATGATCCCCCGCGCGGATAAAGCAGGAGCATCACCCCGGCTTTCAGGCTGATGTCCTCGACTTCCTTATAGGTTTTCTGCCCCGGCCGCGGATAGGGGACCATCTTCAATTGGGCGAAGTGCCCGGGCTTGCCAGATTTGAGCTTTTCTTCGAGCTTCGCGAAAAACGTGAAATCGTCCATCTTCAAGATTCTAATCATAACGATTTTCGAGAGGAAGGCAACCGGGAAAATATTTAGCCGTTGCTCCCTTCCTGGAATTCAGAGATTTAAGAGGGGCTCAGACCTCTAAATTCGAAGGTCTGACGCCATCCGAGTTGTGGGTCTGTTCTTTTTCATAAACGCCACAAATAGGACGCCTTGAAGAAGAATCCTCGCTTCGTTTCCATGAAGCGGTCGGATGGAACGTATTCGTCCTCCCGCCATCCCAGTTTTTCAAACAACGAGCCGTATCCGACATGAATGACGGTGCCGGGGATATACGTAAACGAGGCCAGAAAATCGGTCATCAGCCGTTTGCGGAAGGAATTGTATTCGACGATCGCGCGGAAAAACAGGTATTTATTGACCTGGTAGGTATTCAGGCTGCGGACGATGGTGTAGTCGTATTCCTTCAGGCGGTCGGCTGAGCGGGTAAAGTCCGAATAGGTGAAGCTCAGGGCGAAGTTCAGGTTCTCCGATGGAAGGAACGTGACAGAGGCTTGGGCGTCGTTCCCCCGGCCTTGGAAGGGCGCGGCCGTGTAGCGGATCTTTTCGCCGTAGGAGTATGCGAGGGTCAGCAGCAGGCGCTTGGAGAGCTGGCTGCTTCCCGTGATTTTGATATTCGACCGGCCGAACCGCCGGCCGAGAAAGACTTCTGTGGCGTATCGGCCACCCACGGCGAGCTGTGTAGTCCGGGGGAGCATGAGGCGAAGGTCGAATTGCTCGGTCGTCTCCCAGAGGCCGCTCGACTTGTCCCTGACCTGGATGAAATGGACCATCGGATCGATCCGAAGGAACGTCTTCGATTTCGGATAGATCATCGGCAAGACGCCGACCTTGAGCCGGGTCAGGCCGTTCCGGGTCAGGTAGCCCGTGTCGGTCTCAAAGTCCTTGCCCAGGTCCTGAAGGGCTGCGTCGATGATCCAGTTCCGGGTCCCGTAGTAGTACTCGAGGCCGACCGCGTGGCCCTCGGTCTCGGCGGCTGCGCCAGCCGGGCTCGTCTGCGAGACCAGGGCGTGGTAGCTGAAGGTACTCGACGGAGAGAGGCGGACCTGGCCGTCCCCACCGGCCACCACGTTGGAGCGGGAGCTTTCGAACCGGCCCGTCCAGAATCCGCCGACATAGCTGTCCTCGGTCAGGGCGTGTTTGTAGCGGAAGATGGTAAAGTGGGCATAGTCGGCGGCGCTCCCCGCGGGCAGTTCATCCATGGCGTAGATCGAGGCGATCGTATCCCGGGGAGCAATCTTGCCGTCGAGCTTGAAGCCGAGGATTGGGTCGACGATCATCCGGGTGTGGACGACCGCGCCCAGAGGGTCGCCGGCCTGGTTGGCGGCCAGCGTGTATTTCTCCCGGCCCTCGAGGAAGAAGGGCCGCTTCTCGGGATAGAACAGGGCGAAGCGCTGGTTGAAGTCGACCTGGCCTGCGTCGGACTCGACCTGGCTGAAGTCGGGGTTTACCGTAGCGTCGAGGATGAGCTGGGAGGTCAGGCCGTACTTGGCCGTCAGGCTCAAGTCGGGCTGGCCTTTTTGCGCTTTTAAAGCGCCACGGTCGACCTGGCTGTTCCGGCCGTAGGTGGCGGCGGGAAGAAGCTCGAGGAGCGTGTAGTGTTTGATGTCGGTGAAGACGAGAGTCCGGTTCTGGGTCAGGAAGTTCATCCCCTGGGCCGGATCGAGGGGCGGCATCGTCCCCGACTCAGACAGGCGGCTGATATGCCGTTCGAAGATGATCCCCATCGCGACGGGCTCGCGCCGGCTGTAGCGGATGCTCTTGAAGGGAATGCGAATCTCGACGGTGTAGCCCTCGGCCTCGATCCTCCCCGCCGAGTACCAGACGACGTCGACCGTATAGTCCTCCTGGTTCCCCTCGAACTTGGAGTCGGCCTGGATGCCGAGCGGGTTGACGTAGAGGGCGTAGAGGGACTGATGATCGTTGAAGGTGTCGAGGTTGAGGCAGACCCAGTCGTCCCGCCGGATGGTATCGCGGGCGGCGACCGAAGCCTTGATCTTCGCCGGCTCGCGGTCGTAGCATCGGTAGGCGAAGTAGAGGTTTTCCCGGTCGTAGGCGTAATAAACGACCGTGTTCTCTTTCATATCTTTGCCGTAGTCCGGATAGTACGTCTTAAATCCCGTCTCTTGAGGGGACTGCTTCCAGACCGCGTCGTCGAGAATGCCGTCGATGACCGGCGGCACGTCCGTTTTAAAAGGCTTGAGAGGCGGGAGATTATCGCGGGCCGATGCGGCCGCGTTCCAGGAGACAAGACAAACGGCCGTAGAGACGAAAAGGAACCTAAGGGTCCGCCGAGGCCATTGAAAAATCGGGGTGCTTATTGGGGGGAAATGCAGCAAATTCAAAATGCCGTCCTTTCCAAAAATTTTTCTTTGGCCAATTATACGATATACAGGTACACATACGGAATTCCCAAGACGAAATATTCGATCAACTTATCTCTGGGCTTGCGTTGCGACCAAATTGTCCGTCCGGGGAATTCGGATCAGGTCCTCGGCCTTATGGCTTCTTCTTCTCGAACGAGAGGACCCCGGTGTCTCCCTCCGGATGAACCCATGCGCCGGCCATCTTGTTTTCGTCCACGGTCATTTTGACCGAGATCATGGCCCCGTCTGTAAGAGGAAAGCGAAAGGATATTTCGTTGCCTTCGACCGTGACATCCATGATCTCCGTATCTTTCGCGATCAATCCCAGAGTATCCACGACCGTGCCGGTGTATCCCTTTTCGTCTTTTTTGAGGACCAGGGTAACCTCATCCGGGCCCTGGTCCGGGACTTCGGTCTTTCCGATCCAGGTCCCAGCCAGGTCCGGGGCAGAGGCCGCGGCCGTGCTGAAGAGGATGAATGCGAGGCAGGGAAGGGTGAACAAGAATCGATATTTCATATCTCCTCCTCTCATGCGTTATTAAGAAAAGCGGGGACACGGACCGAATTCTCAAGACATTTCATCTTGACATTATGCCCCTTGACTCGCTTTGGGATCAACTTCGTCAGCTCGGGGAATTCGGTCCACGTCCTCAATCTATTTTAAATATTCCAGCGAAAGGACACTTTCAGTAGGAAGATGTTGTCTCCCGGTGCCGTCAATAGGTCGCCCAGGTCGCGCCGCAACTGGAGGTCTCCCGGATGGGCGTAATCGGCCCGGTTCTGGGTCCAGACGAAATAGAGCAACGATCCGGGAAAATATTCCCAGCGGAGGACGATCGTGCCGCGGAGGGACTTCACGTTGAAATCGGGATTGCCGAAGGAGAACGCGGACGCAGGGCCGGCGCCGTCCGGATCGACATTGTAACGTCCGTCGGCGAAATTGATCGTCGATGCGCCTTGGTCATAAACGTTATAGTCATACGTCTTCGGCTTGGCGAGCTCTTTGAACCGGTCATAGCGGCCCACGCCGATGAAGGGCTGAAGATAGGCCTGGAGCGTCAGCTTCGGCGTGAACGTCCAGTTGAGGCGGATCTCGGCGGCAAGAATCTTCTGGTCGATGTGGCCGAAAATGTAGCGCGTCCCAAACGTGTCGGTCATGAAAGCGTCCCTGACCCTGGTGACCCATTGGATTTCGGATGTCTCGTGCGCATATGTCGGGCCGAAGGACAGGTTTAAATTGCTCTTCGGTTTCCAGCGCAAGGACGTGGAGAGGCTGAGCTCTGTTCCGTCACCGGGCCGCCGATAGACCGAGCTGAAGCCTTCAAGGACGACGGGTTTCCGGCTGTCGGTCGACAGCGAAAAGTTGACCTGCCAGCCCTTGGGAATGAGCGCCAGCGGGCCGCCGCGGGTCAGGTTGTGACTGATCGTGTCCGGGTTGTAGGCGAACATCGTCGAGAAGCTCCAGAAGTTCTTGAACGTGCCGTCGAACTCGGCCAGGATCCCGTCCCAGGTCTTGTTGCCCCCGAAGTCATAACTGCGGAACACGCCGCCGATGATGAGCGCCTGCTGGAAGACCTTCCCGGGTTTCATCCACTGGTACCCCGGGAGAAACTGAATTTGAATGATATCCGAGCCTCCGTATTGGAATCCCGTGTCGTTGGGGTTGAAGCCGGGCGAGAGCGCGCCCGCGGAGAAGAGAAAGAGGAAATTGCCGTTCTGCTTGCCTAAGCTCAGGCGGCCGCCCCAGCCAGAGAGCGATGTAGCGGCAGGATCGACCTCGACGTGTGTCGCGTCGGGTCTTTGGAAGTAGTGCATGGAGGAGTATTGCATCTGCAGGATGTCCATCTGACTTCCTTCAATCCGGGTTCCGCCGGCCCATCCGCCGACGACATAGTTCCGCTTTTTATCCAGGAACGACCAGCCGTCAACAGCCAGGGTGAAGGCGTTCTTGTTGAGGATGTCGCTGAGCGTTTCGTTCTGGGTATCGCGCATGACTCCGGTAGCCATAATCCCGAATCCCTGCTGGCCCTCTTTGATATCTTTTTGAGCTCGCAATACGCCGTAATAGGTAAACGGCTCAACCTCTTCCTTGAAGCGGGAGCCGAACGAGTCGATCTCGGCATATTCGCGGGCCGTCAAGGCGTTGATGAACCCGACGTTCCAGCCGCCCAGTTTGCCCGTGACCTTGGCCGCGCCGAGGATCGTTGAGCGGCCGGGCATGTCCACATAGCCGTCCTGGGTGGCGTAGCCTTGCGGGGCGCGGCCGATGCGGCGGCTGTAAAAGAACGAGGGCATGGGCCAATTGATGTTGGCGTTGATGTAGACGCCGCCGCGGCCGAAGCCGTCAAAGATCGAGGCTCCTTCGATGAAGAAGGGCCGCTTCTCCTCGTAAAAGGTCTCGTAAGCCGAGAGGTTGACGACGGCGGGGTCCACTTCGACCTGCCCGAAATCCGGGCTGACCGAAGCGTCGAGCGTCAAATTGCTCTTGAGGCTCATTTTCATGTCGAAGCCCACATTGCCGAAATATTTGTGTCCCCGCTCATAAGGATTGCCGTCCTCGGCGGGCCGGAACTGGGCCTGGCCGACGGTGTAGGGAAGGACCTCGATGTGTGTGCCGGGGTTGATGCCGCGAATGCCCTCGAGCCGGGCGAACTTCGAGACGTAAGCGGGTTCGTTCTTTGGCACCCAGGAAAAGCTGGCCCGCTCCTGCTTGCGTTTGATGACCCGCGAAAAATTCACGCCCCAGATGTATTCGTCCTTTTTGGAAAACCGGAGCTGATTGAAGGGGATCTTCATCTCCACGATCCAGCCCTGGCCGTTGATCGCAGTCTTCCATTCCCAGATGCCGTCCCAGGACGAGTCTTCGTTGACGTCGTTGGACAGTGCCTCATCCAGGATCGAGCCGGCCGGATTGACGCCGAAGAGATAACCCGAGCGCTTATCGTAGTAGGGATCGACGGCGAAAAAGAACCAGTCGGAATCGATCTGAGAATCGCGACGGCCGAGGAGGTTCTTGATTCCCTTTGGATCCGAATCGTAGCAGTACGCCGCAACGTAGAGCGCCCTGTCGTCATAGGCCACCCAGACATGGGTCTTCTCGGAAGACGGCTCTCCGTCCTTGGGATCGCTCTGGGTGAAACCGTCGCAGGGGGTAGTCTGCCAGACCTTTTCATTCAGGACAGCGTCGATAAGGATGGGCTCCTCGGCTCGGACGGCCTTGACGACCTTAGGTTCCCAAGCCTTTTTTTCCTGATCGGTCTTCTTGTCCTTCGCGCCAAGAAAAAGCGGCAGGCTCAGCAGCATGAGCCAGATGACTGGTTTTTTCATCTCAATTCTCCTTCAATATTCTCGCCTGGAGGCCCGCTCCAAAATTTTTTTCGCCAAAAAAATAGCCCCTGAAAACCGCCCTGATAATGAGAAGAAAGTATGGATTTGGAAAATAGGACTTTTTTCCTGCTCTTCTCATGGGACTTTCGGTCTTCCCAAATTCATTCTTCCCTTATATATACGGAAATAGGAGGGCAAAGGTTGCCGAGATAAATGGGGGCATGAACCGCATTCATGCTTTTCATTCAGGAGGCCGCATTGTATCCGCCTTTTGAGTTCGGTGCGTGTCTCATCTTAATGAGCTCTCCGCGGGTAAATTTCGGCAAGATTCGTGCCAAGACCTTTTTTCCCTGGACAGCGGTGCTTTTTTGCCACAAAACTTATTCCGAAGGTAAAAAATTGTTACAAGGGAACTTACCATCTGAAGAGGCGCGGGGATCAGCTAAACGGCTCCGCGTCGGTTTCGGCCAGCCGGCGCCACTGGATGGGGAGAGTGACCGGGGCGTTCAGCGATGATAGAGAAAGATGGTATGGTTTTTCCCTGTCGGGTCCTTGATCGCCGCGGAGGCGACCCGCTTGTCATCCCAGCCGGGGATCGTGTAGTCGTGAGTGACGATGCGAGCTCCGGGCTTCAGCAGACTTTCGAACCGCGGCCTCAGCAGGGCATTGGACTCCGGAAGGAGATAGAGGGCGAGCACCGTCGCTTCGGAGAAATCCGTCTTCATAGCATCTTCAAGGCTGAACTTAACAAAGTTTTCAAGGCCGGCCTTCCGAGCCGCGGCTTGGGCCTCTTTGATTCTCCTGGGAACGATGTCCACTCCTACCCCCCTCGCCCCGAATTTTTTCGCAGCGAGGATCACCAGCCGTCCGTCCCCGCATCCAAGGTCGTAGACCACGTCCGTACTTCCGACTTGGGCCATTTCAAGCATCTTTTCGGCCACCTCCGTCGGAGTGGATACATAGGGGGCCAGGTCCTCGGCGTCTTCTCTCATGTGGGAGCCCAGGTAGAGATGAACCAGATTGTTTTCGTCGTAGCGGAAGCAATAGGGAGTTCCGGGGAATAGAGTTTCCGTCACCTCGCTTCCCAATCGCGAATAGGTGAGGACGAGGCTTCTTTTGGCGGCGAACCTGTCCATGCCGCCCGGCTTCAGGCTTCTTTTTTCGGGGACACCGGCTGAGATGAGAGGCTTGACCGTATAGGCCACCGTTTCCTTGGTGACGTTGCGCACAACGATTTCTTTCCGGGTCAGGGCCGGGGCGGAGGCACTGGAAATTGAGCCGTCCGGCGTCTTCACCCGGTTTGCCTGGGTAAGCCAGACGATGGAGATGCCCAGGAGTATGAGCAGGGAAGCCAGGGATAATAAAGCGATCCATGTCTTACGTTTCATGGCTCAGCGGCCTCCTTTAGACGTCTCAATCATAAATTGAATTTCTTTCCCAGGCAATTTGAATGTGTCCGAAGGATTAAATTATAATCCATCGCTCGAATCACCTCCAATCGAAATTCGCAGCTCGCCGTTCGGACCAGGGAAAAAACAGGCTGAAGGGCCGGGGTTTCCGCCGCTGAGCAGGAACTATCAGGCATGATTTGCGTATGTTAAAATGGGAGGAGTAGAAGTATATGAAAACACGGAGGTTTTTATGACAAAGCATTCAAAAAGATCAACGTTTGTGGCATGCATCGCCCTGATGATGTCGGTTGTTTTTGGCGGGGGGCTATGGGCCCAGAATAAGCCCGCCGACACGAAAAAGCTCTATAACGAGATCGCCGGGAATTATGAGTTTCAGGTAGAAGGGCAGATCATGGTGATCAATTTCTTCGAAAAGGACGGAAAACTGTACGGGGCACCGGTCGGGGAAACGCCGGAGGAGATCCTGCCGGTCAAGGGAAGTCCGCTCAAATTCGAAGTTTTCGTTTCGGCCAACGGCCAGTTGTATCAGCTTGAATTCGTTCGGAACGAGAAAGACGTAATCGACAAGTGCATTTTGAGAGTCGGAGGAATGGAGATCGCAGGGATTAAGAAATAGCCCTGAACGGAATTCTTCCCGCCGAATGCTTCCCTTCGCCCGGGTGGCCGTCAAGCGGATCCGGAACCAGAGCATCTTTTCCGCAAACCGCTTCAGCGAGCTTTTCCTCGACGATTTTCATTTTCTTTGAGGAGCTCCTGAGAGTAATCCTCCTTTTTAGAAAAAGGAGATTGTCAATTTTGTGGATTTGCCCCCTCTATTTATTTCCTCAACGAGGCTTTGCTGAATATGTACTCGGGGATGGCGGCCTCGAATTCGATTGACTGGATCTTGAATTCCGTGCCCTCTCCTCCCTTCAAAACATCCTTGAAGACAAGCACATTCTGGACCCAGCGGCCTTGGACACGGATGACGCTTTTGACTTCGAGCGTCTTGAGCAGTTTATTGCTCTTGGCATACATTTCTTCCTTGAGGACGACGAAGCGTTCCTTGTCGACCCAGACTTTTCGGGAATAATAGGCTACTTCTTCTCCTTTGGAGGTCAGCTCCAACACCCAGCAGGGACGCTCGAGCACGGTCTCTTCCCCAACGACTCTGGCGTTGTAGATAGTCTGAAGTTCGCGATCTTCCAACATATCTTCATACGACAAATCCGAGCCCATTACGGACTGGCGAAGCATGTGGCCCGAGATGCTGATCGTCCTGTCGGCGTCCGGAGAGTACGTCCACAATTGGTCGCCGAGCTTGAGCATTTTAATGCCCTTTTCACGAGCCGGAGCCAGGTATTCGGTGAAGGCCTTGTCCTTGCCCTGGATCCAGGACTTGGACGATATGGCGCGGCTGTCGCGGCGGCCATGGATGGTCATTGCGGAGAGGATGATTTTGTTCCCCGAAACCGCATTCTGGTCGGTTCTTGCCAGGATTGATTCGGCTGAGGGCGGGGTCTGAGCCATTGTCCGGGAGACCAAGGATGCCATGGTCAGCATGGCGCAGACACATGTTTTTTTCATGTTTCCAGCTCCTTGAACAATTGCGACGTCTGGCGTTTATAGATGCGGAGGCCGGCGATCGCAGTCCCCGAAACGGACGCCAAAAGCCCCGGAATAAAGCCGATGAAAAAGCTGACCGGCGTGATTTGCGAATGCAAGACTGTGGGCATCATCATAGTGATATTTTTCATCATCGAGCTGATATCGATGCCTTTGACCTGCAGGTAATAGGACAAGGTCAGGCCAAGCGCCGTTCCGGCGATCGAGCCTAAAATGCCTATGAGCAGAGACTCGGCCATCATCGAGCGATAGACGTGTCCCTTGTCCTCGCCGATGGCCAGGCGCAGGCCGTACTCGCCGTGCCGCCGCAGAGACCCGATCAAGCCCGCGTTCCAGAGGACCAGAGACATGGGCACAAGAAAAATCAAAATAATGAGCGAATAGGCATACTTCAGCCAGCCGATCATAAAATTCATTCCGGGCTGTTCGGCCAGCGTCTGCATAACCGGCTGGAATTCGTCGCTCGATTCGGAATTTCTGGCATTATAGGCCAGAGTCATTTTGTCGGCCTCGTCTTTATGGTAGATTGCGTCTCCGAAGAAGCCGAGAACTTCTCCGGCGGCGTCCCGCATATCGAGGGCGTCCTGGATGTCGGCCAGGTCGGCGATGATACCGGTCCGGTCCATAGCCCGTATTCCAAAGCGGATGGTTCCCGCGACCGTAAAATTCTTCATGGCCATGCTGCCGTGCATCGTTGAGCTGATGAGCGTTGCTTTTTCTCCGAGTTTGACCTTGAGCTTTTGGGCGAGTTCGTCGCTGATCAATATCTCCCCGGCTTTTAGAGGAAGATGTCCCCTGACTAGAACCTTTTGGAGATCGAGAAGTCTCGGCTCTTGGCTTGAGGGTGTCAAGAGGTCGGCGGCAAGCCCGGCGACCGGGGCCTGGGCTTTTGTTTCTCCTTGATCGTCAGGGATGTCGAGCAGCCCCCCGAATTGAATGCGGGGCATCCAGGCGAATCCCGGATGCGCTTTTTGTAGATCGGCCAACAGCGCGGCCACGCCCGTCAAGGCCAAATCGTTGGGGAGTTGTTCGGCTTCTTTCGCGTAGGCCTTTGTCATCACTTTGACGTGCCCGGACCTGAGGTTGGCGCTGAAGCGAATGACGTTCGTTTCCATGCCTTTGACGTAGCCGTACATAGCCACGGTCAAAAACACACCGGCCAGGACGATGAGAAAAGGGAACAGGCTCCTGGTCCGGTCGCGAAGGATGCCTTTAAAAAGAAAGCTGATCATGTGAGTTTCCCCCTCAGTGCGTCCGTCGGTTTGAGCTTGGCAATTTTCCGCGTCGGCATAAAGCTGACGATGGTCGTGATGGAGAAGACGAGAATCGTCGTCCCGATGACCAGGGCGCCGCTGTAGGTCGGATATAATTTTTCGCTTATGGCGATACCGAAACTGTCGATTTGATCCGCCGGCAGGCCCAAGCCGTGTGTTGCCGTGTAGGCAAGCAGGGGAATGCCGTAGACAGCGCCGACAAGCGCGGCCAGGACACCGTTCAGAGCCCCTTCGAGCGTGAAGAGACGGATGACCTTTCCGCGTGAAAATCCGAGGGCCATCATCGTCCCGATTTCCTTGCGGCGCCGCCAGATGGATAGGAGCTGGGTGTTGAAGATCGCCAGCATAGCCAGGAAAAGGAGGATCGAGTATAAGATCGAGCTGCCAATCGTCTTTGCCTGGACAACGGATTTGATATCATCCAGGAGATAGTTCAAGTTTTTGAAGGTCCAGCCTGGGACGGGAACGGCCGGACCGTAGTTCTTTTCGGTCACGACGATCGTCGCCTCGGATGATATACCGGCCATTTCCTGCAGGGTTTGAAGGGGCAGCCAGATCTGGCCGCTATCGATCGACTGGACCGTTGTCCTCATGACCTCCACGATTTGAAGATCCTTGGCATCGAAGGTGCCCTTGGCGTCGCGCCAGCGGACGGTCACGGTGTCGCCTTTCTTCAGGCCGCTTGTTGCGGACATCCGCGCTCCGATCAGAGCGGGCAGCTCGTTGTCGGCGGCCTTCAAGGCGGACGACGGGATGGACAGCAATTTTTGTCCTGGGTCGATGCCCTTGAGCAGGACGGGAACGATGCGGCCGCCGGGATAGATCGTTCCTTGGATAATCAAGATTGGGGTCGCCTGTCCTTTTTCCACCAGGGCCTGCATCGGGCCGGTGAGGGGACGGTGGGCGTCCTGGATCGTGAAAGGATCGAAGGGATCATACCCCTCGACCCAATACTGGCCGCCGCCGCATTCGGCCTCGATCATGGCCCGGGAGACCTGGGCATCCATCCCGATATACAGGCCTTGGCCCCAGATGATGGCCACAAAAGCCATGGACAGCACGACCGCGTTCAGCCACGTTTTCGCTCCGGCGCCGAGCATGTTTCGAAAGGCAAGTTTTGGAATGATCATAGGAATCTCCTAAGCGGCCTTTATAACCTCGTCTTTAGCCACTTTTCCATCCACCAGAACGATCTTGCGGCGCAGGTGGCCAATGACCTTTTCGTCGTGCGTGGCGAAGATGAACGTGGACCTCAGCTCGCGGTTGATGTCTTCCATCGTATGAAGGATGTGATGGGAGTTTTCCGCGTCGAGGTTCGCCGTGGGCTCGTCGGCCAGGACGAGGGAAGGCTTCTTCACGACGGCCCGGGCGATGGCCACCCGCTGGCACTGCCCGCCGGAAAGCTGATTCGGCCGCGATTTCGCCCGGTCAGCGAGGTGGACCCAGTCCAGGGCATCCATGACCGCCTTCTTCCGGGCCGCTGGGGGCAGGCCGAGCAAGAGCAGCGGGAATTCCACGTTTTCGTAGGCCGTGTAAACCGGCAGAAGGTTGAAGGTCTGGAAGATGAAACCGATGTGCCTGTTGCGGAGCGCGGCGGCCTTCTTGTGCGACAGGGTCTCCACTTTTTCTCCCAGGACTTCCGCGCTGCCCTTCGTGGGAGCGTCCAGCGAGCCGAGGATGTTGAGGAGGGTCGTTTTTCCTGAGCCGCTCGGCCCGACCAGGCCGGCAAACTCACCCTTCCGGAATGTCAGGCTGACGCTGTCCAGCGCCGTGATGGACTGTCCGCCCATGGGGTAGACCTTTGTCAGGTCGACGGTTTTGATCAGGATCGAGTTTTCCATATTCACCTCGCGCCGGTTATCTTTTGTCTCATCTTCGAATCCCCCGCGCCACGCTTTTCTGAAGGGGGAAGGGGAGGATTATTTTATTCTTTATTAATAATTAAAAACAGCCATCATCTGAATGCCTTTGCCGGCAAAAAGGTTTTTTCCTTGCTGGCTGGCATAGATCTGGTAACGGTCCGGATTCCAGAACCCGATGGCATAGAAGCTCCATTTGTCGTATGTTCTTTGCCAGGTGAGGAGGCGATACCAATCGCCGGTTTTCCAGTTATGAAAAACGATGCCCTTGATCCGGTCCAGAAGTCCGAGCGGGCAGTCGGCTGAAACCGCTGTGAATCGAACGGCGTCTCCGGCGCCCAACGCCTTTTCCGAGGAGACAAAGATCAAATGCTCAGCGATCACGTGCACGCCGTTGCCGATGCCGAACGTGTAGTCTGCGCCGAGATTGAGATTGCGCTGATACTTGAGAGGATGAACCCGGAAGTCTTGGTGGATCAGGGCGCCCTCGAACCAAACTCCGGCGCCGATGTCCCATTTGCCGTCCAGAGCGAAACGGTTCTCGGGGATTCGCTCCCGCTCTCCGGAGGGAAGAGGGATCAGGGATTTCAGGGGGTCCATGAGGCGGTGATGAAAAGTGAAGGCCGCTTCTCCGGAAAGGAGCGGGACTTGAAAACGCCCCCCGAATTCCGGGGTTTTGCTCTTTGTCGGGACGGATTCCCAGCCCTTGGCGTCTTCGTTGCCGTACAGCCCCCAAACCCAGATATTAGCGTTGCTGACAAACGTATATTTGGCCAGCGCCCCGTAGACTCCGTCGGTGAGCTGAAGAGGGTCATTGGGATCGATCCGGTCAAACCACATCAAGGGCCGGAGGAGGAGCGCGGAGCCAAAATTGATCTTTTGCAGGCCGAGGCGAGCTTCGAATCGCGGAGTGGAGAGCCGCGCCCAGAGGCGATAAGGCTTGATTTGACCGTCCGTGGAAGATCCCCTGGATTCTCGGGCGGCCGCCATGCCGTAGGCGTTAAACGATACTTCGGCATCCAGGGCGACTTTTTCCCCAAAACTCTTCTTGATGGAGAACGCCGGGAGCGCCCGGATCCCTATCTGGACTTCTGTTTTGCGGTCATCGTGGAGGGCCAGCCAGCCGGAGATCTGGCCACGTCCATCGATCGTTTGGCAGACGCCAGCGATCGGCCACGTCAGAAGGACGGCCCAGCCGAGAAGGAGTCCGCCGACCTTGCGATTCACCGGCTATCTCTTTTTTTTATCTTATCTTGAACAAAATTTCCTGTCATGTAATAAATACGAAAAGCGGCGCGCGAGGTTGCTTTTTCCGGCGCGGCTTTCCACGGTCAAAAATACCGCATTAAAAACAAGAAGACAATAGGAAAGAAGCGCGGTTTTCGAAAACAGAACTTCATCTAAAAAAGAATTGATGAAAAAATCCCGGCCGTAAAGTTATAATCAAATGAAATGATCGGGCCGCTCCCGCCAGATGGGCGAAAAATTCTCGCTTAAGAAATTCATGGACGAATTTTTCGCTTTGGGCATCATTCCTGTCTCGCTCATCCGCTGGGAGATGACGGGCTTGGATGACGAAATTAAAAAGCTGTGGTAGGCGCTTGTTTATAATTTGGTGTCCGTCACCGAATTAATATCAGGTCCTTCTGCGGCGTGCTGAGCCATTCTGTGCCGTCCTTTGTCACAACGACCATTTCCTCGATCGTGACGACGCCGCGGCCCGGAACAGGGAGGCGCGGCTCGATGGTGAAGACCATGCCTTCCTCGAGGCGCTGGAACGGCTTTTGGGCGTATTTGTCCCACTTCGGGCCGAGAAGGGCTGTGCCGTCGTGAGGGAACCGGCCGACTTGGTGGCCGAGCGCATGCGGGAATTCCGTGTAGCCGGCATCGGTGATGATCTTGCGGGCGACGGCGTCGATGTCGAGGCCGAGGACGCCGGGCTTCATCGCCTGCTTTGCTGATTCCACGGCCTGGACGATGGTTTCGAATCCCTTTCTCACTTCGGCTGGGGCTTCTGTTTCGCCTCCGGCCGTGACATAAAACGTTCGCTGCAGATCCGAGCAGTAGCTGTTCACTTTGACGCCGAAGTCCATGTTGAGGATGTGACCCCGCTCCACTTTTCTGTCCGTCGGGGAATAGTGGGCGCCGGCCGTGTCGGGACCGGTGAAGACAGCCGGACAGGTCGAGGCCCCCCAAGCTAATGGGAGCTTCTTGCCCTCCACTTCGGCCAGGATGAAAGCAGCGATCTCCTTTTCCGTTTTGCCCGGCGCGATGAATTTTGCGACTTGGGCAAAGATGTCTTCTGTCTCCCGGATGGCATCTTTGATGAAGCCAATCTCGGCCGCCGTTTTTCTCTCTCTGAGCGCGGAGACGACTTTCTCAGCGGAGACGAGACGGCCCCCCAATCCGATCCCGGAAAGCGTTTCGTGAAGAGTCAGATACATCCCATGGGTCAGCCCGTCGCAGATCTCGCTGCCCTTGGAATAATTGATCCCGATCTTGGCCGGGCTCAACTTTTTCAAATATTCCTCGAAGGGCTCCCTAAAGCCTGTTACGAACCCCACGACCTGATCATAAGCTCCGCTTTCCTCGATGGTCTTCTGGTCGTAGAGTCCGACGATCGCCTGCGTCCTTCCGTCCTTGCTGATAATGAACGCCGAGTGCCAGGTCACATCGCCCGGCGCGAGGAAGACGAGCGTCGGGTCGCCGTTGATCTGGCTTTCCCGGGTGAACGTGATCCAGCAGTCGATGTCGAATTCCTTGAGGAGGCCGACGGCCTGTTTGACTTTTTCCTGAATGAGGGTCATGAGCGCACTCCTTGTTTTCTAACTCCCTCCTTTTCTAAAAGGGGTTGAGGGGAATTTTTATTATCCGGAAAATCGTCTCAACTTTTTCAAAAAAACCAGGACTAGCACGGCCGAGACTGCCAGCAACCCGGTCAGGAGAAGAAAATATTCATGATGGGCGAAGTCGCTGTAATATTTGCCGAGCAGGCCGGAGCCATAGCTTCCGGCAGCGATGGCTGCGAACCAACCGCCCATCATCAGCCCCTGAAGCCGAGGCGGTGCGACCTTGGAAACGAACGACTGTCCCATGGGCGAGATGAGGATCTCGGCGAGCGTTACGATGAAATAGGTTCCGATGAGCCAGGCCGGAGACATGATGTTCATGTCCTTGTTGCCGCCGGCAAGCGAGGCGAAGACCATGGCGACCATCGAGGCGCTCATGATAAGCATCCCGTAGAAGATTTTGACGGGTGTCGAAGGCTCCCTGCCGCGCTTGTTCATCCGGCTGAACAGAGAAAGAAGCAGAGGCGTCAGGACGATGATAAAGAACGGCTCGAAGAACTGATAAGTTTCGGGCCTCAGGAATTTGAAGATCTTCGTCGAGCGCTCGGCGAACAGTGTCAGGGCGAAGTAGTTCTGATAGAAGGCCACCCAAAAGAAAATGACGATAAGAAAGAGAATCACGAGCGTCGCGATCCTCTGTCCCACTTCGACCTTATCCATGGTCGGCTTTTCCCGGACGGTGGTATCCCTGGCCTGAGCCCGGGCGATGAGCTTATTGTCAAATGGGACGAGGTATTTTCTTCCCGATTGGAAAATGATAATGGCGAAGACAAGACCGGCAGCGCAAATCCAGAACGAAATGTTGTAACTTCCGAACACGACGCTGATCAATGTGGCGAGGAGAGGAGCGATCGCAGCGCCGATGTTGACTCCCATATAGAAAATATTGAAGCCCGCATCCTTGAGATGGACTTTGTCGGCGTAGAGATTCCCGACGAGCACGGATTGATTGACTTTAAAAATTCCTGTGCCGACGGCGATGAGCGACAGGCCGATGGCGAACGTGGCGAGTTGCGAGGCTGAGGACAACGCAAGCCCCACATAGCCAAGGGCCATGAGGACGGCACCAATCTTGACCGTTTTGAGTTGGCCGAGGACCCGGTCTCCGATCCAGCCGCCGAGGAGCGGGACGAAGTAACAGAGCGCAAGGAAGATGCCGTAATAATCGCCTTTTTTAGAATCGGGCCAACCGAGCGCTTTATCCATGTACAGGACGAGGATAGCCATGAGCGTGTAAAAGCCTAATCGCTCCCACATTTCTGTGAAAAAGATAAAGCTGAGTCCTTTGGGGTGTTTTTTCAGCATATCGCCGCCTTCCGTCGTCAGTATGCTAATGAAAAGCCGCTCGAAATTCAACTTTCGGCGGAGTAGGCAGCTAATATTAACGCATTAATTAAAATGACATCCCCGTTCGGGCGGCGCTTAGGCCGCCCGCAGCCCCCGGGGAACCAGTCCCGTCGGTTCCCCCCGTCGGAAAAGCCGACGGGGCCCCCCTCCGCTACGGGGCTTGAGGGCGGCCTAGGCGCCGCTCATACATTGTCACTTTATTTATTGCGTTTGTATTAGTTTACCGTGACTATAATGAAGGATCCTGTCACGGACGCGCCCCCTGGCGGCTATGCGCAAGACTTGCTCTCCCTCGAGTCCCGAGAAGCGAATCGATTTATGGCCTCCCTTTGTGCCACCCAATTGATCTATTATCAAAGTTGCATCCGGGACTGCCGTCGGTTAAAATCGTCCCGGTATACGAATGTTCACCCATGCCATCGTCCGGAAGCCCGGAAGTAATTTCGGCCAAGGCCTGACGACCGCGAATCTCGGCCGGCCGGACTTTGATTTGATCGTCAGACAGCATGAGGCCTATGTCCGGACGCTGCGATCGATCGGACTCGAGGTCATTGTCTTAGAACCCGAACCGGACTACCCGGACGCTTATTTTGTCGAAGACGCGGCTGTCGTGACGACGAACGTGGCCGTGATCACGAATCCCGGCGCGCCCTCCAGACGAGGGGAAGAAAAGAGTATCGAGCCCATCCTCGCCCGCTTCAGGAAAGCGGTCCGGATCGTGGCGCCGGGGACCGTCGAAGGCGGAGACGTCCTCATGGCCGAAAATCATTTTTTTGTTGGAATATCAGAACGGACGAACGCAGAAGGCGCCCGCCAGTTGGGCCGGATTTTGGAGGAGAACCGCTACACATGGACGCCGGTTATGGTCGGGGCTGGGTTGCAT
>Ga0315281_10002968_pt1 | contig 24978 bp, 19 predicted proteins | sample YL17G07_0_MG_FD_204540 | JGI IMG/M metagenome (GOLD analysis project Ga0315281, IMG submission 204540) | Sediment microbial communities from Yellowstone Lake, YNP, Wyoming, USA - YL17G07_0 | ecosystem: Environmental > Aquatic > Freshwater > Lake > Sediment | place: USA: Wyoming | collected... | reverse complement strand
ACAACAAGGGCGTGCTGCTGCGGCCCAACAGTGCGGCGGTGGAGGATTTTGCGACGGCGCAGTTGGTCACGGCGGACCAGGCCGTCCTTTCGCTGCAATGCTCCTGGAACCTGCACGCCGGTTGTGATGCCGTGATCGCCGCCCGGTTCTACGGCGAGCGCGGCGCCGTCTTCTTCGAGAACGTCCGCGGCTCGTTCTATGACTTCAGCGCCCGCCTATGCAACGGCACGCAGGCGGCGAGCCTGGCCGAGCCGCCGGACGCCTGGTTCGGACGGGCGGCCCTCGAATGGGCGCGCAAGGTGCAAAGGAGCCGGCGGTTCGATCCCGAAGCCGAGGAGTATACTGCCGTGGCGGAAGTCCTCGATAGCATCTATGGCCGACAACATGTCTGAAGGGCCGCTCTTGGGGTAGAATACGCAGGCCAGAAGACAGGAGGAGATGCTAAAACAACTCAAAGAATTCATCCGACCCCAGGGCAGGGATCAACGCCCCGGCAAAGGAGGCAAGTCCTTCCTTTTCGATTTGTATAAGTGACAGCCATCGTCTATGACCGAACTGTACCTGTTTGGTGCGGGAATCAATCGCCCCACCATCCGAAATCACGCAGACGCTGTGGGATGCGTGCGTTTCATTGGTGTGGCTCTTCTTCGTCCATTCTGAACGGATGCGGGATGGACTTCTCCGGCTGCTTTGCTGCCGTCTTCAGGTAGTCGGTCACGCTCCTCCTTAGACCGACCGCCCATTCGGGCTCCCGAATGTCGTAGATAATCACGCGGAGATGACGCAGGTCAAAAGGGACATCTTCGACCTTCGGAGCAGCGAATACAACGGGCTTTCTGGCGGCGTGAGCCAACCCGAGCTCGTAGAAGACGTTAGCGTTCCGGTCTGTGAGGTCGGCGAGTAACACCCGAGCCTTCTTGATCTGTTCCCAGATTTGCTCGACGACACTCCCTGATGAGAAAAGCTCGTCCGCTCTGACGGGCTCGAAACCGGACTCTTGAATGGCCGGCACGTAAATATCTTGGTAATACTTGTCAAACCAATTGCCAAAGGGCATCATCACGAAGCAAGTTTCGAGGTAGGCGCGAACGCGAGGTTGCTTTGAGACGCGACGCTCCGTCGTTGGGTTTTCGTCCTCGACAGGCGTCACGCCGTCGGTCTTCGGTTCGGGCTGAACCATATCAAAGGCGCGTAGGTACTCGAGATTCGCCACGAAGACCTCGGCAAAAGTCTGCACTCGATCTCGGGGAATCTGGAACTGACGGGTCAGAGTATTGAGAAAGAACTCATCATCGGGAATCTTCTTATCGCCGTAGAATTTAGCAACAGCCTTGAAATCGGGGACGTTATTGAAGGCCGCCAACATCGCCTTTTGCCGATCATGGGGGCTGGCAGGAATGACAATGTCCTGCCCAAGCTTTTCCATCCGGACAGTGGCATTGGCGCCAGCACCAGAAACCAACCCATACTGATTGGCCGAACGGAGCAAATCCAGGAATCTCCAGTCATTCGACTTGCGAAACCCCACAGCCTTTGCAAGGACACTTGCTGGCATGGGATTTCCGGCATTCTTCTCTTCAATCTGCTTGGGGACGCGGATAGCTTCCTCCAGAGGATGTTTCGGGAAGGTCCATGGCGTGCCCTTCACACCGCCACTGGACCGTGCGGGCGACGCCGTGGGTGATTTCTGCTTCATAGTTTTTCCTCGGGATTTGATCTGCGAAACGTACCGGGCGTTGACCTTGACCTCTTGCCTGTCCAATGCGTCCGCGACCTCCTGCGGGGACGCTTTGGGGTGTTGCTCAATATAGTCGCGCACGGACTGCGCCTTGCTCTTCTTATCGTCAGGCATGATACACCTCCATTTCGCTATTCTTCATCAAAGGCACAACGTCGCATCTCACCTTCCGGCGACGCGGCGTGTGATTTCTCGGAGCCGCTCGAATCCAAGGCACCTCACTACCAAGACAATAATACCCCCAGACGCCGGGCATTACAAGCGGAATCCATGCCTGATCATCTCCGTCACGCTTTCTGGAAAGTCATTGAAGAGCGGCGCAGATTCAGATATTCTGGGTGTCCACGAGGCTGGTGTCGGCTTAGGCTCAACCCCGGCATACGGTCGTGACCAGTGACTCTGCTCTTTGAAAGGGGAAGGCATGAATACTCCGAAAGAAGACACGCGGACGAGTTCGGCGACCGTCTCCCGTCGCAACCTGCTTGGCGCCGGTGCCGTGGCGGCGGCGTTCACGATTGTACCCCGGCACGTTCTGGGCGGGGCGGGACACACGCCCCCGAGCGAGAAACTCAACATTGCCGGCGTCGGCATCGGCGGCCAGGGCGCCAGCGACCTGCAGGACGTCAGCAGCGAGAACATTGTCGCTCTGTGCGACGTGGATTGGGACTACGCCGCCCATACTTTCAAGAAGTACCCCCAGGCGAAGCAATACCGCGATTTCCGCGTCATGTTCGAGAAGGAGAAGAATATCGACGCGGTGGTGGTGGGGACGCCCGATCATAATCACGCCATTGTGAGCATGATGGCCATCAAGCTCGGCAAGCATGTGTATTGCGAGAAGCCGCTGACCCGGACCGTGTTCGAGGCCCGCGCCCTGGCGACGGCGGCCCGCGCGGCCAAGGTCGCCACGCAGATGGGCAATCAGGGCATGGCCTTCGAGGGCAACCGCCTGATCAATGAGTGGCTCTCGGACGGCGCGATCGGCCCGGTGCGGGAGGTCCATGCCTGGTCGGACCGGCCGACGCACAGCGGCAAGCCGCCCCTGTACTGGGCGCAGGGCATCGACCGGCCGACGGACACGCCGCCGGTTCCGGAGACGATGGCCTGGGACCTGTGGCTGGGCCCGGCGCCGCAGCGGCCGTACCATCCGGCGTACGCCCCATTCCGCTGGCGCGGCTGGTGGGATTTCGGCTCCGCCGGACTGGGCGATATGGGCATTCACAACCTGGCGCCGGTCTGGTCGGCGCTGAAGCTGGATGCGCCGGTCAGTGTCCATGCCAGTTCCACTCTCTTTAACAACGAGACCCTGCCGCTGGCTTGCACGGTGCATTATGAGTTCGCCGCCCGGGGCGATATGCCGCCGGTCAGACTGCACTGGTATGACGGCGGGATCATACCGCCGCGCCCGGCAGAGCTTGAGGAGGACCGCGAGCTGTCGCGGGAGGACGGCCTGCTCTTCGTCGGCGACAAGGGGACGATGTACGTGGAAGGCTGGGGCGGCGAAAGTCCGCGCCTGATCCCGGAATCGAAGATGCAGGCGTACCAGCGTCCGCCCAAGACCCTGCCGCGTTCCATCGGCCACCACAACGAATGGATCAAGGCGTGCAAAGAAGGCACACCCACACGGTCGAGCTTTGATTTTGCCGGGCCGCTGACGGAAGCGGTGCTGCTCGGAACCGTGTGCGTGCGCATGGGCGGGCAGCGGCTGCTGTGGGACAGCAAGAACCTGCGAGTCACCAACCTGCCCGAAGCAAACCAGTATCTGCACTATGAGTATCGCAAGGGCTGGACGCTGTAGGGAGTTTGAAGTGTGAAGTTTGAAGTTTGAAGTTTGAAGTGTAAAGTGTGAAGCTTGGAGACTTGAAACTTCAAACTTGAAACTTGAAACTGATTTTACGGAGGTCCATCGAACATGCCGAACCAGGGAAGAGTCAAGGTCGGGATTATCGGCTCCCGTTTCGAAGGGGAGATTCACGCCGAGTCGTTTCGCATCTTGCCGGATGAGGCGGAGGTCGTCGCCATCGCCTCGCCGACGCCGGGCAACGCCCAGAAGCTCGCCACGAAATACGGCATCCCGCGTGTCTTCACCGATTACAAGCAGATGCTGGCGGAGAAAGACATCGAGATGGTGACGATCACGGCCCCGAACGCTCTGCATGCGCAAATGACGGTGGATATCGCCGAAGCGGGCAAGCACGTTGTCTGCGAGAAGCCGCTGTGCATGACGCTGGAGGAGGCCGACCGGATGATCGACACCTGCCGGAAGAAGGGCGTGCTCCTGATGTACGCGGAAGAGCTGTACTTCACCCCGAAGTACGTCAAGGCCAAGGAGATGGCGGACCAGGGTGCGTTCGGCAAGGTCTATTACGTCAAGCAGAGCGAGAAGCACTTCGGGCCGCACGCCGACTGGTTCTGGGATGTCGAGAAGTCCGGCGGCGGTGTCTTCATGGACATGGGTTGTCACGGCATCGCCTTCTGCTACTGGCTCCTCGGCCGGCCGAAGATTAAGACGGTGTACTGCCAGATGGGCACTCACGTCCACGGCGGCAAGACGAAAGGCGAGGATAACTCGATCTGCGTTCTGGAGTTTGCGAACGGTGCGGTCGGTATGATCGAGGATAGCTGGGCCCGCCGGGGCGGCATGGACGACTGCATCGAGGTCTACGGCGAGGCCGGCGTCACCTACGCCGACCTGCACATGGGCAACGCGCTGCCGACCTACAGCGAGCGCGGGTATGGCTACGCGGTGGAGAAGGCCCCGACGACGAAGGGCTGGACGTACCCGGTTTTTGAAGAGTTGTGGAACTACGGGTTCCCGCAGGAGATGCACCACTTCGCACGGTGCGTGCGCGGCAAGGAGCAGCCCCAGGCCACCGGCGAAGACGGCCGGCTGGTGCAGGAGGTGCTCTACGCCGGTTACCAGTCCGCGGGGACCGGCAGGAAGATCGAGCTGCCGTTCCGCCCGCAGAACGTCCGCAAGCCCATCGATTTGTGGTTCAAACCGGTGAAGTAGGGCGAGCCTGGGCTCCCAAACGCGGTGAATCGCGTTTGGGGACCCCGTCCCCGCTCGCCTGAAGACGTCGCGCGAGGACGCACGACCTACGGGGGATCGAACATGGCGCGAATAGCACGGCTGCAAATGCTGACGGAGCATGAGATTGAGGCGATCAAGGACGCCAGCCTTGTTATTCTGCGCGACACGGGCGTCATGGTGCATCACGAGGAAATGCTGCGTTTGCTGGACGAGGCCGGCGCGAAAGTGGACCGCGCGCACAAGATAGCCCGGCTGCCGGAAAAGCTCGTGATGGAGAGCGTGGCGCGGGCCGGAAAGCAATATGTGCTGTATGGCCGCGACAAGAATCGGACAGCGCGGTTCGGGTACGGCGACCTCGTGCTGATGTCCAGTCCGGGGCAGTACGCCTGGATCGATCTGCAAACGGGGCAGCGTCGTCCGGCCACGGTCGAGGATAGTCACGACGCCATCCGCCTGGGCGATGCCTTGGGTAATATCACCATCGTCGGCGCTATGGCCCAGCCGGAGACGCTCTCGGAGAAGTATCGGGACGTTGTGCTCACGGCCGAGCTTGTCAAAGGCACCGGCAAGCCCACGCGGTGCTGGGTCCGCAACGGTGCGACCGCCCGTTACATTCTTGAAATCTACCGTACTATCGTCGGCGGGGACGCCGCCTTGCGGTCCTCGCCGATGGTCGAGGCCTTTCTGGAGCCGATTAGTCCGTTGCAGTTGCCGAAGGACGGGCTCGATATCGTCAAGGAATTGGCACGGGCCGGACAGCCGGTGAGCATCGGCCCTATGGCGATGACCTCCGGCACCGCTCCGGGCACATTGGCGGGAACTCTCGCCCAGGAGAACGCCGAAATCCTTGCCGGTGTCGTGATTACGCAGTTGCTGGCGCCGGGCACGCCGATTATCTACGGCGGCATCCCCCACATCATGGACCCCCGGACCGGCATTTGCTCGTTCGGTTCGCCGGAACAGGGAATCATGGCTGTGGCCATGGTGGAAATCGCCCGTTCGTACGGGTTTCCAGTCTATGTCAACGTGGGCCTGACCGATGCCAAATTGCCCGATGCCCAGGCGGGTGTGGAGAAGGCCGCGACGCTGCTGCTGGGCGTGCTCGCCGGCGCGGACACCTTCGGCCACTGCGGCATCTGCGGCACCGACCATGCGGGCAGTCTGCTCTGGCTGACTTTCGACGATGAGGCCATGAGCTACATCAAACGGATCGCGCGCGGCTTCGCCGTGGACAGCGACCATCTGGCGACGGATGTCATCAACTCGGTAGGTCCCGCCGGCAATTTCCTGGCGGAGGACCATACGGTCCGGCACTTCCGCGAGGAGTTGTGGCTGCCGACGTCGGTCTGGACGCGCCAGCCCTACGAGCTCTGGCAAGGCGAGGGCGGCACCTCGTTCGCCGACCGGCTGCGCGGGCGCGTAACCGATATCCTCGCCACCCATCAGCCGCAGCCTCTGGACGAGACTCTGGCGCGAGAGATCGATCGAATTGTTGCCAGTGCAAAACGTGAACTTTCCAATTAGGTGTAGATGTATCCAAAATGGCACATTGTGGTCTTCTGCCTCTGCATGATCGTCCCGGCGGGATCGACCGAACACCGGCGGTTCGGGCCGGTGGCGCAGAACTCGGTAACTGCGCCTGCAGTCTCCAGCCTGCAGCCTGAAGCCTCGACCCTGGTTTTGAAGCTTGGTCACGGCTTGGACACCGCCCATCCGGTGCATCAGGCGATGGTCTATATGGCCGAGAAGGTCAAGGAGAAATCGGGCGGCCGGATGCGGGTCGAAATCTTTCCCAACGAGCAGCTTGGCAACGAGAAGGAATGCATCGAGGCCCTGCAACTCGGTTATCTGGCCATGACCAAGACTTCCAGTGCTCCGATGGAAGGTTTTGTGCCCGAGATGCGGGTCTTCGGGATTCCTTATCTGTTCCGGGACGCGGAGCATTTCTGGAAGGTCTGCAACGGCCCGATCGGCAAGAAGCTTCTCCTGGCCGGCGAGTCGAAGAGGCTGCGCGGCCTGTGCTACTACGATGCCGGCGCGCGGAGCTTCTACGCCCGCAAGGAGATCAACAGGCCGTCCGACTTGGCGGGCATGAAGATCCGCGTGCAGAGCAGCATCATGTCGATGAAGATGGTCGAGGCGATGGGCGGCTCTCCCACGCCGGTCCCCTGGGGCGAATTGTACACGGCCCTCGACCAGGGGGTCGTGGACGGCGCCGAGAACAATAGTCCGTCGTTCCGCACGTCGCACCATTATGAAGTCTGCAAGTGCTACAGCCTCGATGAGCATACGCGCCTGCCCGATATTCTGATTATCAGCACGAGAGTTTGGAACCATCTCACGCCCGAGCAGCAGCGGATCCTTCAGGAGGCCGTGGATGAATCGGTCCAGTATCAGCGGAAGATCTGGGCCGAAGCGGAAGAGAAGGACCTTCAGACGGTGCAGGAGGGAGGCGCCAGAGTCATTCGCCCGGATAAGGGCCCGTTCCGCGCGTCGGTCCAGAGCGTCTGGAACCAGTTCGAGGGCACGGAGATGGGGCGTCTTATTCGACAGATTCAGGAGGTGCACTGAGGCAATGAGGTTTCTCCGAGCCGTCAAGCGGGTCCTGGATCGTTCGCTGGAAATGCTGGTCATGATAGTTGTGGCGGTCCTCATCCTGGATGTCCTGTGGCAGGTCTTCACGCGGTTCGTCCTGAGCAAGCCCAGCACCTGGACCGAGGAGCTGGCGGTCTTCCTGCTGATCTGGGTGTCGCTCCTCGGGGCGGCCGTGGCGCTCAATCGCGGGGCCCACCTGGGCATCGACTACTTCGTCGGCAAGCTTCCCCACAGAACCAAGCTCTACACCGAGGTCTTTGTCTTTCTTTGCATCTCGGCCTTCTCCTTCTTTGTCATGGTTGCCGGCGGCATCGACCTGGTGGCCAGCACTCTTGCGATGGGTCAAGAGTCGCCGGCACTGCGCATGAAAGTTGGTTATGTGTATCTGGCCGTGCCCGTCAGCGGGTTCTTTCTCACGCTCTATGCCGTCATCGGTCTGGTCGAGAGGCTGAAGGAACTGCTGCGCGGCCGAGCGGGCCCCAACGCACCGGATCGCGTTGAGGGGCCCCGAACAGAGAGAGAAGAGCATGCTACACGCGGCGGTGTCAGTGGCGTCAGCCTCGACTGACTTTGTTCCGGACCCCCAGCGCGACGCATCACGTTGGGGACTTTCTTTTGTGTACGTGAGTGAAGGGAAGACCGAGTGGATTTGCCCATCCTGGTTCTGGTAGTCAGCTTTGCGGTCCTGCTGTTGTTGAACGTCCCGGTGGCGTTTTGCATGGGCATTGCCACGGTGCTGGCCTTCCTGGCGATGGGGAATATGCCCGCCTTTGTGGCCGTCGCCCATAAGATCGCCACGGGCATCGACAGTTTCTCCCTGCTGGCCATTCCTTTCTTTATTCTCTCGGGCCTGCTCATGGGCCGGGGCGGGATTGCCCGCCGGCTGATCGATTTTGCCAATGTCCTGGCGGGGCGGTTCCGGGGCGGGCTGGCCTACGTGAACGTGCTGACCTGCATGATGTTCGGGGCCATCTCCGGCTCCGCCGCGGCGGCCGTGTCCTCCATCGGCGGATTCATGATCCCCTTGATGAATCGAATGGGTTACCACCGGGACTTCAATGCCTCCGTGACCATCACCGCGGCCACGACGGGACTGCTGATTCCGCCCAGCAATATCATGATCGTTTACTCGCTCGCCACCGGCGGATTCGTCTCGATTGCCGCCATCTTCATGGCGGGCTATCTGCCCGGCATCCTCGTCGGCCTGGGATTGCTCGTGGTCAGCGGCATCATCTCCGTCACCCACCGTTACGGGAAGGGCGAGACCTTTCCCTTTCGGGAAGGCCTGATACGATTTCTCCGGGCGATCCCGGCGCTCCTGCTGATTTTCATTATCATCGGCGGGATTCTGTTGGGCTGGTTCACCCCAACGGAAGCCTCGGCGGTGGCTGTGCTCTACTCCTTTTTCCTGGCGGTGGTCGTGTACCGGGAGGTCAAGATTCATGACCTGCCCGAGATCTTGCTGCAGTGTGGCGTGACGACCTCGGTCGTGTTCCTCCTGATCGGCACCAGTATGGCCATGTCCTGGGTCCTGGCCTCGGAGAACGTGCCGCAGAATCTCAGCGCCTCGCTCGTGAGCCTGACAAACAACAAGGTGCTTCTGCTGCTGTTGATCAACGCCATTCTCCTTGTCGTCGGGTGCTTCATGGACATGACGCCGGCAGTGCTGATCTTCACGCCGATCTTTCTGCCGGTCGTCCAGAAACTCGGGGTGCACCCGCTGCATTTCGGCATCATCATGATTATGAATCTGTGCATCGGCCTGTGCACGCCGCCGGTCGGCACGTGCCTGTTCCTGGGCTGCGGCATCGCCGAGACCACCGTAACGAAGGTCATGCGCCCCATCCTCCCGTTCTTCATCGCGATGATCATTACCCTCTTGATTTGTACCTTCGTCCCCGAAATCTCGATGTGGCTGCCCGAGAAACTCGGCTTCGTCAAGTAGCATGGGCTTCCCGCCCATGAAATTATGTCCATGCTCCCCCAAGAAGATGAGCGATGGCCTCTGCACAAGACCTCCGGCCCCGAGCGTACCGGCAAGGATATTTGGCTTTGTTTTGCCGAGACCGCTTTGAGGCGAATTCTTCATAACCCTTTTGCTACAAGCAAGTTGGCTTTCATTTGGGCCCGGGGAAATTGGCTTTGTTTTGCATAACGGGCCCTGCTTGTAGTGACGCCGTCAGGCGTTTCTTTGGGACCCCAAACGTAATGAATCGCGTTTGGGAGCCCTTGCGATGCCCTTACGGGCACACTACGAGCCCGCAGGAAAACTGGCTTTGTTTTCGCAAGGGCACAATCGATACTTTTCCCTCGTAACCTCCTTCCCGGGCAGCAATTAGCGTTCGTTCGGTCCGCTGCAAATTGGCTTTGTTTTGCACAATCGCCTCCTTTGCCCCCGGCCGGGAGGGAGGCGGAATCGTTGGCGCCGTATCTATTCCTGTCATTGCGAGTCGCGCAGCGACGAGGCAATCTCGCCCTCCAAATTGGGTTTGTTTTGCATAATCGCCCATGCGGGGCCCCGTGGATTTCCGGGCGTTCTGCTGATTGGCAACGATTTGGGCTTCAGTAGCCATTGTGATTCCCTCCAAATTTACAGTTACTATTTACCATTTGCGATTTCTAATTCGGTTGCCTTATGACCATACCGAGAGCCCAATTCGCCGTCAAGTGAAAATTCCAGTGCCCGTGACACTTTTTTATCTGGCACCGATGGACGCCGATAAACCCTTGTCACACGGGGACTTACATGGTTGTGGCGTAGGGTGGGCTATGCCAGCCCTGTCAAGGTGGATTTTAGGTCAACGTTTCGCGATAATTCTTGCCGTCGCTACGTGTTTGATCTTGGCCCCGCTGGTCTTTTTCGGCGGCGGCTTCTTGGGACCTCGGGGATGTTTCTGGAATTTCGCCAAGTTGATATTGGTAGCCAGTTGTTTGAGGACTCCCACGAACTCGGCGTCGTCCATCTCCCGCAACACACGCCAGTGCCGTCGAGGAACCGCGATCATCATGCCCCCGTACACCTTGGCCAGATGCGTGCACAGATAGTACCAGGAAACCTGTTTCTCGACCGTCTCATGCCCAGGCACGGCCCGCAGCGACGCCTGGACCAGAGAAACCGCGTTGTACGCCACCAGGGCCAGGCAAAAGCCGAACAGGGCGGCCTTCGGATAGCCCAGGGGGTGGATCGCGCAGGTCAGGGCTACGGTCAACTCCTGGAACATCGTCTCAATCGTCCAGCGTTTAAGGTACAGATTCGACAGGTTGCGGGCGTCGGCATCCTTCTCGGGCACGTTCGTCAGGACGTGGATTTCGGTCTCGCCGTCACGGGTCGGCTTGTTCAGTTCCACCGTGATCCGACGCACCCGCAGAGTCTCGCCGGTCTGCGGATTCAACAATTGCAGGGACTGCTCATAGACCCTACCCGAATCCGTTTTTCCGCAGGATGTTCGCTGGCCGACGAGTTCCCACGTCAGGGTCGAAGCGTGCTGGCGAATCAAGAAAAAGCCGCCACGAGCGGCGATCCCAAAGAGAAATCCCGTGGGGCAGAAGTTGCGGTCGCCGATCCACAGGTCCCGGGGCTGGATCATCGACAGGACTTCGCCCAACAACGCCCTCTCCTGGGTGTGGCCATCTTCACAGGGCACCCCATCAACGACCAACCCCAGCGCGGGGTCCAGGACGACCAACGTCTGTCCCGGCAGGGCCGCCGCCCGCATCGTCCGCAGTTTCTTGATCCGATGCTCGGTCCCCGGCAGATGGTTTCCGTCGAGAATCCGCACCCGATAGCCCGCCAGCAATGCGGGGGCCGTACCGCTCAAGCCACGAATAATCGGCTCCAGTTGGGCCGCCGAGTCGCGGACCAATGCGGCCGACACCGGCGGTTCCACGCCGTTGAGCTTGTTGTACACCGAGGTGATCGAGACCGGAATCGCCTCTTCGGCGTCCTGATAGGCCACCCGAACCGAACGCGAAACGCCCAGCACCACTTCGCTCATCAAGGCCACCACCGTGCTGAACATCAAGTCCCGCGTATATTGCCGGACCGCCGTGCGTTGGAACAACGCATCCATCCGTTGCGAGTGAAACGCCCTTTCCAACACGCCTCGCACCATCACACTGACCGGACTTTTCTGTACGAACGCTTCAAACCGTTTGCCAAGCAACATCCTTGTCGCCTCCCGAATCCACAACCATTCCCCTCACACGTTGAAGCGACAAGTTACCATAAACTCACGAACAATCGTAGATCAAAACGGCCAATCAGCACCTTGACAGGGCTGGGTGGGCTATGCCCACCATCTTCCTACGCGAATAGCGCGGCAGCGGGTAGTGGTTCACTTTGGTGCTGGTTCACTTTCGATTGCCCCCTGCGATTACTCAGAACGAGCAAAATCCCTATCGGTTTTTTCTAAGCTTTGTGCTATAAGTGGGTTACAAAGACAATTTTGCATGAGGTGACATTTTGTCGTTGACCAAGAGTCACGTCGTAGGCTATGTTGGAAAAGCGTTGGAATGGATGCACACGCATTTTTCATCCCTGTTCAACATAAGAGAGTGTGTCTGCGAAGTGAAGAGGCCAAGGGGAAGAGATATGGTGACCGCGCGGAAGGTGAAGGACCACCAGGGTGGTTATGCTGGTCAGTATGTTGCTCTTGATCCGGCAACTGGCAACAAGATTGTCGCTCATGGGACAAGAAGTAACTGCGTTGCGGCTGAGGCTCGCCGTGCTGGCGTCGAGGTGCCAGTGATAATCTATGTTCCCAAGAGGGACTCAGCGTATCTCTATTAGATGCCGATCCCTGATTATCCATTCATCACAGTAAACCCCGAAGCGGATGACTCACGCGAGTTGGTATATGTCGGCGGGCCAAATGCGAGGCCGTATCTTTGGGTAAGGATAACCAATCCGGCTGCTCACCAAGCAATGATTGTTCCGGCCGCTATTGATACGGGCGCAGATGCATTTGCGATCCCAGCTACTGACGCACAGACTCTCGGGCATAACCTAAAAGCCACAACCCCAAAACCTATAAACACGGCCAAAGGAATCACGAATGCGTACCCACATACCGCTGCAATAGAAGTTCTGGGCATTCTCCCCAGTGGCTACGCAGATGAGTCGGTGATTCTCTACCATATTCCCAAAACAGTCATATACCTCACTGTTGGATCGAAAGCTTACTTGATCGGCCAAGCGTCGTTCTTGTCCAAGTGTATTCTCAATATTAACTATCCCGAGAAGAGGTTCTCGATTCACCTTCCAAACCATTCGTAGTCGCGGTACAATAGGGGCATGGCCGACAAGAAGAAACAGCCGAAGAGGAAGCCTGATGAACGCGGATAAGCGATCTTCGGCCGCAATCAAAACCAGCGCACGCAGAGACGCGGAGACGCAGAGGGACAGAGCTAAGCCTTCTGGCGAAAAGAGTTCGTGCCGGTTTCTCCGCAGTGGGGGTACGTGACACTGTGTCATGCGTCCCGCTGTTTTTTCTTGGTTGGAACCTGAACCCCGGCTACAATGCTGTTGCTAAGGCTAAGCGTGACGGCCTTGGAGGCCGAGAGGCGACTTTGAAAAATGTACCTGACACCTTTAGTTCCCACCAACAACAACGAGTACAAGGTGAAAGCGTGTAGTCATTTAAGGACAATATTACACGATAATATTGAAAGAAACCAATCCGACGCAAAAAAACTAATGCGCGAATTGGAAGAAGGGAATTACGTGATGAACGAAGACATCCAATCAGTGAATGAGATTAGAGTGACATCCTCCGTTTCCTCAGTGACAGTAACGACAAGCACAACGACGACAGCACCGCCTTCACGGGAAGATTCGACAGGGCATGCAATGAACCTAAAACGACAACGAGTCTTGAGTTTCTTTAGCGATGAAATTGAGCGTTACGTCATCGGGGACCTTATCCGCCTCTCCGAAATCCGGCCTGATGAGGAGACGGGTCTTCGGGGGTGCACTGTTCCCCAGGCAATGCTCCTTTTCGGCATAATAGACCTATTCGGCTATTTGATTAATGAAGATCCCGGAGCAAAAAAGGATAAAACTTCCCAGAATTATAAAGAAATCTTCTCGTCAAAACATGGACTCTTTCCCGTGCAGTACGAAAAGGAGACGGACAGAATTGTGAAACTGTTTCGCCACGGCATGATGCATCAATTCTTTCCCAAAGCGTCAGCGGTTGCGAAACTGGGAGAAGACATGCCCCTGATCATCTCCCAGGATACTCCATGCCTGAACGTCGACAGGCTGTCACAGGACGTTATCAAAGCGATTCGAGAACTACGCCAGCGTGTCGCGAGTGGAGATTACGACGATCTTACGGAACGGATCAATAGCCGCCTCGATACGCTCGCTAAAGAGGATTTTGAAGAGCATGGCAAACTTTGCTGAGAAATCAATCGTTCGAGCAATCGGCCCACGTCGATGGCAAAAGAGCGGGGTTGTGCTTTTTCGAAAGGCCGTTGCCGCCGCTTAGCTGGAACGTGCGATGAAGGAAGACAAAGTGAAGATACCACCTCCAGTGCCAACACCCACGGCCTCCAGGGTATCGCCCCACGCCGTCTGGAGTCTGGTACTTGCAGTCGCATCGTTTGTCGTCTGTCTCGGTCCTCTTGCCGCCATCCCGGCTGTTATCTGCGGGCACGTGGGCCAAAGGCGCGTGCGGCGCAGTGATGGCTCGCTCAAAGGCAACGGCCTTGCCAACGCCGGTATTATCCTGGGCTACATCAACATTGCGATAGTGATCGGATTCATTGGTCTTGTCGCTCAGACAGCGATTACGCTGCCACAACGTCGACACAACCAGGAGATAAAGGATTGCATGAAGAATCTGTTCCTGATCGACGCGTGCAAGGAACAGATTGCGCGAGACTACGGATTGAAGAAGGGGGACGTTGTGCCGCGTGAGTACTTCCGCAAGTACGAGGAGAAGAGACCCTTTGTTTGTCCCGGGGGAGGAAGTTACACAATCGGGCGCGTCGGTGGACCGTCGTCATGCAGCATTGAAGAGCATGACTCGTGGCACCGCATGGGCTGGAAGCTGGGCAACCAGTCGCAGGAATGAGCAGATCATCGAACAGGAGCGTGGAGCGGTGTGAGGGATATCTGGGCAACTTGTTGCCATAGAGCAGAGGTGTATCCAAAGGTGAGTTTCGGGAATTGACTTGAACAATAAAGAGAAAGGTCAGGGGGCGTAAAGGATGAGCCAAATCGATCCAACTTCAATTGTTCTTGGAATTATTCTGACATACGGAATTGGCTTAGCTCCTGCATTGCTTCTGCGCTTCGTTCTCTTCAAGAAACCGCTAAGCCGAATTATTTCTGTCCTAATCTGTTTTGTATGGTTCGTATTATGGACGGCTTTCATAATTTCGCTCAGGGTAGGTTCTGGCCAAGAACCAAGACTGTCTGGGGGTTCCTTCATAATGATATTCTGCTCGTACTACATACTCTCGAAAGGTTACTACCCTAAGAGTAAACACCCAAATATAATTACACGAAGAAAGTCGGACAACGAAATATCTGGTGACACCATACTCAATTCAAGACCGAAATAAGTAAGAGGCCTGCTGGGGACAGACCCTATTTTCCCTACGGCTCTCTGTTGGGCGGCGTGGCATCGATGGGGGGAGACGGCGCGGGGGATTGGCGGTTGAATTCGGGCGGGGGGCTCGGTACTATGAACGGCGGAGTGTCACGCGGTTTCGGAAAGAAGAACCTGGCTTTCGGGAAGGGGCTTGCGATGGATTATCTTGGGAGGAATTCGGGGGCGGGGCGGCTGACGCGTCGCGACGTGCTGGCGGGGGCGGCGGCGGTGGTTGTTTGTAGTGTGCCCGTGAGGGCATCGGAAGGAACGCCTCACGGCGTCACTACAAGCGGCAAGGTTGTCAAGAACGGGCGGATCAAGCAGTCCATGTGCGGCGGGTGTCTATCCAAGGCCAAGCTGGACCGGGAGCAGACGGCCAAGCTGCTGGTCGAGATGGGAGTGGTGGGCCGGGACCTGGTCGGCAAGGAGGAGTGGCCTACGCTGCAGAAGTACGGCCTCGTGGCGACGATGGTGCCGGGGGCGGGGTCCATCAAGAAGGGCCTCAACGATAAGTCCATGCATGCCAAGTTCCTGGAGGACTTCCAAGCCAACATCCCGGCGGCGGCGGAATATAAGTGGCCGAACGTGATCTGCATGGCCGGCGACCGGGCGGGGATCGGTGATGAGGAGGGCATGGACAACTGCCAAACCATTCTCAAGGAAGCGGTCAAGCTCGCGGAGGACCAGGGCGTGACCCTCTGCATGGAATTGCTCAACAGCCGGGTCGATCACCCCGGCTACATGTGCGACAAATCCGCGTGGGGCTTCGAGCTGTGCCGGCGCGTGAATTCGCCGCGCTTCAAGCTGCTCTACGATATCTATCACATGCAGATCATGGAGGGCGATCTGATCGCCACGATCCGCAAGAATATCCAGTATATCGGCCACTTCCACACGGCCGGGGTGCCGGGCCGGCACGAGCTCGACGAGAACCAGGAGATCTATTATCCCGCGGTGATGAAAGCGATTGCCGAGAGCGGCTACCAGGGCTGCGTGGCCCACGAGTACAGCCCGGTCCGCAACCCGGTGGAGTCATTCGTGCAGGCGGTGAAGACTTGTGACGTATAGAATCGAGTTTTGAAGTTTCAAGTTTCAAGTTTGAAGTTTGAAGAGAGGTTACACACTTCGCACTTGAGACTATCACTTTTGGAGCCTTTGGCAGAAGGGACCGGGGGCAGCCCTTAGTTAAGCTTTAGGGCGAGCGCAGCGGGGGCCCCCGGCTTGACGCTGCGCGTCGGGCCGCACGGCTATGGGTGGCGAGCGGGGGGAGATTGCTTCGTCGGCCGGCGGGCTCCTCGCAATGACAGAGGCTTCCCTGCCTCCGCCACAGTTCTCTCGTATACCGGCGCGTGGGGTGCACGACAAGAAAGTGGCGGTTGAGAGCGTACCCCTTTGGGCCCGCACCGGCATTAGGAGGGAATCTGGCGTCGTTTGTCATGTCGAGCGAGGCGCAGCGCAGTCGAGACATCTGGCCGCGAATCTGACGTAGCGCCCACTCACAGCCAGATTTCTCCGCGCGGCCTTCGGCCTTGGTCGAAATGACAGGCGTAGGTCAGGAGTCCTTCCGAACCATCCGCACGGCCAACCAGCATTGGGCCTGCCACAATTTTGTCGTACACCCCGCGCGTGGCGCCGGCGGTTCCGAAGCTTGACAGGGGGGCGGCGGGGGACTACTCTCGTGCGGCCTTGCGGTGGCGTGAGGTGGTGGCAGACGGATGAATAGGATGTGCGGCGGATGGCTTCGCTCTTTCTGATTAAGCCCGTCGAGAGGCTGATTGCCGAGACGCACGAGCGCGAGCGTTCGCTGCGCCGGGTGCTCGGTCCCATCGATCTGATCGCCCTGGGCGTCGGCGCCACCATCGGCGCGGGCATCTTCGCGACCATCGGCACGGCGGCGGCGGGCGACGCGCTTCGCCCCGGCGCCGGTCCGGCCCTGATCCTGTCGTTCGTACTGACGGCGGTGGTATGTGCCTTCACGGGCGTGTGCTACGCCGAGTTCGCCTCGCTGGTGCCCGTGTCCGGGTCCGCCTACACGTTCACGTACGCCACGCTCGGCGAGGTGGTGGCGTGGATCATCGGGTGGGACCTGATCCTGGAATACGCGATCGGCAACGTGGCGGTCGCCATCTCGTGGGCCAATTACTGCAACACGCTCCTGGCCGGATTCGGCCTGGACCTGCCGCGCTGGCTGACCGTGGACTATCGCACGGCGGCCCAGAAGATGCCGGACGTTGTGGCCGCGGCGCCGCACCTGCTCGGCGTCCCCATCGTGTTCAACCTGCTGGCCATCGGTATCGTGGCGGCCCTGACCGTGCTCCTGGTCTGGGGCGTGCGGGCGTCCGCGCGGGCCACCGCCGTGATGGTGCTGATCAAGCTCGCCGTGCTGGGACTCTTCGTCCTGGTCGGCGTCCGCTTCATCAAACCGGAGAACTGGCAGCCCTTCGCGCCCAACGGGTTCGGAGGCATCGCGGCCGGGGCGGCCATTATCTTCTTCGCCTATATCGGGTTCGACGCCGTCTCGACGTGCGCCGAAGAGACCCGCCGGCCGGGACGCGATCTGCCCATCGGCATCCTCGGCTCGCTGGTGGTCTCCACGCTGATTTATCTGGTGGTCGCGGTCGTGTTCACGGGGCTGATCCCGTTCCCGGTGCTGCAGAGCCTGAACGCGGCCGAGCAGGCGGAGCCGCTGACGGTGGCCCTGCGTCACGTCGGCCGCTCCGACGCGATCGTCGGCCTCGTGGCCTTCGGCTCGGTTGTCGCGCATACCGCCGTGCTCCTGGTCTTCCAGCTCGGCCAGGCGCGGATCTTTATGGCGATGGCGCGGGATGGCCTGCTGCCGCCGTCGCTGGCCCGCGTCCATCCACGGTTCCGCACGCCGCACGTCGCGACGATCCTGACCGGTATCGCCGTCGGCGGTCTGGCGGCGGTGTCGAACATCGACGAGATGGTCGACCTCACGAATATCGGCACGCTCTCCGCCTTCGTACTGGTTTGCATTGGCGTCTCGATTCTGCGTTTCCGGATGCCCGACCGGCCGCGTCCATTCCGCGTGCCGTTCGGCCCCGTGCTCGTGCCCGCCCTCGGGGCGCTGTCCTGCGTGGGGATGATCGCGTATCTTCCGCCGACGTCCTGGGTCCGCTTCGGGGTCTGGCTCGTGGTGGGGCTGGCGGTTTACGCCGGCTACGGATACCGGCATTCGAAGCTCCGCATCGCTCTCCCATCCAAGGCCGTTCCGCAGGCCGAGGGCCAACCCGAGCCGCAGTAGACGGGCCCGGCGCAGAACAAGGGGAGGGCCAGCGAATAGCATAGGTCCGATTCGTCCCATTGGTCCTGTCGGTCCTGTTTTCCGGAAAGGAGCCTCGATGAGGACATTCGCGCGTTTCGCACTGGCCGCTGTCTGCCTGCTGCTTCAAGCGGCGCAGGCCCAAGGGCCGGCGCCGGTCCTGGCATTTCCCGGGGCGGAAGGATTCGGGGCCGATGCGAAAGGCGGGCGGGGCGGAAAGGTGTATCACGTGACGACCCTCGAAGACCGCGGGCCAGGGAGTCTGCGCGAGGTGGTGGAAGCCGAAGGCCCGCGAATCGTCGTGTTCGATATCTCCGGCACGATTCGCCTGACAAAAAGCCTCGTCGTCACGCATCCCTTCATCACCATCGCCGGACAGACGGCGCCCGGGGAGGGGATTTGTCTTCGGGATGCGACGCTGGGGGTCAGTGCCGAGCACGTGGTCATCCGCTTTCTGCGGAGCCGGCTGGGCAACCAGGGCGAAGCGGGGGACGCCATCAGCATCGGGGCCGGACACCATATCATCATTGACCACTGCTCGGCGAGCTGGAGCTTGGATGAGGTGCTTTCGTCATCGACAGGTGAGCCCAAACTCAGCGACCTGACGGTCCAGTGGTGCTTCATCACGGAGGCGCTCAATCCGAAGAATCACGGCTTCGGCTCGCTGGTACGCGGCTGCCGGGGGGCGCGCTACAGCTACCACCACAACCTGTACGCCCACAACCGCGGCCGCAATCCGCGACCCGGCAACTATGACGACCGCAACCCCCATGAGAAGGACCCGAATGGCCTGCTGCTCGATTTCCGGAACAACGTGATCTACAATTGGAGCGGCTCTTACGCCGGCTACAACGCGGACAAAGAGAGCGTGACACATCTCAACTATGTGAACAATTATCTCGTAGCGGGTCCCAATTCGAGACTCACCGGCATAGCGTATCAGGAGGGCTCTCCTTACAACCGAGGTTACTTCGCCGGCAATTACTACGACCACCGTCCTGTGGCGGACTCCTGGACCGTGGTGAGCTTCGGCGACTGGGACGCCTCGCAAATCGCGGCCTACAAGCAGGCAGAGCCATTTGAGACCGGTCCGATCGTAACGCAGAAGGCGCCGGACGCTTATCAGGCCGTTTTGCGTTCCGGCGGCGCGAGTCTGCCGCGCCGTGATGCCGTGGACCGGCGGATTGTCGAGGAGGTCACGAGCGGCAAAGGTCGCATCATCAACAGCCAGGCCGAGGTCGGCGGCTGGCCCGCGTTAGCGAGCGCCCCCGCGCCTCGCGACAGCGACGGAGACGGCATGCCCGACGCGTGGGAACTCCAACAGGGGCTGAACTCGAACGACGCCGCCGACGGCCCCCAGGACAGAGACACCGACGGCTACACGAACGTGGAAGAATACCTGAATGGCCTCGTGAAATGGCCCGGCCCCGGTCGGATGTAGACTGCCGGGCTCATGATCTCTCCAATGCCGTCTTATGGTGTATGCTTTGACGGGCGGACCCGGCCGCACAGTGGAGACATTGCGCGGATTTCCCGCGAGCCCCGGCGGTGCTGTGGCATGGACACCTCGCCTCTCGTCCCGCCTCTGGCGCCGACGCCATCATACATTGCGGCGCGCCGAGCAGGCCGCGATCCTCCAGCACTTTGCCCAGCTCCAGCGTAAAGCGCGGCGCCTCGGTACGGTCCAAGTGCGAGGTGTCTGGACAATCGAAACCGGACAACTCCGGCACATCGGCGAAATGCAGGCACAGGGCGGACGTTTGTGCGGCGAAGGCGTCCCAGTACCGTGCCTTGGGGAACATAAATTCGTCGAAGCGCAGGTTTGCGCCGGTCGTAGGGAATTGCACGAAGATGACCCGGCCGCCTCGGGCTTGAATCGCTTTCACCCAGCCTTCGACCTCCATCGCATCCTCCAACCATCTCACAGACGAAGGCAGGCTCCGGCCCGTGTAAAGCCAGTTGGCCCGGCCGAGAGCGTAGGCGCGATGGGCCTCCAGATCGACGCCGGAGTAGTCCGCCAGACGCGATCGGTCCGCGTGCGTCTCAATGTAGTAGGGCGACGGCAATCGCCCTTCCTTCACCAGATGAACGACCAAGTCGTCCAGTCGCAGTTGCGGGTGAACGATCGTGAACGTCCGCTGCACGAGGATCGAAAAGAATCGATTGAGCTTCTCGTTCAGGCTGTACTTGCGATGGTAGTAGTCGACGTAGGGCTGCTGTGTGTCCCACATATCCTTGCACAGCAGTCGCGCGTTCAACGCGCAGACCACGATGCCGTTGAAGTTCTCGTCCGCCGCCAGGTCTCGCAGTGCGGCCACGGGGCTGGTCTCCTGCACCGCCAACTCGACCACTCGATACCCCGGAAACTTTTTCGCCAGAACGGACGGCACGAGCCCGAGCTGCATGCGGCAGTCGCCCAGGAGCACCACGGCCCTCTCGCAGCAATCCGTATACACACGGTCGCGCTGGGCGGCCCACAGGGCTTTATCGTCAACCACCGTCGGCCGGTGCCCCAGGCTCCGCAGAGTCCCTTCCCAGCCCACCAGAAGGGCCAGGGTAAGCACCATCGCCCCCAGCCAGGTCTTCCGCCAGGGGCCCTCGGGACATTGGCAATTAGAATTGGAAGTATAGGAACGCACGGTCTTCTCCTGACAATCCCACGATCCCAACCAACAGGGCGGCCAGCGCCAGCGAGCGGGCCCACCACGGAAGGCGCGCCACGAGTTGCGGAATCGTGGTCTCTCTCATCGACCAGTGAACCAACAGTAAGATGACGGTTATGCCCAGCGACATGACGATGGACTCCGGCGGCAGGAGATGCCCCGCATCCCTCGATCGCAAACCGAACAGTGAAGCGGTGACGTCGAACGCCTTGCCGAAGGAATCGGCACGGAAGAAGACCCAGGCCACACACACGAGCAGGAAGGTCAGCAAAGCGGCCGGAATCTGCAGGATCGAGCGCTGTTCCGAGCGCCACGGGATGATCTTGCGGAGGCCTCGTTCCAGCACGAGGTACAAGCCATGCAGGCCTCCCCAGATCACGAACGTCCACGAGGCCCCGTGCCAGAGACCGCCCAGCAGCATCGTGATCATGAGACTGGCGAAGGTTCGGAATGAGCCGTGCCGGCTGCCGCCGAGCGGAATATAGAGATAATCCCGCAGCCAGGACGACAGGGAGATATGCCAGCGTCTCCAGAAGTCGGAAAGACCCACGGCGGCGTAGGGAAACCGGAAGTTGTCCTGAATGTCGAAGCCCAGGCACAGGGCCGCCCCGACCGCGCACAAGGAGTAGCCGGAAAAGTCGAGGAAGATTTGCCCGGCGAAGGCGAACGTGCCGCACCAGGCACTGACAAAATCCAGGCCTGCCGAGGTATCGTAAACGGCCTCTGCAATGGGGGCCAGCATGCCGTCGGCAATTGCGATTTTTTCGAACAAGCCCAGGACCATCAGACCTAACCCCCATCCGAGGGCCTTCCCGGAGAATGGTTTGGGCTGCCGGCATTGGGGCAGGAAGTCCGGCGCCCGGATAATCGGCCCCGCCACCAACTGCGGAAAGAACGTGACGTACAGGGCATAATCCAGGAAGGAGTCGCACGGTGCGGCGTTGCGCCGATATACGTCCAGCGTGTACGACAGCGTCTGAAACGTATAGAACGAAATGCCCACCGGCAGGATGATATTTGGTGTGGCCAGCGAGAGGTCCCAGCCGAGGGAGCGCACCAACAGGAGAAAATTGTCGAGGATAAACGTCCCGTACTTGAAGTAACCCAGCAGACCGAAATTGGTCGCGAGGCTCACGGCGAGAAGAAGTCGCCGTCGGCGCTCGGATGGAGCCGTGTGGATCCACCGGGCCGCCAGCCAATCCACGACCGTGGAGATCCAAAGGACCAAAACAAACGGGGGATTCCAGGCGGCATAGAAGACATAGCTTGCCGCCAGAAGGATGACCTTGCGGGCTCTCCAGGATCGCACCAGATGGTAGGACGCCAGGACGGCGAAAAAGAAGACAATAAAGGTATAGGAATTGAACAGCATGTACGGCACCCTCCCCAGGGACTATAAGCATCTGAAGATTCATGCGGCAGATTTCGTTATGCGATACTTCCGGCTACTGTTCCATCCCCCTGCCAAACCCCCTTCCGACAGGTGGGATTCACCGCCTGTCACAAGTCCCTTTGTTGACTATATTGTACGACCGCAGAGTGACAGGGGTTGAAGAAAATCCCCAGTTTTCCTATAAATTTACTATGGTCTCGTAAAAGACGCTTGTATGCCCCGGCAGCCAAATACCTGCCGGGTCGGGGGGGATTCGTTTTTTGGGGCGAAGGGCCGATGATGCGAGCGCGTGACATGACTGGGTCACGGCACGACCAGCCAACAATACCCCGTAGAGAGCAGGTGTATCTCGCGGATGGGAGCCCGCAGAATATGTCTGCGCATTCCAAAAAGTGGACAGCAATTAGGACGCGCAAGTGATCCGGTCCGACCCAAGCGGTGAGCTGAGGTCGTTCTCAGGCGAGGTCTTGGATGATCCGGTCGATGACGACGTCGAGGCGATCGGCAAGGCTATAGGTTCCCTCGCCCAATTGGCGCCGGATTTCGAGGACCTTCTCTACCCGGATCTCGGGTTGCTCGTCGCACGACAGGACCGTCACGTTCGAGGTCGAGTTTTCCGTGCCGCAAGAACGTAGGTTCATGACCTTCACGCCCTGGGAGTCTGGAGTTTTGCGTTCTGCCTCGTGAAGCGTTGCTTTCTTCTCGCCGGGACTCAAAACCGAGAACTCCTAACTCAATACTCCGACTAAGTACCGCACATGCGCAACGCGCGCTTGGCCAGCCATTGCCCCGTGCAGTCTTCTCTTGTGCACGAATACCAGATGAACACCGCCCCATCCTCCTCAAGCTTGTCGAACTCGACCATGACTGCCCCGCATTCCGGGCAAAGCCGCTCGACGTCCACCGTCCGGCTCTCGCCCACCAACCTTGTACCATTCGACAGCTCCATTATGATTGCTCCTTTCAGGTGCCCCATCGTGGTCCTGGTACCCCTACCCCCAGCCCCATAATGCAGACACTTGTATAAAACCAAGTTGTACTGACTATACGTCGTCACGACGAGGCGAAGGGAGTAAGCAAAGTGCTTAAACGCGGCCCGCCAAATGCCTAATCGGGCGTGCGAAGAGCCCGATGCTCGACCGCCTCTCGCAGCTCAGCGATCGCGGCGGCTCGGTCCTTTCGGGAGAAGATGGCGGTGCCTACGACGAGTGTGTCGGCCCCACAGTCGATGACCTGTGGGGCAGTTTCCGGCGTGATGCCGCCGTCGACTTCGATTCGGGTCGCCGGCCCGACCAATTCCCGTACCTGTCTGACCTTTTCCGCCGTCTCCGGGAGGAATTCCTGGCCGCCGAAGCCCGGGTGCACGGTCATCACCAAAACCATTTCGCAGTAGGGCGCCACATCCACAATGCGAAGGACGTCCGTCTCGGGATTCAAGGCCACCCCGGCGGTGACCCCGGCCTTGTGCAGCTCCTCCACGAACTCCAGAGGCTCCCGCACCGTCTCGATGTGGAAGGTGATATGATCGGCGCCGGCCCGCACGAACGCCTCGGCGTGTTTCCGGGGCTCGGAAATCATCAGTTGTACGTCGAAAGCCAGGAGGCTGTGCGGGCGCAGGGCGGCGACCACGGGCGGTCCAAAGCTGATGTTCGGGACGAAATGGCCGTCCATAATGTCGAACTGGATCATTTTGACGCCGGCCGCCTCCACCTGTGCCACTTCCGCCGCCAGACAGCCGAAATCAGCCGCCAGCACCGAGGGCACGATCTCAATGGTTCCTGCTTTAGGTAATCGCATGTCGGCAATTCATGCCACCCAGGCACAGGCCGCTGACCTTGACTCCTGTGCGTCCCAAAGGCTTGTATCGCATCATCGGTCCCCTTACGGGCCGCGCCGCGCGGTGATCCTGGTAATTGGGGTATGCCGGCTATCGGCCTGTCGTGCCTCTTGCGTGCTCCAGTCGTGCGGCGGCAAACGGCCAGTTCGCCAGCTTCATGAAGTTATCCACCCAGGCCGCCCGGTCATTCTGATACTGGAGGTAATAGGCGTGTTCCCACACGTCGCACACGAACAAGGGTGTCGTATTCCAGATGGCGAGATTCTGGTGTTTCTCGCACTGGAGGATCAGGAGTTTATCGGCCATCGGCTCGTGTACGAGCACGCCCCAGCCGCTGCCCTCGACGGCCTTGGTCGCCGCCGCGAATTGGCTTTGGGCGTTTTGCACGGAGCCGAAACTCCTGGTCATGGCATCCGCAAGACCCGCCGGTACCTCCGGCTTGCCGGGACTCATGGAGTGCCAGAAGAGGGTGTGCAGAACGTGGCCGCTCCCGTGGAATGCCAACTGTCGGCTCAGGTGCTGGATGGAGCTGTAGTCGTTGGCTTTGCGGGCGGCTTCCAGCTTCTGGAGGGTCTCGTTGAGTCCCTTGACATAGGCCGCATGGTGCTTCGTGTGGTGAATCCGCAACGTCTTCTCGTCATAGAGAGGCTCCAGAGCATTGTAGTCGTAGGGGAGCGGGGGGAGCCGGTACTCGCCACCTTCGTACGCACCTTCGAACGCTCCCCGGGAGCCGGATGCGGATAGAGCCTGTTGTCCCAAGAGTCCGTCCAAGGCGCTGGTGCCGAGAAGAGTTATGGACCCCAGCTTAAGCATGTCCCGGCGTGATTTGCCTGC
>Ga0315281_10002967_pt1 | contig 24982 bp, 18 predicted proteins | sample YL17G07_0_MG_FD_204540 | JGI IMG/M metagenome (GOLD analysis project Ga0315281, IMG submission 204540) | Sediment microbial communities from Yellowstone Lake, YNP, Wyoming, USA - YL17G07_0 | ecosystem: Environmental > Aquatic > Freshwater > Lake > Sediment | place: USA: Wyoming | collected... | reverse complement strand
CCGGCGTCCATGATTCATCGTAAAGGTCGCAACCGCACACCAATCCGCCCAGCCCCATTTCGCCGAGCCGCCCTTCGATCATCGTGACGTACTGCGCGCCGACGATCACACGATCCACATCGCGGACGGATTCCCGCGACGCCGTCTCCACTTTTAACCCGTGAGCGATAGAAGGAGCCGCCGGATTGAATGTGATGAATTTGCGTACAACCACTCCGCCGATTTCCAGTTTTTGCCTCAACGTCTCACCAGCAGAGCCTGTTCCAAAAATGGTCGCTGTTTTCACGCCCACGGTTTTTATCCCGGCGATGTAACGCTCTGTGAGCCTGTCCACAAGCCCGCCCCATCTTGCGTTGAACAGGGTTATGTTGCCTGCATGAGCTGATATCGCCGACTCATTTTCCTTGAGCGTGGCGGATTCCATGTGTGTGATTTTAGATGCCCCGATGTTGCGGACCTTGCCGCCCGATTCGATAACCTTGAGACACAAATCTGCGTCCTCGATTCCAAAAACATACCGCTCGTCAAAGCCACCGGCTTTGTCGAACATCTCCCGTGATATACAAAGGGACGCGCCCATCACTGCCCATTCCAGCGTTGTACGGTGGAACCGTTTGTCATTCCCGTCCGCCCCGGCTCCCACGCGGTACATAAGCCCCCATGCGCCAAACCGCATTCCCGCCTGCTGTATAGTCCCGTCATGGTTCAACAATGTGGAGCCAGCCACGCCGCCTTTGTCCCTGACCGTTCCGGCCAGCGGCGCAAGCCATCCATCCGATACGACGATGTCGTTGTTGAGAAAAACCATCAGCCCACAGCGAGCCTCACCAGCGCCAACGTTGCATGAACGGGAGAAATTGAACGATGGCGAACCTGCGACACGCCGGGCTTTGCCCCAGCCAATCTCGTCAAGAAGAGCGCCGGTCTCCACCCCCACGCCGTTGTCAACGATCAAAACCTCTTCAAGGATGGGGCTGTCGAAGCGGAGCAGGGATACAAGGCAGGCGCGGGTGATTTCCGCTTTCCCCTTCACCGGGATGATGACGCTTACTTTCATCAAATTTTCCTGATAGCGTCTTCCGGGTCGTCGAACGCCGGTTTGATACTCCCAAAAGGCTCGCCGCTGTGTCCCGGTATCGCGGCTCTTTGCGCTATGTCCATCATCGGCATGTGGACGAAGCGTTTGGTGAAAAGATATGGATGTGGAATCTCGCCCCACTTGTCTTTTATCGTCGCGCCGCCGTAAAGCAGTAAATCAATATCGAGGGTTCGGCGGGCGAACTTGTAGTCCGAACGTTTTCTTCCAAACGACTCCTCGATGAACCTCAACTCTGCGCGTGTGGTGAACAGGTCTTTGTCCGTGACGGCGGACACCGCGAGGTTTATGTAATCTGGTTGCGGCTCTTTCACTCCCCACGCGGTGGAGCGGTACATGGGCGAGACGGCGGTGACATCGAAGCGTGACCGGATAAGCTCGATACCCTTCTGAATATTAGCATCGGGTTCTACGTTGCTTCCCACGCCAAGATAAACGGTGACACCTCGTTCCGGCCGTGTCACTTCCACCCCGACGTTGCGCGACCCGCGCACGGCTCCCGGTTTTGAAACCCTGACGGTGGCGAGGCGCACACCATCCCTTTTCAGGCAAACAGAGGCGATCTCCTCGGCCATCTTTTCGATCAGCATGAACTGGCTTGGCTCCACCATCGCCCTGATGTCTTTGGCGAGCGATTTGTAGTCAACAGCGTCGCGGATGTCGTCGGTACGGCCAGCCTGCATGTCAGCTTCGAGCGTGATGTCTATATCCACCCTCTGCTTGTTTACACGCTCCCAATCGAAGACGCCGATGATGCACTCCAGTGTCAGCCCTTCGAGTATGATCCGGTTTTTCATCCCACGCCGTCCAAGTGTGAATCATGGAGAGCCTCATTTAACCACACGCGCGGCGTTTGGCTCAACTCTCTGGCCGCCGCTTTTTCCATTGGAAGGGGAGACTTGGCGTATGTCAACAATTGGGGCGCGCCTCTCTTCACCCTCGCCCCGCTTTGCGGGGTGATGGCAGGGTGAGGGGGTTCTCGCAGGGGCGATTCGTGAACCGCCCTTCTTTTGGGCGCATCGCGATGCCCCCTACAATCGGCGTAAAACGGCGGGGCGCACATCCCCGGCAATGGGGATTCCCTGTAACCGCCGCCACCACACAATTGTTGTTAACGGATCCCATTAATTTATTTGCAAGCGGGTGAAACGATAAGTTATCATTTAAAGAGCATGGGCGCTTCTTGTCGGTTGCGCTTTTTCACTATTACAAGAGACTTTTGATGGAATTACGCGCTGATGGAACCCCAAACGGATAACGATCCCCTGCCGCCTCTTACAATACGCAGTCACCACCCTGATTCCAAAAAGGAAATCACGCTTAGACTGCCGATTATCAACGGTGGCATGGGCGTGGGTGTCACAGGCCCAACGCTTGCCGCCGCCGTAACCAACGAGGGTGGGGGAGGGGTGCTTACCGGGGTTGTCCTTAGTTTTCCATTCCAATCCATTCTTGGGAAATATGTTGATGAAGAGCCTTATGACGCCAACATACTGGCTTTGCAAGAATGGATAGCCGACGCTAAACGAAAGGCCAACGGCGGGTTTATCGGGGTGAACCTGATGGTAGCCCTGCATGATTTCAAAGAACTAGCCTATATAGCGGCCAAGTCGAAGGTTGATTTGATAATCGCGGGCGCGGGGCTTCCCATGGCCCTGCCGGAAATCGTCTCCAAATTCCCGGACACCATGATCGCGCCGATCATCTCTTCCGTCAAAGCGGCCAGGGTGATGATTAAAAGGTGGATGTCGAGGGGGCGTCCGCCCGATGCGATGGTGTATGAGTCCATCCACCATTCCGGTGGGCACCAGGGCGCCGATCCGGATGAAATAGAAAATGGAGATCATCAGCCGGAGGAAGTCATTGGCGGCGTTCGCAGGTTGCTTGACGAAAACGGGCTTCAGGATGTGCCGCTGATCGCCGCCGGGGGTGTGTGGGACAAGGTGGATATAAAAAAACATCTTTCATGGGGCGCTCAAGGGGTGCAGATGGCGTCCCGGTTCCTGCTCACCAACGAGGCTGGGGCGGAATTCGGCGGGATAAGCATGTTTAAGAAGCTTTTCCTGGAAAATGACACTCCTGCAATACTGGAGCGTAGTCCCGCTGGCCTACCCGCCAGGGCGGTAAAGACCCCTTTCTCTAGCCGGTTCGCATATTCAAAGGCCGTGGTGGAAAAAGAGCCGCATGAATGCCCGGCGGTATGTCTTGTCAGTTGCGAGAAAAAGGCCTCCATCTATTGTATAGCCCATCACCTGACCGAGGCTTTGAAAAACAATTACGAGGAGGGGCTTTTCTTCTGCGGTTCCAACATCGGCAAAGAGGGGATCGTCAAGGAACTGCTCTCCGTCAAGGAGCTTATGAACCGGCTTGCCAACGGCGAGCCTGTCCGTTTTCAGTCTGCCCAAGCCATAGTGGGGGCGCATTAGGCTCCTGTTTCCCTTGTCCCAGTTGCTTTAAGCGGTCATGAAGATGGCTCGTGACTGGTCATAATCAGGGACAGCCGTTAAGGAGGCGCACATTGGGTGTTGCCTGTAACACCTTTATTTACAAACCGGTTGTAGCTTGTCCCTATATTTTACTTTAACCTCTTCCAATTATCCCCCTTTTTTCCATTAAAGATTCACGGTACTAGTTCCGTAAAGTTAAACAAGCCGCACATGGTGTGGTGGACGATGAAGGCTCAAGGACCTAGAGCCAGTCGTTGTAGTTTTACGATTATGAAAGCCTGACAACATGGATGTTGAAGGAGAAGTGTCATGAGTATCGGTCTGCCCAATAGTAAGTTCAGCGGTGGTCAGCCGCTTCAGAGGCTAGGCGTAAGCTCCAGGCAGTATAAGGTGGCGCCGTCTATCGCCGAAGGGGCTATATTTATTCCGAAACCGCACGAGCGCGTCGCTTTCAAGTTGAAGGTGAACGGTGGAGGGGATGCTGGTCAACCTATGCCCACGCTGGGGCAGGGTAATACGCAACCCGTCCAATTGCTCGGTTCCGGAAATAGCTCTGGCCAAGCCGCCGACCCGGCCACAGGCTTACCCACAGGCAAGAACATAGCCAGTGGCAACTTTGGAGCCAACGGTCTGACCGCAAGGTTAGATCAAGCGGCCTGGAAAGGCCAGCCGGGCGGACAGGTGGTTATGGAGATCAAGGCCAATCCTACCAAGGAGAGGGGCTCGAAGGATCCAATCCCCACCCAGGAAGAGGGGAGGCAGGTCAACAACCGTCAGATAAACTTCACCCAGCAGTACGACTCTTACGGCAGGCCGCGGATCGGTTTCTCCCGTGAGCCTTACGATTTCGCCGCTACGAAGTTCGTCTCCGTCACAAACCAGATAGCGTTTCAGGCCAACATGGCCGCGATGCACAGCTCATACGACAGTTACCTGTTGTCAGGCAAAGGCTCCCCTACCGGAGGCCAGCCGTCAACCCAGACGGGAACGGATCCCACCCAGTCCAACGCGTCTGGCGTCACCCCACAGGCTGGATCAGACGTGGCCTCACAGCAGGCTGGGCCTGTTGCGGCAGGGCAGGGCGTCGGAACCGGAAACGCCGCTGAGAACACAGTAGGCGGAGCGAATGCGGCGCAGGACTCTCCGCCCGCCGTAGTGGGGCAGGGAGCGTCGGGAGTTGGAGCTAACGAGATTCCGATATTCGGCTCCACCTCGGACAAGCCCAGCGACAAAACCACAGGAAATGCTGGCGGCGCCGACGCCAAGAGCGACAAGGTCACGGCTAAGGAGTCGTTCGATATGCAAAAGACGAAACCCGCCGAGACGTCTGAACACGACGGCGATTCCGATAACGCTAAAAAAGCAACGCCAGGCGGCAAGGTGGGAGCCACCTACGGGAACAGCGCGGGACAGGACGCAAAAAGCGGATCGCTGAACGTCGCAGTATGAAAGAGCCGAAGCGCTGATTGATATAGAATTCTGGCTCCCCTCGTATCGAGTGGTGAGCTTTCCGCTCGTAAGGGCGCGGCATACTGCGCCCTTATTCTATCCCCTCGTATCGCCAAAATGATTCCTAAAAGACAAATTAAACCTCCCCCGTAGCGTCATCAAGGGAGAGGGTAAGAAGTTGTCGCGTTGCGTTTACTATATTCGGCTCGTTGAATTCCTGGTTATGCAAAGCCATCCTTGGAAATGTCGTTCAGGCATTCCCCTAATGCCTTATCTTGCGCCGCGCTTTGCCACGAAAGCCGCAAAACTGGGTGGTTCCATGTTTTCCAGAGATATGAATGGGGAAAATTTGCGTCGTCTCTGTCTCACAAATGACAAATTTGTCTTAAACACCCTCCCCTTCCATTATATTATCCATTATTTATCAATTATTTAAATTAGGCGCTTGTTATGCACTTAGAATTAGTCGAGAACAATCGGCGGTAGCCGCCACCAGGCGCTCCGCATGGACATAGACTTTTGCTGGAGGGACTTACAATGGGATACCTGGTTTTCTACGGACTCTTCCTGTTTTGGTTCGTCGCTACGCTATCAACCGTTCCCGGCCTTACATCTTCTGAGCAGAAAAAGATGGGCGAGGTAAAAGAAGGACGGTTCGGAATCGCCGCCACCAAACCCGATCTTCGCAAAGCGGCGTAAAGGTTTGGATCGGCGAGTTTGGGACGGTTGCAGATATTATGGATCATCGGAACTGTCCGCTCTTTAACAAGAGCCGAGCGGTTCCAGAAGGAGTGTTTGATTAAGGGAGGCGCTCATGAAAAGAACGGATGTTTTAAAGGTTGACCTGGTGGCGATATACGCCATCGGCCTTATGATGATTTTAACAATCGCCGCTGTGTTGATGTTCCGGCCCATAGCGGCAAACGCAACGCAGAGCGACACTCACGTTCATTTCGATCAGAAATCGGTGAAGATGGTGGGCGAGAAGGTCGTCGGCGAAGTGGCGGACTTTTACAAGGAGACCGACGCCGCGATAGAAGCCAAAGATATTGACCGGCTGATGAACCTGTATTCGGACTCTTATAAGGACGGCCCAAACGACAAAAAAGCTCTAAGGGAAATGTGGACTCGGATTTTCGCCCGTTTCGACAAGCTATACACGCGGCACAACATGCGGTTCTCGGAAATATCCAAAGACGGCGGGACTGTGGTCATACGCTGTAGCGGCGTGCTGATGGGAGCGCCGAAGACTGATAACTTCTCTCGTGCGCTAGATCACTGGCTCAACAACAACCATGTGCTGGTGAAAGAAGATGGCAAGTGGAGGCTTAAGGGAACGGTTGGAAAAAAGGAGCTAAGATTCTGGCTTAAAAACCCGTCAAACCCGCTGGTCTGAAAGACCGGTTCCCTGTCCCTCCCCCCGCGAAGGGAACGCCGCCGGAAACCCCGTCCCAAGGCCCCGGCGGTTTTCCCGCGTTTGGCGGTCAAGTTTTGAATGCGAGACCTTTGCATAACCAGAAATTCCTAGAGCCAAATAGAATGAACGCAAGGCGTCGTCATCTTGACCCTCTCCCGCTGGCGGGCGAGGGTCGGGCGAGGGTGAAGGCCGTAGACCCAGCCGTTGACTTATGCAAAGGTCTCCTTGACAACGACAGTAGCGGACAGCCTTGACCGGATTATGCAAACCGCTCTCTGGTTGGCGGGATGACGCTCAAAAAATAAGCTCGAAAATTCCAAAGCGCCCATTTAATGCCCACCACTACATGGCCTGTCAAAACAATCTTCACCCAAAAAACGCGCAACATCTTAACAATCCATCCGTTACATTTGATTGGCGACGAGCGGCGCTTTGGCGTGGCGATTGCTTCCCTGTTCCTGAATTGTTTTAAAAATAGATTGGAGCTTCCGAGATGGATATTACGACGCTTAAAAAAAGCTCTGATGTTTTGTTCCTCCTGCTTGGGGCGGTGATGGTGTTCGCCATGCACGGGGGGTTCGCGTTTCTTGAAGTGGGAACCGTGCGCAGGAAAAATCAGATCAACGCGCTGGTGAAAATCCTTTCCGACTTCGGGTTCTCGACCATCGTCTATTTTCTTGTGGGATTTCCGCTTGCGTATGGGATCACCTTCTTCGTTTCTGCGGAGAGTATCGTAGGCGACGACAATGGTTTTAACCTCGTCAAGTTTTTCTTCCTGCTCACCTTCGCCGCCGCTGTTCCGGCCATAATCTCCGGCGGCATCGCGGAGCGCTCCAAGTTCTGGCCCCAGGTTCTGGCCGGGGCGATTTTCGTGGGTACCGTCTATCCTTTTTTCGAGAGTATGGTCTGGGGCCGTTTCGCCGTTCTTGGACAAAAAGATTCATGGCTGGCGGGGCTTTGCGGAGTCCCGTTCCATGACTACGCCGGGTCGGTCGTTGTTCATGCGATGGGCGGATGGCTTGCGCTGACCGGCATTCTCAAACTTGGGCCGAGGATGGGCCGGTGGGTTAACGGCAGGTCGCACCCTATTCCCGTCAGCAACATACCGATGCTTGCGTTGGGAAGCTGGATGTTGTGCGTGGGCTGGTTCGGGTTCAACGTGATGAGCGCGCAGGAAATAACTGCGATAACCGGCCTTGTGGCCGTAAATTCACTTATGGCGATGGTGGGCGGTCTGGTGGTGGCGCTTATCGTCTCCGAACGCGATCCCGGTTTCGTCCATAACGGGGCTTTGGCGGGGCTTGTTGCCGTCTGTTCGGGGTCGGACAAGTTTCATCCCATCGGCGCGTTTATAGTCGGGGGCTTTGCGGGATTCATCTTTATCAAAGCGTTCGTCTGGGAGCAGGAACGCATGAAGATAGACGACGTGCTGGGAGTGTGGCCCCTGCACGGATTGTGCGGAGTGTGGGGTGGGGTGGCTTGCGGAGTGTTCGGCCAGAAATATCTGGGCGGGATGGGTGGCGTCTCCTTTATCGCCCAGTTGACTGGAACCTTTGCCGGGCTTTCGCTGGCGCTCATTGCAGGGTTTGGCGTTTATTTCTTCATTGACCGGATGTGGGGAATGAGGCTCGACAAAGATGAAGAGTCGATGGGTTCGGACATGGCGATCCACCACATCGGGGCTTATCCGGAAGACAGCATAAGGTAGTAAAATAACCAGGCTGTGACAGGCCCAGCATTGCGGGGAATGAAACGCCTAAACGATTTTTTGATGATAGGTAGATTCCGGGCGAGGGGTTTAATCCTCACCCGGAATCTTAAAGATCAGACGAATAGGGGAATCCGCTGATCTTTTGGGGCAATTCTCAAGTCAAACTAGTTTGACAAATATAATTATACGAACTTGAGATGGGTTTACAAGCGCCAGGATTCATAAAAAAGTAAATCGCGTTCTTTATTAGGACTTTTTAAGCATATTTATTTGATTTCACGAATGTTATCAATCCTTTTAAAAACCGGCAGATTTGAAATATTTTATATTACAATTCAATATCAGCATAATCAGCATAAATGACACCCCAAAATAAATTGGCCGCAGACACGAATCGCTAACGATAAAGAACAGAGCCTTCCAACAATCTGATATCATTTAGGGAATGACTGTTCCAGGGAATGCGGACATTATCATCAGGAACCATTATCAACATTTTCGAAGGCCAGGACACAATGACAAACCTCATCCGTATCGGGGAAAATCGCGCCATAGCCGTTGCGCTGATCATTTCTTTTTCCTTTCTTGCGGCAACCCCAAGGGTGGAGGCCAGCCTTGTCACCACTGATGTGATTTATCAAGCCGAGTATGGCTCAGGTGATATGGCCGCAGTAGGCAGGGTTCTGGAAAACAAGGTTGTCAGCCAGCGTCTAGCTGACCTGGGGTATACAAAAACGCAGATCAACGAGCGTCTGGCGAGGCTCACCGTTGAAGAGCGCCATCAACTCGCCACCCAGATCGAGGCGCTTACCCCCGGCGGCGAAGTTCTTGGCGCTATCGTCACAATACTGATTATCGCGATACTGGTTGTCGTCCTGCTAAAGCTTGTGGACAAGAAAATAATAATTCGTTAGCGCGATGCGCCTTTTGCGGTTCGCGTGGCCGGTTTTTGCGATTTCTCTCTGTTATGCTTGCGCCTCCGTTCCACTAGCCGCTGGATTGGTTCCTCCAACCGGGAACCATACAATTGACGGCGTGCCCTTCATCGCTCAGCAGGATTACAATTGCGGCCCTGCAAGCCTTGCTTCCGTACTCAATTATCATGGCGTCGCAGTCAAGCCGGAGGAGATAAGCAGAAACATTTATAACGAACGGATTCGAGGCTCTCTTTCATTGGACATGGCGCTTTACGCAAGAACCATCAAAGGCGTCACCGCGAAATGGTCTCGTGGAACCGTTGACGATATCGTCAATGCCGTGAACAGAAAGCGTCCGCTTATCGCCATGATTGATCTTGGTTTCGCATCCATCCGTTATCCGCACTACGTCACAGTCATAGGCTATTCAGGCGAAGGCGTAACCGTCAACTCTTCGCCAGACAAGGCGGACATCATAAATTGGGACACGTTTTTCAAACAGTGGGACCGGGCGGATCGCTGGATATTGCTGGTCTATCCGGAAGAATCCGAATGACTCGTGTCGCGGTTCTCTTGTTAATCGCATTCACCTCATGCGCCACTCCAAGAATCATTGTGTTAAACGATCCTTTGACTCCAGAAGAGCATCTTGATCTTGGCGTGGCGTACGAACAGGAGGGCAAACCCGAATTGGCGCTTTCCGAATATGAAAAAGCGTCTACCGGAAAGCCTGTCGCGTTCATTTTTATTGGGAACCTGCATGCCGCCGGAAAACGATACACAGACGCCCAACGCGCATACCGCAAAGCTATCGAGAGGATGCCGAAAAACGCCGACGCATACAATAATCTCGCATGGATTTTATATGAACAACGAACCGGCCTTTATGAAGGCCGCCGCCTGGCGCAGAAAGCCATCGTTCTTGCCACTCCGGGAAAAGCCGAAGTTTATCGTGACACCCTGCTCAAAATAGAAGAAGCCATCGCCACGTCACCTCCATAACGGGTTTTCGACGATTGGTATCAGTTGCGCGATTGTTGGCTAAATGCAATTGTGGTAAATTAACCGCGTATCTCCTTTTCACGCCACGAAAAATTCGCAATCAGGGGGGTTTTCCATGCCGGAGCGTCTTGGGACAACAGTAACGAAACACATAATGGAGCGACAGCGCCATTTCCCTGGAGCCAGCGGCGATTTTTCGGGCCTGTTAAGCGAACTTGTGGTCGCCGCCAAAGTCATCTATCGCGCCGTCAATAAGGCTGGCCTCGTGGATATTCTTGGCAGGACCGGCGCCACCAACATTCAGGGCGAAGAGGTGCAAAAACTCGACGATTTCGCCAACATCATCATAATTCACAAAATGGATCACACCGGCTATCTTTGCGCCATGGCGTCCGAGGAAATGGAGGGCATCTTCGAGATACCCGACCGCCATCCGCAAGGTGGAAAGTACACGCTGGCGTTCGACCCTCTGGACGGGTCGTCCAACATTGACGTGAACGTATCCATCGGCACAATATTCTCGATCCACCGCAAGACATCCACAGGCCCCAAGGGGACTGAAGCGGATTTTCTCCAGGTTGGCAGGACACAGGTGGGCGCCGGATACATGATCTACGGCCCCTCGACGATGCTTGTTTACACCGCTGGCGACGGCGTTCACGGTTTTACGCTCGACCCGTCAGTTGGCGAATTCCTGTTAAGCCATCCCAACATTAAGACTCCGGCGAGGGGGAAAATATATTCGGCCAACGAGGGCAACTCTCATCTTTGGGATGACCGGGTGAGCAAGATGGTGGACTATTTCAAGACGCCAGACAATGGGAGTGGCAGGCCCTACTCGGCCAGGTACATAGGCTCGCTTGTCGCCGATTTCCACCGGAACCTTCTCAAGGGCGGGATTTTCATGTATCCTGCCGACACAAAAAGTCCGGAGGGCAAACTCCGGCTTCTGTACGAGGCGGCTCCGCTGGCCCTGATATGCGAGCAGGCTGGCGGCGCGGCCATCGCAGACGACGAAAACATCCTGGACATCCTGCCAAATGCCCTGCACCAGCGGGTTCCGCTGTTCATCGGGAGCAAGGACGACGTAGAGACATGCAGGAAGTTCCTGCGCAGGGAGATGTAATGGGAGAGGGTCACGATTCACACACCCCTCACCCGGCGTTCTTAGAGTCCTCTGACAAGGGGGCAGTGAGCGATAGCGAACGGGGGTTTAACCCCTCCGGCGCGAATACGCGCCACCCCCCCTTGTCAGGGGGGCTTGGGCGCCACCCTCTCCCCGCAAGCGGGGCGCGGGTGAGAACAGGAACACCCCAATCATGGTAAAAATTCGATTCCTGGGCGCCGCCGGGATGGTGACCGGATCGTGCTACATGGTGACAGCCGGAAAAGAAAAGATCATCGTGGACTGCGGCCTGTTCCAGGGCGGCCACGATACGTTCATGATGAACTACGCGGCTTTCGGATTCCGGCCAGAGGAAATTTCCTGCGTCATTCTCTCCCACGCCCACGCGGATCATTCCGGCAGGCTACCTCTGCTGGCCAAACGCGGATTCAGCGGCGACATACACGCACACGCTGCCACAGCAGACCTTGCGGAGATAATACTGCTCGACTCCGCGCACATCCACGAAACGGAGGCTGGCTGGCGCACAAGGAAAAACCTCAGGCGCGGCGACAAGCGTATTGATCCGCTTTACACCATAAAAGACGCGGAACGGGTCCTTCGGCAGTTCAAACGCACCAGTTACCATAAACCGGTCAAAATCTCCGACAGGTTCAGTTTCACCTTTCACGACGCGGGCCACATCCTTGGCTCGTGCATCGTGGAACTATTGGTGAAACGTGACGACGGGTCTGTGGCTACAATCGTGTTCAGCGGCGACCTTGGCAGGGCGGGGCAACCCATCATAAAAGACCCGGAGACTCTTTCGCGGGCCGACTATCTGCTGATCGAGTCCACATACGGCGCAAGACAGCACAAGCCCATAGAAGACACCAAGGACGAGCTTGCGGCCATACTCAACGAGGCGGCGCGCACGAACGGAAACGTCATTATTCCCGCGTTCGCTGTGGGCCGCACGCAGGAGGCCCTTTTCTATATCCGCGAGCTTTTCGAGGAAGGGCGCGTACCACCCAACTACCGCAAGATTTATGTGGACAGCCCTATGGCCACCAGCGTAACGGAGGTTTACGAACGCGCCCTGCGCGAGTGTTACGAGGAAGAGTCGCTTAAAATGCTGGACAACCACCAGTCGCCGTTGAGGTTTGAGGGGCTTCATTTCGTCTCGTCGGTGGAAGAGTCCATGCTTCTTAACATGACGCGCAAAGGGCAGATAATAATCTCCGCATCTGGCATGTGCGACGCAGGCCGGATACTCCATCACCTGCGCCACAACCTGTGGAACGAGAACAGCCACATCGTGATCGTAGGCTATCAGGCGGAGGGGACAAAAGGCAGAAAGCTGGTGGACGGCGCGCCAAGCGTAAAAATCATGCGCGAGGAGATTACGGTAAGGGCGAAGATACACACGTTAAACGCCCTGAGCGCCCATGCCGACGGCAACGGGCTTTATGAGTGGGCGAAGAACTTCAAAACCGCCCCGGTGTTGACCATGATTATCCACGGCGAGAAAGCGCAGGCGGAAGGGCTCCGGGATAGACTCTCCAAGGGCCTTGGCTTCAAATGCACCATACCGTCATTGGGGGAAGAGATAACGCTGGCGGGAGCGTGATGGGGAATTATTTTCGAGAAGGAGTCGAGCCTGTAAGTTAGCGGTAAATATCCTTACGGTGATCTACGTCAACTATGTAGAGTAATTTATTGTTTTGGTTGAACGTATAAATAATGCGATATTTTCTACCGAATGTAATTCTATATTGATTTTCAACGCCGCGCATCTTTTTGCAACCACGCGGGAACAGATTGTCGGAGAGAACATTCAGCATTAACGCAAATTTTTTCTGAATATTGCGAGGTAGGGTTTCAAGATTATCCGCCGCCTGTTTTGATAGCTCTACGGAATAACCCACTTGGAGGTATCACAATCCAAGTTTATTCTTAACCTGCTCCCAAGTAATGGTTCGCCCCGCCGCGATGTCTGCCATTCCTCTAGCAACAGCCGGAGCGTCTAGCGCGTCTTCATCAATAATATGGGGGTATGAAGGCACAAAATTAATGGAATAGACAGAACCCATCTCTTGTTTGGTATCCGGCCATTCAATTTGGTAATTGAACGGAATAGTCCCATTCAGATTAGAGATTGAAATATTACCCATCTTTAAGTGACCATGCCTTTCGTTGATGCCATTTTACACCATGTGGTCTTATCACGGCAATATCTATATCCCCTCCGCACGTATTAGCTCCCTGGCTGAATCGGCTTATACCAATAGTAAGTTCAATTGCGAACTTTGCAAAATCAATCGCGTCTTGGAGTGGCATGCCATCAAAAATAAGGGGAAGGTCGGCATTTTGCGCTTGAGCCCATTCCATAGCAATCTTAGGGTCAACTCCACGATTAATCAGGTCATTAAGCCCTGCTTGTGATTTGCCCTTAATGAGCCTAATTAACGCTTCTGTTTCTCCAAACCAGTTGGCTCCAAAATTTGGATTTCCATTCGGAAGGTCGGGACGCACCTCCCTTGGTTCGGCGCATGAAGGGAACGACCATTCGTATTGCTTTGCAAAAAACGAGTCTGTCTCAAATCCACCAACAGACAAACCTAATAATGGCCCAGAATTCTCTTTACCTTGGACATAATTAGGATAAGCTGAAGCGTATTTATCAGATATAAAATTAATTATATCTAGCGCTATTTGCTTTACTTTGTATCCTGGATAGTCTGATTTTTTTTTGTTCTTATTTTCCCATTCCATGACCAAGCTTTGAATAGTCCTGGCATTGATACTTGCAATTCCCCATGTTAAAAGACAAATGGGATAATCCAAGATTTGGGTAACCTTGCTTGCATAATTAAATGTCTGAATAACCGCTGTTTTCAAGTCTCCTGTCGCGGGATCAATGAGGGAATGGTGCAAAGTAACTGCGCTATCAGCGGCCATAACAAGGCCCTCGGCGACGTTTACACTTACACAAATTGTCATTTTATATCCTACCACCCAATGCAAGGCTAACATTTCAGGAGCATAATATGCAATCTATTCAATATCGCCGTCACCGAGTTAGCATTCCTCCACGAAAAAAGAACCTGCTCAAGCAAATTTCCTCCAAACCCTATCTTTACTTGCCCCCCTTAATCTCAAACTCTATCGTCAACGCGCCAGTTTCTGGAGCCAGGCATATCGAGTCGGAACATGACTGCCACGTTACCTCCGGCCTCCATGTGGCGTGGCCTGTCGCCGCTTTCTTCGACACTTTCCCCTCGAAATTCACGTTGACCTGCCCCTCGTAAAGGGACACACGCTCTCCCGCGACATCTTGCGTCACGCCAGCAGGGTATGTGAATTTCACTCTGGAAACCGGCCCCTTGCCCTTGGTCACCGTAAGTTTTTTATACTGATGATCGCCTGGCGCGTAAAGATGCCACCCTTTGGGGATTTCGATTGTTATCGCCCCCGTCACCTTCTCCCCGCGCTGTACGGTGGATGGGAAGGAGCCTGTAACCGTTATCTCCGGCAACGTGGAACCGGCTTCCAGTACCGCCCATGACTGCGGAACGGCCGCAAGGATGGCGGCCATAATAGCCAAACACAAAACCCGTTTCATATCACATCCCATATTTTGCCCGGGCCTCTTTCAAAATTTCCGGCGTGATTTCGGATACGCCTTTCTCCTCGGCGTAGTCTTCCATCATGCGCCGTGCCATTTCACGGACAAATGGAGGGACTTTCTCGAACGCCTTCTCCGCAGATTCTGTCCATTTTAGTTTTTCGCCCATAAATAGTCTCCAATTGTCGCTGTCCGAGGCGTCTCTGGTGTATGCGGTCAAAGTTTGAGGGTTTTAAGATACTCGCGGAAACTGGCGCCCAGATCGGGCCTTCGCAAGGCGAATTCCACCGTGGCTTTCAAGAAACCCAGCTTGTCACCTGCGTCGTACCGTTTGCCCTTGAATTCCAGGGCGTACACTTTTCGTTCCTTAAGCAGGGAGTTTAAAGCCGCCGTCAACTGCAACTCTCCTTTTGTGTCAAACGGCGTGTTCTCCAGATGCCGGTAAATCTCCGGCGTTAGAATGTACCTGCCGATTATCGCCATGTTCGACGGGGCCTTGTCCCGTGGCGGTTTTTCGACCATGCCCTTTATAAGGAAAAGCCCGTCTCCCAGAGGCTCCCCATCTATGACGCCGTATGAGGATACGGCCTCCATGGGAACCCTCTCCACCGCAACCACGGGCGAACCGTTGGTCTTATGGAAAACGTCCACCAACTGCGTCATGACCGGCGAGCCTTCGGTGTGTATGATGTCATCGCCAAGCATAACGCCAAACGGCTCGTTGTCTGTAATGTCTTTGACCCGGAGCACCGCGTGGCCCAGGCCCTTTGGCTCTTTCTGGCGGGTGTAGATGAAGTCGCACATCTCGGAGATGCGTTGGACCATCTCGAGAAGCTCCGTGTTCCCCTTCTTCTCCAGGATGTGTTCCAGCTCGACCGACCTGTCGAAATGGTCTTCGATGGCGTTCTTGTTGCGTCCGGTTATCATGATGATCTCGTTCATGCCGGCGGCTATCGCCTCTTCCACGACGTACTGGATCAGGGGCTTGTCCACAAGGGCGAGCATCTCCTTGGGGGTGGCCTTTGTTGCGGGCAGGAACCTGGTGCCCAATCCGGCGACGGGGAACACTGCTTTTTTTATTCTCAAAGCGTACCCTTATGCGCTAAACGATTTCATAGTTGCAACAATGGAAAATCAGGGCTGGCTGATTCAGTTAAAACTGATTTTACAACATTGGCCATGAGGGTTCAAATCTAAATCATGGAACGCTCTCTTCGTGTCAGGGCTTACATTTCGCATCTTATTAGATTATACTGACATCATAAATCCAGTTGCATAGGATCGCGCTGATGAGCCATTATGATATCACCGAGCGCCGCGCGGGATATTTCTTCATTCTTATTTTCACCCTCCTTGCGGCAGGTATTATTACCACAAGCTATTTCTACTATCGGCATCACGAGCAATACTTCCGCGCCCAAGTGGAGAACGAGCTTTCCAGCATTGCGACGTTGAAGGTTGGCGAACTTGCGCTGTGGCGCAATGAGCGATTCTCAGATGGCCTCGTTTTGAGCAAAAATATGGCGTTTTCCGCGCAGGTGCGGAGCTTTTTGGGAAAGCCGGATGACCCAGACGCGCGACGACAGCTTCAGGCTTGGATGAGTGAATATCGGGCTATCTATCAGTTTAGGCGTGTTTCCTTGTTTGACGCCGATGGCGCCGTGAGGATGTCGAGTCCCGAAACGCAGAGTCCGATGGATTTGCACGACGCACGGGAGATTCTAGAAATCATGCGTTCCGGCCGGATGAGTTTTCTCGACTTTCACCGGCACACGCCCGATGGCGCTATCCATCTGGCGGTGGTGATCCCCATCTTCAATAAACCGGATCGCAAACAGCCTTTAGGCGTTTTGGCCCTTAGCATTGATCCCCAAATATATCTCTACCCATTTATCAGCAAATGGCCGATACCCACCCGAACCGGCGAAACCCTGCTTGTCCGCAGGGATGGGAATAGTGCGCTGTATCTGAACGACCTGAAGTTCAGGAAAAATACAGCCCTCAACCTGCGGGTCCCGTTGACAGACGCAAAAACGCCTGCGGTCATGGCCGCGCTGGGACACGAAGGGATCGTGGAAGGGGTGGACTACCGTGGCGACCCGGTGATAGCCGCTATCAAGGCCGTGCCAGGCTCGCCGTGGCGCCTGGTCTCCAAGATAAGCGAATCGGAAGTGTACGAGCCTTTGAGAGAACACCTGTGGCTGGTGTTTATTACCGTAGGAGGACTGCTACTTGGCGCTGGCTCCGCTGTGTTTGTCGTCTGGCGTCAACGAAACTTGCGATATTATAGGGAGCGGTTCGAGACGACGGAGGCTCTGCGGGAGAGCGAAGATAAATTCCGGACGCTGGTGGAGCAAATCCCGGGAACCACCTACATCGCTGTCATTGATGAAACCAGCTCTACGATATACAACAGCCCGCAAATCGAACCCATGCTCGGTTTTTCCGCTGATGAATTTCTGGCCGATCCCGCCTTGTGGATGAAACAGCTCCACCCGGAAGACCGTGAGCGTGTGCTGGCCCTCGTCGGCAAGTCCGGCGCCACCGGGAGCGACTTTAAATCCGAATACCGCATGATAGCGCATGATGGCCGGACGGTGTGGATACGGGACGATGCCAGAGTTGTGCGTGATAAACAGGGGCAAAGTCAGTTACACGGCATCATGTTCGACATTACCGAACGCAAGCGGGCCGATGAAAGGTTAATAGTAAGCGAGCGAGAGCTTTCAAACGCCCAACAGCTCGCTCATCTTGGCAGTTGGGAAATGAATATCCAGACCGGGAAGGGAATATGGTCCGACGAATCATACAGGATTTTCGGTTTTACGCCTGGAGCGTTTGAACCTGAGTTTGACAGGTTCATGGGATTTATCCATCCGGAAGACAGGAAAACAATCGAAGATATATTGCATAAGATATTATCGGGCGACCTGTCGCAAGCCGAGTTTGACACGCGGATAATCAGGCCGGATGGGCAAGAGAGGGTTGTTCACGACAAACTGGAAGTCATAACCGATGAAAACGGCAAGCTGATTAAAATAATCGGCGTCAACTTCGACATCACCGAACGCAAGCGGGCCGAGGAAGCCCTGGTCCAGAGCGAGCGCAAATACCGCTCCCTTTTCACAAACATGCGGAACGGGTTCGCATATTGCAAAATGATCTTCGATAAAAACAACCAGCCGGTGGACTGGATATATCTGGAGGTCAACGACGCGTTTGAACGGGTGATCGGGTTAAAAAAGGAGACGGTGGAAGGAAAGAGGGTCACGGAGGTTTTCCCCACCATCAAAGACTTCAGGCCCAACCTGTTTGAAATATACGGACAAGTGGCGCTCACCGGCGTGGGAACCGAGTTTACGGTCAATTTCGACATTAGCGCCGTTTGGCTGAGCATTTCTGTTTATTGCCCGCAACCGGGGTATTTTGCCGCCGTTTTTGACGACATTACGGAGCGCAAACGGGCGGAGGAGATACTGCGTGTGACCCAAACCGAGTTGAAGGCGCAGAACAATGAGTTGATCCAAACGCAGGAGGAACTGGAAGCCGCCAGCGCCAAGTATCTCAACCTCTATGACTTCGCGCCGATCGGGTATTTCACCATCAGCGGGCAGGGCTTGGTTCTGGAAGCTAACCTCACAGCCGCCAATTTACTTGGCATGACAAGAAACCATTTAATCGCCCAGCCGTTCGCCCGATTTATCGTTCCCGAAGATCAGGACATCTACTACATGTTTAACAGACAGCCCTTTGAAACAGGCAAGCCCCGTGGATGCGAGTTGAGGATGGAGCGCCATCACGGCGGACTGTTCTGGGCGCGTCTGGAGGTTACTGTCGCCGAGGACGCTAAAAGCGGGGAACCAGTGTGGTACACCTTGATGAGCGACATAACCAAGCAAGTGCAGGTCGAGAATGCATTGCAGAAAAGCGAGGAACTCCACCGGGTGATAATGGAAACCGCCAACGACGCGATCATCTGCGTTGACCAGAAAGGAAAGGTGTGCCTGTGGAACAGAAGGGCGGAGGAGATGTTCGGTTACACCGCGCAGGAGGCGCAGGACAAGAATGTTCATGATTTCATAACCCCGGAAAAATACAGGGAACAGGCGCACGCTAGTTTTGCGAATTTTGTGGCGTCAGGTGAAGGGCCAATTATAAACAAGACAACTGGAATTACGGCCCTGCGCAGGGACGGGTCGGAGTTCCCCATCGAGTTGTCCGTCGCGGCGGTGAAGATGAAGGAGGGCTGGGGAGCCTCGGCCATCGTCAAAAATATCACCGTGAGAAGGGAATGGGAACGTAAGCTGACCGAAACCAATGAAAAGCTAAAAAAGGCCATGAATGACATCGAAAAGACGCATGTCCAGCTTATCCGTCAGGAAAAGCTGGCGGCCCTGGGCCAGCTTGCGGCGGGCGTGGCGCATGAGATCAAAAACCCTCTCAACATAATATACACCTCCGCGCAACTAATGATGATGGAAGAGGGGCTTCCTGCCGAGGTGACAGAGTCCGGCAAAATCATAATGGAACAGATCATGCGGGCCGTCAAAATCATAGACGGCCTGCGCGACTTCGTCCGTGAAAGAAAGCCGGAGACGAAGGAGATTGACCTCTGCCCGTTCATCGAGAAGACGATGGGCCTCGTGGCGTATGAGATGAAGGGCGAGGGAATCGAGATAGAGAAGGAGTGCTCCCCGGAGCCTAACCGGATCATGGGGGATGAAGACCAATTGGCGCAGGTGTTCCTAAACATCACAAACAACGCGCGCGACAGCATGAACATGAGGAAGGAATCGTATTCGTTTGAGGAAAGGGAACGTACCGGCTGGAAGGGCAGGTTAACCGTTCGGACGCGAGTGAAGGATGGCAAGGCGAATATCAGTTTCGCGGACAACGGAATTGGGATTTCGGAAGAAAACAAGCGAAAGCTGTTCACTCCGTTTTTCACGACCAAGGGCGAAACCAAAGGCACAGGGCTGGGGATAGCCATAGCCTTTGGCATCATCGAAAACCACGGTGGGACAATCGAGTTTGAAAGCGAAGAGGGAAAAGGCGCCGTCTTCACCGTGACGTTACCTTTGGCTGTAGGATAATGATGGGGTTACAAAAAGACCGGGGGTCGGGCGCCCCCGATGAAACATGGAGAACTATATGGAATCGAACAGGCTGAACATACTTGTCGTGGATGACGAGATTGAGGCGGTCAACATGCTCTCGAAGTATCTTACGAAGGAGGGGCATTGTGTCACCGCCGCCCATGACGGAGCCAAGGCGGTGGATATCTGCGCTAAAACTTCGCCGGACATCATCGCGATGGACATCCGGATGCCGGTAATGGACGGGCTGGAGGCGCTCCATCGCATACGCAAACAGAACGAGGACGTGATAATCATAATGCTGACCGCCGTTGACGACGTGGAAACCGCCATGAATGCGATCAACGACGGCGCGAACGATTTCATCCGCAAGCCGTTTAACCTCAAGGAGCTGAAGCGGTCTATCGAGGTGTGCGTCGAGCGAAAGCGCCTCATCCACGAGAACCGCGATTATCAGAAACGGCTGGAGGACAGGGTGGCCGAGCAGACTCAGAGAATAAACGGCCTGTACCATAACCTGAAAAAGGCCTATGTGGACGTAATAAAAGCCCTGTCCGGGGCGATAGACGCCAAGGATCCCTACACTCGCGGCCATTGCAGTCGGGTGAAAATGTACTCCATGAGGATGGGAGCGGCTTTGGGGCTTGCGAAAGATCAGATGGAGACGCTGGAGTTCGGAACGCTTCTGCACGACATCGGCAAGATAGGCGTCAGCGAGGATGTATTGAACAAGCCCGAAAAATTGACCGGCGAGGAATTTGAGCATGTAAAGACCCATTCGGCGAAAGGAGACGACATCCTGTCGGAGGTGGATTTCCTTAAAGATGCGCGCAAAATCGTGCGCCACCACCACGAGAGGGCTGACGGGAAAGGCTACCCCGACGGGCTGGTCAACAGGCAGTTGGGAACGCTCGTCAAGATAGTGATAATAGCCGACGCTTACGACGCCATGACAAGCGAACGCCCGTACCGCAAGGGCATGTCGCGGGAGATGGCGCTTTCAATACTTCATGAAAACCGGGGAACCCAGTTCGACCGTGAAATTGTCGATGCCTTCATCGAAGGCAAGCTATACCTTATTGACGAAAATACCGCACCATGGAGCCAGCCATGATACGTATATTGGTGGTGGACGACGAACCGCAGATTTGCGAGAACGTCCGCAAGATTCTCGGCAAGAAGGGATACTACACAGATGTAGCCAGTAACGGCCAGGAAGCGATAGAGGCGATGGCGAAAAATCCGGCGGAGCTTGTTCTGATGGACATGCAGATGCCGGTGATGAACGGGCTGGAGGCCCTTAAGAGGATCAAAAAAGAGACTCCCGACACGGAAGTGATAATGGTTACGGCGGTTGGCGAGGTGGAGGTCGCCGTGGGATGCATGAAGGCCGGGGCCATCGGCTATCTGACAAAGCCGATCAACGCGGAACACCTTTTCCTTGAGATTGACAGGGCGCTCACCCACAGGCGTTTGTATCTGGAGAACCTTGACTACAAGCGGAATCTCGAAACTAAAGTGGCCGAGCGGACTGTGGAGGTCCGGGCGCTTCATACTCAGTTGGAGACGAATTTCTTTAAGACCATCATGATGTTCGTGGACATGGTCGGCCTTTACGACCCATTCCTTGGCGGCCACGTCAAGCGGGTGGCGGTGCTGGCAGAACGCACTGGACGCAGGTTCCATCTTGACGATAAAAAACTTCAGGAGCTGGAAATAGCCGGGCTTTTACACGACCTTGGCCGGATGGGTATGCCGGAGAAAATGCGCGACGTGCCGATAAAGGAATTGAGCGAAAAGGAAATAGAGCTTCTGTCCGAGCAGACCGTGATTACCCAGCGCGTACTCTCCCCTATCGAGAGGCTTGCCGATGTGGGGGTAATGATAAGAAGCCATCTGGAAAGGCTCGACGGGCGTGGGTTTCCGGACGGGCTTAAAACGGACGAAATACCGCTGGAATCCAAAATACTTTCCGTCGCCAACGCATATGACGAGGTGAAAAACCGGCGGAGGTTCAAACAAAACCGGCCAGCCGAAGGCAAATCGGGCGAGGAATTGGCGGTGGCGCATCTGAAGGAGGGCGCCGGGAAACAGTTTGACGGGAAAGTGGTGGAAAAACTCTTTGAGGCCCTTGAGGAGATCAAGCTTGGCCAGATGGGGGCAATGACTGTTCTGGTCAACGAGCTTAAGGAGGGAATGACTCTGGCGGATGATATGTATTCGGATGACGGCAGGCTTTTGCTGGCGAAGGATCATAAGATCAGCGCGATCCAGGTGGCGAGAATTCAGAATTACCATAAGATCACAGGTTCGGTAGGAGGGAAAATTTACGTGTATCAAAAAACGTTGGTCAAGTGAATTTCTGCGGCGGCCATGTGTTTGACGGATTAGCGACGCCCTCCTACAATCATTGGGATTAAAACAATCGTCTGAGGCATACATGCCACGCGGAAAACCGGGACTGGTCATATATCCCACCAAGCAAAGGCTCACGGAGGCTGTCATTCGGCTTACCGGCGCCCAGGGCTCGGTGTCCGCTGTCATGCCGTCCGTCATGACTATCGGCGCGTTTGAAAACAAGCTCATCGAAGAAATCGTGGGTCGGCGGAAAACAATCTCGCACATGGCCCGCGCCATGCTCCTCTCGAGGCTCATCGAGGAGCGGCGTTCGTCCCTGCCTCCGGGCGTTTTCATGCGGGCAAGGAGGTTCAAGGGGTTTGTGGGCGCCACGCTTTCTTTTTTCGATGAGCTTGGCGCAGGTTTGATCGGCCCCGGCGAACTTGAAAAAATCAGGGGCTACGCGCCTGAGAAAGAAGAGGAAATAGCGGCCCTATACAAACTTTACCGGAGCGAGCTTGAGCGGCTGAAACTTTGGGATTCCGGCATGATGCGCTCCGCGCTGGCGGAGATGGCCGGGGACGAAACTATTTTCGCCTCCTCCCCTACCCTGTCAAGCCACAGTTCCATTACGCTACGCGACATATACCAGTTCACCCCGTACAGGTTCGAGCTGTTCCGCAAGCTGGCTCTCGGAATCCCGGTTTATATAAAGGCTCCCGTCCCTGACGAAAGGAGAAAAGCCTTCGGCTATCTTATCTCCAACGTCGAAAAGTTCGAGAGTCTCGGCGGCGAAGAAGGCGCGCTGGACATCCAGTTTGAAGAGGCGCAAACCGGCCCGTTGAGCCGTCTGACGTCGCGCATCTTCGACCTGTCGCCAAAACCGGACGAACCAGGCGTAGAGGAGTTACGCAAGCGTGTCACCATAACCAGATGCCCCGGCAGGCAAAGGGAGGTGGAGGAGGCATGCGCCGCCATAATCAGGATAAAGCGCGAGACGGGGCTTGATTACAAGTCGTTCGCAGTCATCCTGCGCAACGCAGACCCCTATGGCCCGCTGATTGAAAACGTGTTCAACAGGTACGGGACGCCATTTAATTTCAGGAAAGGCATAAGGCTAACGGCCAACCCGCTGATAAGCGCCGTCCTTTCGGTTTTCTCCGCCATCGAGAGCGGGTATGAAAGAAACGCGGTTTCGGCCATACTTCTGTCTCCATATTTCAGGCGTTTTTCCGGGCTGGACAGCGTTGTGGCGCGGAGCCTCTTCACCACGTCGCGCATAATTGACGGCCCGGCAAGCCTATGGCGCGCAAAGCTGGATCGGGGGATGGGCCGCATTGACGAACGCCATCGCCCGGCCGCAGGCAAAATACGGGAAGAGACGCTAAAGCTACTCGACAAGCTGGCGGATTTTGAGTCGCAGATACGGCCTTCGGCCTTTTTCGAGTCGTTCGCCGACCTTTTGCGATACCTGGAGCTTGATCCGAATCCCCCCGCGCAAACGCCCATGTTCGAGCGGATCAGGTTCCGCGACAACAACGCCCTTATGCAACTTATCGAGATTGTGGCGGACGCTCGCGATTCAGTGGACGCGCTGAAGATTGGCGCCTCTCCGCTGGGTTTCGCCACGTTACAAAGCCTGCTCCACGCGCAGTTGGAAAGCAGGTATATACCCGAACCAGGCTCTTCGGACTTGAACGCCGTGGCCGTCCTTAACGCCCATGACGCGGTCGGCTCCAGATTCCCCGTGACGGTCATCCTGGGCCTGATCGAGGGCGAGTTCCCGGTTTTCCCACAGCCCGCCTCGATCCTTGACGAAGAGGAGCGGACTAAATTCAACATTAAACACGCCGAGACGATAAAGCAGGGCAACCCCATGCTGGTCAAAGGCAGAAGGGTGTTCGACAGTTGGGCGGAAAAATGGCAGGAGGAGTCTTTGCTCTTTTTCCAGACAATCCGGACCGCCACGGAACAGGCTCATCTCTTCCATTGCGAAATGGGAGACGACGGCGAACCGCTGATCGCGTCGCAATTCATCGAGGACACTCTGGAGGCGATAAGCCCGGAAACGGCTTCTTCTGAAAAAGAAACCGAACCGTCGCTGGCGATAGACCGGAAGACAGGAGAGTTGCTTGACGCGGAGGAACTGTGGGCATACCTTTTGCGCGGGATTTTCCTCAGAGGGCTGGACGCCAAATCGGCGGCGGGGAAAATCGCCGAGGCGGGGATGAGCCAGGGCGAGACGGGAACGCTTGCCAGGCTGATACGTCTTGCTGATGTGGAAAGATCGCGGGACAGGTATTTCATAGAGAGAGACGCGAAGGCCAAAGAGGCCCTATTTTCCCCGTTCAACGGCAAGCTTGGCGAGGCCGGCGGCTTGATAGAGAATTTCCATCTTCTAAAACGGCGCCGTAGGACAACCCCCACGGATATGGAGAAGTATGGGCAGTGTCCGTTCCGTTATTTCGCATCACGCCTTTTGGGGATGGAGCCGGTCGAGGAGCCTGCGCCGGAACTTGACGCGAAAAACATGGGTTCCCTCCTGCACAACATAGCGGAACTTTTCTACAAGCGCCTGATGGAGAATAAGGCCCTGCCCCTTAATGGGACAGACAATGAAAAAGCCGCGCTCATTGAGGCCGCCCGTAGCGTTTTCGCGGAATTGGAAAATACCGACAAGCAGGGGGAACCTTCCATCTGGCGGATAGAGAAACGCAGGATCGAAAACCAGTTCCGCATCTGGCTTGGCGTAGAGACGGAAGATCAATGGGGAACAG
>Ga0315281_10002966_pt1 | contig 24982 bp, 27 predicted proteins | sample YL17G07_0_MG_FD_204540 | JGI IMG/M metagenome (GOLD analysis project Ga0315281, IMG submission 204540) | Sediment microbial communities from Yellowstone Lake, YNP, Wyoming, USA - YL17G07_0 | ecosystem: Environmental > Aquatic > Freshwater > Lake > Sediment | place: USA: Wyoming | collected... | reverse complement strand
ATGAAGGCTTACGACGTCAGCTTCAGCCTGGGTGACGGCCTGCGTCCCGGCTCCATTCACGACGCCAACGACGCCGCGCAGTTCGGCGAACTGGAGACGCTAGGCGAACTTACCAAGATCGCCTGGAAGCACGACGTGCAAACCATGATCGAAGGCCCCGGCCACGTGCCCATGCACATGATCAAGGAGAACATGGAACTGCAATTGAAACACTGCGACGAAGCGCCGTTCTATACGCTTGGACCGCTCACCACCGACATCGCCCCCGGCTACGACCACATCACCTCCGGCATCGGTGCGGCCATGATTGGCTGGTTCGGCTGCGCCATGCTGTGCTACGTCACGCCTAAGGAACACCTCGGCCTGCCCGACAAAAACGACGTCAAGGAAGGCATCATCACTTACAAGATCGCCGCCCACGCGGCGGATTTGGCCAAGGGTCACCCCGGCGCGCAGATCCGCGACAACGCGCTGTCCAAAGCACGCTTTGAGTTCCGCTGGGAAGACCAGTTCAACCTCGGCCTTGACCCCGACCGCGCCCGTTCCTTCCACGACGAAACCCTGCCCAAGGACTCCGCCAAAGTGGCGCACTTCTGTTCCATGTGCGGCCCGCATTTCTGTTCCATGAAAATCAGCCAGGACGTGCGCGACTACGCGGCAAAGGAAGGCGTTTCCGAGCAGGAAGCGTTGAACAAAGGCATGGAACAGAAGGCCGTGGAATTCGTGAAGCAGGGCGCGGAGATTTACAGGAAGGCGTAACGTTAACTACAACGTAGGAGCGCCGCCTCGGCGCGATTCTTCTTCCTTTTTTCTCACAGGATCGTGCGCCATGTTCGCACTATCGAAACCTACTTCGCCAGCCGGCCTCCAGCTAGAAACCACGCTGGAGGGAAAAAGCTTCCGCGTCACCCTCAGCGATGCAGCGCAACGCGCCTTAGCCCAGCGCTCGACGCCGCTCATTGCAGAAATGGAGTTGTATTTTTCCTGCCTGATTCGCTTGCGGGTGCGATTCTACGAGCGCGACGAAGAGGCTAATGCAACCCCCATCAACCCCCAACTCTCAGTTCGATTTCGCCCTGTGATGAGCCGCCGCTGCGACCTGCACGAAGTTAATGGAAAATCGCCGCTGGGGGATTTCCCGATTGTGAAGCGAACCCCTTACGTTCCGCATTGGCTGCGCCTAGACTACAAAAACGGCGAGTGGGTGGGTGAGTTTGGCTATAAGGGCACGAATTAGAAATTTGCCTGTGCAGGAAGGCGTAAGATGGCGACCCAACCGCGCTTTCATTTCCTCGTTGGTGTGTATAAAATGCAACTATATACACATCGGAGAAAGCCATGCGCACCAACATCGATATCGACGACAAACTCATGGCCGAAGCCATGAAAGCGGGCGGTTACAGCACCAAGAAAGAGACCGTGGAAGCCGCATTGCGGATACTGGCGCAACGTAAACGCGCTTATAGCGAGTTGCTCGCGCTTAGAGGCAAGGTTAAATGGGATGGCGATCTCAAGAAAATGCGCCAGGATCGCTTTCCGGATTGGAAATAATGCTGGTCGATTCCAGAGTTTGGATCGATCATTTTCGTGGCAACACGACGCCGCAAACTGATTTTCTGCGTGATGCGCTTTCGACCCTTGGACAGAACGTATTGATCGGGAACCTCATCCTTGCCGAAGTACTGCGCGGCTTCTCCGAAATTGATGCACGACGCACCAAATCTGCGTTCGACAAGCTGGAATGCGTAGAGTTGGCTGGCTGTGAACTTGCCATCAAGGCCGCGCGCAATTACCGCGCTCTGCGCGCCAAGGGCGTTACCGTACGTTCGACCATCGACTGTCTGATCGCAACCTATTGCATAGAGGCGCGCATTCCCCTGCTGCATGGCGACCGCGATTTCGATCCCTTCACCGAACACTTGGGGCTCAAAGCAGTGCTGGTTTAAGGGCAGGCAAGTGCCAGTTTCGGACTGTCGAGTTGTAGGGCGGGAAGACTTTCCCGCCGAATGGATGCTACTAGAAGCGTCGGCAAGGTATTGCCGACCTACGGTAGGATAGCTAGGTGGGTTGGCCGTTCAGGGTCGAGAGTACTCAGTCATCTTTCTCCAGACCGGCCATTGGCTTGGGCTCCAGGTGCAATGAGTACTATGTGCCATTTGCTGCCGGTCGATGTGTAAAATACTCAGCAAGAAAGCTGACGGTCGTGACCAGCAACAACGTGCCAGAAGTGGCAACCCGATTGTCCATTCTGTTCGCGTACAATGTATCTGGCTAAAATAAATCCCTTGTAGCAAATTCCATTGGGAGCGATGTAACGTATGCCTTTTACTTTTTCCATTCCCAGCCCTGCAGGTATGTCCCCTATTAGTATCGAGGCGGGGTCGTCAGTTGTTTTTGTGGGTGCCAACGGCGGCGGAAAAACTCGGCTCGCCGTGCAGATTGAGAACGACGGGGAACTCAATGTCCACCGTATCTCAGCACATCGCGCTCTCACACTTAACCCATCTGTCCCTAAAATCAGTGAAAAGGTCGCACTCCTTGGCCTGAGAACTGGCCACGCTAGCGAAAATGCCCATGTTGGCAATCGAATTGGAAGCCGTTGGCAAAGCAACATGGCCGTTTCGCTTCTTAATGATTTCGATTTTTTAGTCCAGGCGCTATTTGCTGATCAGGCGAACAAGTCACTCGAAACGCATAAGAATGTTCGTGCAGGAAACATGAGTCCAGCCGCCCCTACAAAATTTGAGCGTCTTATCGATATATGGAAGCGCTTGCTTCCTCATCGGGAGCTTATTATTTCCGGAGATAATATTGAGGTAACTGTCCCGGAATTGAGCACGCCGTACAAGGCATCCGATATGAGCGATGGTGAGCGCGCAATTTTCTATCTGATTGGGCAGACGCTCACAGCAACTGAGAACTCCCTTATCATTTTCGACGAGCCAGAACTTCATGTGCACCGTTCGATCATGGCCAAGCTTTGGGATGAACTGGAAGCCGCTCGACATGACTGTGCATTAGTGTTTATCACCCATGACCTAGAATTTGCTGCTTCTCGCGTGGCTCAGAAGTTTGTCATCCGTGACTATAAACATGAACCTTCGCCCTGCTGGACATTTGAAGAGGTACCGGAAAATACAGGGTTCAGCGAGGAGCTTACAACTCTAATCCTTGGCAGTCGACGGCCAATTCTATTCGTCGAGGGAGCGAATGCTAGCCTTGATCTAGCGATCTACAGGTGCTGTTTCCCAGAATGGACCATCATTCCAAGGGGATCTTGTGAGGAAGTTATTCACTCCGTTGTGACGATGAGGCGCAATCAAGAGTTTACCCGCGTTACCTGTTCCGGCATCGTGGATGCCGATGGCAATCAAGCTGACGATGTCACCTATCTAAATCAACTTGGCATTTTTACATTAGCGGTTTCAGAGATCGAAAATATCTTCCTTTTACCTGAGGTCAGTCGAGTGATCGCCGAGAGCGAAGGTTACATTGGCGAGGCTCTCGAAACCCAGCTAAATAATTTGAAGACGGAAATATTTAAAACGCTTGATTCAACCGCAGCGATAGATGCTGTCGTTGCGCGGTATTGCATTCGCCGTATTGACCGATTGTTAAAGAAAATTGATCTGAGCGGTAACAGTGACATTTCAGAGATTACCGCCCAATATGGTCGCGAGACGAATGCACTCAATGTTGCAGATATTGCCCAAGAAGCCAAAAAACGTATTAGTGAGGCATTGCAAAACAGCGACCTTCCTAAACTTCTGGCCAACTACGATAACAAGGCTATGATGGCGCTGGCTGCTAGGCATCTAAAAAGTGCGAAGTTGGCGGATTTTGAGAGTTGGCTGACCAGGGTCTTGAGAAATAATAAGGTGCCAGCGCTGGTCGCAGCCGTTCGCAATGCTCTCCCGAATGTTTTGCCAAGGTGATGGTCTGCTTTGGGCGGGGAAATTAGTCCCATCAAATTGTTTGCCGGATAGCTGACAGTCACCAAGGGCAGCAGTGGGTCGACTGCCGCCTCCCAACCCAGTCTCAGAAGCGAGGTCGACTGTCCTAAGGTCACGTCACCATGCAAGCATTGGCGGTTCCGGGAATTAGTTTTTGGAATGGGCAGAAATGCCAGTATTAGATTGGTGCGCCCTAGTGGATTCGAACCACTGACCTTTGGCTTCGGAAACCAACACTCTATCCAACTGAGCTAAGGGCGCAACGTGCCAAAGAATAACGTTTTTTGGGGGTAACGTCCACCCGAGGGGCGGTCCTGGGAGCTGGGCTAGCGCTTCAGCATGGCCTTGAGATTGGCTAGTTTTGCCGTTCCTTCTGTTTTTTGCGCTTGCGGGTCGGTGGACTTTCCGCTGATGCGCAAATCGTCCTGCGCCAGTTCGTCGATGAAACGCGAGGGCTCGCACACCTGCAACTCTCCGGCACGTTTGCGCCTGGTGCAGTAGCTCAAGGTGAGGCTTTTCTGGGCGCGGGTGATGCCCACGTACATCAGGCGCCGCTCTTCTTCGATCTGCCCGTTATCGATGGATTCGCGGTGGGGCAGGATGCCTTCTTCCACCCCCACCAGAAACACGTGGCCGAATTCCAGGCCTTTCGCGGCATGCAGTGTGGACAGGCGCACCGCGTCTATCTCTTCATCGTCCCGGTTATCCAGGATGTTGATGAGGGCGATGGTCTGGGTGAGTTCGATCACGGTTTTGCTGTCTTCATCCGCTTTCTTGTTGAGCCAGGTGACGAATGCCATGACGTTGTCCCACTTGACCTGCGCGGCGCGGGTTTCCTCACTGTCGAACAGGTACGCTTCGTAGTCGATGGCGCGTAGCAGATCCTGCATGATGGCGGAGCAGGGCTCGCGGCTGGCGCGAAATTCCAGATTGTTGATGAAGTTGCAGAAGGTGAGAAGCGGCTCCAGTTGCTTGGCGCCCATCTGGCTCTGCAAGCCCGCTTCGAACACCGCTTCGAACAGGCTGATGTGCCGGCCGCCGGCGTAGGTTCCCAGCTTCTCCAGCGTCTGCGCGCCGATGCCGCGCTTGGGTGTAGTGACGGCGCGGATGAAGGCGGGGTCGTCGTCGCTGTTCGCCAGCAAACGCAAGTAAGCGATGATGTCCTTGATTTCCGCGCGCTCGAAAAACGAGGTGCCGCCGGACAACACGTAGGGAATGCGCGCATTGCGAAGGTGTTGTTCGAACACCCGCGCCTGGTGATTGCCTCGGTAGAGTATGGCGTAGTCGGCAAAGCGGGTGCGATGTTCGAACTTGTGCGACTGCACCTTCATCACGGCGTTTTCCGCCTCCTGTTCTTCGTCGCGGGCAGCCGTCACCTGAATCGGGTCGCCCATGCCGAGCTCGCTCCACAGCTTTTTCTCGTACAGCTTGGGGTTGTTGGCGATGAGGGTGTTGGCCGCGCGCAGGATGCGCACTGTGGAGCGGTAGTTCTGCTCCAGCTTGATCACATGCAGTTTGCTGAAATCCTGCTGCAACAGGCGCAGATTCTCCACATCTGCGCCGCGCCAGGCATAGATTGACTGGTCGTCGTCGCCCACCGCGGTGAAGGCGCCGGACAGGCCGCAGATCAGCTTGATCAAGTGATACTGGCAAGCATTGGTGTCCTGGTATTCGTCGATCAGCAGATAGCGCAGTTTGTTGCGCCATTTCTCCAGCGCTTCCGGCACGGTCTGAAAAATTTCCACCGGCAGCCGGATCAGATCGTCGAAGTCCATCGCCTGGTAAGCGCGCAGGGTTTCCTGATAAGCCCGGTAGAGGCGCGCAATCTGGACCTCCGCCTCGTTCTGGGCGCCTTGCTCTGCCTGATCGGGCGATAGCATGGCGTTTTTCCAGGAGGAAATATGGGATTGCAGCCGACGAATTTCTTTTTTGTCGGTGGACTTCAGAATGTCGGAAACGATGCCCATGCTGTCGGACGTGTCCATCAGCGAGAACTTCGGTTTGTAGCCGAGGTGCGCCGCCTCCTGCCGCAAAATGTGCAGCCCGAGCGAATGGAAGGTGGTAACGGTGAGCCCCCGCGCAGACTTGCCCTGCATCAGCTTGCCCACGCGCCCCTGCATCTCGCGCGCCGCTTTGTTGGTGAAGGTGATAGCGGCGATGTGCGACGCCGAATAGCCGCACACGTCGATCAGGTAGGCGATCTTGTGGGTGATCACGCGGGTCTTGCCGCTACCGGCACCGGCCAGTACTAGCAGCGGGCCATCCAGATATTTCACGGCTTCGTGTTGGGGAGTGTTGAGCTTGGAAAGCATGAGGTGAGGCAAAGTGAGTAACGTCCAATTTTAACACACGAAGCCGCTTGCCCTGCCGCCGCAGTTGCCCCTACCATTAACCCTGACCCTTGAATCAGGACTCAAAACAGATGCCCACCTACGCCATCGGCGACATCCAAGGCTGTTTCTCTGCCGTGCAAAAACTGCTCGATGCGATCTGCTTCGACCCGGAGCAGGATCGCTTATGGCTGGTAGGCGATCTGGTGAACCGCGGCACGCAGTCGCTCGCCACCTTGCGCTGGGTGAAGGCGATGGGCAGCAGCGTCATTACCGTGCTCGGCAACCACGACCTGCACCTGCTGGCGGTGGCGGAAGGCTTCGTCAAGCCGCACCGCCTGGACACAATCCAGGACATTCTGGAAGCGCCCGACCGGCACGAACTGCTCGACTGGCTACGCTGCCAACCCTTGCTGCACCGTGAAGGCGGCTTTGTGTTGGTGCATGCCGGCCTGTTGCCGCAATGGTCGCCGCAGCGGGCGCAGGAACTGTCGGGCGAAGTGGAAGCGGCGCTACAGGGCGAAAACTACCGCGAATTTCTCGCCCACATGTATGGCAACCACCCCGACCACTGGGAAGACGACCTCACCGGCATGGGGCGGCTGCGTGTCATCACCAATGCGATGACACGACTGCGCTTTTGCAGCGTCGAGGGAAAGATGGAGTTCGTGCACAAGGGCGGGTTGGACAAAACACCGGAAGGGTTCATGCCCTGGTTCGACGTGCCGGGACGGAAAAGTGCGACCGAGACAGTTATCTGGGGCCACTGGTCAGCACTGGGGCTGAAGCTGACGCAGAATCTGGTGGCGCTGGATACGGGCTGCCTGTGGGGCGGGACGCTGTCTGCGCTGCGACTGGAGGATCGGCAGGTATTTCAGATATCGTGCAAGGATTCACCGGGAACAATCGACTGGCAATAGCTCGATGTGCCGCGTGAGCTAACTCGCGCCGGGTCTTGCCCTGAACCGGGAGCGGGGCAGTGAAAGCAATCGTGGCATAAATTACCGGTTCGCGCAGGACTTGACGTATCGAGGCGCCGAAGCTCATGTCGTTCACGTAAGCCGGCGCAGTGTTGACGCTGTCATCGGGATGCAGGAAACGGATCGCCACCGGCCATAGCGTGGCCTCGGTGTGGACCGCTGGTTGCAGCAGCGAAGCGTGAAAATGTCCGAGGCGCGTACCGTCGCTGGTGGTGCCTTCGGGAAACAGGGCCACGCAGTCGCCTGCATTCAGTGCCGCTGCAACTTGCTGGTTGATGCGAAAAGTATCCTGACGTTTGCCGCGCTCGATGAACAGTGTGCCAGCCTTCACGGTGAACCAGCCCATGACTGGCCAAGAGCGTATCTCCGCTTTGGCGATGAAGCGCGCCGGCCGCACTGCAAACAGCAAGTAGATATCCAGCCACGAAACATGGTTGGCGACAAACATCACGCCCTGGCTGGACAAATCCGGCGGTTCCCCACGCACCGTCAATTGGACATTGAGGATGGCAAGCAGCCCACGCGCCCAGCGCCGCTTCAGACGCACGCGCCACTGCGGAGTGATGAAAGGAAACGCTAGTGCGAGCGTCAGTCCCCCTTGCAGCAGGTGCAAGGCAAGTCGTGCCATCCGGTAAGCACGAGTCATCCTGCTGGTCTGATGGACGTTCATCTACTTGGGTGCCTGTCGGACTGAAGGGAAATCAGCTGCAAATCCGTCTGACCGGTGAAGATCGAAGTGCCGGCTAGCGCGTGACGCGCGTGACGCCGCCGCCGGTGAGTATCCGCACCCGGTCGCCCACGCGAAAATCTTCGCCTGGCTCCATTTCCTGGGTCACTGCAATCATCCTGCCGCCTTCCAGTTTGACCGTGACTTCCACACCGGTTTTGCGCGTCACGCCTTCTTCTACCGCCGAGCCCGCCAGCCCGCCGCCGACCGCGCCCAGGATGGCGGCGACAGTACTACCCTTGCCCCCGCCGATGTTGCTCCCTGCAATGCCACCAACTACCGCACCGGCAGCCGTTCCAATCGGGGTCTTGGTACCTTCGATCCTCACTTGGCGCACGCTTTCCACCACGCCCATGCGCACTTCCTGCGCCTCGCGCGTCTGCCCGCGGCTATACGCGCCGCTCGACATGCTCTCGGCGCAACCACCCAATACCAGACCAGAAACCAGGGCTACACTACACAAGGTGAGTTTGTTCATTTGTGATCTCCCAGAAGCGGAAATATGCCCGCACTCGATACTCAGTTTATGCCATAGCCAAAATTTTTCTGGAACATGGCCAGCAATTCATCGCGGGTTGCGATGTGATTCTGCCCGCCGCGCTGACCAATTTTGAGCGCACCCATGAGCGCTGCCAGCCGCCCGGTTGTTTCCCAATCCATGCCTTGCGCCATACCGTACAGCAGGCCCGCGCGGTAGGCATCACCGCAGCCGGTAGGATCAACCACTGCATCAGTTTTAACGCACGGGATTTCGAACCGTTTACCGCCACTGTAAATCGCCGAACCCGTAGCCCCCAAAGTGACCACCAAGGCTTTCACCCCTTGCGCCAGCTCTTCCAGTTTCTTGCCGGTACGCTCCTGCAGCAATTGCCCTTCATAATCGTTGACCGCCACATAGTCCGCCAGTTCCACAAAGTGCAGCAACTCTTCGCCGTTGAACATCGGCAACCCCTGGCCCGGGTCGAATATGAACGGGATACCGGCCTCATGAAATTCGGTTGCGTGTTGCAGCATGCCGTCGCGCCCGTCTGGGGCGACGATGCCAAGGCTCACTTCACGTGCCTCAGTCACCCGATTCTGGTGCGAGAAATTCATGGCACCAGGGTGAAACGCCGTGATCTGGTTGTCGTCCAGATCGGTGGTGATAAATGCCTGAGCAGTGAACGTTTGCGGCACAACCCGCACATGGGTCTGGTGCAAACCCAGTTGCTCCAGACGCTGTCGATAGGGTTGAAAATCATCGCCAACCGTTGCCATAATTAGTGGGTTCCCGCCCAGCATTTTCAGGTTATAGGCAATATTTCCGGCGCAACCGCCGAACTCGCGCCGCATGTCCGGCACCAGAAATGCGACATTCAGGATATGTATCTTCTCTGGCAGGATGTGGTTCTTGAAACGGTCATGGAACACCATAATGGTGTCATAGGCCATGGAGCCGCAAATCAGCGTGTGCATTGAAATTCCTTCTTGGGTGGCATCAGCCTCTAATTATCCTGCAAATAGTAATTGAACAGAAATCGCGAAACGGAAGACTCACCATCAGTTGTTCTTCGTATCCTGTGATATCAGGCCGGCCCGCTGTAACCAGGATTTCCATATCGACTTCCTCTCTTCCTGCAACAGTAGCCTGATGTCGTGGGCGTATGCGTCTGCGCGCTGCCCATAGCCACTGTACAGCCTCAATCTGCCGGACGGGTCGAATATGAATGCGCTGGCTGTGTGGTCCATCGCATAGCCTTTGCCTGAGGCGGCCGGCTGCTTGTTGTAGGTGACACGGAATTCGGCGGCGGTCTGTGCGGTGGTTGCGGCGTCACCATACAGGCCGAGAAAGGTCGGGTTGAAGGCGGGCACGTACTTGGCCAGCAGTTCGCGTGTGTCTCGTTCGGGGTCGATGGTGACGAACAGGACTTGCACCTTGAGGCCATCCTTACCGAGTTGCTTGATGGCCAGTGCCAAGTCGCCCAGAGTGGTGGGGCAAATTTCCGGGCAGTGGGTGTAGCCAAAGAACAGCACTACCACTTTGCCATGATAGTCGGTCAGGGTACGTACCTCGCCGGTGTGGTCAGTCAGCCGGAAATTTCTACCATAGTCGATGCCGGTGACATCCATGGCGTGGAATTGGTCGGACGGTGTGCGCGGGTTGCCGCAGCCGGTCAGAATGGAGCAGAGGAGAAAGAGGGAAAGCCATGCACGCATGTTGTACTCGTTGCTATGTGGCGCTACGCAGAGGGTGAATTGGCTTGGCGAGCTCAGCCAGATTTTGCTGATGCCAGTAATGCATTGGGCAAATCGGCCAGCCGGTATTTGCCGGTTTGCACCGCCTTGGCCAGTTTTTCCAGGGTTTTATCTTGCAACAGCGCGACGATTTTTTCTTTGATCGGTTTCCATTTGAAGTGCATTGGGCATGCCGTTTGGTCACTGCATATTTTGAGGCCGAGCAGGCAGTCCTGTGTGAAGCTGACCCCCTCGGTGATAAGGAGAAGCTGCATCAAATCGGTTTTCTCCATGCCTTCGCGCAGGCAAAAACCGCCCAATCTGCCGCGGAACGAGTAAAGCAGATTGCCTTTGCACAGGCTCTGCATGATTTTGGCCAAATAGGCGGGTGGTACATTGAGGTGTGCCGCAATGTCGCGATTCAGCACCGGTTGGCCAGGAGGCATGGTGGCAATGTAGATCATCGCCTGTACGGCGTACTGACTGGTGCGGGATAAGATCATGATGTGCCCCCCGGAATGATTCTTGTTTGTTTATTTTAGTAAATTATAACTTGGTGGTCCGGATATCGACAATACTTCTGCACGCAGGGTTATTATTTGCGCCGGAAGAACCGCTTATGGCTGCTCTTTACGCTTGACGATACCGTGTTCCAGCGCAAAGGTGGCGACTTGCACCCGATTGTCGAGTTTCAGTTTTTCGAGGATGCTGCGCAGGTGATTGCGCACGGTATTCTCGGATAGCCCCAGGCTTTCACCGATCGCCCGGTTGCTTAGCCCGCGGGCCACATACCCCACGATTTCCTGCTCGCGCGGCGAGAGTTTGCCAAACACGCCTTGCATCAGTTCGGCCCGCGCCATTTTTTGCAGCACTTGGGCCGGGAACATGCTCTTGCCATCACGCACCGCGTAAAGGGCCTGTAGTATCTGCTCCGGTTCGCTGGTCTTGAGAATGTAGCCGTCCACGCCCTTGTCGATGGCATCGCGGATTTCGTAATCTTCGTCCGCGATGGTGAGCATGATGACCTTGATGCCGCGCTTCTTGAAATCCGGCATCAACTCAAGGCCATCGTCGTCGCGCAGGGTACGGTCTAACAGCACGACATTGGCCTGCCCTCCCTCGCTCAGCCATTTGCGAGTCATGGCGATGTCAGAAAATTCCCCTACCACCTTGACCTCAGGGTTGTTCTCCAACAGGCGGATCATCCCTTGGCGAAACAAGGGATGATCATCAACCAGGATGACGGAAATCTTTGGAGTGGCCAAAATGGGCGTGTTTATTTGTGCGCTGCCCGATCCTGCCGGGCTTTCTCGATGATGGCATCAAGTACGCCAGGGAAGTTCGCCAAGGAGCCGGCCATGGCGACGGTGGTAAGGAATTTTCCATCCACGATCACGGCTGGCACACCCGCGATGCCCGACAGTCGCGACACCTGCTTGGCACGCAGTACTTTGCTCTGCACCGAGAAGGAGTTGTAGGTTTCAATAAATTTTTTGCGATCGATGCCATGGCTGGCGGCCCAATCGAACAAATTCTTTTCATCGTCCAGGTTAACATTGTTTACATGGATTGTTTTGAACAAGTCAGTGTGCAAGCTTTCCAGTTTACCCAGTGTTTCCAGGGTGTAATAGGCCTTGGCCATAGTCGTCCAGGAGTCGCGCAGGATGCCGGGTACGCGCCGGAAGGTTACGTCCTTGGGCATGGTCTTGAACCAGGTATTAAGCGCTGGTTCCAGATTGAAGCAATGTGGGCAGCCGTACCAGAAAAACTCGACCACCTCGACGTTCTTGCCGGATTCCGGGGCCAGGGGTGGATTAACCAGGGTGTATTCCTTGCCCTCAGTCAAAGCCGTTGCCGACTGGGCGGGCAGGCTGAGCAGCAGTCCAAACAATATCAGGCATGACGAAATCAGCTTAGGGTATTTCATACTGTGTCTCCAGTCATTCACATGTGGAAAAGGGTTGTTTCAAATACTATCTGGCGCTGGCAGGTACAGGTTCCTTGGTTTTGATCAGGCTCGTCTCAATGCTGTTCTGTATCAAAGTGGTGCGCACCCGGTTGATTTCATCGAGCGTGGTGTAAGGCCCCACCCTGACCCGGTGCCATACGCCTTTTTCCGGTAGGTTGGCAGTCTGGATCACGGCCTCCACACCCATCAGGGCCAGTTTGGCCTTGAGGTTGTCGGCATCGGATTCTTTCTGGAATGCGCCAGCCTGCAAATAGTAACTGTCTTTTTCTGGTCCTGTTGGTTTTTGTGACGCCTGTTTGATCTCCTGCTCGGTGACTGGTTCCTCGGTACCGGGCAAAATCGTGTAGAAATCGAAACGCGGCTTGGTTTCCTGTGCGGGGGGCTTGGCTGCGGTAGCGTTGGCTTTAGGCGCTAGAGCGGTTTCCGAAGTCGTCGCAGGTTTTTCTTTTACGACGAACGGACTGGGCGAGCGCATGACATAGAACGCGACTGCCAACGCTGCGGCCAAGCCCACGAACAACCCGATCAGGATGCCGGTGAACATGGGGTTGCCGTCTTTTTTGGCGGCAGGTTTGGATGCGGATTTGTAATCGCGGGCCATGGGGGGTCTACATCTTTTCCGGCGCGGTAACGCCGAGTAATTCAAGCCCGCTGCGCAGCACTTGCCGGGTGGCAACAATTAATGCCAGTCGGCTGTGTTTGAGCAGTTCGTCAGGCACCAGGAAATGTTCTGCATTGTAGTAGCTGTGCAATTCTCCCGCCAGATCCTTGAGGAAGTAGGCAATCAGGTGCGGCGACAGTTCGCGCGCAGCTCCTTCGATCAATTCAGGATAGTCCGTCAGCCGCTGCAGCAGGGCCAGTTCGTGCGGCCCGTTGAGCAGGCGGGCGTCGGCCTCTGCCAACAATGCGGGATCGCCGCCCCATTGCGCCAGCACGCTGCAAATGCGGGCGTGGGCATATTGGATATAGTAGACCGGGTTCTCATTGCTTTGTGATTTGGCCAGGTCCAGGTCGAAATCCAGATGCTGGTCGCTTTTGCGCAGCACGTAGAAAAAGCGCGCCGCATCGTTGCCGACTTCAGTGCGCAATTCGCGCAAGGTGACAAAATCACCGCTGCGGGTGGACATGGATACCTTGGCGCCGTTGCGGTACAGCACGGCGAACTGCACCAGCGCCACCGTCAGCCGCTCCGCATCCATGCCGGAAGCGGTGAGCGCACCCTTGACCCGCGCAATGTAGCCGTGGTGGTCGGCGCCCCAGACGTCAATCACCCTGTCGAAGCCGCGCTCGAATTTGTTGAGGTGATAGGCGATGTCGGAAGCGAAGTAGGTGTATTGGCCGTTCTCGCGTTGCACCACGCGGTCTTTTTCGTCGCCAAAATGAGTGGAGCGGAACCACTGCGCGCCATCTTGCTCATAGATGAAACCAGCGCCATGCAGTTGCGCTATCGCGCGTTTCACCAAGCCACTGTCGAACAGGGATTTCTCTGAGAACCAATGATCGAAGCCGACGCCGAATTCCAGCAAATCGTTGCGGCAGTCCCCCAGTTGCTCGGTCAGGGCCAGGTCGTGAATATAGGCGTAGTCCTGCCCCAGCAGCTTTTTGGCGTTGGCGATCAGGCCATCGAGATGTTGATCGGGATTGTCCTCAACACTGGGCACATCCTGCAGCACGGTCCAAGGCTGGTGCACGTAGCGGTCGGTGTGGGCTTTGTGTATCTGTTGTGCCATGTCGCGCACATAATCACCCTGGTAGGCGTTGGCGGGAAACGGTACGTTGATGCCATTCAGTTCCAGATAACGCAGCCAGGTGGAGAGGGCGAGGATGTCCATTTGCCGGCCGGCGTCGTTGACATAGTATTCGCGCGAAACCTCGTAACCAGCGGCGGCGAGCACGTTGGCCAGGCTCGCACCGAAGGCCGCGCCACGGCCGTGGCCTACATGCAGCGGGCCGGTGGGGTTGGCCGAGACGAATTCAACCTGGATGCGCGTGCCCTGCCCCAGCTTGCTGTTTCCGAATTGCGCGCCCTGTGCCAGCGCATGGGCGACGATCTGTTGTTTGGCGGCGGGCTTGAGAAACACATTGATGAAGCCGGCCCCGGCGATCTCGGTTTTTTCAACCAGAAGTGAAGGCGGCAGGGCGGCCAGTAACTCGGCTGCCAATTCTCGCGGATTGCGCCGCAGCGGCTTGGCCAGCTTCATCGCCAGATTGCAGGCGTAATCGCCGTGTTGGGCTTGCTTGGGGCGCTCCAGTTCGAGTGCGAGTCCCGCATGTTCTGGCGCAACGCTGGCGAGCGCCGCAGCGAACAGTTCACCCAGATGGTGTTTGATTTCTATGTAGACAGTGGAGTGCATGGTCTTGGGCGAGGGAGATCAGCGCCTATTATAGGCGGCCTGGGCCAGCCGTCAAAATTCCAGGGGGTCTACGTCCAGTGACCAGCGCACATTGCGTGTTTGGCTGGCGGTCAGCAGCGCCATCCAGGCACCCAGGAATGCTTGCAGCACCTTGCGTGAATCGGATTGAACCAGCAGTTGCGCCCGCTCATTACCGGAGTGCCGCATCATCTGCGCCGGGACCGGATCGTAGAGGGTGACGCCGTTACCTATGCTGAGCGCAAGGTTGCGGGCCGTCACCAGAAAACCCAGTGCGGTATCGAGCTTGGGCGCTTCGGCGCGCAACAGCGCTTGGTGGGTGAAGGGAGGAAATCCCGCGCGCTGCCGCTGCAACAATTCCGACTCGGCAAACGCCGCATAATCATGCTGGACCAGACTATGGTACAGGATGTGCTCAGGGAACTCGGTCTGCACTAATACCTCTCCGGCAATGGCGGCGCGCCCGGCGCGACCGGAAACTTGCATCAACTGCGCAAACAGCCGTTCCGATGCGCGGAAGTCGGTGCTATAAAGCGCGCCGTCTGCGTTGAGGATGCCCACTAAAGTGATCTTGGGGAAGTCATGCCCCTTGGCCAGTATCTGGGTGCCGACCAGAATGTCCACCTGGTCTGCGTGGACCTGCTGCATCGCCTCCTGCCAAGCGCCTTTGCGGCGGGTGCTGTCACGGTCAATGCGCAGGATGCGTGCGGTTGGGAAAAGTTGGGCCAGCGTCATTTCCACTCGTTGCGTACCCTGCCCCAGCGCTTTTAAATCCGCATTGCCGCAATCCGGGCAAGCCACCGGAATAATTTCTTGATGGCCGCAGTGATGGCAGCGCAAACGCCGCTCGCGCAGGTGTACCACCAGCCGCGCAGAGCAGCGCGGGCAGGGCGACAACCAGCCGCATTCACCGCAGGTCAGTACCGGGGCATAGCCCCTGCGGTTGATAAACACCAGGCTTTGCTCGCCCTTTTGCAGGCGTTCACCAAGCGCGGTGATGAGGGATTTAGACAGGCCTTCCAGCGGCTTTTCGCGGCGCATGTCGATGCAGCGTACCGTGGGCAGGGCCGCGCTCATTGCCGCTCGACGGCTCAATTGCAGCAGCCGGTAGCGGCCGGACTGGGCGTTGTGCCAGCTTTCCAGAGAGGGGGTGGCGGAGCCCAGCAGCACCGGGATATCGAGTTGCCGGGCGCGTGCCACCGCCACGTCGCGCGCTGAATAGCGCAGCCCTTCCTGCTGTTTGAAGGAGCTGTCGTGCTCTTCGTCCACAATGACCAATCCCAGCCTGGGCAGTGGCGTAAACACCGCCAGACGGGTGCCGAGTACAATCTGGGCGGCACCGCTTTGCGCCAGCAGCCAGTTCTGTGCGCGCTCTGTTTCACCCAGCCCGCTATGCAGGTTCACCAGCGTCGATTGCGGGAAGCGCCCGCGGAAGGTGGCCTCAAGCTGCGGGGTAAGGTTGATCTCGGGGACCAGCACCAGCACTTGCCGGCCTTCCTGGATGAAGCGTGCGATGAGGTGCAGGTACACTTCCGTCTTGCCGCTGCCGGTGATGCCGTGCAGCAGCCACACGTTAAACCCGGTTAGTTGGTTCTGCACTGCCTCGACCGCATGGCGCTGCTCTTCATTGAGTTGCGGTTGCGGTGAGGCCGGCAGCGATGCGAGCTGGGGCTGTTCAGGTTCGCGCCGTTCTTCGACCCAACCCAGCGCGATGAATTCGCGCAGGGTTTTGCGATAACCGGGGGAAATCGCGGCCAGTTCCGTACCGCTGGCTTTGCCGTTTTGCTGGAGTGCGTTCAGCAAGCGGTGTTTGGTGACGGCGCGCGTCGGTACCTGTGCTGGGTCAAGCTCGCGCCCGGCATCGGTAAGCACAAAGCTGCTGACGGTCCTCTGCTTGAAACCGGCGGTTCTGCGCAGTGCGGTGGGTAGGGCGTTGAGGACGATTGCGCCGAACGGATGGTGATAATAGCGCCGGCAAAATTTGCACAACTCCAGCACTTCATGCGGCAGGGGTGGTATGTCCCGCAGGATACGGACCAGGGGTTTCAGCCGTCCCGGTTCGAGCTCGGAGCGTTCGGCTTCGGCCACAATCACCCCCACCATTTGCCGCGGCCCGAACGGGGCCAGAACGCGCAGGCCGATTAAGTCTCCGGCAACTTCCGGAGCGAGATAATCGAAATGCGTGTCCAGGGGCACGTCCAGTACAACGCGCACCACCTTCATGGGCGTCCTTTGTGGTGTGTCGCCAGGCGGAAGCTAAGCGAGTTACGAGGGTTTGTTGCTAAAGTTTCCAGAAACTTTCCGTAACTCCCTCATGGATCAATCAAATCCAGATTGCTCACAAAGCTTGTGGGTAAATCTGTGAGTATTGCTTTGGTAAAGCAATAAATTTGTGTCCGATGATAGAGTTAGATCGTCGGCTCATATCTTGAGCAATTAAAATAGCACAACAAAAACAATGCGTTGATTATTTTTCACTAAGCGGGGCGCATGTCTTTTTATATGGGTATAAATTGCGCTTGTATTGTGCACAAGTCAGTGCCAACACCGCTCGACCCGCTTGCCCCTCGCGGCATTAAGCTACAGGGGTGTGATACTGCCGGCTCAGTTCATGTACAGCCTGGACCAACGCCGCCGCATTTTCCGGCGGGGTGTACTGGGAGATGCCGTGACCCAGGTTGAACACGTGTCCACTGCCGTGGCCATAACTGGCAAGAATCTTGCCGGCTTCGGCGCGGATTGTTTCGGGTGAGGCGAACAACACGTGCGGATCGAGGTTGCCCTGCAGTGCCACTTTGTCGCCGACGCGTTGGCGCGCCTGGCCGATGTCAATGGTCCAGTCCAGCCCCACCGCATCGCAGCCGATGGCGGCGATGCTTTCCAGCCACAGTCCGCCGCCCTTGGTGAATACGATGCACGGTACTTTTGCGCCGTCATGTTCGCGCTTCAGGCCGCTCACGATTTGTTGCATGTAGTGCAGGGAAAATTCGCGGTAGGCATCGTGCGACAACGCACCGCCCCAGCTGTCGAAAATCATTACCGCTTGGGCGCCAGCTTCGATCTGGGCGTTGAGGTAGATCGTTACTGCCTGCGCCGTGACATTGAGTATATGGTGCAGCAAGTCGGGCCGCTGGTAGAGCATGGTTTTGATTTTGGAGAAATCCGAGCTGGAGCCGCCCTCAATCATGTAGCAAGCCAGAGTAAACGGGCTGCCGGAAAAACCGATTAGCGGCACCTGGTTATCCAGCGCCTTGCGAATCTGGCTGACAGCATCCATCACATAGCGCAGGTGCGTGTTGGGGTCAGGTACCGTCAAGCCGCGGATTTCCCATTCCTCACGCAGCGGGCGCTCAAAGCGCGGGCCTTCGCCAGTGGAGAAATACAACCCAAGCCCCATTGCGTCCGGGATGGTGAGAATATCGGAAAACAGAATTGCAGCATCCAGCGGAAAGCGCGCCAGGGGTTGCAGCGTCACTTCGGTCGCCAGATCGGGGTTCTTGCACAGGGACATGAAGTCCCCGGCGCGGGCGCGGGTCTGGTTGTATTCAGGCAGGTAACGGCCGGCCTGGCGCATCATCCAGATCGGCGTGTATTCGGTGGGTTGGCGCAACAGCGCGCGCAGGAACGTGTCATTTTTTAGTTTATGCATGGTTACTTTAGATCCCTGTCGAACGGTGAAACACATGAAAAGCGTTCGATTTTACCCGTAACAGGGTAATCCGGCAACGCCGGAAGCTGGCTTGGGATAACGTGAATCCGGGTTCATATCCACTCGAATTTTTCCCCATCCCGGCTTGAAAAAGATCCGACGGTGGCGAGAGCGCCCCCGTCACTCCCTTTTTTCCGCTAAACGACGATGTGCCTCTGCCAATGCGAGATTTTCTTTTGCAGCGCCTTCAAAATTCTGTGCAAGTGCCTTGCAATGGCGCACGAAATAATGTTCTCCCACCAAATAACCGACACTGTCATATGCCTTGGCCATTTCCTTGTGCGCCAGAGCTGCCGTCTGAAGCGTCTTTGCCTCCTTCTCATACCACGCAGCCAACTCCTTATGGTCCGTCTTGCTCTTCGCACCAAGAATTTTCTGTTCCATGGATGATGGCGCTGCCTGGTCAGCGCCTACGGCATACCCGCCGGGTGATAGGCTAAACGCAAGCGCCGCACCCCATATTGCTCCCATAAACCACGATGATTTTTTGTTCATGCGCACTCTCCCTTGCCTGGCAGAAAACTGGACGAAATCGCAACCCATCTTCAGTCAATCGCTAAGCCGCCGAGAAGGAATTTTCCTCGGTGGCGCGTTCCCCCGCCTCAATATTTTGTGAAAGTTGGGCGAGGAAACGACCCTCACGCGGGCCGTCCGCACGATGGCTATTTGCTGTCCCTGGGATGCGAATGGGGCGCAGGTTTCTTCGCCGCCCCTCCCGGTGCGGCGCCCTTGTGCATCGCATCCACCTGCTTGCGCATTTCGTCCATCTTCTTCTGCTGCTCGGCATCCATCATCATGCCCTTGCCCATCATTCCGGACATGCCGTCCATCATCATGGCCATCTCCCGCATGCGATCGCTCATCTGTTTCTGCCTGGCGGCGCTCATGTCACCTTTTCCCATGTCACCCGACATGGACATCATGTTGTCGGCCATGTCGTGCATCATGCCGGACATCTGCGTCATGCCGCCTTTCTGGTCCATCATGCCCTTGCCCATATCCTTGCCGCCCGGCATCTCGGCATGGAGGGGGGTGGCCACCATAGGAGGCACGGCACTCTTTGCTTATTTTCCGCCCGGCATCTCGGCATGGAGGGGGGTGGCCACCAGTCCAAGGCCAGCGATAAGTGCGATGGCTGCGTTGCGAACGTATTGTGTTTTCATTTTCAGATCTCCTTTGGATTGAACAAACATTGCACCCGTGTGCGGGTGCTTCCCTTCCGGGTTTCCCCGAATTCTTTGGCGCTCAATTTCTAAGATTTTGTTGCTGCAGATGCGGAAAGAACGCCGGTGTCGCCGCCGCATAGCGCCGGTAGGTATCGCCGAATTCGTCCTCCACCTCGCGCTCCTCGCGTCGCGCCAGACGCAGGTACATATAAGCGAGCACCGGGAACATGGCGAGGGTGAGCAGCGTCGGCCATTGCAACAAAAACCCGAACATGATGAGCACAAACCCCGCATATTGCGGGTGGCGAATATGGCCATACGGCCCCTCGGTGGCGAGCGTATGGGTGCGCTGCGCCGCATAGAGCACTTTCCAGGCCGAGGAAAGCAGCCAGAATCCGGCAACGATCAGCCCCATGCTCAGCATGTGAAATGGTCCGAAGTGCGGATTGGCGCGCCAGCCGAACAGCATTTCGAGCAGGTGGCCGGCGTCGTGCGAGAACCAGTTCACGGCCGGGTAACGGCTCTGCAGCCAGCCCGAAAGCAGATAGAGGGTAAGCGGGAAACCGTACATTTCGGTGAAGAGCGCGACGAGGAAAGCAGAGAACGCACCGAACGAGCGCCAGTCTCGGGAGGTTTTCGGCTTGCTGAAACTGAACGCGAAAATAATGAATACGGCAGAGTTGATGATCACCAGCGACCACAAGCCATACGCGTTTTCCGGGGCGTTCATTTTTCGCCCACTTCGCTATTTTTATCGCTGCTGTGATCACCATGCCCGTGATGCATGAACAGGTGCATCAATGGGCACGCGAGCAGCAACAAAAATGGCAACGCACCCAGCAGGTGGGCACGGTGTTCAGTCAACAGAAAAAACCCTGCTATCGCCAGGAATGCCACAAGAATCCAGTTGAATCTCCGTGGGGTGCAATGTGGATTGTGCTCGGTATGATTGTCATGTTCCATCACGTTCCCCTTTGAAAAATCTACGCCCACAAGAACCTCTTTTCATAGCTTCACGCGGTTGAGCCGTAGTGCATTCAAAATCACCGACACCGAACTGAAACTCATTGCGGCAGCGGCGATGATGGGGGAGAGCAGCAGCCCGAAGAACGGATACAGCACACCCGCTGCAATGGGAATGCCCAGTACGTTGTAGATAAACGCAAAGAACAAGTTCTGCCGGATGTTGCGCATGGTGGCGCGGGAGAGACGCACTGCACGCACGATGCCGGTCAGGTCGCCCTTCACCAGGGTTACGCCCGCACTTTCCATGGCCACATCGGTGCCGGTTCCCATGGCGATGCCGACTTGTGCCTGGGCCAGCGCCGGTGCATCGTTGATGCCGTCGCCCGCCATCGCTACGATGCGGCCCTGTGCTTGCAGTTGCTTGACGAGCGAAGCTTTTTGCTCGGGCAAGACTTCCGCCTCAACATGGTCTATGCCGAGTTTCCGCGCCACCGCTTCCGCCGTAGTGCGGTTATCACCGGTGAGCATGATCACCTGCACGCCTTCTTCATGCAGGGAGCGGATCGCCTCAAGCGTGGAAGTCTTGACTGGGTCGGCCACGCCGATCAGCCCTGCCGCCTTGCCGTCAATCGCCAGTAGCATCACCGTCTGGCCATCGCCGCGCAACGGTTCGGCGCGCGCGGCGAGTTCGTCAGCCGCTATACCCAGCTCCTCAAACAGCTTGAGATTGCCCAACGTGACCGCACGGCCCTCAACCGTTCCCGCCACCCCTTTGCCGGTGAACGAACGGAAATCGCTGACTGCCGCGAGCGTTAATCCTTTACTCTGTGCGCCGTTCACGATAGCTGCCGCCAGCGGGTGTTCACTGGCACGTTCCAGACTGGCTCCCAGCCGCAGCACTTCGTTTTCATCGAAGTCCGCGACGGTGACGACAGTCATCAGCTTGGGCTTGCCTTCGGTTAGCGTGCCGGTTTTGTCCACCACCAACGTGTTTACCTTCTCCATGACCTCCAGCGCCTCGGCATTCTTGATCAGCACGCCGGCCAAGGCGCCGCGTCCGGTGCCGACCATGATGGACATCGGAGTGGCCAGCCCCAGTGCGCACGGGCAGGCGATGATCAGTACCGCCACTGCATTGACCACGGCGTGCGCCAGGCGCGGCTCCGGCCCCCACATGCCCCATACCGCCAATGTGGCGAGCGCAACCCCCACCACCGCCGGAACAAAATAACCGGCAGTGACATCCGCCAGCCGCTGTATCGGTGCGCGCGAACGCTGCGCCTCGCTCACCATGTGCACGATCTGCGCCAGCAGCGTATCGGCACCGACACGTTCGGCACGCATCAACAGGCTGCCGGTGCCATTTACCGTGGCGCCGATCAATCGCGCGCCTGTTGTTTTTTCCACGGGGATGGATTCGCCGGTCACCATGGATTCATCCAGAGCGCTCGTGCCTTCCAGCACCACGCCATCCACCGGCACTTTCTCGCCGGGACGCACGCGCAGCACATTACCAGGCTGCACCTGCTCAAGCGCGATGTCTTCCTCGCGCCCATCGGCGCGCACGATGCGCGCGGTCTTGGGCGCAAGCCCCAGCAGCAATTTAATGGCGGCACTGGTTTGGCTGCGCGCGCGCAACTCCATCACCTGGCCGAGCAACACCAGCGCCATAATCACCGCCGCAGCTTCGAAATACACTGGCACCGAGCCGCCCATGTTACGCATCGTGGGCGGGAAGAGGTCCGGCAGCAGCATTGCCACCACGCTGTAAGTCCACGCCACACCGACACCGAGCGCGATCAGGGTGAACATATTGAGGCTTCGATTAACCACCGAAGTCCAACCGCGTTGGAAGATCGGCCAGCCGCTCCACAGCACTGCCGGGGTTGCCAGCACGAATTCAAGCCATTGCAGCCATACCGGTGTGAGCGCGTCGGGTATCGCGGACGGAAAAATATCGGCCACCATCGCCAGCAGAAAAACCGGCAAGGCCAGCATCGCGCTCACCCAGAAGCGTCGAGTCATGTCGTTCAATTCGGCACTGTCTTCCGCCGGTGCAATGCGCGGCTCCAAAGCCATGCCGCATATCGGGCAAACGCCCGGCTCCCTGCGCACAACCAGCGGGTGCATCGGGCAAGTGTATTCGGTGACATCGGGTATTGCCGGCACGTGATTGACCGGTTCCAGTGCCATGCCGCACTTGGGGCACGAACCGGGTGTAGCCTGAAGTACTTCTGGGTGCATCGGACAGGTGTAGCCACCAGCAGTCTGAACTGCTTTAACAACTTCAACAGCGGGAGCAGTGGTTGCCATCTCAGCCTCTCTCGGGCGCAACCCCCACAGCAAAAATAAAAACGAAGGCGCGATGATTCACGTTCACCCGCAAATCACCGCCATGGCTTTTGGCATAGGCCAGCCAGCCCGGCGTGGTGCCCGTGCACTCCTGTACTTGCGGATAGCCCGTGTCGCGCTTGCCGTCGAACCACGCCAACAACATCGGCTCACTGTGGGCTTGCGCCGACTGCGGCTGGGCCACCGCATCGGCAGCAGCGCGCGCGATGGTAAAATCCAGTCCCGCTTCGGGGAGAGTGAGATCGACCGTATGCATTACTTGGAGGCGGGCTGACTCTTGGACATCTGCTCCATCATCATCTGCATCATGTCCATGCGTTTTTCCATCATTTGCATGCGCTCCATCATGGCTTCGGCCCCCATGCCACCGCCCATCATACCCATACCGCCCTTGCCCATCATGGAACAGTCCATGCCCATCGCGTTCTTGCCCATCTCCATATTGTCCTGCATGGTCTTCATGTGTTCCCGCATGAGTTGATGGCGTTCTTTTGGGTCTTTGCTTTTCGCCATCTTCTCCAGCTGGCCTTGCATTCGCTTGGTATTGGCCTGCATTTTCTGGATCGTCTGACCGGCTGCGGGCGCGGCCACGCCGGCTTTTTGATCGGGGTGGTGTGCGTCGTCTGCCAGAACGGGCTGCATAAACAGGGTGGACAGCATCAAGGCAACGAACGGGGTGTGGTTTTTCATGGCTATCTCCTAAAAGATGACTGCGGTGTGATGGTTTCGAATCCGGTTAGGGTAATGGGATCATCGATCTTTCCCGCCCGAAACATGACGTGGCGGCCTGGTTTGATTTGTTCCAACATCGTGCAGATTTTGACGCTGGGCAACTTGTTTATAGTCGGCATATCGATATTTTTCAAGGCACTGTGCGTATGCACGAGGTCGCAGGTTGTTTGTGCGGCTTGCGTATTTTTCTCATGGCGCCGGGTGCGTATGACCGTCATGGTTGTGCGGCTTCGCAACATTTTTCGGCTTCGTTGTTTCCAACGGTTGAGCCGGGAGTTCCGATGCCGGTGCTACGGGCATGGACTCATGTTCCGCTCCAACTCCTTTATATGAGGTTGCTGCTGCAGCACTTGGCGCAGTTGGGCCCGCTTCATGATCATGTCCATGGGCATCACCGTGGTCGTCGTGGCCCTCGCCTTCTACATTGGGTAAGGACATGACGCCGAGTCCATAGCGGTAGACCACTTCGCCACCGTGCCAAGCGGTGCTTGCGAGCAGTACACCGCCAGCCAGCAATATCACCGCAAATAGGGCTCCGGCTTTGCGCTGTTTGCGGTGATTCCATATGGACCACACGCTCAGCAGCACAAAAACGAAAAGCGTCGTCAGCGCCCAATTGCGATGTTCGGTCATCGCCGCATGCGACGGTGCATCGTGCGCTACGGTGTTGTAGGCATCCCAGCCCGCCAAGGCGGTGACGATAGCGAAGGCGGAACCTAGCCAGAGATCCCAGCGCGCCAGAATGAGCCACTGTTCCTTGAGCGTTCCCTCGCGCAAAAACATGCCGGCAAGTGAAAATAAAACCGCCAGGCTGAGCAACGCGACGGTAAAGTGCACAAAAATGGGATGCCAGTTTGGAATGATTTGTGCCATCTGATAGCCTCTAATATCGTTTTATTGCCCTGCACTATTCCCATCTTCGGGAGACACTCACTCCGTTCGATGCAGCATGAGCAGGGCGGTAAATCCAGGCGAAAAATCCTGCCCGGAGGGTACGGACCAAATGCAACTTACTTCGCTGCTTCGATCTTCGTGACGGTCAGTGCGCCGTTGATTTTCTCCGCCACAAAATTGACTTTGTCGTCGGCTTTCACCTGGTCCAGCATGGCGGGGTCCGCCACCTTGAATGTCATGGTCATGCCCGGCATATCCAGGTTGGCGAGGGGGCCGTGCTTGATGGTGATTTTTTTTCCGGTTTTGTCCACCTTGCGGATTTCCCCTTGCGACATGCCGGATGCAGCCTTACCCGCATCCATGCTGCTCTGGCCCATGCCTTCGTGTTTCATCGCTCCGGGTTTCAGGGGCGCCTGGTCGGCTGCGTGCACAGCCTGCGGCAGCGCAAGTGCAACAGCAAGTAAGAGAGATTTGATCGATTTCATGTGTAGCTCCTTTGTGATGTAATAAATTCGATCAGTAGTGTCCGGCAATTTTGCTCAGACGGTTAAATAACGATTTAATCTATAAAGGGAAACAACGTGCGCAGGGGTGTCACCGATTTCAACATGAGTTTTT
>Ga0315281_10002965_pt1 | contig 24984 bp, 25 predicted proteins | sample YL17G07_0_MG_FD_204540 | JGI IMG/M metagenome (GOLD analysis project Ga0315281, IMG submission 204540) | Sediment microbial communities from Yellowstone Lake, YNP, Wyoming, USA - YL17G07_0 | ecosystem: Environmental > Aquatic > Freshwater > Lake > Sediment | place: USA: Wyoming | collected... | reverse complement strand
GATCCGCATCGAAGGCCGACGCGTGCTGCTGAAGAAATGAGGGGGCTGGGCGGCGCATCATGCGGATGGACTATGATGGTAAACTGAGGGTGACGAGAGCATGGCACTTCCCAAGAGAACCAGGCAAATTGTGAATCGCGAAATAATGCAGACAGGGTCGCGATGACGCTCGACGAACAACTCGCATACCTCACCAAAGGCGCCGCGGAGACGATTCGCGAGGAAGAACTCCGCGCCAAGCTCGAACGGGCCGAGAAAACCGGAAAGAAGCTCCGTGTGAAGGCAGGCTTCGATCCGACGGCGCCGGACATTCACTTGGGCCACACCGTCCTGATTCGGAAGCTCAAGCACTTCCAAGACCTCGGCCACACGGTCATCTTCCTGATCGGAGACTTCACCGGTTTGATTGGCGACCCTTCCGGGCAGAACGTGACGCGCAAGCCGATGACGCCGGAAGAAGTCGCCGCCAACGCCGAGACTTACAAAAAGCAGGTCTTCAAAATCCTCGACCCGGAAAAAACGGTCGTAGACTTCAACAACCGCTGGTTGGGGAAGCTCACCAGCCTCGACTGGGTCAGGCTCTGTTCTAAATACACCGTGGCCCGCATCCTCGAGCGCGATGATTTCTCCAAGCGCCTGAAGGAACAGCGGCCGGTCGCTGTCCACGAGTTGCTGTACCCTCTTGCACAGGCCTACGATTCCGTGGCGCTGGAAGCCGATGTCGAATTGGGCGGGACCGACCAGAAGTTCAATCTCCTTGTCGGCCGCACCATCCAGGCCGAGTACGGCCAGGAACCACAGGTCATCATGACCATGCCCATCCTCGAAGGCCTCGACGGCGTGCAGAAGATGTCAAAGTCACTCGGGAATTATGTGGGCATCAACGAACCGCCGTCGGAGATGTTCGGCAAGATCATGTCGATTTCTGACGACCTGATGTGGCGATATTACTTGCTGTTGACCGAAAAGACAGAGAAAGACATCGAACAGATGAAAGTGGACTCATCCTCGGGACGTGCTCATCCCCTGGAGTTGAAGAAGAAGCTCGCGTTCGAGATCGTCCGGGACTTCCATGGCTCTTTGGGCGCGGCACTTGGCCAGTCAGATTTCGAAACGCAGTTTCAGGCAAAAGGCATTCCTTCCAAGCTGCCCGCGCGTACGTATTTGGGTACGTCCCCTGTGAAGATTACGCGGTTTCTCGTCGAATTGGGGCTCGCCGCCTCTGGGATGGAAGCGCAACGAAAGATCAAGGAAGGCGCGGTGCATATGATAGTCGGAGATGCAGACACACCCAATTGGCAGCGTCTGACCGACCCGACATGGGAGCTCAATCCCATACAGCACCCTGCCGTTACTTTCCGAGTCGGTCGGCAAATGGTCAGGGTTTCTTTTCCATCGCATGCCTAACATCAAGATCGTAATCGAAGAACATCCCGATGGGTATGTCGGTTACGCGCATGGCCTGACGGGTGTGGTGGTGGGTGAGGGCGATACTTACGAGGAAGCCCTCGCCGATGTCGAATCCGCCATCAAATTCCACATCGAGACCTTCGGGCTCCATCCGCAAGAATGAAGAAAATGCTCCCCATCTCTTGACTCTGCCGCAACGATTCTGCATTGTTCTTCCATCATTTCGGTGCGAATCATCATCCTCTTCAATCCTGCTGCGGGTCGAGGGAGCGCTCGGCGCAAGCTGGGCGCAGCGCTTGAGGTCCTGCGTCGGGGCGGGGTCGAGCCCGAAATCCGCGAAAGCCGGAGCACCGAGCACTTGCGCGAGTTGGCTCGACAGGCGAGAGCCGACCAGCCGGACATCGTTGTCTCGGCGGGCGGCGACGGCACTCACCATCACGTCCTGAACGGCTTGTGGGGAGGCGACGTGCCGCTGGGGATGATTCCGCTCGGCACTGGAAACGACCTTCCCGGCGGCATGGGTGTCCCGCTCGATCCGCGCGCGGCTGCGGCCGGGTTGTTGTGCGGCAAAACGAAACGGATTGACTTGGGAGGAGTAGGCTCGAACGTCTACGGCGGCATGGCGGGGACGGGTTTCGACTCCATGGTGGCCCGATACGTCAACGAGCACGTGCAGAACATTCGAGGCCGTCTTGCGTATGCCTGGGCGATTCTGCGCTGCCTGAAAGTCTACCAGCCGCAGCCTCTTGAGATCGAAGCCGAGGGCTTCCATTTCAACGGCGACGTTATCGCGGTTCTGGTCGGAAACTATTCACTTTATGGAGGTGGTTTCCGGGTCGCTCCCCATGCTCGCGCAGATGACGGGTTGCTCGACGTGTGCCTTATTCCGGCGATGAGCAAATTAAGACTGCTGCCGTGGATTCCGCGCATCTATCGCGGCACGCATCTTGCGCACCCGAGCACCCAGTATTTCCAGACGCCACACCTGACGCTGCGCTCCCGGGCGCGTCTCGACCTCTACGGCGACGGCGAGTTCATCCAGCCGTTACCGGCCACGATTGAGGTTCTCCCCCGCGCCCTGCGGGTGATCGTGCCTTGAGAAGGGCGGGTATCCCGCCCTGCCAGGACCGGGAAGGGTTTGCTGCTATGCCGGGATTCACTCTTCTTTCGGCGGGGGAATCCTGAGGTTCACGGTGACGTGTTTGCGTGAGTCAACCGAGCTCACTTTGCGGAGTTGCGAGGATATACCTTTATAGCTGGCCTGGACTTCATAGTCCCGGGTGACTTCCAGGCCGGCGTAGAAATAGGCGCCATCCGCGCCGGTGTACGTCGCATTCTTCTTGCCCGTCTGGAGATCAGTCAATACGACAACGGCACCGGCAATCGGATTCTCCGCTTCATCGCTCACCACGCCGGCCACCGTGCGCGAGGGCTTCTCTTCCTTGGCTTTCATCTCCGGCAGGGAGACCGCTACGAACATCAAGGCGGCGATAATCGTCAACGCGCGCGCCCAACGCCCGCCTGGCCATGACTCCGCCGGAGTGGGGCCGGTACTCAAAAGGCTCGGAGCTGATTTCAGCCGGACCATGCTCTCACCAGGTTCCTTGATCTTCGCCTTCTTCCGTGGTTGAGACAACTTCTATTTCCAGCGGATTGGTGTTGACCACCTCAAGCTCGGCTCCGCATTCGGGGCAGTCCAGCCGCTGGCCTTCCTCAACGTCGTCCTCGACATCGAGCGCAACCTCACATTCCGGACAGAAGGCCATCTCACACCCCCCGCTTCAACTCCGCCTCCGATACATCATCTCTAGTCATTTCTCGGGTGGATGTCAAGCGACTCTTCGATCCCGCATTCGACGGGCACTTGACAACGCCATCGTCCTGACGGACGGGATTGCCCAAGAGGTCCACCCAATACGATGCCCTCGGGCAAGGGGAACCCCGGGGCCAAGTGCCACGCGCGTTGGCTCTCTTTCCTTGCACCGAAGTGGCCCTTTCCCTCCTCGCATATCGCGGGTACTCTAGGGCCTTCCACACGGGCTGGGGGGATTCCGGAGATCCGAGGTGCCGCATGAAGAACGGACGCCATTTCGCTACACTCGCCGTGCACGCCGGGGAAGCACCCTGCCCGGCCACAGGCGCGCTCGACACACCCATCTACCAGTCGACGACATTCGTCTCCGCCGACGCGGATGAAATGGCCGCCGTCTATGACGAGAAGAAATTCGGGTACATGTACACGCGCTACGGCAATCCCACAATCCGCGCGCTGGAAGAAAAAGTTGCTGCACTCGAGTGCGGCGAGGCTGCTCTTGCTTTCTCTACGGGCATGGCGGCAATCTCCTCGGCGATACTCGGCTACGTCAAGGCCGGTGACCACGTGGTCGCGGCGCGGTCGCTCTACGGCGCAGCCTACAATTTCCTCAACACCAAGCTGCCGCGCATGGGCGCTTCCACTACTTTTGTCCAGTCCACATCCATCGAGGACTTTGAGAAGGCACTCCGGCCCAACACGCGTTTGATCTATTTCGAGTCACCCAGCAACCCGGTGCTGGAGATCGTAGATATTGCCGCGCTTGCAGAAATGGCTCGCTCACGTGGCATTCCCACCATGATCGACAACACCTTTGCCTCCCCGGCGCTTCAGCAGCCCCTCACACTGGGGGTGACCGTCGTCGTTCACTCCGCCACCAAATACTTGTGCGGCCACGGTGACGCGATGGGTGGAATCGTTGCCGGCCCCAAGGATTATATTTCCGAGCTCATCCACGAGGTCATTCGCGACTTCGGCGGCGTCATCAGCCCCTTCAACGCCTGGCTGATCCTGCGCGGGATCCGCACGCTCCACCTGCGCATGCCTGCACATTGCTCAAACGCGCAGAAGGTCGCGGAATTCCTCGCCCGGCACGCGAAGGTCGAACGCGTCAACTATCCCGGCTTGCCGAGTCATCCGGGGCACGAAATCGCCAAGAGCCAGATGAAAGCCTTCGGCGCCATGATCAGCTTCGAAGTAAAGGGCGGTTACGAAGGCGGGAAACGGGTGATGGATGGCGTGAAGATTTTCGCGCGCGCGGCGAGCCTCGGCGACACGCGGTCACTGATCGTGCACTCGGCTTCCACCAGCCACCGCGCCGTGCCGCGCGAGCAGCGCCTGGCGGTCGGAGTCACCGACGGCTTGGTGCGTCTGTCCGTGGGAGTGGAAGCCTCGGAAGACCTGATCGCCGACCTCGATCAGGCTTTAGCATTCTAAGCTCTGCGAATGCTTCCATCGCTCCGGGATGGTGGGCGAAACCCTCGTTGACTACTTCGCGCTCGCCGGGGCCTTTTCCGGAGCCGCCTTTCCGACGACTGTGGCGAGGTCAACCACTACGGCCGTGTCACCGTCAGTCAAGCGAAAGCTCATCCCCTCCGCGCTACTCGCCCCACGGATGCGGAGCCGGTCTCCAGAATTCAGATCATACAGGCCGAGCCGGAGAAACCGAGCCGTGGCGGGCTGGGGCGGCCGAAACTTGTACCGCAGGCGCTCGAAGGCGACGTCACCCTCCCGCCACCAGATCATCGGCGGATCGCCATCCAGGATCTTGTGGTCCAGGTAGCCGAAGACATTGCCGCGCTCGTCCAAAATATGAGTAAAGCACCAGTACTCCCGCTCGACGGGCTTGAGGCACTGCCAGCGATACTCCACTTCGAGCGTACCGGGCTTCTGCGTGACGGCCAGGCCATTCAAATGAATCTTGCCGTCGAAATCGACCTCACAACTGTCCACCGGTTTCAAGCCGGGGCGCAGGAACGCGCCTCCCAAAAGGTAGGAGTGCCGGGAAAGGTTCTCATAAATTCGCACCCGCCCGCCGTCCGGCAACGCGAGTCCATAGGGAATCTCAACGAAATTCCCGTCCTGCTGCACTTCCTTAAGGGCGGCGCTCCGGTAGCGGTTGAAAAAAGTCGAGCCAAGTTCGCCCCCGTCTTCAAAAATGAAAAAGGGCATCGAATTCACCAGGCGGAGCGCTTCCTCAACATCCCTCTCATACGCTATGGCCACGAACTCGAGGGGCAGTCGTGCCTGGACCGCGGCCAGACCAAGATTGTCGGAATTGAAGGCCCCCAGATCCGTCCCCAAAACAATTCCTGCCTTCTCTCCACGCTTGACCCGGGCGAAGTCCACGAGGGTTTCCACGATTTTCCGGTGAGGCCACGGATTTCTGTCGTACATCCTCGCGTAACTCGGTTGCGGCGCTGCGAGCGCGAAAGCATGCACGCTCAACCGCCAGCTTCTGAACAGTCCAAATGAGTTCTGGAGCAACGCGACGAGGGGGAACGCCAGCAGCAGGAAAACAAAAGCATGCCTCCATCGGCCCATCCGGCTGGCCGCGAAATCGATCCCAAAAGCCAGCCCAAGGGCAAAGATGGGGAGCAAAGGGGTCACGTACCGGACATCCTTGTTTCGTCCAAAGAGAAACACCAAGAATGGCAAAGCCCACAAAGAGAGCGTCACCCCGGCTTCCCGCGAAAACGCCCTAAAGAAAGTGTGCGCGCCCCCGCTCGACAGTGTTAATAAAGCCAACAGAACTGCCAGCCCAACGTAGTAGGACGAGGGTCCAATATTCGTGAGGCGAACCAAGTAAGCATTAACCGCGCCGAAAGAGAAAGGGTTCCCCGTACCGTAAAGATCAGCCTCCGGGGAAAACCCGGCCAGCACAACGTAGCCGACGGCCCGGTGAAAATTGATAAGAACCCATGGCAAGGGAAGGAGTCCCGCAGGCAGAAGAAATACCAGCAGGGCCTTCACCGCCGGGGTTGCCCAATTTTCGCCGGGAAGCGCGCGGCCTCGGGCTCTTAAGAGGAATCGGATGACCGTATAGAGGATCGGAAATGCCACATACAGAAGGAAAGACACTTTCAGCAGCGAGCCCAGACCGCAAAGGATCCCAAGCGCGAGGGCGCTGCGCCTGTCGGTGAGGCCTTCTGATCGAATCAATAAGTACATCGTCAGGCAGACGAGAGCTGTAAGGGAGAATTCCACCATGTACCATCGGGCAAGCCCGTAGATCAGAGGCATCGTCGCGACGACATAGGCAGCGATCAGACCCGTACGGGAATTCCAGTACTTCTTTGCGATTCGATAAACTGCCAGGAAAAGGACCGGCATGAGTCCCAGGTTGACGATGAAGGCATAACGATAATCACGCCCAAGGATGAGATACGCGGGTGTCGGCAAGACCGTGATGAGAGGCGGTTTGGGCCCCAGAACCGTGAAGAATTTCTCAACGTACGCGATCAGGCCTCCACTCATGAGCGTGTCGAACATCACCAGGCTACTTGCCAGGTAGCGGGCGTCATCCCAGTGAGGAGGCTGGCTGTCGAGGCGAAGCCACGCCACGGTGACCCCAGCCAGGAAGCAGCTCAGCCCCGCGAGAATGGCAGCATCTCGATGCTTTTCAAAGAATTCCGACACGCGCTGCATAACAATGGTCCGCGATCTCCGGGCTCGACAAGGCAAGGTTCACTCAGAAGCCTCGACTTCAGCTTGCAGGGCGGCGAGATTGGGAATGATCACCGTCTTGCCGTCGAGCTTGATCAGGCCCTCGGCCTGGAAGCGGCTGAGGTTGCGCGAGACCAACTCGCGGACCGTGCCGATATGCGCGGCCAACTCCTGATTGCTCGACGTCAGCGTGATTTCGACGCCGCGATCCGTTCGAGTGCCCCGGCGCTTGGCCAGGCGGAAGAGGAGTGCGGCCAAGCGGTGGCGTACCGTGGTGAAAGAGAGTTCCTCGATAATGCCTACCAAGCGGCGCAAGCGCGAGCCAATGACCTTCAAGACCTTGAGGGCAACCTCGGGGTGTTCTGCGCAAAGCGCGTGAAAGTCCTGCTTGCTGACGAACAGGAGTGACGCCTCGCTCATCGCGGCCGCGGATGCAGGGTAGGGGCCGTCATCAAAGACGGGCAACTCTGCCACCGTCCCGCCCACGCCCTCGATAGTCAGCACCTGCTCGCGTCCGCCCGCCGAGGTCTTGAAGACTTTGAGGGCTCCCGACTCCACAACGTACATGCCTTCGCAGGGCTCACCCTCCGAGAAGATCAGTTCGCCGGTCTTGAATCGGTGAGGAACGGCGCGGTCCGCTAGGAATCCCAGTTCCTTCTCGGACAAGTCGGCGAAGAGCGGGACTTTCTTCAGCGCCGCGGCACGACGGGTTTTGGAATCTGGCATGGTGGCCAATTGTACCCGTGATTCTTTCGTGTGAACAGGCTGCGGCGTGACGCATCCCTCAAACACCGCGTGGTCTCCAGGTTTCGAAACGCATGCGCAAGTATCGGTGACCTGATAAAATGGTAGCTTAATTTCGGGGCGCGAATCTCACCAATGTTGAAGGGCTTCACAGAGAAGTACGACGTAGTTGTAGTGGGCGCTGGCCACGCGGGCGTGGAGGCCGCGATGGCGGCGGCGCGCATGGGGTTGAAGACCGCGCTCTACACGATCAACCTCGACCTGATCTGCCAGATGTCCTGCAACCCGGCGGTAGGCGGAATCGCCAAGGGTCACCTGGTGCGCGAAGTGGATGCGCTCGGCGGCATCATGGGTGAAGTGATTGACGCGGTCGGCATCCAATTCCGCCTGCTCAACACCAGTCGCGGCCCGGCCGTGTGGTCGCCGCGCGCGCAGGCCGATAAGAAACAGTATCGGGTCAAGATGCGGCAGGTGCTTGAAGAAGAGCCCAACCTGCGGATCAAGCAGGCGGAAGTTGTGGATCTGGTGCTGGAAGAACGCAGCACTGGCGTCTCGCCAGTGACCGAGGGTGTCTTTACGAGCACGGGCGGGCCGCCCGTGCTACGTCGTGTGCTGGGAATAAGACTTCGCGATGGCCGCACAGTTGAGGCAGGCGCGGTCATCATTACGACCGGCACGTTTCTCAACGGTCTCATTCACTGCGGCGAACAACAATATCCCGCCGGTCGGTCAGGCGAACCACCGGCCGTGATGCTGGGCGAGGCGCTGCGCGGGCTGGGCTTTGATGTCGGCCGACTCAAGACCGGCACGCCGCCCCGGCTCGACGCGCGCACGATCGATTTCTCTCCATTCCAGGTGCAGGCCGGCGACCCGATTCCCACCCCGTTCAGCTTTCGTACCAAGGCGATTACCCAACCGCAGCGCGTCTGCTGGATTGCATACACCACGGCCGAGACTCACCGCATCATTCGCGAGAACGTCCACCGCGCACCGCTCTACTCCGGACAGATTAAGAGTATCGGGCCGCGCTATTGCCCCTCGATTGAAGACAAGATCGTCAAGTTTCCGGACAAATCGCGTCATCAGCTCTTTCTCGAACCGGAAGGTATGGACACGAACGAAATCTACGTCAACGGCATGTCCACTTCGATGCCCATTGACGTGCAGATGGCGATGGTGAAGTCGATTCCCGGCCTTGAAAACGCCGAAATGATCCGCCCCGGCTACGCCATCGAGTACGACATGGTGCAACCCACGGAGCTTTACCCCTGGCTGGAAACGAAGAAGATCCAAAACCTTTTTCTCGCCGGCCAGATCAACGGCACCACAGGCTATGAAGAAGCGGCCTGCCAAGGCATCATGGCAGGTATCAACGCCGGTCTGCGCCTGCAGGCCAAGGATCCGGTTACGGTTAACCGCACGCAAGGCTACACCGGCATCCTGATCGACGATCTCGTCAGTAAGGGCGTCGACGAGCCGTACCGCATGTTCACCTCGCGCGCCGAGTTTCGCCTGCACCTGCGCATCGATAACGCCGATGAGCGCCTGATGCCGATTGGCTATCAAGTTGGAACAATCAAAGCGAGGGATTACGAAGCCTTCCTGGAGAAGAAAAAGAGGATTTCCACGGCGACACAGTTCTTGCTCGAAACCACGCTCGACCCCTCTTCGCGAGTGGGCCGCGAGGTCTACACGAAATTGGGTCTCCTGAACGATGGGCAACTCGCAGCAGCCGGCCCGCTTACCGGAGCGCAGCTTCTGAAGCGCCCGGAACTCAACATCGACGACATCCTGGAGTGGGTCAACGAAGGTTTGAACGCGCGCGGGCAGGGGAACCTCGGAGGACTGACCATCCCGGGTGAAACCAATGTGTTCGTCCGCGAGGAAACGCGTCGCGTCGAAACCGATTTCAAATACGAAGGCTATCTCCAGCAGCAAGAAAAACAAATCGATCGAATGAAGCGCGCCGAAGCCCGGTGCATCCCCGGTTGGTTCGAGTACCGCAAGGTCTCCGGCCTCTCGCGCGAAATGGTGGAGAAACTCACCCGCGTCCGGCCCCTTACCCTTGGCCAGGCTGCGCGCATCCCCGGCGTTACCCCCGCCGCCGTCTCGCTCGTCAATTGCTACATCGAAATCTTCCAACGCCGCGCGGCCGAGCCAGCGTCAACGTAGGACGCGGCTTGACGAAGCGACCCGATTGTTGGACAATCCGAATGTCGGAAAGTCAGGAGGAGAGAATGCCGCTTCGCAGGAGGAAACTCGTCTTCGAGGAAGCAGTTCGTGTTGGCGCCAAGCAACAGGTGACTATCCCGCGTCGCATTTCGGCGGCCCTCGGTCTCCGGAAAGGCGATCACCTCCTCGTCCGTCTGGTTGACCAGCACCTTGAAATGGTGCCTTCGAATCTCGTTCCTAAAGATCAACTCTGGTTTTGGACGCCTGAGTGGCAAGCCAAAGAACGGGAAGTGGACGAGGCCCTTGCGCGTGGAGATTACAGGGTCGCCGCGTCGATGGATGCTTTTCTAAGCGCGCTCAAGAAATAGGACGGCTCTGCACGCCACATTCCCCTTGACACTACGGGCTTTTCATTTGCTAGGCTCGGGGCCATGAAGATCCTGTGGACGCCGCCGTTCGAACGCGACTTCAGAGCCCTTCCCAGGCCGCTCCAAAAGCGAGTGGAAAAGACCCTCCGGTTGTTGGCTTTGAACCCGCGCCATCCCTCCTTGCAGGCGAAGAAGATGGAGGGCACACAAAAAGTCTGGGAGGCTCGAGTCTCCCTTTCCTACCGCATCACCTATCAATTGGCCGAAGATGCTCTTCTCCTCCGTCGAGTCGGGACGCATGACATCCTCCGAAAAGAGGGTTCGCAAGAATGACCCCCGATGCCCCCGGAAGGCGCCCCCGCCGCCGTCTCGCTCGTCAATTGCTTCATCGAAATCTTCCAACGCCGCAGCGCGGAGCAGGCGTCAACATGATTTCATAGAAAGCCGGATCCCAAGCCCACTGCTCAGAAGCTGCTGCGTTTCCTCCGCAAGCAGGGCTACCGCGAGAAGCGGCAAACGGGATCGCATCTCATCCTGGTTCACCCGACGCGGCGAATGCTTGTAGTGCCCGTGCACAAAGGCGACCTCCCCCGAGGACTTTTCCTGCAGATTCTGAAGGACGCTGGTTTTACGGAGAAGGATTTCCTGGAAGGCTAGACTGCGATAGAAACGGTTTCAGAGTAAATCGTCCGGGCGCGTGGCACTGGCCGGCGCCGCGCCCGGCACTCACGGATATAGAGCCTCATGGCCTCCAGAATGCTGGCCTTCGCTTCCTCGATGGTTTTGCCGAGACCATAGACGCCGGGGAAGTCCTCCGAGTAAGCGTAGTACTTGCGCCCTTCCTTCCGTACGGTGATGGGGTAAGTGTACGCTTCCATGAGAGGATGATAGCACAATCGGGCGTGAACCTCTCGCAAGGCCAGCAACGGGCGATTCCCGGCGTCACCCCCGCCGCCGTCTCTCTCGTCAATTGCACCATCGAAATCTTCCAACGCCGCAGCGCATGCGGCCTGATAGATCGCCGCCGCTTCCCGCACCCGCGAGCCTTCTTTGTTCGGCACCTGGTCGGCGATGTGGCGGAGCTTGTGCGCCCCGCAGCGCTGCTGCGCAACCTGCGGAGAGACGAGCGCCAGCACCGCTTGGCCAAAAGAAGAGGACAAACGTCCCATTCCGAGATATCTAGGAACACCAGAAAACCCCAATGGTTGCCAAGAGGTTTCGCAGCCATTGAGGCCCTCGGGAAAATGTTTCCGCGAGGCGCGTGATGCGCTAGGATTCCGGGAACCCGAGTGAGGAGGAAACGATGATCTTACAAGCTCAGGTGGCGTTGATTACCGGAGCCTCAAGCGGCATTGGGCGTGCCACCGCCGAAGCCATGGCACGGGAGGGCGCGCGCGTGGCCGTGAACTTCCACAAGAATCAGGTGGGTGCGGAACAAGCTGTCGCGAAGATCCTCAGCGCGGGGGGAGACGCGTTCGCGTTTCGCGCCGACGTGACGCGCGCCGTGCAAGTGGAGAGCATGGTCAGCGCCGTCCGCCATCGCTGGGGGCGCATCGACATCCTCATAAACAACGCCGGAGATTTGATCGCGCGCCGCACCCTGGCGGACATGACCGAGGAATACTGGGACCAGATCATGGCTCTCAACCTGAAGAGCGTTTTTCTGTGCGTCAAAGCCGTCTGGGAAGAGATGGTGGCGCGTAAGAGCGGCTGCATCGTGAATGTCACCTCCATCGCCGCGCGGAATGGGGGTGGCCCCGGCGCCGCTGCCTACGCCGCGGCGAAGGGCGGCCTTCTCACTTACACCAAGGGTCTCGCCAAGGAACTGGCGCCGCACGGCATCCGCGTGAACGGCATCGCGCCGGGCGTGATCGCCACTCCCTACCACGAGCGCTACAGTCCCGGCGAGGTCTTCCAGAGATTTGTCTCCAGCATCCCCATGGGCCGCGCGGGAACCTCCGAGGAAGTCGCCGACGCGATTGTCTTCCTGGCTTCCCCCGCCGCCCGCTACCTCACCGGCGAAACCCTCGAGGTTAACGGCGGGATGTTGATGGATTGAAGAGCACGAGAGCGCCGGCCGTTCAACCCTGAACCACGGGCGGTTCTCGACCCGCCCAGCAGTGGCGTCCTCAGAAGAATGATGGGCTAGTATTCTTGCTAAATAATTCTTGACAACCGGCGACAAGTGTGATAGACTATGGATTCGTGAACAGAGAAATATGCACGACTGGGATTCTGAACGCGGGCGGGGCAGGGGGAAGGCGGGTGGCGAAAAGCGCGGCCAGCCTGGGGCCCTTATATATAGAGCGATACGAAGCTAGACGTTCCTTTAGAATGAAGGCGTTACAATTTCTTGGACAAATCGAAGCTACGATGTTGGTGAAAACAAAGGAACTGTTGAAAAACTCCGCGAAGCTAGGATGTTCCTATTTTTGAGTGAGTTACAGAACCACCCCGGGAAAGCGAACCTAAATCCCAAGCGAAAACCGCGAACGCCACGTCACGTCCCCGCTCCGCGCTCGAACCCTGCCGGCCCGGCGTCGCGAACCGGCCGGCCCCGCCCCGCCCCCTATGTCTTGACCAGCCACGCGGCAAGGTCGGTAGTCGAGGCTTCCGCGTTCAGCACCTTCAACCGGTCGCTCGCACCCCGCAAGGTGTAAGCGTGCTGGAAGGCGGCGCTGTCGAATCCGCTGCCGGCATTGTGCAGGAGCAAGTGCGAAGCGGGGGCGAGCAAGGCGGCAGTTTTGAAATCCCCGGCGCGGCGCAACAGCGGGACGTGCAGCTTTTCGAGGTAAGCTTGGTCCTTGGCACTTTCAAAGCCCGCCACGTCGGCGGCGACAGTGTAGTCCTTTTTGAAGAAGGGGCGCGCCAGCAGGCACCACAGCCCCGCCAGTCCCTGCCCGACCACGGCAATCTTCTCCGGCCGCCAGACGGCTTCCAGGTAAGTCAGCGCAGTCAGGACGTCCTGGACGCGTTGCATGTCGTCGGTGCGGTTGTAGGTCGGGAAGAACCCGGCCGCCATTTTTCGGGCCGCGTCGCGTGCCTCGCCGGTTTGGAAGGCGTCGACCGCGAGCACCAGGCAGTCCCGTTTCGTCAATTCGCGCAGCAAGGGCGTAGGCGATTCGCTGCTGCCCAATGCGCCCGGCGCACCGTCGGGGTGAACCAGCAACGTGGCCAAGCGTGACTTGCCCGCGGGTTGGACCAAGGTAGCCGGGACACGGTCTCCCGCGGGGAATCTCCCGAGGATCAACCGTTGCCAATTTCCGGAAACTCGCCCTGGTTGTGCTGCCGCCTCTACACGCCACCAGCGGAAATTCTCTGGCGACGGCGCTTCGGCCATCAAGGCGGTGCGATAGACAGGACCGAACTGTTTGCGGTATTCCTCCAACTGTTCCAGCCGCTCGGGGCGGGCTTTCGCCAACTGCTCGCGGCAAAGCTTCAGCCGATGGTCCGTGACTTCCTGCGCGCTGAACGCGTTCTCGGGTGGCAGGCGCCGCTCGAAGACCATCAGGTGGCCGGGGTCGATGTGGAATTCACTCCGCTCTTCGACTCTCGCCGGATTGCTCCTCTCGCTGTCCTTCGGCAGCCAGCGTGCGAAGAAGCGGTACACCGCTTCGCGGCTGGGGCGGTTGTAGTTGTGGTCGTAGACGAACTGATCGTGACTGAGATGATCGCGCGCGCCGAGCAGTTCGTAGATCGCGGCGATAGCGGGATACTCAATCCGCTCCGAATCGCGCGTCCAATCGCCGGCGGCGGAAATCATCTGCATGGGCCGCGGCGCGGCCAGCGCTCCGATTTCCATGTTGTCCGTATCGATGCGCAGGTTGGGCGCGTTCTCGCAAATGCACCCGCCCTGCATGAAGTGAGAAATCATGTTCACCGGCGCGCAGGCTTTCACGCGTTGGTCGACGGCGGTCAAGAGGAACGTCTGCGTGCCGCCGCCCGAGGCGCCGGTCGCGGCAAGGCGCTCGGGGTCAACATCAGGAAGCGAGGCCAGAAAATCGAGGGCGCGGATGGAATTCCAAAGCTGCAGCCCGAGCTGGCTCACGCCCCACAGCCACAATCGTTGTCCCTCCGGCGTCAACTCCCAGGGGGCCTGCTCGTCGCGCTGGTAGTAGTGCGGCACCTGGAAGCTGTCGTTGTACCCAACCATGTCGTAGGCGAAGGACACGTAACCCTGCAGAGCAAGGTTCATGCACCGCGTCGGAATCGCGCCGCCATTCATATCGCCGGGGGCGTTCTCGAGCCGGCCGTAATTCCAGTGCCCGTGCGGGTTGAGGATTCCGGGATAGGGCGGCTTCCGGTCGCCGCCGCGCGGACGGTACAGGTTCCCGGTGCAGTAGAAACCGGGATAGCTTTCGAAATAAGCCTTCTCGACCGAGAAGTTCTCCTGCTCGATCTTGTCGAACACCTGGGCGCGAAGCGGCGTTCGCTCGGGCATTGGCCACAACCCCGCCGCGCTGAGGATCTGCTTGCGGAGCCTCGCAGCACGCTGCTCCCATTCGGCTCGCGTCGCATAGCGACGAGGCTTGCAGGGCGTGTCGAGGGTGCGGATTTCCAGGCGCGCGTCTTTGGCCGGCAGTTCGCGCGGATCCGAGGGCAGGAGGCTTTCGAGGTCGGCAGCCCACGCGCTCATCGAACCGCAGGGCACGAGCAACGCGCCGGGCAATCCCAGCGTCGCTCCTGCAAGAAAATCTCGTCGCGAGTGTGTGCTCATCGATCCTCTCCTTCGGTCCAAGTTGCGAGACGGGGATTATACAGCGGAATCGGAGGGACTCTCCCCTTCCGGTTTAGCGCGGTGCAGGATCGAGCGCGGAACAGATTCGCGTCAAGAAGACTTCAGGAAGGTTTGGATGTCATCCAGGACCCTCCGGAACATCTGGGGCGTGAGCCTGCCGGTCTGGGTGTTTTGCTGGCTGGGATGGTAAGAAGCAAACAGGCGCGGCAGGCCGCCAGGCAGCGCGAAGCTGGCGCCGTGCGCAAACTGGAACGACGACCGGGGAGGAAAGCCTGGTCGGCCCGCCCCAACCCGCAGGTAAGTGTCGAAAGCGATGCGGCCCAGCGCCAGCACCGCGCGGACTCGTTGCAGGAGCTCGATTTCCTTTTCGAAGTATGGCTGGCAGTTGCGGAGCTCATCCGGCCGCGGCTTGTTTTCGGGCGGAGCACAGCGCAACGTCGCCGTGATGTAGCAATTGCGCAGCGTCAGCCCGTCATTTCGATCCCGGGACTCGGGCTGGCTGGCGAAACCCGCATCGTAGAGGGCGCGATAGAGGAATTCCCCGGAGCGGTCGCCCGTGAACATTCTCCCCGTGCGGTTGGCGCCGTGCGCGGCCGGCGCCAGACCAAGAATGAGGAGTTCGGCCGCAGGGTCGCCAAAACTCGGAACCGGCTTGCCCCAGTATTCCTGGTCCCGGAACATTCGGCGTTTTTCTTTGGCCACTTTGCGACAATGGCGGATCAGGCGCGGGCAGCGGGTGCACTCGATGACTTGCTGTTGGAGGAAGAGAAGATGGTGTGGGGCTTTGGACATTGGGCGCGGGCTGCGGGGCGTGGCGCGCTTGGCCGGTCGGTCCTGACCGTTTGCCGGCAGTCAGGCACCCAGCCTCCGACGGCCCTCCGTCGAAAGTCGCCCCGGCGGATTAAATTCCCGGGGTGCTGGCAATGCGAAGCATCAGCATGCGCAGCAATTCACGATCCCGAGGCGACATATGGCTGAACTCGAAAGCGATTCCCACCCCCGGAATGCGCCGCTTGGCCACGCCAATCACCCGGCAGGTCTCATGCCCGATGGTGATTGCCATCCGGCCGATTGCGCCCAATTCGATATCCTGGTCCGTGCGCAGCAGAAGCCCCGTCGTGCTGAGATCCACCAAGTCGCCGGTGAAGCGCACGCCACTCCCCTGAAAGCCCACGGGAATGGTTGTCGGAGTCCTGAACCGTTTTGCTCTTCTGCCCGCCACGTTTTGTTTCAGAGCGGCTGGCGTGGAGCTGATCTGAGCCCGGCCGCCGGCCCACTTGTGGCCCGACCGACGGCGCCGCACCCGCAAGCAGCGTTTCCCAGCGTGGCGGCCGGTTGGGCACCCCCCTCGAGCGGACCCGGAAGAGCTCAACCGTCCAGGGGAGTCTTTCGTACCCTTCGCGGGGCTAGACTACCACGCAAATGGGTTGAGAAAAAGAGGACGACTTTCCCCCGGCAAAGATCATTGGGAATCCTCGAGGAGGAACAAAGGCCCGGGGCCGTGCATGCCCGTCCCTCAACCTTGAACCGATTTGCCGCCGGTTTCATCTAATGCCTTTGAAGAAAGTTGACCAGGGAGATTCGGAAACTGATGACAAACATTCTGCACGTTCAAAATGGCGACTGGCCGGCAATCGAAAGCAGCAATAAACCGGTCCTCGTGGATTTTTGGGCCGAGTGGTGCGGCCCCTGCCGCAGGCTGGCTCCGACTTTCGAGAGGTTGGCGGAAAAATTCGGGAGCGACGTCCAATTTGCCAAGGTCAATGTCGATGAGTTGCCGGAGTTGGCAAATCAGTGGCGCGTGCGGTCGATCCCGACGCTTGTGCTATTCAAGAGTGGAAACGAGATCGAGCGGCTCGTAGGTTTCAAATCCTACGAGGGAGTGGCCCAGACCCTGGAACGGCACATCGAGGCATTCGTCCAGAAGTAAGCTTTACTAAACTTCCAGCGAAGAGCTCTACGCGCCGGGGCGCGCCGCCAGCACGTTGGGTGTTCCGGCGAAGAATCCCTTGGGGGTGCTGACGTACCCCGAGATGCTGTCTTTTCCCAGCTTGTTGACCACCAACTCCAGCGCACTCGAGGCTCCCTGGACGTAGAAGTAGACGGGCTCATTGATGGCCTTGTCTTTGCGCTCGATGCGTTTGTCGTCGGCGTAGAGATTCACGGTGAACTGGTTTTTCTTGGGGTTTGTCTTGCTGAGCTCCAACATGACCGTCCCGACCTTCTGCTTCGAATTTTTCTTGCCCAAGCTGAACTCGAAATAATCGCGGTCGGTGCGGTGGGCCAGAGCGACCAGCTCGTCGTGGGTGCGCGCGATGGCGCCGCTCAGCTCACCCTTGGTGCCGGTCAGGGCCTGCTTGGTGGCTTCCAGGTCCGCCTTGGTTCCGGCGATGTCACCCGAAAGGCTGCCGAACTTGGCGTTAGCGTCCGACTGGAGCTTGTTGACGTCATCAGCACTTGCTTTCCGCGCGATGGCTGCGTTCAATTCCTGAACGGATGCCTTTTGCTGTTTCTGAACGTTGGCCGCCAGCGCGCGCGCGCGTGCCAGTTCCTGTTCCGTCAGGCCCTGCTTCTCCATCGCCACCTGGAATTGGCCTCTCAACTGCGCGTAGCGTTCGTCGCTGGAATCCTGCCGCCGCGTCAAGAGGTTCATCTGGTCGGCCTGCTTCGCGGCATGGTCCGCAAACTGCCGCCGTGTCGTAACCAGCATGTAGAGGTTAATGCTGCTCAGAATCACCAGGACGATCACCAGCAAGACAAGAATCTGGCCGCCTGAGAAACTGAAGGGTGAAGGCGCTGCGGGCGGAGGTGCATAAACAGGCTGGGACGGGCCGGCTCCCGGCTGACCCGGAGCGGGCGATTGGCCCGCGGGCTCGTTCAGGCCGAACATCGCATGCGAAGCATCGTTTTCCTTAATTTTGTCTACCATGCAGACTCCTCTTTCTTCGATCGTGGTCCGAATCCACTCGGGCCCGCTTCCTTAGGATGCAGGCTGCTTCTGATTCGGTTGTCATCTTCTGAGTGATCCCAACAAAAAAGGCAAAATCCCGAACCGGATACAACCCATCTAGTATCCCATCATCGGGCGGCAAGTTCAAGATTTGGCGAAGGCGATAACGCCAGAAAAAGCTGCTCCGCCAGCGTCGGCCCCTCGACCAGCTCCATCACCAGCGCGCGCACGCCGCCGGATTCTTCCAGACCGTAGATCGAAGCGATGTTGGGATGGTTGAGCGACGCCAGCATCTGCGCTTCGCGCTGGAAGCGCGCCATGCGCTCAGGGTCGTTGGCCATCGCGGCGGGAAGGACTTTCAGCGCCACCTTGCGCCCGAGCTTGGTGTCCCGGGCGCGGTAAACTTCACCCATCCCGCCGGCACCGAGCTTGCCGGTGATGCTGTAGTGGGAGACGACTTTTCCGATCAACAGAAGCCCGCCCCTCGGTGGCAAACATCTTAGGTTCCGGCGTCAGGCAAGTCAACGGGGGGAGGCTCGACCGGGTGGCTCATCCCTCGCAGCGCCCACCGCGCCGGCGGTTGTGCGCGGCTTCCCTCGCAAGCGTTTCCGCGCCGGCTCTTCCACGTACCGAAACAGCAGGACTCCCACCAGAACGGCCGTGACGACGCCGCCAACCAGCCACAGCGCGATCGGCCCCCTCGTGAAGCCCAAAAACAGGAACGTGCCGATAATCAAGGCGTGGAACAGGTACAGGCAATAGCTCGATTCGCCCAGCAGCACGAGCCAAGGGGATTCAAGGAAGGAAGTCCAGCGCGGCCGCAGGGCGAGCCCGCAAATGATGGCCGCGAAAGCCGGCGCATAGAGGCCCGTATGCATGACCGGGTAGGGAATGACGGGGCTCAAGGCCGTGAGGGCCAGCGCCGTGGCCGTTCCGCCGAGCACCAGAGGAGTCGCGCGCCTCGGGTCGTGATCTCCGCGCCGGAACCAGCACCCGCAGGCGAGGCCCATCACAAACTCCGGCAGGCGCATCAGCGGGTTGAATTTCAGCGCGTTGAGCCAGAAGCCGTCCTGTTCGGAGTCGGCCTCGAAATAGTCCGGCGCGCGCAGCACGTAGGCGTCGGCGAGGGCGAGAGCCATCGCCCACCCCACAACGCAGATGATTGCCAGCCCGCGGTTCGAGAGCCGCGAGAAGCGCGCCAGCAGCAACGGAAAAAGCACGTAGAAGAAAATCTCCACCGACACCGCCCACGCCAGCCCGTTCCATCCCAGAGCCGCGCCCGGAACCCAGGCCTGGAGCATCACGAGCACCAGCACAGTGGTCGCCGCCAGGTGCTGCTTCATCCACGCGAAGGGCAGAATGTTGAACTGCGTGACGGCAAACAAGAAGAACGGCCCCGCGAATAACAAGGAGAGGAGATAAACCGGATAGAGGTGCGCGATGCGGGCCTTCCAGAATTGCCGCAGGTCGAACGTCCGGCCGGCGTAGCTGTAAACGAGAATGAATCCTGAGAGGACAAAGAAAAAGGTCACGGCAACGTAACCGGTGCTCGCCACGCGCCGCCACCAGGCGGGCGCCCAGATGAACCCTTTCATCACCCAACAGTGAAACAGCAGCACGTGGAAGGCCGCGAAGAAGCGCGCCGAGGTCAGCGCCGCCAGCTTGGGTTGAGTCGCGTCAGTCAACGAACGCTCCGTCCTTCGCCTGCGCGCTGCATCATACTGCGTTCCGACATTGGCGCACGGTTCGCGAATTTCTGATTTCGGATTTTGGAAAAAGACTGGGCAGCGCGCACCTGACTTGGAGGTTCGCGCTTCGTTTTGAAAAGCCGCAGACCTGAAGGACAGGTCTACGCTAGGTGCTCCCGCCGGTTCTCACGGACTGGGCTTGCGGAAGATGACGCAGTAATCGTCGTCGGGCCAGTCGTCGGGGTGAGACACGACTTCGAAGCCGGCGGCGGTAAGCTCATCGGTGACGATCTTCTGCGCGATGCCGTGCCCGCTACGGTTTTTGGGCACATCCTCTTTCACTTCGGGGAGTCCCTCGCGTGGCGCGAAATCGATCACTGCCAGCAGGCCGCCGGGCCTCAGCGAATGCAAGAGGCTGGTGTCGATCAAGGCGGGCTTCGGGAAGTGATGATACACGCGCCGCACGACGATGGAATCGCAGCACTCGGGCGGCAGGTTGGTCGCGTCCGGGGCAGCTTTGACGGCGGTGATGTTTTTCCCCTTAGCGGCGAGCTCTTCCAGGCGTTCCAACTTTTTCGGATCGAGCTCCGTGGAGTAGATGCGGCCGGTTGGGCCGACGCGCTCGGCCGCGAGGAGAGTCATCTCGCCATCGCCCGCACCGATATCGGCGACCGCGCTTCCGGGGTGCCAATTCAGCAGCACGGTGAGCCGCTCCGCCTCTACCTTGAAAGTATCCTGGCCGTGGCAGGCGGGAAGTGTGAAAGTGGAAATAATCAGCGCAATGATGAAGGATCGTCTCTGCATTGTGGAACCGCCCCGTGAAACCATCATACCCGATTCCGGCGCGAAAAGTGTCGCCCCTGCAACAGATGCCTTTGGGCTATATTGAGCTACTAGCGCATTTCTTTGTGGACTCAATGGCCAATTGACTCAATGAACTAGAATCCTATCTTCTGACTTCTGACTCCCGGCTTCTTCCTCTCGTTGACTTGGCTCCGCGTGCGGCCTAAGATAGCGGACACGTCGCAGGGCTCCGCGCACATGATTGGCAGAACTGTTTCCCATTACCGCATCCTGGAGAAGCTCGGTGGCGGCGGCATGGGCGTGGTGTACAAGGCCGAAGACACCAAGCTCGGCCGCTTCGTGGCGCTGAAATTCCTCCCGGATCAGCTCGCGAAGGACCACGAAGCGCTGGAGCGCTTCCAGCGCGAGGCCCACGCCGCTTCGGCGCTCAACCATCCCAACATCTGCACCATCCACGACATTGACGAATTCGACGGCCAACCTTTCATTGTCATGGAGTTCCTGGTGGGCGATACGCTCAAGCACCGCATCGCCGCGAAGCCTTTCAAGGCTGACGAATTGGTGGATTTGGCGATTCAGATCACCGATGCGTTGGATGCGGCCCACTCCAATGGCATCATCCATCGAGATATTAAGCCCGCAAATATATTCGTCACGCAGCGGGGCCAGGCCAAGGTGCTGGATTTCGGTCTGGCCAAATTGGGGCGCGGCCCGATGCCAAAGCGGGGCTGAGACCCGCCTCCACGGCGGCGATGGCCGATGCTGTCCAGGAAGACCTGACCTTGTCGGGCGCGGCCCTGGGCACGATCGGCTACATGTCTCCGGAACAGGCGCGCGCGGAAGACCTCGACGCGCGCAGCGACCTGTTCAGTTTCGGCACCGTGCTCTATGAAATGGCCACCGGCCGGGAGGCTTTTCCCGGGGACACGACGAAGATGATCACCAGCTTCGTCCTCGAGCGGCAGCCCGTCTCGCCCGGACGCCTGAATCCCGAGCTGCCGGAGAAGCTGGAAGAGATCATCAAGCGGGCCATGGAAATGGACCGCAACCTGCGCTATCAGACGGCCTCCGACCTGCGCGCGGAGTTGCAGCGCCTGAAGCGCCACTCGGATTCGGGACACCGGGAGGCGGCGGGGGACTCTGCCGCGCTGATGGGCGCCGCCCGCGAGGCGGCACGCGGGCGATCCCTGCTCAAGCGCCCGCAATTGCTCGCCCTGACCGGTGTGGCAGCGCTGGTAATGATCCTGGTGGGCCGGGATGTGTTCCTGAACCGGCGCGGCGGGTGGCGGCCGTCTGGCACGCCGCGGGTCGTGCCCTTCAGTGGTCTATCGGGCCTGGAGGACCAGCCTGCGTTCTCTCCCGATGCCAACCAGGTAGCCTACACCTGGACGGGAGAGAGCGGCTCGACGTACCACCTCTACGTCAAGCTGGTCGGGGCCGGGAAGCCGCTCCGGCTGACCAACGACTCCCGCTCTGACGAAGACCCCGCTTGGTCGCCCGACGGACGTTCCATCGCCTTCATTCGCCGTGCCCCCCACGGCAACAGCGAAGTGCTTTCCATTCCTGCCCTGGGCGGGACGGAGCGCATTTTGGGCAAGGTCAATCGCCCCGACTTCTGCGCCCGGGATCTGACCTGGTCTCCGGACGGCAAGTCGGTCATCGTCGGAGATAAGGGTTCATCGGGCGAGCCGTCAGGCCTTTTTCAGGTTTCTCTGGAAGGTGGCGAAAAACGCCGGCTGACCTCGCCACCTCGAGATGCTTGGGGCGATAGCGATCCGGCCTTCTCTCCCGACGGTTGGCTCCTGGCGTTCGTTCGCTGGGGACGGAATGGGGTGAGCGACATCTATCTGCAGAACATCGCGGGCGACACTAAAGAGCGGCGACTCACTTCTGACGAAGCCTTGACTTGGGGCATCGCCTGGACGCCGGACGGCGGTGCCCTCGTGGTTTCATCGCAACGCTCGGGCGTGCAAAACCTCTGGCGAGTTTCAGTCTCCAGCGGCGAAATCGAACCCCTCCCGGGGATCGGCGGAGATAGCTACGCCCCCGCTATCTCCCGCCGCGGCAACCTTCTGGCTTATACGCAGGCGGAGAAGAATGACAACATCTGGCGCCTCCATGTGTCCCGCTCCGCGCGCCGATCGGGCCCGCCGGAGCAACTCATTTCCGAACCCCGCGAGCAGTTCAGCAGCCAGTATTCTCCCGATGGAAAGCGGATCGTGTTCGCTTCCGACCGGTTGGGCAATGCCGAAATCTGGGTCGCCGCGAGCGATGGATCGAATCCGGTCGCGCTGACCTCCTTCGGGGGTCCGGTCACCGGAACGCCGCACTGGTCTCCCGACGGTCGCTGGATTGTATTCGACTCGCGGCCCGGCGGGCGGAGCGGGGTCTTTGTGGTCAGCACCGAAGGCGGCACGCCGCGCCGCCTCACGCCGCCCTCGACCGACGGCATCGTGCCGAATTGGTCCCGCGACGGGAAATGGATCTATTTTTCTTCCAATCGCAACGGCGCCCCCCAAATCTGGAAGATGCCCGCCGAGGGCGGAGAAGCTGTGCAGGTCACAAAGGCCGGAGGGTTTGAGGCCCAGGAATCAAGCGATGGGAAGTGGCTCTACTTCATCAAGTTTGATCAGCCCGGCATCTGGAGGATGCCCATCGAGGGCGGCCCCGAAAGCTTGGTCGTCAACAGGATTGTCGGGAGATTCTGGACGCTCACTGACCCCTACCTTTACTTCTTGGATCTTGCCGCCAAGCCCCGTACAACGATCAATCGTCTGGATATGGCTACAGGAAAGATTATCCGCATTGCGGAGGCGGAAAAAGGTCAGCCCGCGGGCCTATCGGGGCTGTCCGCCTCGCCCGACGGCGAGTGGATCCTCTACCCTCAAACCGATCAGCAGAATTCCCGCATCATGGTCGTCGAAAACTTCCACGGGTGAGCTGGCGGAGAAGGATCAAGGATTCAGGATCAGGGCAGAAGAAATCGGGCCATCGGCTCATCGATATCATCGACGATCAATCGATGATCCGATGGTCAGATGGCCCAATCAACCACCCAATCGCTCCATGGGTCGATTCGGCGACCAGTTGCTTTCTGCGGACAAAAGGTCTATCCTTGACGCCAATTCGTGACAAGGGATGCAATAGATGGCCTCGGATCCCGTCCAAGTTGACCCCAAGCACTACCAAGTCGAGTTTGAAAACGACCGCATCCGTGTTCTGCGGGTTGCTTATGGCCCCCACGAGAAGTCGGTGATGCACGGCCACCCGCCAAACATCGTCGTCATGCTGACGGACTGTGACTTCCGCTTCTATCTCCCGCAAGGCAAACAGCAGGGCATCTTCGGCAAGACCGGGCAACTCTTGTGTATCGAGGAGCCGTTCGAGCACGCGCCGGAAAACCTGAGTGAAAAACCCTTCGAAGCTATTTGCATCGAGCTGAAAGCTTAGCTCGGAGAGAGGCACGCCCCGGGCGCCGATGAGGCTCTGTCGGCAACTCTTCATCAGCAATCATCGATCAAATGATTTCGCAGCACCGCATGCTGGGGCAGAAACGACGCTGCCGCGGGGCGCGCGCGGCACGGGGCCTCAGAAGGCTTGACATCGCCCCGGACTGAAGGTAAAGTGCGCCTCAAATAGCCTCGTGCAACCCGAGGTGTGCGTATGAACCGCAATTCTTCCCTCACAGGTCGAACGGCCGTTTTGCTGGCGGCGGGAATCTGGCTGCTGTGCGCAGGTTGGTCGTTGCCGCTGCCTCCGGAGGATGGCGACATTGAGAACGCGCGCGAGAAGCAGGGGTCCAATCGGGAGCTTTGCGCTATCAAGACCGTGGCTGTTGCTGGAAACTCGGAGGCGGCCACGAAGGTCCGCAAGGAGGTCGAGCAAAGGACTTGGCTCAAGCTCGTCGGCTCGCCCGAGAAAGCCGATGCTGTCTTGGATGTCGCGGAGTCGCGCACAGAACACGGCCGGCGCATCAGCGTGCAAAAGGCGACGGTTAGCGCAACACTCACCATGCGTTCAAGCGGGGAGATTGTCTGGAGTGATTCCAGTACGTTCGACGGCGACCCGCTAAGATCCGGAGCAAGCGTGGCTGCAAAGCTCGTGCTTTCGCACCTCGCGCGGCAAGCGGGCTGTAAGTGATGACCTCAGAGCCCTGAGCCCCACTGTCTTCGCCAAGCCAGCTTGGCGAGGGAACTCGTCGGTTCGGAATCGTAGCCGCGGGTCGGGGACCTGCCGCTTCTCAGCCAATCCCACATTGGCTACAAAGCCGAGCATAATCCAAAGGAAGACCGCTTTTTTCACTTCAGGCTCCGAAGCCGTGCTACTGCGCCCGTTCGCTGGGTTTGCCGGGGCATCCGCTTTGATGGGAACTGTACTAGCCATCCGGTGAATGTCAAGTCCGAGCAGAAGCCGGAGGCCACATTCCCGCTCGACTAACGTTGGTCGCCTGGAGACGACCCCTGCGCGAGGGACGCTTGCTTTGCCATGTCATCGGGCGTATTCTCTCGCCATCATCGTTCCTAGGTACCGTTTTCACAGGAGGTCCGTATGACGCATTCCTTTGCATGGTTTTCCGGGCGTCCCCTCGTATCCACGGCGGTGTTGACCCTCGCCGCCGCGACCTTTGCACT
>Ga0315281_10002964_pt1 | contig 24986 bp, 21 predicted proteins | sample YL17G07_0_MG_FD_204540 | JGI IMG/M metagenome (GOLD analysis project Ga0315281, IMG submission 204540) | Sediment microbial communities from Yellowstone Lake, YNP, Wyoming, USA - YL17G07_0 | ecosystem: Environmental > Aquatic > Freshwater > Lake > Sediment | place: USA: Wyoming | collected... | reverse complement strand
GTCCTGGGTAGGGTGGTACAACCGGGAACGGCCTCACCAAGGGCTGGGGTACCAGACCCCCGAGGAGGTCTATTACGCTGGACGGGAGCAGAACGCTCTGGCCGCCTGAGGCCGGAGATAACCCGTGGACTGTAGCTTATTCCGAGGGTAGAACTGTCTCACGGATGGGGTCCACTTCAGGTGGAAGGCACTTCAATTCGCGCCACGGCCCGGATCGGCGGAATTGGTTTTGGGCTCCGGATACGAACAATCGGAGCCTCATTCACCCGATTGGACTGTCTCGATTCCGCAGGCCTGGAATCCTTGTTGGGCTGTCTCAAGACCCCTGTCCAATTTGCGGGATTGGATTGCCCACTATTGCCTTCCACTTCCAAACTGACCCACTACTCGCCCGCCACTTCCTCCAGCCGCGCCCGCACCTGGGAGGGCAGCAGGCTGCGCCTGTAGGCCAGCGCCCAGGGCGAGTCCGGCAGCCCCACCGCCTGGCGGAAGGCCAGCAGGTAGGCGCCGGGGACGTGGCGGGCGACGCGCTCCAAGATCGTTTGCAGCCGCGCCGGGGCGGGATGCGTCACATGCTCCAGCGCCACCACCCGCCCCGAGCCGCCGTGGGTGAACTCGAAGTCCGGCACCAGGTAGGCGTTGCCGGGCAGCGTGAGCACCCGTTCCGCCGGGGCGGCCCGCCAGGGTCCTTCCCCCAGGTTGAAAGCCGCCACGAACCGGAGCACCTCGTCGGGCACCCACTGGCCGTGGTCCGGGTAGTGGCTGCGCAGGTGGGGATGCGGCTCCAGCAGCAGCTCGCTCTCCGGCCGCCCCGGCCCGCCGGAGGGGCCCACCCGCACCACGGCGCGCAGCCGCCAGGGCGCGTCCCAGAGCAGCAGGGCGGGAAAGAACTGCGCCAGGTTCAACCCGTAGCGCGTGCCGCCCTCCAGCACGCTCAAGGGGCCGTCCACGGCCAGGCACAGTTCCGGGGCGCGGGTATCCGGCGCGTCCGCCTGCGCCTGGAAGAGCAGCCCGAAGAACTTGAGCCAGCGCAGCAATTGCCGCAGGCGCTGGGGCGTGGGCCAGGCGGCGCGCAGCTCCAGCCGCCGCGCCCGCAGCAGCAGCCCCTGCACGTTCGCCACGTTGTAGCGCAGCAACAGCCGCTCCGGCGGCAGGGTGTCGAACCCGGTCAGCACCTGGTTCTCCTCCAGGTCGCCGTAGAGCGCCGCCTCCACCGCCTCCGCCGGCCCGGCCGCTTGCGCCGTGGGGCGCGGCCCCGGCGCAGGGAGCGATGCAGGGCCTCCGGGCTCCGGCGGCTCGCCAGGCTCCACGGCCTCCGGGGGCGCGGCCGCGGGCAGGGCCGCCAGGGTGCGCGCCGCATCCTCCAGCACGGCCTGGCGCCACTCGGCCAGGCCGTCGCGGCCCTGCCGCCGCCAAGCCAGGGCCGCGCCGTCGAACACCGCCTGGCGCAGCGCCCAGGGGTCGGCCGCGCCGCCCGCCGCGAAGGCGCAGCGCTCCCAGAGCAGCTTGGCCAGTCCGCGCGCCACCCGCGCCTGCGCGCCGGTCGGCAGGGAGCCGCGCAGGGTCTCCTCCAGCTCGCCCCGCCGCCCGCCCACGCCGGACTGGAACAGCCCCAGCAGGCGTTCGGCGGCCTCCCGCAGGGCCGGGTCGGCCGGGTCCACCCGGCGCGGGTGGATGCGCCCCCCGCGCCGGGTGTAGGCAAGCAGGTTACCGGTAAGCATCGTGTTGCCGCCTCCGCTCGCTCGTGCCCTGCTCACTGGTGCCGCGCGTCAGCAGCTCGTAGAGCACGGCCTGCTTGTCCCCGTCCTTGCGCAGGATGCGCCCCAGGCGCTGCACGTGCTCCCGCACGGAGGCGTTGCCGGAGACGATCACGGCCACCGACGCCGCCGGCACGTCCACGCCCTCGTTGAGCACCTTGGAGGTGGCCAGGATCGGCCAGCGCCCGTCGCGGAAGCGCGCCAGGATCTCCCGCCGCTCCTGCACACGGGTCTGATGCGTGATCAGCGGCACCAGGAAGCGGCGCGAGACCTCGTAGGCCGTGCGGTTGTCGTTGGTGAAGACGAGCGTCTGCTGGCCCCGGTGGCGGTGCAGCAGGTCGGCCAGCAGGGCGAACTTGCCCGCCGAGGCGAAGGTCAGGCGCTTCTGGCGGTAGTAGCCCGCCAGCGCCTCGCGCCCCTGGGGACTCCCCGCCGCGATGTAGACGAAGCGTTGCCAATCGCCCGGCCCGGCCAGCCTCAGCCCCTGGGCGGCGACGAAGTCCCGGTAGACGCGGCGCGCGGCCAGGTATTGCTCCCGCTCCTCGGCGTTCAGCTCGGCCTCCAGCACCTCCGTGCGGTAGTGGGCCAGGTAGCGGCCGCTCAGGGCGCCGATGGCCTGGCGGTAGACCACCGGGCCAATCAGGCCCTCCAGCAGGGCGTGGCGGCCGTCGGGGCGCTCCAGCGTGGCCGTCAGCCCCAGGCGGTAGGGGGCGATCAGCACTTCCGCGCAGCGGGCGTACATCTCCCCCGCCAGGTGGTGGCACTCGTCGAAGACCGCCAGCCCGAAGCGGTTGCCGAAGCGCTCCCCGTGGCGGCAGGCGGAGGCATAGGTGCAGACGGTGACCGGCCGCACGTCGAAGCTGCCGCCGCCCACCAGGCCCGCGTCAATCCCCAGGAAGGTGCGCAGCGCCTCCGCCCACTGCGTCACCAGGTCCAGCGTGGGCACCAGGATCAGCGCGGCGCGGCGCACCCGGGCCAGGGCCATCAGGGCCAGGCGCGTCTTGCCGGCGCCGGTGGGAAGCTCCACCACGCCGCGCTTGCCGCGCTCCCAGGCGGCCAGGGCTTGCGCTTGGTGGGGGTGCGGCGCCGGGGCGGGGTCGGGCAGCGGCGGCAGGTCGGCATAGTCCCGCGCCCGGTCCTCGCAGGCCCGCCCGGCCTGGGTCAGCGCGCGCACCGCCGCCCGGTAGTGCAGCGCCAGGGCGCGGTGGGCGCCGATGCGGGGGTCCCACACCCAGACGCCTTCCGGCGCCGGAGCCGTGGCGGGCGCGGCGCCGGCCAGCACCAGGCTGCCGCGGTCGTAGCTCAGCGTCAGCGGGGCGGACTCCATGGGCGATCGGGCGGCAAGGGTCGGGGAGGCTCCGGTTCAAGCTGCCTGGAGCCTACCGGAACCGGCCGCGCGGCACCACCGGGGCGGCGCCGTCCGCGCCCGCGCCCGCACGCACCGCCGCGCCCTACTGCAGCGCCAGGGTGCCACGGCGGTTCTTGGCCCAGGCGCTCTCGGCATGTCCCGCATCCAGGGCCGGTCGGCACACTTGCTGAAGACCATTCGTGGCCTGGGGACGGCGAGGAACGGAAGGGCGCTGCGCTCCAGGTCAGCCTGCCGGAATGCAAGTTGCTTGATCAATGTTTACCGGGGGCGCTAGACTAAGGGAATGGAGATCCGCGATGGATCCGACCCCGCACAGCCAACCCAGCGCGGCCCATGCCGCCGCAGGCCGCGCGTCTGACCGCGATGCACCACCCCGCGGCATGCCCGCCCGGTCCCAGTTTACCGTTGCCCTCCTCGTCAGGCTCTACCGGCGTGTGGTGCGCCGGGCAGCGCGCGCTGCCCTCGAGGGACGCCGCTGGGATCCGGAACGGCCGGAGGCTGGCCGAATTCTTCGCTCCGATGCGGATGCCTTCCTGGAGGATGTCTGGGCACGCGTGGCGGCGCTGCTGCGCGAGGAAGATCTGGACCGGATCCCGACGCTCGGAAACCGGCACAACGTGTTTCTCGGAGCGCTCACGATCGCGGCCTACCATGCCCTGGTGGACCGGGGCGTGGAGCGACGATACGCCATGGCGCTCTTCGCCGATGTAGGCTGGAAGGTCTACGAGCGGATGCTGAAGCTCCCGTTCTTCTTCGCCCGCCTCCGCACCGGCAACCCCCAAGCCCGGATGGATTTCGTCCTCAGGGCTCTGCTGCGGTTTCCATTCAGCGCCCCCGGCGCCCCCGGCTACGACGTGCGCGCGTGGCCGGAGCCCGGCCGGTTCCACACCCACTGGACCTACTGCGCGCCGCTCGGTTTCGTGAAGCGCTACATCGCGCGCCACGGCGACCAGGGCGAGGTCGAGGCCTTCTATCAGTCGTGGTGCCTCTATGACTGGCCGGCAGCGGATCTCTTGGCGGGTGGCCAGGCGGGTGAACGCGGGCACTACGAGCGTCCGCACACCCTTTCTCGCGGCGACCCGGTCTGCGACATGTGCTGGTCGGCGGCGGCGGGGGAAGGCGGCAAGGCGCACGGGGACCACCCGTCCGGGTGACCGCGCCACCCAACGCATCATCCACGCCCGTTGCGCGGACGCCGGAGCGCCCTACTGCAGCGCCATGGTGCCGCGCCGGTTCTTGGCCCAGGCGCTCTCGGCATGTCCCGCATCCAGCGGCCGCTCCGCCCCGTAGCTGATGACCTTCATGCGTTGCCGCGGGACGCCCCCGTCGCCCAGGGCGTTGCGCACCGCCAGCGCCCGGCGTTGCCCCAGGGCCAGGTTGTACTCCGGGCTGCCCCGCTCGTCGCAGTGGCCCTCGATGACGATCAGGCCCTTGCCCTGCGCCAACTTGGCGGCCTCCTGAGCCAGCGCGGCCCGGTACTCCGGCTTGATGTCGGAGCGGTCGAAGTCGAAAAAGACCGACGTGAGCTCCAGGCCGTCTGCGGTGACGACCCGCGTCAGCGACTGCGGGCCGGCGCCCTGGGCAGGCGCTTTCGCTCCGGCCGCGGTTGCTCCGGCGGCTCCCCGCGGCGCCGCCGCCTGCTGCTGTGCGCAGCCAGTCAGCCACCCCAGCAGGATGACGCCGGCCACAATGGAAAGGCTGCGCGGGAACATGGTTGCCTCCGGTCTGATGCACGGCCTGGGCTCGCGCGGCTGTCCGCACGCGGCGGGCGGCGGCGCAGAGCCTCTGTATGAACGAAGGATGCTCGAGATCGGCGTGAATGTCAAATAGAGTTGCTTTTTCGGTCGTTTCACGCCCTGACTCCCGGCTCAGGGGGAAGCGATTTCCGCCCGCATTGCGTCGCGGTCCGGTTGGGGCGGCACCCTCTTGCGGGGGGACACTCCGACCGGACGCGGCGCCCAGCCGCAGGGGCGGTCCCGGTGGCCGGGACGCGCCGGGCGGGGAGCCTTTGCGGCGCGGCGCGGATTGGCGCGCGGGGGAATTGCGCGGCGCCCCCGGGCGGCCGCTTTGCGGGTTGTCACGGCGCGCCGGATGTCCTATCATGCGGATATTGTTGGATGGCCAACCAATCACGCGCCAAGGCGCCCTGCCGTAGGGGCGGGCCGCCAGCGCGCCCACACCCGGTCCAGCGGAGGCCGCATGCGGCAAGCTTGGGACGCGCCCGAGGTGGAGCCGGAAATCGGCGACACGCTGGATTTCATGCGGGAGCTCTGGGCCCTGCACCACGCCCTGGAGGCGGCGTCCAAGCGCATGGAAGCCCGCCATGGGATCACCGCGCAGCAGCGGATGATCATCCGCATCGTCGGAGCGGCGCCGAACGTGACCGCCGGAAGGATGGCCGAAATGCTGCGCATCCATCCCGGCACCCTCTCCACCGCGCTGAAGCGGCTGGAGCGGCGCAGGCTGGTGACCCGCGACGCGGATCCGCGGGATCGGCGGCGCGTCCTGCTGGGGCTGACCGCCGCCGGGCGCAAGTACACCCGGCCGATGCGGGAAACCGTGGAAGGCTCCGTCGGCCGGGCGCTCAAACACATGCCCGCCGCCCGGATCGCCATGGCCAAGGGAGTGCTGAGCCTTGTGAGCGGCCATCTGCTGGGGAAGCCCACCCGCTGACTGGAAGGGATGTTGCGGAGGAAAGAAAGCAGGGCGGGGGGTGGAATTTGCCCCGCCCCTTGGTCCGGGTCGGCGGCTAATGATACCCGCAAAATTAATGTCCCACGCTCCATGCCGCGAAACCAAGCCCAGTGCGGGTTTGCGGACGAACGAGCGGACATTTCTTATGTAGCGGTCATTAGCGTGACGGTAAAGCTTGGCGGGCGGCGCGGGGGGACTGGGTCCCCCCGCTGTCGTTCCTTCTTCCCCAACCCGCTATTGCATCTCCAGCGCCCCGCGGCGGTTCTTGGCCCAGGCCTGCTCGTTATGCCCCGCATCCGCCGGGCGCTCCGAGCCGAAGCTGACGACCTTCATGCGCGGCGTCGCGACCCCATCGCCCCGAAGCGCATCGCGCACGGCCATGGCGCGGCGCTGACCCAGGGCCAGATTGTACTCCGTCGTGCCCCGCTCGTCGCAGTGGCCCTCGATCACGACCTTGCCGGGATGTTTCTTCAGGACGTCGGCATCGTAGGCCACCTCGTCGCGGTAGTCCGGCTTGATTTCATACTGGTCGTAGTCGAAGTAGATCGCCTTGAGTTCGATCCCGTCGGCGGTGACGATGCGGGCCATTCCGGCGGCGCCGGACTTCTCGTCTTGCACGGCCGCTGGGCGGCTGTTCTGCTCCTGGGCGGGCGCGGGGGTTGCCGCCGCCTCGGGCCCGGCTGCCGCGGCCTTGGCCTGCCCGGGGGGAGTCCCCGCGGGTTGCGCCACCTTCTGCTGGGCGCAGCCGGCCACCCAGCCGGCCAACGCCACACCGATCAGAATTGTAACCGTACGGGATATCATCGCATGCCTCCATGTTTCATTGATTGCCACGCGCACAGACGGCGGTGCGGCGCCAGGCCGATCCCAATAGATTGGCTAACCAACTGTGCCAGCATCCGCGGCCCCTGTCAAGCCGGGCCGGGGGGGCGCGGGCGGGGCCGCCGCGGGCGGCTATTGAGGGGACGATTTGAACCGCTGGCCCGCGGCGCGCGTCCAACAGTTTGTATGGGAGCCAACGGTCCGCCCCGCTTCCCCCGGCTCCGGCCGGGGGCCGGGCGGACCCTTGAGCGCTTTGGACACGCGATTCATCCTCAATGGGAGGTTGCACATGAACATTCCGCAAAGTTGCACGCGCCCGCGCCGCCATCGGGCCGGGCCCGGTCTGACCCGCCTGCTGGCCGCGCTGCTGGCCGCGGTGGGGCTGGCGCTGGGCGGCGCCTTGGCCCAGGCCAAGGCCGCGCCGCAGAAACCGGTGTCCGTGGCCGCGGCCGCGGGGCTGGACCTGCTCGTGCAGGAATCCAAGGCCCGCGCCGCCATCGTCAAGGAGGTCGGCCCGGCGGTGGTCAACGTGATGGTGGAGAAGAAGGTGAAGTCCGATGGGCCGGCGGAGATGCCGGAGCCGTTCAACGACGAGTTCTTCCGCCGCTTCTTTCAGCCGCGCCTGCCCTTCCAGCAGCGCGAGTTCCGCCAGCGCGGCCTGGGCTCCGGCACCATCGTGGACAGCCGGGGCTACATCCTGACGAACAACCACGTCGTGGCGGACGCCGACAAGATCACGGTTAAGCTCCCCGATGGGCGCCAGTTCGACGGCAAGCTGGTGGGGGCGGACCCGGCGACGGACATCGCCGTCGTGCGGATCAAGGCCACCCAGCTGCCGCTGGCCAGGCTGGGCGATTCCAGCGCGATGGACGTGGGCGAATCGGTGATCGCAATCGGCAATCCCTTTGGACTGGAGCAGACGGTGACCGCCGGCATCGTCAGCGCCAAGGGCCGCTCCCAGGTGGGCGTGGCGGACTACGAGGACTTCATCCAGACGGACGCCTCGATCAACCCCGGCAACAGCGGGGGCCCGCTGATCAACTTGAAGGGCGAGGTGGTGGGCGTCAACACCGCCATCTTCAGCCGCTCGGGCGGCAGCGTGGGCATCGGCTTCGCCATCCCCATCAACGAGGCGCGGGACATCATGACCTCGCTGATCGATACCGGCAAGGTGACGCGGGGCTTCCTGGGCGTGGTGATCCAGGAGCTCACGCCGGAACTGGCGTCCTCGCTGAACGTGCAGCCCGGCGAGGGCGTGCTGGTGGCCACCGTGGGGCCGAAGACGCCCGCCGCCGCCGCCGGCATCAAGCAGGGTGACATTCTCCAGAGCTTCAACGGACAGGCCGTGAAGTCGGTGACCGGCCTGCGCGCCGCGGTGGCCCGCGCCAAGCCCGGCGCCACCGTCGCCGCGGAACTGCTCCGCGACGGCAAGCGCGTCACGCTCTCCGTGACCCTGAAGGAACAGCCGCACGACATGCACGCGAGCCTTGCCCCGGCCGCGCCCGGCGATGAAGGTGGATCGGCGGCGCCGGGGACGGAGAGCGTGCTGGGCATGACCCTGCAAGCCCTGACGCCACCGCTGGCCGAGCAACTCGGCTACCAAGGGAAAGAAGGCGTGGTGGTTACGGATGTGGAAGCGGACAGCCCCGCGGCCGACGCCGGGCTGCAACAGGGGGCGATCATCCTGGCGGTCAACCGCCACCCGGTGAAGGCCCCCGCCGAAGTGGTGGAACAGGTCAAGCAGACGCCCGCCGGGAAGGCCACGCTGCTCCTGGCGCGGCTGGGGCAGGCGGACCGCTACATCGCCCTTTCCTCCAAGCACTAAGCCCTATACCCTCCGCTCCCTCTCCATCCCGGTGCCGCGCACCGGCTGGAGTGGGGGAGAATCGCTCCCCGCGCAAGACCCATTCTGCCAAGTCCAGCCTGGCCACCCGAGCGGACGGCCAGGCTTTTCCCTGCTCCGCGCTACTTGGCGGCCGCCAGGCGCAACAACTCGCGGGTGGCCTTGCGGATCTCCTGGGCGGCCTGACCCTGGGGCTGGGTTTCCACGACGGCCCGGCCAATCTGGTCCGCGTTGGCGAACTCCACGCGCTGGTAGATGGTGGTGGGCAGGATCTTGTGCGGCCAGCGCCGCAGGTGGCGGCGCACCTCCTCCCCGATGCGGCTGTTGACGATCAGCCGGTTGAGCAGCAGCACCACGGGGGTCTCCCGGGCCGCCTTGCCGCGGCGGGACTCCAGCAGCAGGGCGACGGTGCGCTCGGTGCCGGAGACATCCGTCTCCGATCCCGTGACCGGTAGGACGACGAGGTCGGCGGCCGCCAGCGCCGTTTGCGCGATGTGGACGTCCCCGGCGGCGGCATCCACGACGATGTGGGCGCAGCCCTCGCCCAGAGCCTTCACCTGCGCGGCGGTGGGCAGCTTGGGCGGGGCGCTCACCGTGACCGGCAGCAGACCGGCGCGGGGATGCTCCTGGCGGCGGGCCTGCCAGGCCAGGCAGCTGCCCTGGGGGTCGAGGTCCACCACCCGCACCGCGCCGACCCGTTCCGCCAGGGCGGCCGCCACGTTGATGGCCAGCGTGCTCTTGCCGACGCCGCCCTTGAGGTTCACGAATGACAGGATCATGTCGGCCCTCCCCAGGCGCGATGTCCCCCCGGCGCGATTTTCCCCCGGCGCGATTTTCCCCCGGCGGGAGCGCGCCGGCCGGTGATTCCATGGCCGGGAGCAAGCCCCCGCGCGGCGGCCTTGCCATGGATGCATGGCCACGGGGGTTGGGCGCTCAGCCCTTGCCCCAGAGCCGCCAGAGCGCCAGCCCCAGCGCGAACAGCAAGACGATCAGCGCGGCCAGGCGCAGCGCCTCCCGGCGCGAAGCCCGCCGCAGCAGGCCCTCCATGCGCTCCAGGCGGGCGTCCAGCTCCGCCCGCTGCACGGCCAGATCGAGCTTGAACTCCTCGCGCAGGGAATGGCGGTGGGAGGCCAACTCGCCGCGGATGATGGTCTCGGTGGTGCGGCGGTCCTCCTCCAGGGCCTTGCCCACGATCGCCGTCAGCTCCTCCGGCTTGCCCTTGATCAACCCGCGGTCGGTCAGCAGGCGCACGACCTCCATCACGGCGACCGCCACGGTTTCACCCAGCATGACGTACCTTGGAGGGGTGCGGATCAGCCCGCGTTGCGGAAGCGCCGGTGGCGGCGGCCAGGGCGGCGCCGGAACCTGGACCGCGAGCCGGCGCGCATCGGCCCCACCGGCTGCCGGGCGCGCTTCCAGACGGGCCAGCGGCGGCACGGGGCCATTCTAGCGCCGCCGGGCCGCCTTAGGCAAACCGGATCACCTGCCGCGCCACCTTGTTGCCGGCCAGGATGTTGGCGAAGCACGTGTTGATGTCCTCCAGCCGGTACTCCTGGGTCACCATGTCCTTCAGGTTGATCTTGCCATCCAGGAACAGGTCAATGTAGCGCGGAATGTCGGCCTTGAACTGGGCATCGCCGAAGAGCACGCCGTAGACGCGCTTGCGCCACATGGCGAGGGTGTAGGGGTCAATGGGCAGCTCCTTGCGGTCGGCCGCGCCCACGCCCACCAGGCACATCGTGCCGCCCTTGCGGATGGCGCGGAAGGCGATGTTGACGGTCTCGTCGCATTGTTCGGTGCCCACGAACTCTCCGCTGAAGTCCGTGCCCAGGCCCCAGGTGATGTCCAGGATCTCCTTCACCACCTCGTCCGGGTTGTGGCGGTTGACGATGGTGTGGGTGGCGCCGAAGGTCTTGGCCAGGCTCAGCTTCTCCTCGTGCAGGTCCACGGCGATGATCTTGCCGGCGCCGCTCAGCCGGGCGCCCTGGATGGCCGCCAGGCCCAGCCCGCCGCAGCCGACGACGGTAATGGTCTCCCCGGGGCGGATGTGGACGGCGTTGGTGACCGCCCCGAAGCCGGTGGTGAAGCCGCAGCCGAACAGGCACACCCGCTCCAGCGGCGCGTGGGCGGGCACCTTGACCAGCGAGTCCTGCGGCACGACGGAGTACTCGGCGAAGGTGCTGACGAACAGGAAGCTGGAGATGTCCTTGCCGTCCTGGGCGCGGTGCAGGCGCGCGGTGTCGTCCAGCATCCTGCCCGTGCGCAGCTTGGCGCCCAGGTCGCAGAGCGTGGGCTGCCCCGTATGGCACCAGCGGCACTCGCCGCAGGCGGGCAGGTAGGTGAGCACGACGGGATCGCCCGGGGCGAAGCGCCTGACCTCCGGCCCCACGCCCGCCACGATGCCCGCGCCCTCGTGACCGAGCACCACGGGCAGGGGCCGCTGCAAGTCGCCGGTGTAGACGTGCAGGTCGCTGTGGCAGACGCCGGTGGCCACCATCTTGACGAGCACCTCGCCCGCCTTGGGCGGGTCCAGCTCCACCTGCTCCACCACCAACGGCTGCCGCACGCCGTACATCACGGCCGCCTTCATGCGCATGGGTACTCCTGGGTTATCGCCGCGCCCAAGCTCGGTCTGAGCATGGGGCCTCCACACGGCGGAAGCCACCGCAGACCCTTCGCTTCGCTCGGGGTGACATTATCGCTCGTGTCATGCTGAGCGGTAGCGAAGCATCCGCGGTTCTTCGCTGGCGCTGGTTCTCTCCGCCCCTATCTACAGTTTGGGATCTCCAAACCGACCCTAGAACCGGATCACCTGCCGCGCCACCTTGTTGCCCGCCAGCACGTTCTGGAAGCACGTGTTGATGTCCTCCAGCTTGAACTCCTGGGTCACCATGTCCTTCAGGTTGATCTGCCCGTTCATGAACAAGTCCACGTACCTGGGGATGTCCGTCTTGAACTGGGCGTCGCCGAACAGCACTCCCTGGATGCGCTTGCGGAAGAGCGTCAGGGTGAAGGGGTCAATGGGCAGGGAGCGCTTGGCCATGTTGCCCACACCCACCATGAACAACGCCCCGCCCTTGCGAATGGAGTTGTAAGCGATGGCGACGGTCTCGTCGGTCTGGTCCATGCCCACGAACTCCCCGGCGTAGTCCACGCCCACGCCCTGGGTCAACTCGACGATCTCCTTGATGGTCTCCTCGGGTTTGTGGCGGTTGACGAGGGTGTGGGTGGCGCCCATGGCCTTGGCCATGCTCAGCTTCTCCTCGTGCACGTCCACGGCGATGATCTTGCCGGCCCGGCAAGCGGCCGCGCCCTGGATCGCCGCCAGCCCCAGCCCGCCGCAGCCGATGATGAGCACACTCTCTCCCGGCTTGGGGCGCATCACGTTGGTCACCGCGCCGTAGCCGGTGGTGAAGCCGCAGCCGAAGAGGCAGATGCGCTCCAGCGGGGCGTTGTCCGGCACCTTGACCAGCGAGGCCACGGGCACCACCGAGTACTCCGCGAAGGTGCTGACGAACAGGAAGTTGTTGATCGGCTTCTTGTCCTTGGTGTGCAGGCGCGGGGTGCCGTCCAGCATCACCCCGCCCAGCAGCGCCGCCCCCAGATCGCACATGTTGGGCTGGCCCGTGTGGCACCACCGGCATTGCCCGCAGGAGGGCAGGAAGGTCAGCACGACATGGTCGCCCTTCTTGACCTGCGTCACGCCATCGCCCACCTCCTCCACGATGCCGGCGCCCTCGTGCCCCAGCACCACCGGCGCGGCCGGCACGGGCATGTCGCCGGTGTAGACGTGCAGATCGCTGTGGCAGACGCCCGTGGCGACCATCTTCACCAGCACCTCGCCCGCCTTGGGCGGGTCCAGCTCCACCTGCTCCACCACCAGCGGCTTGTTGGCTGCGTACATCACGGCTGCTTTGATCTTCATGGACGCCTCCTTCTTTGGATGAGATGGGATCTTGGAACGCCGCGCCGAAATGGCTCGGCTCGAGTTGAGTGCCGCTGCGCATACTGGGAAAGCAGCCGGGCACCCTGCGCTAGGCTCAGCGTGAAATCCGGGTAGCGCGGACCCAAGCGCCTGTCGCTTCCAATTGTGTACCTTCCGCATTGCGCGGAACTTTTCCCCGCCGCCTTTCAATCGAAGCGGATCACCTGCCGCGCCACCCGGTTGCCCGCCAGGATGTTCTGGAAGCAGGTGTTGATGTCCTCCAGGCGGAACTCCTGGGTCACCATGTCGTCCAGGTTGATCTGCTTCTGCTGGTACATGTCAATGTACTTGGGGATGTCCACCTGGAACTGGGCATCGCCGAAGAGCACGCCCACCAGGTGCTTGCGCCAGAGGGCGAAGTCGCGCGCCTCGATGGGGATGGTCTTGCGCTTGACCTGGGGCACGCCCACCAGCAGCATGGTGCCGCCCTTGCGCAGGCCGCCGTAGGCGATGCGGTAGGTCTCGTCAATCTGGTCGAAGCCCACGAACTCCAGCGAGTAATCCACCCCCACGCCCCAGGTGAGCTCCAGCACCTGGTCAATCACGGCCTGCACGTCGCGCCGGTTCTGGACGCCATGGGTGGCGCCGAAGTGCTTGGCCAGCGCGAGCTTCTCCGGGTGGAGGTCCACGGCGATGATCTTGCCGGCGCCGCTGAGGCGGGCGCCCTGCACGGCGGCCAGCCCCAGCCCGCCGCAGCCCACGATCAGCACCGTCTCCCCCGGCTTGATGGAGATGGTGTTGGTGGCCGCGCCAAAGCCCGTGGTGAAGCCGCAGCCCAGCAGGCAGAGCTTCTCCAGCGGCAGCCATGGCGCCACTTTGACCAGGGAGGCCTCCGGCACGATGGTGTATTCGGCGTAGGTGCTGACGAACAGGAAGCTGTTGAGGTCCTTGCCGTCGCGCGCGCGGTGGTGCCGGTACGTGCCGTCAATGTACTTGCCCGTGCGCAGCAGCGCCCCCAGGTCGCACAGGCTGGGCTGGCCGCTGTGGCACCAGCGGCACTGGCCGCAGGAGGGCAGGAAGGTGAGCACGACGTGGTCGCCGGGCTTCACGCGCGTGACCCCCGGCCCCACCTCCTGCACGATGCCCGCGCCCTCGTGGCCCAGGATCAGGGGCAGTTCGCGCGGCACGTCGCCCGTATAGTAGTGGATGTCGCTGTGGCAGACCCCGGTCGCCACGAGCTTGATGAGCGCCTCGCCCGCCTTGGGCGGATCGAGCTCGATCTCCTCGATCACCAGCGGCTTGTGCAGTTCGTAGAGTACCGCCGCTTTCATGCGCATGGGGACCTTCGCTTCGCGGGTGGTGGACCGACCCGACTCGGGACGCCCGAGCCTATTGAATCCGCCGCGCAAGAGCAAGCGCCGTGCGGGCGCAAGGATCGGGTGTCGGGCGGCGCCCGCGGGGGTCATGCTGCGGCCAACGACGGCGGATAGGCGGGCGGCGCGGATGCGCGGCGCGCCTCCCCGCCAATGGCCACACCCATTCAGGAGCGTCCGCCATGCACAAGGTCATCTCCCCCGCGATTCTCTACTTCGGCGCCCCGGTGGTGCTGCTGAGCACCCTCAACGAGGACGGCTCGGCCAACCTGGCCCCCATGTCCTCGGCCTGGTGGCTGCGCGACCGCTGCATGCTGGGCCTCGACCCCACCTCCAAGTCCACCGGGAACCTGGTGCGCACCGGGGAGTGCGTGCTGAACCTGCCGGCCGCCGGCCTGGTGGCCCAGGTGGACCGCCTGGCGCTGCTCACGGGCAGCGACCCCCTACCGCCGCACAAGGCCGCGCGGGGCTACCGCCATGAGCGCGACAAGTTCGCGGCGGCGGGGCTGACCCCCATCCCCAGCGAGCGGGTGCGCCCGCCCCGCGTGCTGGAGTGCGCGGTGCACCTGGAGGCGCTGCTGGAGGGCCAGTGGCCCATGGGCGACCCCGCCGACGAGGGCCGGGGCATGCCCCTGGCCCTGGGCGTGCGCATCGTGCGCGTCCATGTCGAGGCCGGCCTGGTCGCGGACGGCCACCCGAACCGCGTGGATCCGGAGCGGTGGCGGCCGTTGATGATGAGCTTCCAGCAGTTCTACGGCCTGGGACCGCGCCTGCACCCGTCCCGGCTGGGCACCATCCCGGAGGAACTCTACCGCCGCGGGGCGCCAGTGCCGGGGGCCCTCACCCCCGGCCCCACCGCAGCCCCGAGCAGCCGGGGCGGAGAGGCCAGTTCGCAGGCTGCGGATATTCGCGGCGCCAGTGCAAAAACAACCACCAGCCACCGATTCCACGGATTCAACGGATATTGATTCCCGCACGCGTTTCGTGCGGGGCTTGCGACGGGCCATGCGCTGACACTCCATCCGTTTCACTGTAGGCCGCTCCCAGGGCGCATTGTAGCGAAATGGGGACAAGCCCGTGAACCATTGTCCGGACTCCAAGCCTCCGCGCCTAGATTGGATGGCGGGAAGCCGTTCATCCGTGAAATCCGTGGCTGCGCGGCTCTTCCGCGGCCTGCCAGCCGCCCCCAACCGTACCGGGCGCGGCGGTGCAGGTGCATTGCGGATGCATCCTCGGACTCAAGAACCGGAGGCGAACATGGAGGCAATCAGGATCGGGCGGCGGCTTGGGAGCGCGCGGCTGGGCCGGGCCGGGTGGCGGTCCGCTCGGGCCGCTGCCCGGCACGCGGCGCGAGCCGCCTGGCGGTGGCTGCTGCAGGCGCGGGAGCGCGCACGCCAGCGCGGGGCGCTGCTGCGGCTGGACGACCGGATGCTCAAGGATATCGGCATCAGCCGCTGCGACGCGTACCGCGAGACCCGGGGTCGCTTCGAGCGGTGGTGGCGGGGCTGATGCGGCCTGCCCCACCGCCGCGGCGAATTTCCGCGTCCCCTACGGCACCGGGAACGCGAAGTCGCGCAGGACGGCCGCCCACAGGGCGTCGGGCACGGGCACGGGCGGATTGGGCTTCAGGCCGGCGACGATCTCCCCCCACTGGCGCGGGCCGATCCGCAGCGAGAACTCCGGGCGGCTGCGGCTGACGCACTCGATCAGCCCCTCGACGCCGATGAACTCGCTGGCCTCGGGTTTGCGCACCACCACGACGAAGTCGGTGCCCTTGATTCCGATGGCGGCGGCGGCCGAGGTGACGAATGGCCCCGGGGTGGCCCAGTGGCGCACCCGCGCCCGCAGCGCGCCCAACGCCAGGGAGAGCGGGGCGGCGCTTGGGCCGGCCCGCAACGCCGCGATGTCCACCCACGTGAATTCCGCCAGCATGGCCTCCATCCCGGCGGCTGCCGGCGGGGCGTCGCGCAGCCGGACGTAGGCGCGGCTCCCGGCCAGGGTCTGCACGCGGTCGCCCTCCTCCAGCAGCGCCGCCTGGGTGACGGCGATGACCCGATCGGCGCGCAGGATGCGGGCCTCGCCGCGCAGCACCGTCAATTGCCCGGCAATCGGGGCGCGCGGACGCGCGTCCTCCTCCGCCGGCTGCCCGGCCGCCGGCCCCGCGCCCAGGGCGAGCAGCAGCGGCAGGAGGACGGCCAGCAGGGCGCGGGCCGCCCGCATCCTGGCCGCGCCGTGGGATTGCCGCGCCGCCATGCTGCCTCCTGTGCGTGTGGGCCGCCGCCGGGCTACTTGCCCAGCACCAGCAGGACGATCCCGGCGAGCATGACCACGCAGCCCAGCCAGATGGCCTTGACCCGGGCGCGCTCGCCGAAGATCCAGTACCCGATCGCCAACGCGAAGAGGATCTCGAGCTGCTTCACCGCCTCCACGTAGGCGGGCACCGTGAGCGTGTAGGCGGTGGTGCCCAGCTGGGTGGAGATGGCCGCGAAGGCGCCCAGCCCGACGAAGCTCGGCCAGTGCCGCCCGATCTGGCGGAAGTTGCGCGCGGAGCGCCACAGGGCGATGGGCGTGATCAGCAGCGCGCAGGAAGCATAGCCGATGAACACGGCCCAGGCCGGGTTGGAGCGCACGGCCAACTCGCGGATGAAGATCACCGAGGGCGCGTAGAAGATCGCCGCGCCCAGCGTGTAGCGCTGCCCGGGGTCGCGCACCAGCGCCAGCAGCGGCGCCCAGAGCGAGACCCGCGCCCGGCTCACGTTGATCAGGTACACCCCCGCGACGCTCACCAGCACCCCGGCCACGCCCCAGACGCTGGGCACCTCGCCCAGCCAGAAGACGCCCCAGACCAGCAGCATCACCACGCTGAGCTTCCAGAGCGCGGTCACCAGGGAAATGTCCGACACGTTGAGCGCGATGGACAGGCACTGCGTCCCCACGATCTGGGAGACGGCGAAGAGCAGGCAGTACAGCCACAGGCCCCCGTCCAGGGGCGGCACGCCCTCCACCCACACGCCCACGGCGGCAAAGGGCAGGATGAACGTGAAGCGGCCCCAGACGTTGATGGTCTCGTCCAGGGCGTGCCCCAGGCGCTTCATCACCATGTTGCGCAGCACCTGGAACAAGGCGCTGCCCAGGCTCAGCAGGAACCACGACATCCGGTCTCCGGCGGGGGTGGGTTGGGCCGGCCATCACGCCGTCTGGGCGCCGGGCAGCAGCCAGTCCAGCAGCGGCCCGTGCTCCACCACCAGCCGGTCGCCCTCGAAGCGCAGCGCCCCGCCCCAGCGGCCCTTGACCAACTCGTTGAGCAGCCAGTTGGGCGCCAGCTTCAGGCCCAGGTTCACCAGCCGCGCGCGCACGTGCTCCTCGGTCAGCTTGACCGTGCATTGCGTCCGGTCGCTCCCGCTGGCCAGCAGGGTCAGCTCCGCGCGGTAGCTGCCGTCCACCAGGGCGTTCAGGCCCCGCACGTCCAGCGTGGCGGCCAACCCAGCGGGGGTCAGCTCCAGGGCGCGCAGGCGCACGGGCCGGGCGGCGAGCGCCGGGGAGCTCCCGGCCGCGAGGGCCAGGTTGCGCAGCAGCAGCAGCAGCGGCCCGGAGGCGCGGGCGATCTCGCCGGCCATGGTGGCACCTGGGACCAGAACAGGGTGAAGCCGCGTGGGGGAAGGCTCCCGCCGCTCCGCGCGGGCCTCCCCGGCCTCCGACCTTCTAGCGCATCCGGCCCGGGAAGCCCAGCGGGCCGGGCGGGGGCGAGCCCGGTGCGCACGTCTGGCCCGCGCTCACCCGCGCACGAGGGTCTTCATCACCATGCCGAAGAGCTTGCCGTAGGGCGGGCGGATCAGGTTGGCGGCGTTGAGCCGGCTCTGGAGGAACACCGGCGTCTGCTTGGTAAAGGTGTCGAAGCCGGCCTGGCCGTGGTAGGCGCCCATGCCGCTCTCCCCCACGCCGCCGAAGGGCAGGCCCTCCAGCGCCACGTGGTAGAGCGTCTCGTTGACGCACACGCCCCCGGCCACGACCCGGCTCAGCACGCGGTTGCGGTCGGCCCGGTCCTCGCCAAAGTAATACAGCGCCAGCGGCCGGGGCCGCCCGTTCACGTAGGCGATGGCCTCGTCCAGGTTGCGGTAGGTGAGCACGGGCAGCACGGGGCCGAAGATCTCCTCCCGCATCGCGCCCAGTTCCTCGCGCGGGTCCAGGATCAGGTGCAGCGGCAGCTTGCGGGTGGCGGCGCTGGGTTGCTCGCCCGCCGGCCCGGCGTCCACCACCTGGGAGCCGCGCTTGCGGGCCTCGTCCAGATAGCCGGTGAGGCGCTGCCAGTGGCGGTCGTTGACGATGGAGGTGTAGTCCGGGTTGTCCTGCACGGTGGGGTAGAAGTGCGCGGCCGCCTGCCTGGCCTGGGCCACGAACTCCTCCCGCCGCCCCTCCGGCACCAGCACGTAGTCCGGGGCGATGCAGGTCTGCCCGGCGTTGAGGAGCTTGCCGGCGACGATGCTGTCGGCGGCGGGGCGCATGCGGGCGTCGGGGCCGATCAGCACCGGGGACTTGCCGCCCAGTTCCAGCGTGACGGGCGTCAGGTTGGCGGCCGCGGCCTGCATCACCTTGCGGCCCACGGCGGTGGAGCCGGTGTAGAGCAGGTGGTCGAGCGGCAGGCGGGAGAAAGCCTCGCCCACGTCGCGCCCGCCCTGCACCACCGCCACCTGGTCCGGCGGGAAGACCGACCCCAGCAGGTCCGCCAGCGCCTGGGAGGTGCGCGGCGTGATCTCCGAGGGCTTGATCAGCACGCGGTTGCCCGCGGCCAGCGCCCCCACCAGCGGCAGGATCGCCAACTGCACGGGGTAGTTCCACGGGCTGATGATGCCCACCACCCCCAGGGGCTGCCGGATGACCCGCGCCCGGCCCGGCTGGAAGTCCAGCGGCACCGGCACCCGCCGCGGCCGCATCCAGCCCCGCAGGTGGCGCAGGTTGTGCCGGATGCCGGCGGAGATGGTGTAGATCTCCGCCAACAGGGTCTCGTGCCGGGAACGGTTGCCGAAGTCCGCCGAGACGGCCACGGCGAGCACCTCCTGGCGCGCCAGCACGGCGGCCAGCAGCGACTTCAGGGCGGCCCGGCGCTGGGCGTACGAAGGCGGGCCGTCCCGCAGGAAGCCTTCCCGCTGGCGCTGCAGCAGCCCTTGGAGCGTCGCATCCGTCGTCGTGGCGTAATCCGGGACCTGTGTCTGCGCAAGCATGGCAACCCCCTTCTCGATGGACCGGCGTGCAATGCGGCGGAAAGTCCTATACCGGGCAGTCTACAACCCTTCCAGCGCTTGTTCAAACTCGGCCAGGGCGGCGAGGGGGTCGGGCGCGTTCCAGACGGCGCCGATGGCGGCCACGCCGTGCGCCCCGGCGGCCAGGCACTCCCGCGCACGGGCCGGGGTGACGCCCCCCAGGGCCAGCACGGGCAGCCGGCTGCCGGCGGCCACGCGCTCCAGCGCCGCCAGGCCCAGCGGCTCCGCGTGGGCCTTCGATGCTGTGGGGTACACCGGGCCGAAGACGGCGAAGTCCGCCCCGGCGGCCTCCGCGGCCAGCACGCCCTCCCAGGAATGGGTGGAGACGCCGAAGCTCAGCCGCTCCCGCAGGGCCGGGGGCTGGCGGGAGAGCGGCACGCTGTCCTCCCGCAGGTGCACGCCCGCGAAGCCCAGCGCCAGCGCGACATCGGCGCGGTCGTTGAGGTAGAAGCGCAGCGGCGCGCCGTGGGGGAGCGATTGGCGCAGGGCCATGGCGTGGTGATACAGCGCGGCCGGGGAGAGGTCCTTCTCCCGCACTTGCAGCGCCTTGAGTCCCCCCTGGGCCAGCCGGGGGAGCCAGTCCAGGGCGTCGGCCCGGGCGCCCCGCCGGTCGGTGATCAGGTAGAAGCGGAAAGGGAGCATGGGCTAGCAGGATGCGGAAAAACGAACGACAAACGGGGGAACCAGTCCCCCCGCACCCCCCGGGTAGGTTTTCGCGGCGCGATGTTGCCGGCGCCTCCCGCAAGCGTCCGGCGCGGGCCGCCGCGAAAACAAAGGCGTCGAGGAAGCACAAGGGATTGCCGGTGATTCCCGGACCGGCTCCTAGAGCCGAATTGGGCACCGAATGGCCGATCGTGATCGTCCATTCGCGATCTGCCAATATCGGGTGCAGGGGCTCTCGCCCCTGCCGGGGGTGTGGGGGCAGCGCCCCCACAAATCCCCGCTCCGCCGAATTTCCGCATCCTGCTAGGCGCCAACCGCGAGGGCCAGGGGTGAGGTCCCGGTGCGGCTCAGCCGGCCTTTTGCGCCGGAGCGCCCGGCTTGTGGGCCCCGATCTGGATCTTTCCCTGGCGGGGGCTGGAGGCCTGAGCCATGTTCTTTTTGGGAATCCGCCCGGCCTGGCGGGCTTTGTAGCCGGCCTCGCAGGCCAGCTTCATGGCCTCGGCCATCAGCACGGGGTCCTGGGCGTGCGCCACGGAGGTGTCCAGCAGCACGCCGTCGCACCCCAGCTCCATGGCGATCGCCACGTCGGAGGCGGTGCCGATCCCGGCATCCACGATCACGGGCACGCGCACCTTGTCCAGGATCAGCGCCAGATTGTAGGGGTTGAGGATGCCCATGCCCGAGCCGATGGGCGCGCCCAGGGGCATCACGGCCACGCAGCCGATGTCCTCCAGCTTCTTGCAGGTGATGGGGTCGTCAATGCTGTAGGGCAGCACCTGGAAGCCCTTGGCGACCAGCTGCCGGGCGGCCTCCAGCAGCTTCTCGGCGTCGGGATAGAGCGTGTCCTCGTCCGCGATGATCTCCAGCTTGATCAGGTTGGTGCCCAGCGCCTCGCGCGCCAGCTCCGCCGTGACCACGGCGTCGCGCACGGTGTGGCAGCCGGCGGTGTTGGGCAGCAGGCGGTAGCCGTTGCGCTGGAGCAGGCTCAGCAGGTTCTCCCCCGTGGGGTCGTCCAGGTTCACGCGCCGGATGGCGACGGTGACCAGATCGGCGCCCGCGGCCTGGAGCGCCCGCAGCAGCACGTCATGGTTGGGGTAGCGGGCGGAGCCCAGGATCAGGCGCGAGGCGAAGCCTTCCGTGCCGATCTGGAACCCGGCCTTGGGGGCGGCGGGTGGGGCCATGGGGTCTCCTGTTGATGCACCGCGCGGGGCGGGTGGCCCGCGGGTGGAGCGGGCGCGCCAAGGCGGCGGGCCTATCCCCCCTGCGCGGCCGTCACGATTTCCACCTCGTCCCGGTCGCGCAGCGCCGTGCGCTCCCAGTCCTGGCGGCGCACGACCTCGCCGTTCAGGCAGACCGCGATGCCGCTCTCCAAGGAGGGCAGGCGCAGGCTCTCCAGCAGCATGCGCAGGCCGGCGCCGTCCTGCACCGCCCGGGACTTTCCGTTCACCAGCACGTCCATCTCGCTTCCGCGTGGCGGGAACCGGGCGGAAACCGGTCGGGTTCCCGCGGGACGCTCCCAGTTCGGGCCGGCCAGCGGGCTTCTGTGCGCCAGTATATACCCGTTGCGGTGGGAGTCCAAGGGAGGGTAAATTTGAAGGACACGCGGACGCGGGTGGGGTAGCCTCCAATTACGCCATCTCCCGACGCATCCCGTCCGATCCCCGGCAGGTGGCCGTCACCCGGAACCACCGGCGGGCCACACGCCACACTGACAGAGGGCACCATGTCCGCACCATCCCAGGGCGCATTTTCCCTCGACGACCGGTACTTGCTGCACGAAGGGCGGGTGCTGCTGACGGGCATCCAAGCCCTGGTGCGCCTGCCGATGGACCAGCACCGGCGCGACCGCGCCGCGGGTCTGCGCACCGGCACCTTCATCACCGGCTATCAAGGCTCGCCCCTGGGCGAGCTGGACAAGCAGCTGCGCCTGGCGGGGCGGCAATTGCAGGAGCATCACATCGTCTTCCAGCCGGGGATCAACGAGGATGTCGCCGCCACGGCGATCTACGGCAGCCAATTGCTGGAGAAGTTCCCCCACCCCGACTACGACGGAGTGGTGGGCATCTGGTACGGCAAGGCGCCGGGGGTGGACCGCACCGGGGACGCCTTCCGGCACGGGCAGTACATCGGCACCAGCGTCCACGGCGCGGCGTTGGCCCTGGGGGGGGACGACCCGGCCTGCAAGAGTTCCACCATCCCCAGCGACAGCACGATCGCCTTCTACGACTTCCACATGCCCACGCTCTTCCCGTCCGACCCGGCCGACGTGCTGGCGTTGGGGCTGCACGGCATCGCGCTCTCGCGCTACTGCGGCCTGTGGAGCGCGCTCAAGATCGTGACGAACGTGGCGGACGGCGGGGCGGTGGTGGAGGTGCATCCCGACCTGGCCCTGCCGGTGATCCCGCAGCTGGAGATCAACGGGCGGCCCTACCGCAAGACGCCGGACATGCCCCTGATCCCGCCCTTCAGCGTGGAGATGGAGCGCATCATCCACTACGAGCGGATGGTGGCCGCCCGCGCCTACGCCCGCGCCAACCGGCTGGACCGCGTCACCGTGCGCGGCCCCCACGACCGCATCGGCCTGGTGAGCGCCGGCAAGAGCTACACGGACCTGATGCAGGCGCTGGACCTGCTGGGGTTCAAGGAGCGCGACCTGCAAGCCGCCGGCATCCGGGTGTACAAGCTGGGGATGATCGCCCCCATCGAGCCGCAGGGGGTGATCGAGTTCGCCGAGGGGCTGGAGGAGCTGCTCGTGGTCGAGGAGAAGCGCGGCTTCGGCGAGATGCAGATCCGGGAGATCCTCTACAACCGCGCGGTGCGCCCGCAGGTGTACGGCAAGAACGACGAGCACGGCGAGACGCTCTTCCCCATCCACAACGAGCTGCAGGTGGACCAGATCGCGCGGCTGTTGGCCCAGCGCCTCTCCGCGCGGCTGAAGCGGCCGGACCTGCTGGAGAAGGTGCAGTGGCTGGCGGAGATCGCCGAGCGCAAGTACGAGCCCCAACTGGGCCGCACGCCCTACTTCTGCAGCGGCTGCCCCCACAACACCTCCACCCAGGTGCTGCCCGGCGAGGTGGCCGGCGGCGGCATCGGCTGCCACGCCATGGCCAGCTTCATGAACCGCGGCGTGGTCTGGCTCACGCACATGGGCGGCGAGGGCGCCCCCTGGATGGGCATCGCCCCCTTCACCGACAAGCCCCACATCTTCCAGAACGTGGGCGACGGCACCTATTACCATTCCGCCAGCAAGGCGCTGGAGGCCTGCATCGCCTCCGGGGTCAACATCACCTACAGGCTGCTCTACAATTCGGCCGTGGCCATGACCGGCGGGCAGCAGGTGTTGGGGGCGCGCAGCCCGCTGGATCTGGCCACCAAGCTGGTGGCGGAGGGCGTGCGGGAGGTGGTGATCGTGCCGGAGCAGATGGAGAAGTACCCCCGCCGCCGCATCGCCCCCCAGATCCGGGTGGAGCCCAAGGCGGACTATGAGCGCGTGCAGCGGGAGCTCAAGGCCGTCCCCGGCACGACCGTGATCCTCTTCGATCAGCAGTGCGCCGCCGAGAAGCGCCGCCAGCGCAAGCGCGGGCTGCTGGCCGTGCCCCCGCAACGGGTGATCATCAATCCCGCCGTGTGCGAGGGATGCGGGGACTGCGGCGTCAAGTCCAACTGCCTGTCCGTCATGCCGGTGGAGACCGAGTATGGCCGCAAGACGGCGATCCACCAATCGTCCTGCAACCTGGACTACTCCTGCCTCAAGGGCGACTGCCCCTCGTTCATGACGGTGGTGCTGGGCGCGGGCACGCGGCCGGTGAAGAAGAAGGGGCTGGACGCGCCCGTGGAGGAGACCCTGCCCGAGCCCGCCCGCAAGGTGAGCGCCGCGGAGCCCTACAAGGCGATGCTGATCGGCATCGGCGGCACGGGCGTGGTCACCGTGGACGCCCTGCTCGCCACCGCCGCCCTGCTCGACGGCAAGTACGCGGTGCACCTGGACCAGACCGGGTTGGCGCAGAAGGGCGGCGCGGTGCTGTCCAACCTGATCCTCTGCGACCACCCCATCCAGCACTCCAACAAGGTCTCCGCCGGGGAGTGCGACCTCGTGATCGCCTTTGATCTGCTGGCGGCGGAGTCCCCCGACAACCTGAACCGCTATCAGCCGGGGCGCACCGTGGCCGTGGCCAACGCCAACGCGATCAGCACGGCGCAGGAGGTGACCAATGTGGACGTCCAGCGGCCGGCGGCCAATCTGCTCAGCGAGCGCCTGAACCGCTACACGCAGCGGGAGCGCAACCTGTTCGTCAACGTGGAGGAGTTGGTGGAGGCCCTCTTCGGCGACAACCAGACCAACAACGTCTTCCTGCTGGGCGTGGCCTATCAGGCCGGGCTGCTGCCCCTGCGCGCGGACTCCATCGAGCAGGCCGTGCGGGTCAACGGCGTGGCGGTGGAGCAGAACCTGCGCGCCTTCCACTGGGGCCGCAAGTACGTGCTCAACCCGCGGGCGGTCACGGACCTGGTGCGCGGGGAGCGGCGGGTGGAGGACCCGCGCGCGGCGGCCCTGGCGCGGCTGCGGCGCTTTGCCCCGGGCCAGGTCGCGGCCTTCGAGGCGCTGACGGCGCGCTATCCGGCGGGGGCAGCCCTGGCGGAAATCCTTCACCCACGCGTGGCGGACCTGATTCTGTACCAGAACGCGGCGCTGGCGGCGGAGTATCTGGACACGGTGCGCCAGGTGGCGGAGGAGGAAGCCCGCCGCACCCCCGGCCGGAGCGCGCTGGCGGAGGCCGTGGCGCGCTGGCTCTTCAAGCTGATGGCGGTCAAGGACGAGTACGAGGTGGCGCGGCTGTGGCTGCACGACCCCGCCTTTGCCGCCGCCAAGGCCGCCTACCAGGGGCCGCTCAAGCGCTACTACGTCCTGCACCCGCCCTTCATGCGGCGCCTGGGGCTGAAGGACAAGATCCGGCTGGGCGAATGGTTCACCCCCGTGTTCCGCCTGCTGTATGCGCTGCGGCGGGTGCGGGGCACGGCGCTGGACGTCTTCGGCGCCTCGGCGCACCGCCGTTGGGAGCGCCGCCTGGCCGGCTGGTACCGCGCCCAGATCGCCGCGCTGCTGCCCCAACTCAGCGCGGAAAACCACGCCACGGCGGTCGCGATCGCGGCGTTGCCAGACGGCATCCGCGGCTACGAGGACATCAAGGAGCGCACCATCCGCCAGGCGGAGGCCAAGCTGGCCGAACTGCTCAAGCAGTTCAACCAGGCCAGCGCCAAGCCCGTGGCGGCGGTCTCCAGCGCGG
>Ga0315281_10002963_pt1 | contig 24990 bp, 24 predicted proteins | sample YL17G07_0_MG_FD_204540 | JGI IMG/M metagenome (GOLD analysis project Ga0315281, IMG submission 204540) | Sediment microbial communities from Yellowstone Lake, YNP, Wyoming, USA - YL17G07_0 | ecosystem: Environmental > Aquatic > Freshwater > Lake > Sediment | place: USA: Wyoming | collected... | reverse complement strand
GAGGTCGTCCACGCGGGTTGCGGCGACGTACAGCTCCAGGGGGTACAGCGCGCCGCCGGAGGGGACGGTTCGCAGCGTCGGAGCCGTGACGCCGTACCCCGCGTGGAGCAGCGTCGCCAGCGTCTGGAGCCGCAGCCGCAGCGCGGGGAACGTGCGGACGCTGCGGCGGGCTTCGAGCGCCGACCAGAGGGACATGTCAGGTGGGGCGGGCTGCGGCAGCTCGGTCACCGGCAGCTGCGGGTTCCGCTTGACCGCGTACGCCGTCGCCGCCTGGAGCGACTCGCTTCTGATCAGTCGGACGATCCCTTCCGTCTGGCGCTCCGCCAGTGCCGGATAGAGCTTCGAGGCCTCGTGGTAGAGCTCGGCGAGGTCGTGCAGATCGATGCCGTCGCCGCCGTACACGGAGGACCGGAGTGAGGCGGCGGCGATCACGGAAATGGATGGGGATCGGGGTTGAGGTCGCGTGCCGCGAGCGGGCGGCGTCGCAGGCCGAGGCGCGCGGGCTCCTCATAGCGCCGGCGGCCCCCGAGGAATCGCGCCTCGTGCTCCACGTCGAGGCTGCAGAGCTCGGGCGCAACGACCTTTGCGACGCGCAGTCCTGCGGCCCTGACGTCCGGTGCCGTGACGTCGACCACGTATGCCGACACGCCGCGCTCCGCGAGGCGGTCGCATGCGGCTCTGAGCGCCGCTGCGGTCGAGGATGGCAGCGGCATCACGTCGCGGGCGTCGCGCGTTGCGCGACTCGAGTCGAGGAACGTCGTCCGCGCGGCGTTCGCGTCGTACGCGTAGTAGCGGATGTGGTCGTCGAACTCGCGGATGTCGGCGGGCGGGACGACCTGGTCGCCGCGGGGATCCTGCGCGCGCAGCGCTCGCGCCCAGGAGCGCACCCTGCAGGCCTCGTCGAGCGCTTTCTCGATCGCCTGCTCGATCGTCGCCGCCGCGGCCGCCCCGACGCCGAGCGGAGCCTCGCCGCTCGCCGTGCTGCGCACGACGCCGAGCGCGCAGGGCACGTCCCAGACGGAGCTCAGGTCGAGTGCCGAGCAGTGCAGGCCGGTCGGCCCGAGCTGGTGCCGCCCGAAGCCGTCGAGCCGCGCGTTGCCGTCCCACGTGAGTCGCGGCCACGAGAGCCGAGCCCCCCACGTGAGCATGAACGCGTCCCGCTCGAGCAGCTCGAGCAGTCCGGTGAGGCAGGCCTCGTCCAGGCGCGGACGGCACGCGAGCCCGCTGCTCGTCGACCGGGCGATCGCCGCCTCCGCCGGGTGGCGCCGCCAGGCGAGATACACGAGCTGCGCCGGAACATAGGCGTCCTCGCCGTCGGGGAGGCGCCGGGCCCGCACCCAGGCAAGTCGGGTCTCGCGCGTGAACGGCGCGTACGGGAAGCCGGGCGTCGCGAGCTGCTCCGGGCTGAAGAGCGCGAACAGATCGGGTTCGACGGCGTGGCCGTCGAGCTCGTCCGCGGACGCGATGACGGCGTCTGCGTCGTCGGTGAAGCACGCCGAGTAGCGCTCCACCGCCTCGCCGAGCGCGGCCGCGCGTGCGGACCGCCGATCCGTACCGGAGCCGCCGCCCGTCTGAGAGCCGCCGCCACCGACGAGCGCACTCGCGTCGCCGGTCTCGCAATAGATGTTCGCGCGGCGGAGGTCGTCGGGCGCCACGAGCACCTCCTCGACCATGCGGACGACGCCGACGAACGGCGACACGAGCGAGTCGAGGCGCGTGAGCGACTCGGAGAGCTCGGTCGGGCCGGCATCCGCGGGCTCAGGCGGCAACGTTCGCCGCGCTCCAGGGCGACGGAGTGCCGCTGGTCGCCGTGCGCGAGCACGACGGGCAGCGCGGGACGCGGTAGACGACGTGGCGCGAGCACACGAGCCGGGGCGAGAGCTCGACGGCGAGCAGCATCCCGGCCGCCGACGCCTCGGCGAGCGCGAGCGAGCGCACGGCGGTGAGCGCGGTGAGCGCGGCGAGGAGGGCGTCGACCGCGGGCGCCGACGGGTAGCTCCCGCGGGCCGGCGGCGCTTCGGCCTCTCGGAGCGAGCTCACGTTCGCGTAGCGCCGGATCCTGTAGCACTCGTGGCAGCCCGTCTGGTGCGGGACGAAGAGCGGTCCGACCGCTGCCAGCAGCCCGTCGTACGGAAGCACCTGGAGCCAGGGCGAGCCGCACCCGAGCGCGAGCCGGTTCCAGTCGCGGACGCGCGGCACCTCGTTCGCCCCCGGAGCGACGATCGCGAGTGCGTCGTCGCCGTGGGGCTGCTCGTCCCACGCGCAGGCCTCGACGGCGCCGAGCCCCGACGCCCGGAGCAGGTCCGCGACCTGCACGGCCGTGGCGCCGCTGCCGACGATCCGGACCCTGGCGGCCCCGAGCGTCGGCGCGAGCTCCGTCGGAGACCGGTCGTGAGGATCCGTCGCCGACAGGAGCTCGAGGGTCGTGCGAACCGTCTCGTCGACACCGTCCGGCAGACGCTCGGTCAGCAGCCGATGGGCGGCCAGCAGGCCGACGGCGTGTTCGACGGCGGAACGAGCCGGCTCGCCGATCTCGTCGACGATCTCGTCGACCGTGCGCGTGCCGTCGAGCAGCGGCAGGAGCCGGGGCAGAAGCCGCGTCACCGCCGCGCCGTCGAGCTCGAGCACCGAGCTTCCGTAGCGGAGCACCGCTCTCTCCTCGTCGACCGAGAGCCGGTACCACGGCTTCAGAAGCGGGCGATCGGGAGCCGGCTCGCCCACGGCCGCTACGCCTTCGCGTTCTTCGAGGACGAGGAGCAGCAGAGCGACAGCGCGATGCTGCAGCAGATCGGGAAGGCCACGATCGCGTCGCCCACGCCCGCGTGGCCGTGCTCCGTGACCGTGAGATCGAGCAGTTCCTCCGTCAGCTCGTCGAGCATGATTCCTCCTTCCGGTCGAGTTCGATCACCGTAGCGTTGCCAGTTCTGACAATCAAGATGGCAAATACGGACATGTCGTCGCGGAAAAGAAATAGTGAATACTTATGACTAGCATTAGCAATCTCGGCTATAGTGGGTCAGCTTTGGCGGCCAACCGCGGATTCGACGTGCTCGTGCTCGGCAGCGGGGCCTCCGGCCTCGCCGCCGCCGTCTCCGCCGAGCGGGCCGGCGCCCGCGTCGCGCTCGCGACCAAGGGCTCCGTCCAGTCCTGCAACTCGGCGAAGGCACAGGGCGGCATCCAGGCCGCGCTCGGCGAGGACGACTCCCCCGAGCTGCACGCCGAGGACGTCTGGCGCAGCTCGCACGAGACGGCCGACATGGCGCTCGTCGAGATCCTGACGGGCGAGGCTCCGTCCGCGATCCACTGGCTCGAGGAGCTCGGCGTCGAGTTCACCCGCGAGAGCCCTGCCAACGGTGGTGGGGGCTACCGGCTCGCGCGCTGCGGCGGCTCCTCGCGCAACCGCCTGCTTCAGGTCGGCGACCGCACGGGGCACGCGATCACCGCCGCCCTCCGCGACGCCGTCGAGGCCGGCACGGTCACCCTCTTCCCGAAGAGCCCGCTCGCGGAGCTCGAGCGCGCCGAGCACGGCTGGCGCGCCCGCTGCGGCGAGCACCCGCTCGAGGCCTCGACCGTGATCCTCGCCGCCGGCGGCCGCTGCTACGCCGTCGCCCAGGAGCGGGGCGAGCTCTCCACCAACCATCCCGGCGCGACCGGCGAGGTGACGGAGATCGCGCTCGCCGCAGGCGCGCAGGCGCGCGACCTCGACGCGCTCCAGTACCACCCGAACGGCGGCGCGTGGCCCGAGACGATGCAGGGCTACTCGATCCCCGAGACGACCCGCGCCTACGGCGCCGTCCTGCTGAACGCCGACGGCGAGGAGTTCACCGACTCGCTCGGCCCGCGCGACGTCGTCAGCCGGGCGATCATGGACGAGGTGGCGAAGGGCAAGGGCGTCGAGACGCAGGACGGCCGCCCCGCGGTCTACCTCGACACGACGCGCATCGCCGAGCACGACGCCGAGCTCTCGCTGCCCTACATGCTGCGCCGCTACCGGGCGGCGGGAATCGACCCGCTCACGGAGAAGCTCTTCACCTATCCCGTCCTCCACTACCAGAACGGCGGCCTCGTGATCGACGCGGACGCCGAGACGACGCTCGAGGGACTGTTCGCCTGCGGCGAGATCGCCGGCGGCACCCACGGGCGCAACCGCATGATGGGTAACTCGCTGCTCGAGTGCGTGGTGTTCGGACGCCGCGCCGGCCGGGCGGCCGCAGAGAAAGCGAGCGCATGACTGCCGTAGCCACCGACCTCCAGCACGCCGTCGAGGACGCAGCCGCGCACCTCTACGTGTGGGCGCTGAAGGACATCCCGCAGGACCTCCGCGACGCGCTGCGCGACGCGGCCGGCCGCGAGACCTCCGTGCCGGGCAAGCGCGTCCTCGACACGATCCTCCGCAACGTCGAGGTCGCCGACGCCGAGGGCAACCTCGTCTGCCAGGACACCGGTATCGCGGTCTACACCTGCCACGTCGGCGAGCACTTCCCGCTGCACCCGGCGCGCATCTACGAGGCGCTCCGCGACGGAACTGCGCGCGCGACGGTCGAGCATCCGCTCCGCTCGAACGCGGTGCACACGATCACGCGCGAGAACACCGGCCCGAACATCGGCCACCGGCTCCCGATCGTGCACTGGGAATTCGTGAAGGACTGGGACGGCCTCGACGTGAAGTGCGTGCCGAAGGGCTCCGGCTCCGAGAACATGAGCTTCCTCAAGATGTGCGTCCCCGCCGACGGCGTGAAGGGGATCAAGCGGTTCGTGCTCGAGTCGATCGTCGGCGCCGGCGGCAAGCCGTGCCCGCCCGGGATCGTCGGCGTCGGCATCGGCGGCTCCGCCGACTACGCGATGTATCTCGCGAAGGAGGCGATCACGCGGCCGATCGGCACGCGCAACGCCGACCCGCTAGTCGCGCAGCTCGAGGACGAGCTGATGGGCCTGCTGAACGAGACCGGCATCGGGCCGATGGGCCTCGGCGGCGACGTGACGGTGCTCAACTGCCACATCGAGCACGCCGACACGCACATGACGCTCAACCCCGTCGCCGTGAACTACCAGTGCTGGGCCGCGCGCCGCGCGACCGCGCACATCGCGGCGGACGGTTCTGTCGAGATGGATCGCGAGGCTTAGGAATGGCCAACCACACCGTCACGTTCCCGATCACCGACCCGCAGGAGATCCTCAAGCTCCGCGCGGGCGACGAGGTCACCGTCCAGGGCCACATCATCGGCATCCGCGACCGCACCCAGATCCGCATCTTCGACCAGGGCGTCGAGCCGCCGATGGACTTGAAGGGCGCCTTTCTGCTGCACACCGCGCCGAACGTGCGCAAGATCGCGGAGGGCCGCTACGAGAAGATCTGCATCGGCACGACGACGAGCGCGCGCATGGTGCGCTTCACCGAGCCGCTCGGCAGGCAGTACGGCGTCCGCGCGATCTGCGGCAAGGGCGGCTTCCCCGACGAGGCGATCGCCCCGATGCACGAGCTCGGGATGGTCTACTTCGCGATCGTCGGCGGCGCCGCCGCGCTCGAGACGACGCAGATCGAGGAGATCGAAGAGGTGCTGTGGGAGGACCTGATGCCCGAGTGCCTCTGGCGCTTCCGCGTCAAGGACTTCGGGCCGCTCACGGTCGGGATCGACGCGCACGGCCGGTCTCTCTATAAGGAAGTTCAAGACCAAGCCCAGGGAAAGTTGAAGGAGCTGTATGCCCGCCTTTAACGATGGATTCTTGGATGTCCCGGCTCGTCCCGGCAAGCCGCGCGACATCGGCCTCACCCACGTCATGGACAAGGGGCTCAACCTCCGCGACATCGAGGGCATGTTCGACGTCGGCGGGGAGTTCGTCGACATCGTCAAGCTCGGCTGGGGCACGAGCTACATCACGAACAACCTCGAGAAGAAGATCGCGCTCTACCGCCACTTCGAGACGCCCGTCGTGTGCGGCGGCACGCTGTTCGAGGCCGTCTACGGCCGCGACAAGATCGACGAGTTCAAGGCCTGGCTCCAGGAGCACCGGTTCTCGCACGTCGAGATCTCGGACGGCACGCTCGCAATCCCGCGCGAGCGCAAGCTCGAGCTGATCGCCGACTTCGCGCGCGACTTCGTCGTGCTCTCCGAGGTCGGCTCCAAGGACTCCGACGTGGTCTTCGCGCCCTACCAGTGGGTGCAGTGGATCAAGGAAGAGAAGGCGGCCGGCGCGTGGAAGGTGATCACCGAGGCGCGCGAGGGCGGCTCCGCCGGGATCTTCCGCAAGGACGGCGACATGCGCACCGGGCTGATCGACGAGATCGCGCACGAGGTGTCGGTCGACGACCTGATCTTCGAGGCGCCGACGAAGAGCTCGCAGGCGTGGTTCGTGAAGCACTTCGGCCCGAACGTCAACCTCGGGAACATCCCGCCGGACGAGGTGATCCCGCTCGAGACCCTCCGTCTCGGCCTGCGCGGCGACACGATGATGGAGGTGCTGCTTGGCGTCGAGCCTGCACCTGCCCGCTGACCTCGAGTCGTGGTCGCCGGAGCAGGTTCTCGGGCTCGTGCTCGAGGAGTTCCCCGGCCGCGTCTCGCTCGCGTGCTCGTTCCAGAAGGAGGAGAGCGTCCTGCTCGACATGCTCTTCGCGCTCGAGCCGAAGGCGCGCGTCTTCGCGATCGACACGCACGTCCTCTTCCCCGAGACGTATGCGGTGTGGCGCGAGGTCGAGCGCCGCTACGGCACGACGATCGAGGTGGTCGAGGGGCCGTCGCTCGGCCGCCAGGCCGCGATCCACGGCGACGAGCTCTGGAAGACGAACCCGGACCTCTGCTGCTCGATCCGCAAGGTCGCGCCGCTGAACGCCGCGCTCGCCGAGCTCGACGCCTGGATCACCGGGCTGCGCCGCGACCAGTCGCCGACGCGCGCCGGCGCGCCGAAGCTCGGCTGGGACGAGACGCACGAGCTCTGGAAGGCCAACCCGCTCGCGGACTGGACCGACGAGATGTGCTGGGCCGCGATCGAGGAGCGCGACCTGCCGGTGAACCCGCTGCACCGGCAGGGCTACGCATCGATCGGCTGCACGCACTGCACGCAGCCGGGCGCGGGCCGCGAGGGCCGCTGGTCGGGCGCGGACAAGGTCGAGTGCGGCCTGCACGACGGAAGCGGCGCATGAGCGGCTTCGTGCTCTGGTTCACCGGCCTCTCGGCCGCGGGCAAGACCACCGTCGGTTCGCTCGTTGCCGGCGAGCTCGAGGCGCGCGGCCTCACCGTCGAGGTGCTCGACGGCGACGTGATCCGCACGCACCTCTCGCAGGGCCTCGGATTCTCGAAGGAGGACCGCGACACGAACATCGAGCGCATCGGCTGGGTCTCCTCGCGGCTCGCGCGCGCCGGCGCCGCGGTCGTCGTCTCGGCGATCTCTCCGTACGAGGAGGCGCGCCGCCGCGCACGCGCCCTCGTCGAGGAGCACGCGCCGTTCGTCGAGATCCACGTCGCGACGTCGCTCGAGGTCTGTGCGCAGCGCGATCCGAAGGGCCTCTACGCGAAGGCGCGCTCCGGCGAGATCGAGCAGTTCACCGGCGTCTCCGACCCGTACGAGGAGCCGGCGAGCCCCGAGCTGCGCCTCGACACCGAGGGTCGCGCGCCCGCCGAGTCGGCTGCGGCCGTGCTCGCGCGGCTCGAGGAGCTCGCGCTTCTCGTCCAGCGGGAGAGCGCCTCGTGAGCGCGCTGCGCGCAGTGCCCGTCGTGACGCATCTCGACGAGCTCGAGGCGGAGGCGATCCACATCATGCGCGAGGTCGCCGCCGAGCTCGAGCGCCCCGTGCTGCTCTTCTCCGGCGGCAAGGACTCGATCGTGCTGCTGCGCCTCGCCGAGAAGGCGTTCCGCCCCGGCAAGTTCCCGTTCCCGGTGATGCACATCGACACGGGCCACAACTTCCCCGAGGTGATCGAGTTCCGCGACCGCCGCGTCGCCGAGATCGGCGAGCGCCTGATCGTGGCCTCGGTGCAGGAGTCGATCGACAAGGGCCGCGTCGTCGAGCAGACCGGCCCGCGCGCATCGCGCAACCAGCTCCAGACGACGACCCTGCTCGACGCGATCGAGGAGCACCAGTTCGACGCCGCGATGGGCGGCGCGCGCCGGGACGAGGAGCGCGCCCGCGCGAAGGAGCGCATCTTCAGCTTCCGCGACGACTTCGGCCAGTGGAACCCGCGCGCGCAGCGTCCCGAGCTCTGGGACCTCTACAACGCGCGCGTCCGCAAGGGCGAGCACGTGCGGGCCTTCCCGATCTCCAACTGGACGGAGCTCGACGTCTGGCTGTACGTCGCGCGCGAGCAGCTCGAGCTGCCCTCGATCTACTTCGCGCACGAGCGCGAGGTCTTCAGGCGCGACGGCATGCTCTACGCCGTCTCCGAGTACGTCGAGCGCTATCCCGACGAGGCGCCCTTCACGGCGAGCGTGCGATTCCGCACGGTCGGCGACATGAGCTGCACCGGCGGCGTCGTGTCGGACGCGGCGAAGCTCGAGGACGTCGTCGCCGAGATCGCCGCCACCCGCGTCACCGAGCGCGGCGAGACGCGCGCCGACGACCGCGTCAGCGAAGCCGCGATGGAGGACCGCAAGCGGGTGGGGTACTTCTGATGGCGCACGATGTGGCGGCTGTCTCGGAGGCTCCTTCTAACGCGACCGATCTGCTGCGGCTCGTCACCGCGGGCTCCGTCGACGACGGCAAGTCGACCCTGATCGGGCGGCTCCTCTACGACTCGAAGCAGATCATGGTCGACCAGATGGAGCACATCGAGGACGCGTCGCGGCGGCGCGGCTACGACTACGTCGACCTCGCGCTGCTCACCGACGGGCTCCGCGCCGAGCGCGAGCAGGGGATCACGATCGACGTCGCCTATCGCTCGTTCGTCACGCCGCGCCGCCGCTTCCAGCTCGCCGACGCCCCCGGCCACGTGCAGTACACGCGCAACATGGTCACCGGCGCGTCGACCGCGGACGTCGCCGTGATCCTGCTCGACGCGCGCCAGGGCGTCGTCGAGCAGACGCGCCGCCATGCGTACATCGCCTCGATCCTCGAGATCCCCCACGTCGTGTTCGCCGTGAACAAGATGGATCTCGTCGACTTCTCGCAGGAGCGCTTCGACGAGATCGTCACGCAGCTCGAGGAGCTGAACGCGCAACTCGGCACGCACGATCCGAAGGCGATCCCGATGTCGGCGCTACGCGGCGACAACGTCGTCGAGGGCTGCGCGGAGTCGATGCCCTGGTGGGACGCACCGCCTCTGCTCGAGTTCCTCGAGCAGATCCAGATCGCCACCGATCGTAATCTCGAAGACCGGCGCTTCCCCGTGCAGTGGGTGATCCGCCCGATGTCCGACGAGCACCACGACTACCGCGGCTACGCAGGCCGCGTCGCGAGCGGGATCTGGCAGGCGGGCGACGAGGTCGTCGTGCTGCCGTCGGGCCTGCGCACGCGCGTCGAGGCGGTCGAGAACGCCGCCGGCCCGCTCGAGGCCGCGGTGCCGCCGATGTCGATCACGATGCGGCTCGCCGACGACGTGGACGTCTCGCGGGGCAACATGCTCGCCGACCCCGCCCGGCCGCCCGTGGTGGCGCGCGAGCTCGAGGCGCGCGTGTGCTGGATGAGCGAGCGTCCGCTCGAGGCGCGCGCGAGGATCGGCGTCAAGCACACGACGCGCACCGTGCGCGCGCTCGTCGAGGAGCTCGTCTCGGTGGTCGACATCCGCACTCTCGAGGACGTCGCGGCCCCGGCGAAGCTCGATCTGAACGACATCGGCGTCGTCCGGCTCCGTCTCTCCGAGCCGCTCTGCGTCGACCCGTACGCCGAGAACCGCGAGACCGGCTCCTTCATCCTGATCGACGAGGCGACGAACGACACGGTCGGCGCCGGCATGATCGTCGCCGCGACGGCGTGACCCGCCGATGACCTGGCAGTTCACGCTCACGGGCCTGCTGATCGGCTCGATCGTCGGCCTCACGGGGATGGGCGGCGGCTCGCTGATGACGCCGATCCTCGTCATCCTCTTCGGCTTCAAGCCCACCTTCGCCGTCGGCACCGACATCCTGCACGGCGCGATCTTCAAGTCGTTCGGGGCGATCCGCCACCGCCGCCTCGGCACCGTTCATGCTCGTCTGACCCTGTGGATGTTCCTGGGCTCGGGGCCGCTCTCGCTCGCCGGCGTCGGCGTCGCGACGCTGATCAAGCACCACTACGGCGACGCGGCGCAGAGCATCGAGGGCTACGCCGTCGGCGGCGCGCTCGTCGCGGGCGGGCTCGGCTTCCTCGCGAAGTCGTTCGTCAAGCGCGGCGTGCAGGCAAGCGACCGACCGTTCATCCTGACGCGGCGCGACAAGCTCCTCGCGGTGCTCATCGGCGCCGTCTTCGGCTTCGTCGTCGGGTTGACCTCGGTCGGCAGCGGCACGTTCTTCGGGCTCGTGATGGTGCTCGTCTATCCGCTGACGATGTCGAAGATCGTCGGCACCGACATCTTCCACGCGGCGGCGCTCCTCTGGGTGGCCGGCATCGGCCATCTCGTGAGCGGCAACGTCGACCTGCACGCGACCGCGTGGATGCTCACCGGCTCGATCCCGGGCGTGCTGATCTCGAGCCGCTTCACGGTGCGGCTGCCCGACCTCGTCCTGCGCATCTCGCTCGGCACGATCCTCATGCTCAGCGGCCTGAAGATGCTGAACGTCCCGCAGGCGCAGTGGATCCTGCTCGGCGGCCTGGTCGCGCTCGGGCTCGGCCTCGTCGGCTACGGGCTGCGTGCCTGGCTCGCGCCGCGAGCGGCGGCGTCGCAGGCGTGACGCCGCTCGACCCGTTCCGCGACGGCATCTGGCTCAAGCGAGAGGACGAGCACCAGCTCGGCGCGTTCAAGTGGCGCGGCGCGCTCGCGACGCTCGAAGCGCGCAGGCCGGACGTGGTGGTCACGGCGTCGACGGGCAACCACGGTGCTGCGACGGCGTGGGCGGCGCGGCGCGCCGGCATTCGCGCGATCGTGTTCGTGCCCGAGCAGGCGAGCGCGGCGAAGGTCGCGCTGATCGAGGCGCAGGGCGCCGAGCTCCGCCACGTGGGCGCCGACCTGGACGAGGCGAAGGCGGCGGCGAAGGAGCTCGCCGTGCGTGAGGGCTGGTTCTTCTTCGAGGACGGCGCCGAGCCGGCGCAGTTCGACGGCTACGCGGCGATCGGCGACGAGCTGCTCGACCAGCTTGCCGGGCCTCCGGGATCGGTCGTCGTCCCGGTGGGGAACGGCGCGCTCGCGATCGGCGTCTTCCGCGCGCTCGCCGCCCGTGCGCCCTCCACCGAGCGGGTCGCCGTCTCCGCAGCCGCCGCTCCCGCGATGTGGGAGAGCCGGCGCGCCGGGCGCCCGGTCGACTCCGAAACCTGTGCGACGTTCGCCGACGGCCTGGCGGTTCGCGTCGCGATCCCGCTCGCCGTCGCCGAGCTCAACCCGCTCGTCCAGCGGTTCGAGCTCGTCACGGAACGGGAGCTCGCCCTCGCCGTGGGGGCCTACGCGGAGGTGGGCATCCGGGTCGAGGGGGCCGCGGCGGCGCCGCTCGCGGTCGCCCTGCGGGAGAGCCTGCCGCGGCCCACTGTGCTGATCGTCACAGGCCGCAACATCGACGACGGGCTCTGGCGGCGCGCCGTCGACGCGCCGGACTCATTCGCCGCTTAGACGGCCTGCGTAGAATCGCGGAGCTTTGCAGCGAGTTCTGACGACCGCCACCATCGTCGGGCTCCTCGTGGCGACGGCAGCGGCGTTCGCGGTCACGGAGCGGCTGAAGCTCGTCAAGAGCCCGATCACCGGTACCCGGATCTCCGCGGTCTTCTCGCCGACCTGCGGTTGCGCGCGCGGGAAGGCGAAGGTCAGCGTCAAGTTCCGGCACGGCGACGTCGTCACCGTCAGCGTGCTCGACTCGGCGCTCCGCCCGCTGCGCACGCTCGTCGCGGGCGACCGCGTGCCGCGCGGACGCAGCGTCTTCCGCTGGGAGGGCCTGACCGACTTCGGCGACCCCGCGCCGGAAGGGACGTACCGGGTGCAGATCCATCTCGAGGGGCAGCACCGCACGATCCTGCTGCCGAACCGGATCAGGCTCGACACGACCGCGCCCGAGCTGACGGACGCGCGGCCGAGCCGGACGCAGTTCTCGCCCGACGGCGACCGGCTCGCCGACTCGGTGTCGATCCGGTACGCGCTGAGCGAGCGGGCGCACGTGCTCGTCTATCTCCACGGCCGCAGGATCATCCGCAGCCACTTGCAGCAGCCGCGTGGCGCCGTGGTGTGGACGGGCCGCCTCGACGGTCAGGTGCTGCCGCCCGGCGTCGTGACGCTGACGCTCGGCGCGGTCGACGACGCCGGCAACGTCACGCCGGTGTCGCAGCGGGCGCGCGTGCGGGTCGAGATCCGCTACATCGCGCTGGCGAACCACCGCATCACCGGCGTCGCGGTGGGCGGGAAGATCGCGATCGGCGTCTCGACCGACGCCGCGCGGTATGCGTGGCGCCTCGGCGCGCGCAAGGGCTTCGCGTCCGGCCCCCTGCTGCTCCTGCGGGCGCCGCAGCGGCAGGGTCTCTACCGGCTCACCGTCACCGAGCACGGCCACAGCGACCACGCCGCGGTGATCGTCCGGTGATCGGTCTCGCGCAGCTCGGAGGCCCGGTCGCCTGCCTCGGTCTCGCGCTGCTCCTCGTGGCCGGCTCGCGGCGCAACCGGCTCGCCGGCCTCGGCTTCGCCGCCCTCGGGGCGTGCCTGCTCGGGCTTGCGCTCGCGCCGAACGCGCCCGGGCAGCTCGCGATCGGCGTCGCGGCGGCGCTCGCGGCAGCGGGAGCGGTCGCGATCGGGTTCCGCCTCGCGCCGTGGCTGCTGCCGCTCGCCGCGCTCGCGTGCATCCCGATCCGGATCGGCGTGCACGTGGACGGCGCCGGCTCGAAGCTGCTCGTGCCGCTCTACGTCGTGATCCTCGCCGCGGCGATGTATCTCGGCTGGGAGCTCGTGCACGGCGACGAGCGGGCGCGCGAGCTCGGGCTCGCGGCCTGGCCGCTCGCCGCGGTGCTCGCGTGGACGGGCGTCTCGCTCGCGTGGAGCAAGGACGTGCACGAGGGCGCGACGGAGCTGCTCGCCTTCTACGTGCCCTTCACGGTGCTCGCGCTTGCGATCGCGCGCCTGCCGTGGAGCGCGATCGGGCTTCGGCTGCTCTACGGTGAGGTCGTGGTCATGGGGCTGGTGTTCGCGGCCTTCGGCTTCTATCAGTACGAGACGCGCGACATCTTCCAGAACCCGAAGGTGATCAACGGGAACGCCTATGCGCCGTTCTTCCGCGTCAACTCCGTCTTCTGGGATCCGTCGGTGTACGGGCGGTTCCTCGTCGTCGCGATCGTCCCGAGCCTCGTGCTGCTCGTCCGCGGGCGCGTGCGGGCGCTCGCGCCGGTCGTCGTCGCCTCGATCGTCGTCGTGTGGCTCGGCCTCCTGATCTCGTTCTCGCAGTCGAGCTTTGCGGCGCTGCTCGTCGGAGTCGTGGGCGCAGCGGTCGTCGCCTGGCGCTGGCGCGCGCTCGTCGCCGTCGTCGCCGCCGTCGCCGTGCTGGGCGGGATCGCGGCGTCGGCGCCGCAGCTGCGGCACTCGATCCAGCACCACACCTCGAGCGGGCTCAACAGCGCCACGAGCGGGCGGTTCAGCCTCGTTGCGAACGGCATCCGGATCGCGCAGGCCCATCCGCTGGCGGGTGTCGGTGTGGGCGGCTTCAAGCGCGCGTACGCTGATCGCGTGCACCTGAAGGGGAAGGAGCCGAAGACGGCGGCGTCGCACGACACGCCGGTGACGGTCGCCGCGGAGACGGGGGTCATCGGCCTCGCGCTGTTCCTGCTGCTCGCCGGCGCGCTGCTCAGGCAGGCGTTCCGCCGCGGGGATCGCTCGTTCGCCGGCGCCGTCTCGCTCGCCGCGGGTCTCGCGCTCGCCGCGATCCTCTGCCATTCGCTCTTCTACAACGACTTCTTCGAGGATCCGACGACGTGGGGCCTCGTCGGGCTGATCGCCCTTGCGGCAAGCGTGCGCCCGGCGCAGCCGGAGGCGGTGCCGGCGTGATCGAGCACTGGCAGCGCGCGCTCGTGCTCGCCCCGCACACCGACGACGGAGAGTTCGGGTGCGGCGGCACGATGGCGCGGCTGGCGGAGGCGGGCTGCGAGGTGCGCTACGTCGCGTTCTCGATCGCGACGCGGTCGCTGCCGGAAGGCTTCCCGCCGGACACGCTCGCGCGCGAGGTGCGCGAGGCGACGGCCGAGCTCGGCATCCCCGAGGAGCGCCTGACCGTGCACGACTTCGACGTGCGCACGTTCCCCGAGCACCGGCAGGACATCCTCGAGCTGCTCGTCGCGCTCTGGGAGGAGTGGCAGCCCGACGTCGTGTTCCAGCCGAGCCATCACGACATCCACCAGGACCACCGTACGATCGCCGACGAGGGGCTGCGCGCGTTCAAGCGCACGACGATCCTCGGCTACGAGATCCCGTGGAACAACTTCGAGTTCTCGTACCAGTGGTACGTCTCCCTCGAGCAGCGGCACGTCGAGCGGAAGGTCGCCGCGCTCGAGAAGTACGCCTCCCAGCAGCACCGCCGCTACGCGAACGCCGAGTACGTGCGCAACCTGGCGCGTACGCACGGCATCAACGTGAACCGCGAGTACGCCGAGGTCTTCCAGGTGTACCGCGTGATCGCGTAGAGGGCGGTTCAACGAAGTCCTCTAAGAACGCGTGCAGGGGGCTTCCCCGCTGAGCTTCCGGATGCAGCTCAGACGTTCATTCGTCCGGCCACAGCACCGAGATCGGCGCCGCGAGGATCTTGTCGTCGATCGAGTAGATCCGGGGGCCGGTGTGGAGCACGACGCCGGCGACGAGACGATCGCCGAGCTGGTCACGAAGCCAGATCAGATGCTTCGCGTCATCCTTGTCCGGCGCTGCGTTCGCCTTGACCTCGATGCCGATCACGCGATCGCCTCCGAGCTCTGCAAGGAGGTCGATCTCGTGTCTCCCTTCTTTCGTTCTCAGATGGTGGAGCCGGGGCTTGCTCTCAGAGACGACCACTTCCGGGCGGAGCTGCGACGCAACGAACGTATCGAGGACGCGCCCGAGGAGATCTTTGTCGCGCAGTACGCCATTGACGTCGAGTCGGAGCAGGGCGCCAAGAAGTCCGGTGTCCACGACGTATCGCTTGGGCTGATGAATCAGGCGGCTCAGGCGATTCGACGTCCACGGTGGAACCTGCTCGATGACGAACAGGTCGGTCAGCAGCTGCTCGTAGGCGACCGCCGTGACATGGTTGATCTGGGCCGCGTCATAGATCGTCTTGTGGTCGCAGACTCCGGCGGAGTTCAGCGCGTAGGCCTCGAAGTAGCGCCGGAGGCGTAGAGGATCTCGTCGCTTTGTTCGCGGCTTCTCGACCTGCTCGACGTCATGCGTGAGCAGCTGCTCGATGTAGCTCTCATGCCAGGCGGTTCGCGTGCGGCCGCTGGTCAGGACGAGCGTCGGCATCGGGAAGCCGCCCGGCAGCCCCAGCTCGACGTATCCGCGCACGTCGGGGGTGTCCGCGGGAACCCGCAGTTCCTCGCCTGCGGCGATCGTGTCGAAGAAGGTCGCACCGCCGAGCCCGCCACGCTGTTCTCGCACGCTCATCGGGAACATCGGTATCCGGACACGTCGCCCGGTCGCCGGCCAGACCTCGTTCTCGAGCTCCGCGTGAACCGACCCGGTGATCAGGAAGCGGCCGGGACGCGGGTCGGCGTTGGCAGCACGGCTGGCCGCGCCGAGCGATCCTGGCACGGCCTGCCACTCATCGAGCAGAACCGGCTCCGCCAGACCTCGGAGCGCCGCGTCGGGATCGGCCGCAAACGCGGCAGCCTCTGCCTCGACATCGAGCCTGATCAGCGTCGCCGCACGTCGCTCCGCCGTCGTCGTCTTGCCGGTTGCCCGAGGCCCGGTGAGCATCAACGCGGGCAGCTCCTGGAAGAGCTCGTCCAGGTACGGGTCGATGAGGCGGGGGTGGTAGCTCGGCGGCGAGATAGTAGACCTCAGGCCCAGGGGATAGTAGCACTCACGACCACCAGATGGTATACGTCTGGACCACCCAGGCGCAGCGCGGCCGGAGCAAACCGTGCGTTGCGTGCACGGCCGGTCGCAGCGGCTGGTAGCCTGACCGCGAGGTTATCGACTCATAAGCACAAACTCCGCTTCCGAGGACCACCCCTTCGACCTGATCGTCGTGGGCGGCGGGATCGCGGGGCTCTCTGCGGCGTTGGCGGCCGCGGACGAGGGCCGCGTGTGCCTGCTCGTAAAGGCGCCGCTCGACGCGTCGTCGAGCTGGTATGCGCAGGGAGGCGTGGCCGCTGCGGTCGGGGACGACGACGGCACCGATCTGCACCTCGAGGACACGCTGCGCGCCGGCCGCGGCCTCTGCCGTGCCTCGGCGGTGCGCGTGCTCGTGGATGAGGCGGCGGCGCGGATTGCCGAGCTCGTCGAGTTGGGGGTCGAGTTCGACGAGGGGCTCGGCCTCGAGGGCGGCCATTCGCGCCGGCGGGTGGTGCACGCGGGCGGCGCCGAGACGGGGTCGCGGATCGCGCGCGTGCTCGCCGAGCGGGTCCATGCGCACCCGAGGATCGACGTCTCGATCGGCGAGCGTGTCAGCGCGTTGTGGCGGGACGGTGACCGCTGCCTTGGCGTCCGGACCGAACGGCGCATGCTGGCCGCGCGGGCGACGCTGCTGGCGACGGGCGGCTACGCGGCGCTCTGGCGGCGGACGACGAATCCGGCCGGCTCGGTCGGCCAGGGGATTGCCCTCGCCTACCGGGCGGGGGCGGCGGTCGCCGACCTCGAGCTCGTCCAGTTCCACCCGACGGCGCTCGTCGGCTCGGGCCGGCTGCTCTCGGAGGCGTTGCGCGGCGAGGGCGCGCGCCTGCTCGACCGGTCGGGAGAGCGCTTCGTCGAGGAGCTGGCGCCGCGCGACGTCGTCGCGCGTGCGATCGACGCGCGGGGCACGGCGCTGCTCGATCTCCGGCCTGTCGCCCGGGAGCGCTTCCCGGGCCTGATCTCGTCGCTCGAGCGCGACGGGTACGACCCTTCCGCGGCGCCGATTCCGGTCGCGCCCGCCGCGCACTACACGATGGGCGGGATCGTCGCCGACCTCGACGGCGTCACCGAGCTCGCGGGGCTGTACGCGGCGGGGGAGTGTGCCTGCGGCGGCGTCCACGGCGCGAACCGGCTCGCCTCGAACTCCCTGCTCGAGTGCCTCGTCTTCGGGCGCCGCGCCGCGCTGGCCGCGCTCGCCGAGCCGGGATTGCCGGCGCGGCTGCCGGCGCCGCCGGAGCCCGCGGAAGACGAACCGGTCACCGCGGAGCTCCAGAGCGCGCTCTGGCGCGACGCCGGGCTCGTCCGTGACGCGGCCGGTCTCGACCGGCTGCGAGAGGCGCCGCACCTGCTCGCACGGCTCGTGGCCGAAGGTGCGCTCGCCCGCCGCGAGAGCCGCGGCGCCCACTTCCGCGCGGACTTCCCGCTCGAGGATCCGGCGCCCGCCTGCCACGTGGTGCTGCGGCCGGGCGAGGAGCCGGCGCTGGAGCGATGGAGTTGAGCCTGCGCGACGTCGAGGCGTGGCTCTCGGAGGATGTCGGAGACGGCGATCTGACCAGCCTCTCGGTGATCGACGAGGCGGCCGTCTGCGAGGCGCGGGTGCTGGTGAAGGCGCCCGGCGTCGTCTGCGGCCTCGAGGCGGCGGCCGCCGTCTGGGCGGCGCTCGGCGCGCGGCTCGAGCCGCTCGCCGCAGACGGCGATCGCGTCGAGCCGGGCCCGGTCGCGCGCGTCAGGGGGCCGGCGCGAGCGGTCCTGACCGGTGAGCGGCTGGCGCTCAACCTGCTCGGCCGGCTCTCCGGGATCGCCACGCTGACGCGCCGCTACGTGGACGCCGTCGCCGGTACCGGCGTCGAGATCCTCGACACGCGCAAGACGACGCCGGGGTTGCGCGCGCTCGAGAAGCACGCGGTGCGCTGCGGCGGCGGCCGCAACCACCGGCTCGGCCTGTTCGACGCCGTGCTGATCAAGGACAACCACCTGCGGCTCGCCGGCTCGATCGGGGAGGCAGTCGCGCGCGCCCGCAGCACGGGCGTGCCCGTCGAGGTCGAGTGCGACACGCTCGACCAGGTGCGCGAGGCACTCGACGCCGGCGCCGACGGGATCCTCCTCGACAACATGGCGCCGGCGCAGCTGCGCGAGGCGGTCGCGCTGGTGGCCGGCCGTGCCCGTCTCGAAGCCTCGGGCGGGATCACGCTCGACACCGTGCGCGCCGCGGCCGAGTCCGGCGTGGACGTGATCTCGGTCGGCGCGCTCACCCATTCGTCCTGCTCGCTCGACGTCTCCCTGGAGGTGCTGTGACCACGTCCGCGATCGCGACGTTGCAGGAGGAGGTGCGCGAGCTCGCACGCGAGTGCGATGCCGTCATCCTCGCCCACAACTACCAGCTGCCCGAGGTGCAGGACGCGGCCGATTTCGTCGGCGACTCGCTCGGCCTCTCGCGCCAGGCGGCGGCCACCGACGCCGCGGTGATCGCCTTCTGCGGCGTGCACTTCATGGCCGAGACGGCCGCGATCCTCTCGCCGGAGAAGCTCGTGCTGATCCCCGACCCCGACGCGGGCTGCTCGCTCGCCGAATCGATCACGGCCCCCCAGCTGCGCGACTGGAAGAAGGGCAATCCGGGCGCAGTGGTCGTCTCGTACGTCAATACGAGCGCCGAGGTGAAGGCCGAGAGCGACTACTGCTGCACCTCAGGCAACGCCCAGGCTGTGATCGAGGCGATTCCGGCCGAGCGACAGATCCTCTTCCTGCCCGACATGTACCTCGGGCTGTGGCTCGAGCGGGTGACCGGGCGCAAGCTGTCGATCTGGATGGGCGAGTGCCACGTCCACGCCGGCATCCGGCCCGAGGACGTCGAGCGGTCGACCAGCCGTGCGCCCGACGCCGAGCTGCTCGTCCACCCCGAGTGCGGCTGCGCCAGCCAGTACATGGCGTTCGGCAACGAGCGCACGCACATCCTCTCCACGGAGGCGATGGTCGACTTCGCCCGTCGGTCCCCCAAGCAGCGCTTTCTCGTCGCCACCGAGGTTGGGATCCTCCACCGCTTGCACAAGGAGGCACCCGGCAAGGTCTTCGAGCCCGCCTCCGAGCGCGCGATCTGCCGCTATATGAAGATGATCACGCTCGCCAAGCTGCGCGACTCGCTCCGGGACCAGCAGCATGTCGTCACGGTGCCGGCCGAGACCGCCGCGCGCGCGCGGCGCGCGCTCGAGCGAATGATCGCGCTGGGCTAGGTGTTCGTCCCAGAGGGGCTTGACACGCGCGCACCGACGTGAGAGATTCCCTCGTGCCACGTCCCTGTGGGCCCTCGGGTCTATGGGGACGAGGCATTTTTTGGGCCGTTTTTCGACTGCGTTCGTGCCTCCGCTCGCGTCTACAGCAGGAGCTCGGCGAGCACCTGGAGCGCCTCCGGCTGCGGCGAGCCGACGACGAGCGTCGTCACGGGGGTCTCCCGCCAGGCCTCGAGGCGGTCGCGGATCCGCTCCTTCGGGCCGACGAGCGCGACCGCGTCGACGAGCTCGTCCGGGACGGCGGCGATCGCCTCGCGCTGGTTCCCTCCGAGGTAGAGCTCCTGGATCCGCTCAGCCGCCTCCTCCCAGCCGTAGCGGCGCATGAGCGAGTTGTAGAAGTTCTGGCCCTTCGCCCCCATTCCGCCCACGTAGAGGGCCAGATACGGCTTCAGGGTGTCACGGAGGGCCTGCACGTCGTCTCCGACGAGCACGTTGACGGTCGCGGCGATCTCGAAGCCCTCGGGGGCACCCGTGAGGCTCGGCCCGAACGCGTCGCCGAAGCGCTCCGGGTCGACGAAGATCGGCAGCCAGCCGTCGGCGATCTCCGCGGCGAGCGCGACGTTCTTCGGGCCGATCGCCGCGAGGTAGATCGGGATGTCCGCGCGGAGCGGCCGGAGCATCATCTTCAACGGCTTGCCGAGGCCGGTCGCACCGGGGCCGTCATAGGGGATCCGGTAGTGCTCGCCGTGGTGCTCGACGAGGTCGCGCCGGAGCGCGGCGCGGACGATCTCGACGTACTCGCGCGTCTTGCCGAGCGGCTTCCCCCACGGCTGGCCGTGCCAGCCCTCGACCACCTGCGGCCCGGAGGTGCCGAGGCCGAGGATGAAGCGGCCGCCCGACATCAGGTCGAGCGTCGCGGCGGTCATCGCCGTGTTCGCCGGCGTTCGACCCGGAATCTGCATGATCGCCGAGCCGACCTTGATCGTGCTCGTGCACGCGGCGAGCCACGAGAGCACCGTGACCGCGTCGGTGCCCCAGGCCTCCGCCGTCCACACCGAGTCGTAGCCGAGGCGCTCGGCCTCCTGCGCGATCGGCACGAGCTCGGTCGGGTTCGTGCCCGGAGGGGCGTAGCCGAGGTTGAGGCCGAGCTTCACGGGCCGATCCTACGCCGCTAGCCTGTTCGGCCGTGTCGCACCCCGAATTGCAGGAAGAGCAGGCCTACGTCGACCACGCGTACGCGTGCCTCGACCGGATGCGCGCGACGCTGGAGCGCACCGGCGACTCGATGGCGACCGAGTTCGCGGCGATCGCGATGGAGGCCTGGGCGAAGCGGCGTGTGCGCACGTTCCGGGACGCCGAGCAGGGGCTCTGCTTCGGCCGGCTGACGCTCGACGGGACTCCGCGGCCGCTCTACGTCGGGCGGCGCTGGGTGCACGACGACCGCCAGGACGTGCTCGTGGTCAACTGGCAGGCGCCGGCGGCGCGGCCGTTCTACACGGCGACGCCCGCCGAGCCGCACCGCGTCACGCAGCGTCGCCGCTACCGCACGGACAAGCGCAGGATCGTCGACGTCTCCGACGAGTCGCTCGACGGCACCGCGGTCGAGGGCGCCGCCGTGTCGGACTTCCTGCTCGAGGAGCTCGAGCGGCGGCGCGACGGCCACATGCGGGACATCGTCGCGACGATCCAGTCCGACCAGTACCGGCTGATCACCGCGGAGCCCGCCGGCGCGCTCGTCATCCAGGGCGGACCGGGCACCGGCAAGACCGCGGTGGGGCTGCACCGTGCGTCATGGCTCCTCTTCACGCACCGCGAGCAGCTGCGCCGTGTGCTCATCGTCGGCCCGAACCCGCTGTTCATGGACTACGTCGCGCACGTGCTGCCCGCGCTCGGCGAGGAGGCGGTCGAGCAGCGCGCGGTGACGGAGCTGCTCGACGGCATCGTCGTCGAGCGCGAGGAGGCGCCGGACGTCGCGCGGCTGAAGGCGGACGTCCGCCTCGCCGAGGTGATGCGGCGCGCCGTCGAGCTCGCGGTGCAACCGGCGCCCGAGGAGCTCGTGTTCTACGTCGACGGCGTCTTCGTGTCGGTGCGGGAGCGGGAGGTGGCCGAGCTCCTCGAGGAAGCGCTCGGCTCGGGCGTCGCGCTCGCTCCCGCACGGGAGAAGCTCCGGATGGCGGTGCTCCGCCGCTTCTACGAGCGCTACGGCGAGAAGCTCGACGATCTCGCGCTGCGCAGCTTCGACGAGCTCGAGCGCGCGCTCAGGGGCGGCGGCTTTCTCGTGAAGTACCTCGACCGCGTGCTGCCGCTGCCGCGCCCCGACAAGCTCGTCGCACGGCTTCTGACCTCGCCGGCGGCGCTCGAAGAGGCGGCGGACGGGATCCTCGACCGCGACGAGCAGAAGCTGCTGCTGCGCGACCGGCCGAAGCGTGCCTCAGAGCTCCGCTGGAGCGAGCACGACCTGCCGTTGCTCGACGAGGCGCGGGCGCTGCTCGACGGCCCGGCGCGCGCGTACGGGCACGTGATCGTCGACGAGGCGCAGGATCTCTCGCCGATGCAGCTGCGCGCGATCTCCCGGCGGGCGCTCGGCGGCTCGCTGACGATCGTCGGCGACGTCGCCCAGGCGACGGGTCCGGTCGTCTATCGCGCCTGGCAGGAGCTCGTGCCGTATCTCCCCGCGGGCATCGACGTGACAGTCGAGGAGCTGCGGCATGCCTACCGCGTGCCGGCCGAGATCATGGAGCTCGCGCTGCCGCTCCATGCGCGCATCGCGCCCGGCCTCGAGCCGCCGCTCGCCTACCGGCAGGGCGGCGAGGCCCCGCGGCTCGTGCGGGTGGCGGAGGACGACGTGATGCAGGCGGCGATGCGCGAGGCGGCGGCGCTCGCGGAGCTCGACGGGCTGATCGCGGTGATCGTGCCGCGCTCGCTCGCCGGCGCGTCGTCCGGCGACGCGTACGACGAGGCGTCCGTGCCGGTTCTCACGCCGCGGCAGGCCAAGGGGCTCGAGTTCGACCACGTGGTCGTGGTCGAGCCCGCGGCGATCGCCGAGGACGGCGAGCAGGGGCTGCGCGAGCTCTACGTCGCGCTCACCCGGCCGACGAAGACGCTCGTGGTCGTGCACTCGAGATCGCACGGTCTCGCGGTCGACCGGTAGCGTCAGGGCATGCGCACGAGGAAACTGGGAGACGGCGGCCCCGAGGTCACCGTCGTCGGGCTCGGCACGAACAACTTCGGGGCCCGCTGCGACCTCGAGCAGACGCGCGCCGTGATCGAGGCCGCGCTCGACGAGGGCATCACGCTCTTCGACACCGCGGACATCTACTCGCAGGGGACGAGCGAGGCGTACATCGGCGAGGTGCTCGAGGGAAGGCGCGACCGCGTCGTGCTCGCGACGAAGTTCGGCAAGCCGATGGACGACGCCCCGGAGCTGCCGCGCGGCTCACGTGAGTACATCCGCTGGGCGATCGAGGGATCGCTGAAGCGGCTGCGCACCGACGCGATCGACCTGTACCAGATGCACGAGCCGGATCCCGCGACGCCGATCGACGAGACGCTCGGCGCGCTGAACGAGCTCGTCGTCGAGGGCAAGGTCCGCTTCATCGGCTCGTCGAACTACGAAGCCGCGCAGATCGAGGAGGCCGATCGCGTCGCGCGCGGGCGCAGTTTCGCGCGGTTCGTCGCGGCGCAGAACCACTACAGCTTCGTGCACCGCGAGGCCGAGGACGAGATCCTGCCCGCCTGCGTTCGGCTCGGGATCGGGCAGTTGCCGTTCTTCCCGCTCGCGAGCGGGTTGCTGACGGGCAAGTACGAGCGCGGCGAGCAGGCGGCCGAGGGCCGGCTCGCCGGCCGCGAGATCCCCGGCGAGCAGTTCGACCGCGTCGACGCGCTCCAGCGCTTCGCCGGCGAGCGCGGCGTCTCGCTGCTCGAGGTCGCGATCGGCGGCCTGCTCGCGATGCCGGCCGTGACGTCCGTGATCGCGGGCGCGACGAAACCGGAGCAGGTGCGCGCGAACGTGCGGGCCGGCGCCTGGGTGCCGAACGCGGCCGATCTCGTCGCGCTCGTGGCGCTCCGCTAGCGGAAGATCGGCACGAGCCGGCGCAGGCGCGCGCGCTCGGCCGGCAGATAGAAGCCGAGCAGGGCGAGCGCGAGCGGATACGCGAGCACGACCAGCGCCGACGCGGCGAGCCCGAGGTGCGACGTTCGCGCCGCGACCGTCAGGCCGACCCCCACGCCCACCGCGGTCGCGACCCGGCGCCACTGGTACGCGACCGGGTAGACGGCATGCGCGTAGAGCGCCATTCCGGCGAACAGGACGACATATGCGGCGACCGTCGCGATCGCAGCGCCGACCATCCCGTAGCGCGGCACGAGCCAGACGATCAGCCCGACGTTGACCGCGGCGCCGGTGCCCGTGACGACCCAATTGAGCTGCGTCCGCCGCGCGCGGCCGCTGCCGATCGCGAGCACCGTGTACCCGGCGTAGACCGCGCCGGCGAACGCGAGCAGCGCGATCCCCTTGTCGGCGCGCTGGTAGCGCGGGTCGGTCATCGCCTGCGTCAGCCACGGCGCGAGCGCGCCGAGCCCGAGCGCGATCCACGACGCGACGACGAGGAGATACGTCAGGACGAACGAGTACGTCCGCTTCGCGTCGCGGTCGTCGTCGATCGAGTACGCGAACGCGGGCCACGCCGTGCGGAACGCGAACATCGCGAACGTGATCACCGACGCGATCTTCACCGCGGCCGAGTACACGCCGACCTCCGCGTCGCCCTTGTAGCCCGCGACGAACAGCCGGTCGACGAAGTTGATCGCCCACAGCGCGAGCGCCGACGGGACGAGCGGCAGGCCGAAGCGCTGCATGCCGCGAAACAGCTCGCGGTCGAACTGGAGTCCGAGCTGCTCCCGGCGATAGGCGAGGAGCACGAGATAGACGCAGAGGGTGCCGACGAAGTTGCCGACGAGCAGGCCGAGCGCGCCCTTGTGGAACCCGACGACGAGCGCGAGTGTCGCGCCGATCGTGATCAGCACGTTCGCGATGCTGGCGATCGCGAATGCGACCGAGCGCTCCTCCACCCTGAAGAGCGACGTGATCTGCTCGAAGTTCATCTGCGCCCAGAAGCCGATCGCAGCCGCGCGCACGAGTCCCGGATGATCGCCGAGTTGCAGCGCGTGCGAGACCGGCGCCGCGAAGACGAGGCAGAGGACGAGTCCCGCGGTTGCCATCGTCATCGTGAACCAGAACGAGGTGCGCACGACGGCGAGCCTCCGCGCCGCGTCCTTGTGGTCGAAGTAGAAGCGGAAGAACGCCGTCGAGATGCCCAGGCGCAGCACGATCACGGCGACCGCTGAGGCGGACGTCAGGATCTCCACGCGTCCGAACGATCCCGGCGCCAGGTAGCGCGTGTAGAGCGGCAACAGCAGAACGGCGAGGATCCGCGACACGAGGCCGCCGAGCCCGTAGATCACCGAGTGCCGCGCGAGCCGCGTGAGCTCCTGTCCGAGCCTCATGCGCAGGAGCGTAGACCCGGCGTCAGCCGTCCCACTCCACCTGGTCGAAATACCGCAGCGCGACCCGGCCGGGCCGAACCCGTGCCTGGAGCGCCGCGAGCTCCTCGTCCGAGATCTCCCCGAGCGCCCGCTTCACCGCCAGCCAGGGCAGATCGAGGT
>Ga0315281_10002962_pt1 | contig 24995 bp, 16 predicted proteins | sample YL17G07_0_MG_FD_204540 | JGI IMG/M metagenome (GOLD analysis project Ga0315281, IMG submission 204540) | Sediment microbial communities from Yellowstone Lake, YNP, Wyoming, USA - YL17G07_0 | ecosystem: Environmental > Aquatic > Freshwater > Lake > Sediment | place: USA: Wyoming | collected... | reverse complement strand
CGGCGCCGGAGATGCTGATTTTGGCCCCGGCCAGTTCGTCGATGAAGCAATCGGCAGTCGAACCCGTACCCACCCCTATGACCGCGCCCATCTCCAGCGCCAGCACCAGCTCGGCGATCAGCTCGCCGGCATTCACGCCCACGATCCCGGCCCCGAGGATGCGCCGGGTCTTCGGATCGTAGAGCAGTTTGGTCGCGCCTTCCTCACGGCCGATCGAGAGTGCCCGACCGCTCGCGGCCCAGGGAAAACTCGCCTTCTCGTAGGGGATGCCCTGCTTCTTCGCCTCGGTCTCGGTAAGCCCCATCCACGCCACCTCCGGATCGGTGTAGGCGACGGATGGAATGGTCATGGGGTCGAACGCCGCCTTGTGCCCGGCGATCACCTCCGCGGCAACCTTGGCTTCGTGGGTTGCCTTGTGCGCGAGCATCGGCTCGCCGCAGACGTCGCCGATGGCGTAAATGTGCGAAACATTGGTGCGCTGCTGCGCATCCACTGGTATGAAGCCGCGCTCGTTGACTGCCACGCCCGCCGTCTCCGCGGCGATTTCGCGCCCGTTGGGGCGCCGCCCCACCGCCAGCAGCACGCGGTCGTAGCGCTGCGGCTCGGCCGGCGCCCCACCGCCTTCCAACGTAGCATACAGGCCGTCGGCCCTGGCCTCGAGTTTCGACACCTTGGTGCCCAGATAAATCTTCTCGTAGCGTTTCTCAATGCGTTTCGCCAGCGGTCGGACGAGATCGGGATCGGCGCCGGGCATCAGCTGGCTCATGAACTCGACGACGCTTACCCTGGAACCGAGCGCATCATAGACGCAGGCCATCTCCAGCCCGATGATGCCGCCGCCGATCACCAGCAGCCGCTGCGGGATGTCGGCGAGCGCGAGCGCGCCCGTCGAATCGACAAGGCGCGGGTCGTCGTAGGGGAATCCGGGAATGCGCGCCACCGAGGAGCCTGCGGCGATGATGCAGGCTTCGAACCCGACGCACGTCGCCTTGCCGTCGGTGCCGGTCACGGTAATTGTTTCTGGCGACGCGAACCGGCCCACGCCCTGGATCACCTGCACCTTGCGTTGCTTCGCCAGCCCGGCAAGGCCCTTGGTGAGGCGTCCGATTACCGATTCCTTCCAGCCGCGCAGCTTGCCGATGTCGACGGCGGGCTTGCCGAACGCGATGCCATGCGCCCCCATCTCCTCGGCCTCGGTGATCACCTTCGCCGCATGCAGCAGGGCCTTCGACGGAATGCAGCCGACGTTCAGGCACACGCCGCCCAGGTTCGGGTAGCGTTCGATCAGGACCACCTTCTTGTCCAGATCCGCGGCACGGAACGCGGCCGTGTAACCCCCCGGCCCGCCGCCGAGCACCACGACCTGCGCGTGGACGTCCGCTGCGCCGGCGGGTGCCCTCGCCGAGGGCGCCGCTGACTGTGTCGGTTTCGGCGCCGCGGGTGCCTTGGCGGCCGCCGACGCTTCAGCCTCGAGCAACAGGATCACGCTGCCTTCGGCGACCTTGTCGCCGACCTTCATCCGCAACTCGCGCACCACACCGGCATGCGGCGAGGGAATCTCCATCGACGCCTTGTCCGATTCGAGCGTAACCAGAGAGCCTTCCTTCTCCACCCGGTCCCCCGGCTTGACCAGGATTTCGGTGACATCGACGTCCTTGAAATCGCCGATATCAGGGACCTTGATTTCAATGAGCTGGCTCATGGCGGATTCAGAGCAATATGCGCCGGATATCGGACAGCACCGAGGCGAGGTACGTGGTGAAGCGCGCAGCCAGGGCGCCGTCGATGACCCGGTGATCGTAGGACAGCGACAGCGGCAGCATGAGGCGCGGCACGAACTGGCCGTCCTTGTAGACGGGCCGCATGGCGGACCTGGACACTCCCAGAATTGCCACCTCGGGCGCGTTGATGATCGGTGTGAAGGCCGTGCCGCCTATGCCGCCCAGGCTCGATATCGAGAACGTCCCCCCCTGCATGTCGCCGGGCTTCAGCTTCTTGTCGCGCGCAAGCTTTGATATCTCCGCAAGCTCCCGCGCGAGGTCGAACACGCCTTTCCTGTCCGCATCGCGAATCACCGGCACTACCAGCCCTTCGGGCGTGTCGACCGCAACCCCGATGTGGTAATAGCCCTTGATGACCAGGTTCTCGCCCGTCTTGTCGAGCGAGGCGTTGAACTCGGGGTACTGCCGCAGCGCCGTGACGCAGGCCTTGATGAGAAAGGCGAGCATGGTCAGCTTGAAGCCCTGGCGCTCGGTATCGGCGGAACTGGTCTTGCGGAACGCTTCCAGATCGGTGATATCGGCGTCGTCGAACTGGGTGACGTGCGGGATCATCACCCAGTTGCGGTGCAGGTTCGCGGCCGAGAGCTTCTTGATGCGCGACCGCGGCCTGGTCTCGATCGGCCCGAACTTGGCGAAATCCACCTGCGGCCACTCCAGAAGGCCGAGTGCCGCCCCCGCCGCGGGCACTGCGACGGACGCCGGCAAGGGGGCGGCGGCCATGGTGCCCTTCACAAACCCCTGCACATCCTGCGTCGTGATGCGGTCCTTGGGACCCGTTCCCTTCACTTTGGCAAGATCGACGCCCACCTCGCGCGCGAACTTGCGCACCGACGGGCTCGCGTGGGGCTTGAAGACCTCGGGCGCGGCGGCAGGCTCGTACGGAACCGGCCCGGTGCGGGGAACCAGCAGCGGCACGGGCGGCGAAACCGACGTCGCATCCGCTTTGCCGCTTCCCCCCGTTGCAATCGCAGCAACGGGGGGGGGTGTAATGGGAGGAGGCGGCGCAGTCGAGGCCGATGGGGGTGTCTCGCCCGGACGGGGCGCCGCAGCACCCTCGGCCGCTTCCTCCAGCAACAGGATCAGGCTGCCCTCGGCGACCTTGTCACCGACCTTCACCCGCAGCTCGCGCACGATACCCGCCGCGGGCGACGGAATCTCCATGGTCGCCTTCTCAGATTCGAGCGTGACCAGCGAGCTTTCCTTTTCCACCCGATCGCCGGCCTTCACCAGGATCTCAATGACATCGACGCCCTTGAAATCCCCGATGTCCGGGACGAGTACTTCTTTGATGGCGCCCATACCGGTTTTCAGACCGTAACCGGATTGGGCTTGTTCGGATCAAGCCCGTATTTCTTGATCGCCTGGGCTGCAAGCAATGACTTGCACTCGCCCTGGTCGGCAAGCGCCTTCAGCGCCGCGACCACGACCCAGTGTCGATTCACCTCGAAGAAGTGACGCAGCTTCTGGCGCGAGTCCGAGCGCCCGAAGCCGTCGGTGCCGAGCACCCGGTACTCGCGGCCGCGCGGGATGAACGGCCGGATCTGGTCCGCGAATGCTTTCACGTAATCCGTGGCCGCGACCACCGCGCCGGGACGCTCGCCCAGGCACCGCGTCACATAGGGCTCGCGCGGCGGTTCTTCCGGATGAAGCAGGTTCCACCGATCGGCATCAAGCCCCTCGCGGCGCAGCTCGGTAAAGCTGGGGGCGCTCCAGACATCCGCGCTGACCTTCCATTCGGCTTCGAGCAGTTCGGCCGCAGCGATCACCTCGCGAAGTATGGTGCCCGATCCCAGAAGCTGGGCGCGCAGCTTGTGCTTGCCGCCTTCCTTGAACCGGTACATGCCCTTCAGTATCCCTTGCTCGGCGCCGGCAGCTAGCGCGGGGTGGGCGTAGTTCTCGTTCATCACCGTGATGTAGTAGAACACGTCTTCCTGATTGGTTACCATGCGGCGCAGGCCGTCGTGAATGATGACTGCGAGCTCGTAGCCGAACGTGGGATCGTAAGACACGCAGTTCGGTATCACCGACGACAAAACGTGGCTGTGCCCGTCCTCGTGCTGCAGCCCCTCGCCGTTCAGCGTGGTGCGGCCCGCGGTGCCCCCCAACAGGAAGCCGCGGGCCCTCTGGTCGCCGGCCGCCCAGGCGAGATCGCCGATGCGCTGCAGGCCGAACATCGAGTAGAAAATGTAAAAGGGCACCATGACGGCGTTGTTGGTGCTGTAGGAAGTCGCCGCGGCGATCCATGAGCAGAATGCACCGGCCTCGTTGATGCCTTCCTCGATGATCTGGCCCGCCCTGTCCTCACGGTAATACATCACCTGGTCCCGATCGACGGGTTCGTATTTCTGGCCCTCCATCGCGAAGATCCCCAGCTGCCGGAACATGCCCTCCATGCCGAAGGTGCGCGCCTCGTCCGGCACGATGGGCACAACGTGCTTGCCGAGCGACTTGTCGCGCACCAGAGCCGTGAGCATGCGCACAAACGCCATCGTGGTCGAGATTTCGCGGTCGGTTGCCTTGAGCACCGCATCGAACACGGACAACGGCGGGATCTCCGGCACGTGGTCCGCCTTGCGGCGCCGCTGCGGCAGATAGCCGCCGAGAGCGCGCCGGTGCTCCTGCAGGTACTTCATTTCCGGCGAATCCGCCGCAGGCCGGTAGAGGGGCAACTCGGCCAGTTTGTCATCCGGGATCGGAACCTTGAAGCGGTCGCGCATCTCGCGGATGGTCTCCAGATCGACCTTCTTCAGCTGGTGGGTCGGATTCTTCGACTGCCCCTGCTTGCCCAGGCCATACCCCTTGATGGTCTTGGCCAGGATCACGGTGGGCTGGCCGGTGTGCTTCGTCGCCGCCGCATACGCGGCGTAGATCTTGTGCGGATCGTGCCCGCCGCGGTTCAGGCGCCAGATGTCCTCGTCGGTCATGCGGGAGACCATGTCCAGCACCTTCGGATGCTTGCCGAAAAAATGCTTGCGCACGTAGGCGCCGTCATTCGCCTTGTAGTTCTGGTACTCCCCGTCGACTGTGTCTTCCATGATTCTCTGCAGCAGACCGTCCTTGTCGCGCGCGAACAGCGGATCCCAGTACGAACCCCAGATCAGCTTGATGACGTTCCAGCCGGCGCCGCGGAAGCTGCCTTCCAGTTCCTGGATGATTTTGCCGTTGCCCCGCACCGGCCCGTCGAGCCGCTGCAGATTGCAGTTGATGACGAAGATGAGATTGTCGAGCTTCTCGCGCGCGGCCATGCCGATCGCGCCGAGCGACTCGGGCTCGTCGGTCTCGCCGTCACCAACGAACACCCATACCTTGCGGTTGGAGGTATCGGCGATGCCGCGCGCGTGCAGGTACTTCAGGAACCGCGCCTGATAGATGGCCTGGATGGGCCCCAGACCCATCGACACGGTGGGGAACTGCCAGAAGTCCGGCATCAACCAGGGGTGGGGATACGAGGTCACGCCATGGCCGTCGACGTCACGCCGGAAGTTGGCGAGCTGCTCCTCGTTGAGCCGCCCTTCGAGATAGGCGCGCGCGTACACGCCCGGTGCCGAGTGTCCCTGGAAAAAGACCAGATCGCCGCCGTGATCGGCTGAAGGCGCATGCCAGAAATGGTTCTGGCCGATGCCGAACAATGTTCCAACCGACGCGAAACTCGCAATGTGGCCCCCGAGTTCGTCGTCGCTCTTGTTGGCGCGCGCCACCATGACCATCGCGTTCCAGCGGCAGTAGGCCCGGATGCGATCCTCCAGCGCATGGTCGCCGGGCGAGCGCTCCTCCAGGTGGGGAGGAATGGTGTTGGCGTAAGCCGTGTTGGCCGAGAAGGGAATGAAGGCGCCGGACCGGCGCGCTTTCTCTATCAGCGTCCCGAGCAGGTGATGGGCGCGCTCGGGGCCTTCGCGCTCAATCACCGCGTCGAGGGCGTCGAGCCATTCCTTGGTTTCGAGGGAATCGGGATCGTTGGCAGCAGAGAAATCGGGAACCGCGGACATGGGATCGCCTCCGTGGAACTGCACACCTGGGTTCGGCTCATTCTAGCCGATGTCATTCAGGCTTTACCTCGAGGCCGTTTCAGGATTGCTGAAACGGCCCCTGAATTTGCGTAGCCTGAGGGGATCTATCCCCTCAAGTTGCAATGAACCATACGCGCCGGCCTGCCTCGTGAGCGTCAACGCCTTATTCATATTGTAAAATCAAATCTCACGATACGCAATATGGTGCCCAGGACGGCGCACGCTGCGAAGAACAGCCCGGACCGTCATAATGGCGCCTTTTTCGCCGCCAGCCTCAAGCCTCATGGACACCCGAATCATCGACGGCACCGCTCTCTCGCGAACGATCCGCAGCGAACTGCGCGGCCGCATCGAGGCGCTCAGGTCGGCGGGCGTGACACCGGGTCTGGCCGTGGTGTTCGTCGGCGATGATCCCGCCTCGCGCATTTATGTGCGCAATAAGGGACGCGCCTGCGCCGAGGTCGATCTGCACTCGGAGCAGCACGACCTGCCCGCCTCGGCGACCGAAGCCCAGGTACTGGACCGGGTGCGACTGCTCAATGGCGATCCGCGCATCCACGGCATCCTGGTGCAGTTGCCGCTTCCCGCCCACGTCTCCGGTGAGCACGTGCTGCGTGCGATCGCACCGGATAAGGACGTGGATGGTTTCCACCCCTTCAACGTCGGTCTGCTCGCCACCGGCCATCCGGCATTCGTTCCCTGCACGCCTGCGGGCGTCATGAGAATGCTCGATAGTGAAGGCATCGACCCCGAGGGCCGGAACGCCGTGATCGTTGGCCGCAGCAACATCGTCGGCAAGCCGATGGCGATGCTGCTGCTGCAGAGAAATGCGACGGTCACCATCTGCCACTCGAAGACGCGGGACCTGGGTGACGTGACGCGCCGGGCGGACATCCTCGTCGCGGCCATCGGCCGCGCACGATTCCTGACCGGCGACATGGTCAAACCGGGCGCCGTGGTCATCGACGTGGGCATCAATCGCCTGCCCGATGGTCAGGGCCAGGGAAAGCTCGCCGGCGACGTCGATTTTCAGGGCCTGCTGGGCCGCGCCTCGCATCTCACGCCCGTACCTGGCGGCGTGGGCCCGATGACCATTGCCATGCTGCTTGAAAACACGGTGCTTGCTGCCGAGCGCGCCCTGAAGAACGCCTGATTGCCGTCCACACCGGAGGCGAGACCCATGACCACCGCTTTGCTGCTGATCGACATCCAGAACGACTACTTTCCGGGCGGCAAGATGGTCCTGGACCGAATGGAAGAGGCTGCCGAAACCGCGCGGGGCCTGCTCGAGGCATTCCGCACCCGGGGACTGCCGGTGATACACATCCGCCATCTCTCGGCTCGGCCGGGGGCCACGTTCTTCGTCCCCGGCACCCCGGGCGCGGACATCAACGCGCTGGTCAGCCCGGAAGCCGACGAAAGGGTGATCGACAAGAACTTCCCCAACAGCTTTCGCGGCACGCCGCTCGCCGATGAACTGCGCTCGGCCGGCATCGACAGCCTTGTCATCGCCGGCGCCATGAGCCACATGTGTGTGGACGCGACGGTGCGCGCCGCGTTCGATCTGGGGTTTCGCTGCATTGTCGCCGAGGATGCCTGCGCGACCCGCGCCCTTGAATTCAACGGGGCGACCATCCCGGCGCACGAAGTGCACGGCGCGTTCATGGCGGCGCTTCGTGTACCCTACGCGAGCGTCCTCAAGGCGCGTGTAGCCATCAGCACGCTGAATCACTGATGAATCCACTGCTCGATTTCGACGGATTGCCGCGCTTCGGCGCGGTCAAGCCCGAGCACGTCGCGCCGGCAGCGGATGCGCTGCTCGATGAAGCCCGCGCGCTGATCGAGCGCCTGACTGCCGAAGACACGCCTTCGACCTGGGATGAATTCGTGCAGCCGCTCGAGGACGCGAACGAGCGGCTTTCGCGCGCCTGGGGTGTGGTCGGGCATCTGCACGGCGTCGACGACAGCGAAGCGATACGGGAGGCCTATAACGCCAACCTGCCCAAGATCACGCAGTATTACACCGAACTGGCGCAGAACCTCGCGCTCTACGGGAAATACAAGGCGCTCGCCGCCTCGGCGCAGTTCGCGCGGCTCTCGGGCCCGCAGCGAAAGATCGTCGAGCACGAGCTGCGCGACTTTCGCCTGGGCGGCGCCGAGCTGCCGCCGGAGGGCAAGAAACGCTTCGGCGACATCCAGCAGGAACTTTCCGCGCTGTCGGCGAAGTTCTCGGAAAACCTGCTCGATGCCACCAACGCCTTCACGATCACCGTCGAGACCGCAAGCGATGTCGAGGGCATTCCCGAGGATGTGCTTGCCGCCGCCCGCGATGCCGCGCTGAAGGACGGTGCAGCGGGATGGAAATTCACGCTGCACGCACCTTCTTACATGCCTGTCATGCAGTACGCCCTTTGCCGCCCGCTGCGCGAGCGGCTCTACCGCGCCTACGTCACCCGGGCGAGCGAGTTCGGACCTGCGGAACTCGACAACACGCCGCTCATCGCGCGAGAACTCAAGCTGCGGCGCGAGGCCGCGCGGCTGCTCGGCTACGCCAATTACGCCGAGGTGTCGCTGGTACCGAAAATGGCACAGACTCCGAACGAGGTGCTCGCGTTCCTCGACGATCTCGCGCACAAGGCCCTGCCTTTCGCCCGCCGCGACTGGTCCGAACTCACCGGGTTCGCGAAACGCGAACTCGGGCTGGATGAACTCGAAGCCTGTGACGTGGCTTTCGCCTCGGAAAAGCTGCGGCAGAAGCGCTATGCGTTTTCCGACCAGGACGTGAAGCAGTACTTTCCGGAGCACAAGGTGCTGGAGGGCATGTTCCGCGTGGTCCAGACGATCTACGGGATTCGGATCGAGCCCGACCGCGCCGAAACCTGGCACCCGGACGTGCGCTTCTTCCGCATCGCCGGTGCATCGGGTGCACCGGACTCGGGCGCAAGCGGCGGAGCCGAAGCGACCCTGGGCCGCTTCTACCTCGACCCGTATGCGCGCGAAACCAAGCGTGACGGGGCCTGGATGGACGACGCGATTTCGCGCCGGCGCAGGGACGGCAGCGTGCAGACACCGGTCGCCTATCTCGTATGCAACTTTTCGCCGCCGGTCGGGGGCAAGCCCGCGCTGTTCACACACGACGAAGTCATCACCCTGTTCCATGAATTCGGCCACGGCCTGCACCACCTTCTATCGCGCGTCGATTACCTGGGCGCCTCCGGCATCCACGGCGTGGAGTGGGACGCGGTCGAACTGCCCTCGCAGTTCATGGAGAACTTTTGCTGGGAATGGGATGTGCTGCGGCACATGACGGCACACGTCGATACCGGTGCGCCGCTTCCCCGAGCGCTGTTCGAGAAGATGGTGGCTGCGAAGAACTTCCAGAGCGGTATGCAGACGGTGCGCCAACTTGAATTCTCGCTGTTCGACATGCACCTGCACTACGACTTCGACGCGGACGGTCCGAAGACGCCGCTTGCGCTCCTGGACGAAATCCGCGCCCGCGTCGCGGTCTCGATACCGCCCGCGTACAACCGTTTCCCGAATAACTTCTCCCATATCTTCTCCGGGGGGTATTGCGCCGGCTACTACAGCTACAAGTGGGCCGAGGTGCTTTCGGCGGATGCCTACAGCCTGTTCGAAGAGAACGCGGATGCCGAGCGCGGCGTGCTCGACCCGCATACCGGCGCACGGTTTCGCGACGAAATACTCGCGGTGGGCGGGAGCCGGCCGGCCATCGAGTCCTTCCGCGCATTCCGCGGCCGCGAACCCCGGGTCGATGCGCTGCTGCGGCACAATGGTATGATCGCCACGTAAACATGTAAGCGAAGAGTCGGTCCCAATCCAAGGGGAAAGTCCCATGCGCGCAATGCTCGTTTCCGCGGTGCTGCTCGCCGTTGCGCTTACCGGTGCTCAAGCGCAACAGATGTACCGCTGGGTCGACCAGGACGGCGGCGTCCATTACACCCAGCAGCCCCCTCCTCCGGATGCCAAGAACGTTCAGCGCCGCGCGGCCAGCGTCGGCATGGCGGAACCATCCGATCTCCCCTACGCGACGCAACTCGCCGCGCGCAACTTTCCCGTCACGCTGTTCACTTCCGCAGAGTGCCGGGCGCCCTGCAAGGACGCTCGGGAGTCGCTCGAGAAGCGGGGCATTCCGTTCGAAGAAGTGGTGGTCGGCGACGAGAAATCCGTCGAGGAGCTGAAACGCGTTGCAGGCCGGACGCAGGTGCCAGTCCTGCGCGTTGGCAAACAGGTCGAGGTCGGCTTCGAACCCGATGTATGGAAGTCAGCGCTGGATGTTGCAGGCTATCCGGCGAGCGGCCCGCCGTTGCGGGCGCGTGTGCGGACAGAGGCTCCCAAACAGCTTCCGCCGGTGAAACTTTACATCCGAGCGGACTGCGGCAATCTGTGTGAAGACGCGCGCAATCTGCTCTTGGCCCGCAAAGTCACTTTCCAGGAAGTGGATCTCTCGACACCGGAAACCGTCGAGGAACTGACCAAACTTGCCGGCGCGGCTGTTGTCCCGGTCTTGATCATTGGCGAGCGCGTGCAGCGCGGCTTCGATGCTGGCTTCTATAACAGTCTTCTCGACGGCGCCGGTTTCCCCCGGGCCGCAGCTGCAACGGGCGCGGCGAAGCAACAGTAAGGCGAGCCCGCGGCCGCGTCCTGACCTCCATAGGAACCGCCCGAGCAGAAAATATGAAAACACGCCTCTATACGCGCTTGCGCTTTGCGCCGGCGCTGGTGGACGTCGACAGGCGTGCGGACGGCTCCTGCGTGCTGAGCTCGCCGCAGAAGCTCAGGGCCCACTCGCGCGCGGTCGGGGAATGGCTCGAGCGCTGGGCAGCCGAAACACCCGAGCGAGTGTACCTTGGGGAGCGGCTCAATGATGGCTGGCGCAAGCTTACCTACCGGCAGGCGCTCGGGGCCGTGCGCCGCATCGGCCAGTCCCTGCTCGATACGGGCCTGGGCGCGGAGCGGCCGGTTGCGATCCTCTCGGAGAACAGCGTCGACCACGCGCTGCTTGCGCTTGGGGCGATGCACGTCGGCGTGCCGGTAGCGCCGATCTCGCCCGCCTATTCGCTGTTGTCCAAGGACTTCGTCAAACTCAAGACCATTTTCGCACTGCTGCGCCCCGGTCTGGTGTATGCGTCCGATGGCGCGCGCTACGCTGCCGCGCTCGGCGCGCTGCCCCGGGAGGGCGCGACGGTCGTGCTTGGAACCCATGCCGACGCCGTGGCACGCGCTGTCCCGTTTTCACGTCTGCTCGACAACCTGGCCGGTAGCCGGGTTGATAAGGCGTTCGCCGGCATCGGTCCCGAGACGGTCGCCAAAATCCTGTTCACCTCCGGCTCGACCGGGGAACCCAAGGGCGTGATCAACACGCAGCGCATGCTGTGCGCCAATCAGCAGATGATCGTGCAGACCTGGCCGTTCCTCGAGGACACTCCGCCGGTGCTGGTCGACTGGCAGCCGTGGAATCACACCGCCGGGGGCAACTTCTGCTTCAACCTGACGCTCAGGAACGGCGGCTCGTTCTACGTCGACGGCGGCCGCCCGCTGCCGGGCCTCATCGAAACCACGGTGCGAAACCTGAAGGAGGTTTCGCCGACGCTGTATTCGAACGTTCCGCGCGGGTTCGACCTGCTGCTGCCGTTCCTGGAATCGGACGCGGAGCTAAGGCGCAGTTTCTTCAAGGTTCTGGAGGTCGTTCTGTACGCGGGCGCGGCCCTGCCGCAAAACCTCTGGGAACGAATCGAGAACCTGGCGATTGCAGAACGCGGCGGGGAGCTCGCGATCGCGGCCGGATGGGGTTCCACCGAAACCGCGCCCACGGCGACGCTCACGGTCGGTCCCGGCGAGCAGGCGGGAAACATCGGGCTACCGATCGCGGCGTGCGAACTGAAGCTGGTGCCTTCGGGCGGCAAGCTCGAGGTGCGGGTGCGCGGCCCTAACGTGACGCCGGGCTATCTGAGGCGCGAAGACCTCACGCGCGCCGCATTCGACGAGGAGCGCTTCTACCGCATCGGCGACGCGATGAAATTCGCGGACGCATCGAACCCGGTCAAGGGTTTGCTTTTCGACGGGCGGGTCGTCGAGGACTTCAAGCTCGCCACGGGGATCTGGGTGCACGTCGGCGCGGTGCGCATGCGGATGATCGCCGCCTGCGATCCCCTGATCCAGGACGCGGTGATCACCGGACACGACCGGGACGAGGTGGGGGCGCTGCTGTTTCTGAATCCGCTCACCGCGAAGCGCTTCTGCCGCGACGCGCCGCAGGATGCGGGCCTCGCCTGGTTCGCCGCGAACCAGGACGTGCGCGCGAAAATCGCCGAAGGGCTCGCCAAGCTCGCCCAGGAAACCGCGGGAAGCTCGATGCATCCCACCCGCGCCCTGGTGATGACCGAGCCGCCCTCGCCCGATGCCGGCGAGATTACCGACAAGGGCTACCTCAACCAGCGCGCCGTACTGGAGCGCCGCGCGGCGTTCGTCGAGACGCTTTATGCAAGGCCGCTTGTGCCCGAAGTGTTCCTAGTCCGATAGCATGACGTTCAGGCAGAGCAATTGTTTTCAGACGCAATGGGTGCCCAAAATGGAGGGAAACATGAAGCTGCGACAATCCGTTAATCGCCGTCATTTCAACAAGGCGCTGGCCGCCACGGGGCTGGCCGCCACCCTGGCGCCCTTCGGCATCGTCCGCGCCCAGGCAACAAAATTGAGGGTCGGCGTGCTGCTGCCGCGCTCGGGCACGCAGGCCCTGATCGGGCAGTCCTGTCAGAAGGGTGTGGATCTCGCGCCGGAAGTGATCAAGCAGGTGCTCGGCGTGGACATTGAAGTGATGAATGCCGACACTGAGAGCAACGCCGACACTGCCCGCACGCGCGCCGAACGGCTTATCCAGGAAGGCGCCACCGTGCTGGTGGGCGCTTTCGATTCGGGTCACACCGCGGCGATCGCGCAGGTCGCCGAGCAGCGCGGCATTCCGCATATCATCAACGTCGCGGCGGCGCCGCAGATCACGGAGCAGGGTTACAAATTCGTGTTCCGCAACTTCCCGACCGCGATTGACCTCACGCGCAACGGGCTCGCATTGATGGGCGACATCTTTCGCGCCACCAATACCGTGCCGCGAACGGCCGTGTTCATGCATGTGAACGACACCTTCGGCCAGGCCATGGCCAAGGGAGTCGGCGCGCTCCTGCCGCGCCTGGACTTCCTGCCGTTCAGGATTCTGGAAACAATTTCGTACGACCCGGCGGCGAAGGACCTGACGGTGGAAGTATCGAAAGCGAAGGCTGTCAACGCCGACTTCCTGATGCTCGTATGCCGGCTAAACGACGCAATCGTGCTGCGCCGCGAAATGGTCAGGCAACGCTGGAATCCGATGGGCATCATCAGCCCCGGTTCGCCCGGCCTGTACGAAGAGCAGTACACCAAGGCCCTGGGCAAGCACGCCGAATTCGCGATCTGCAACACCGTCTGGTTCAACCCGAAGTCGGACATGACCAAAATGGTCGGCGCGGCATTCAAGAAGCGCAATCCGAAGGACGAGCTTGCGTTCCACGGCACCAATGTCGGTTACACCTTCGATGCGATCATGATCGCCGCTGACGCGTTCAAGCGCGCGAAGACCACCGATCCGAAGGCCCTCGCCGAGGCGGTCCGCCGGACGAACATCCCGGTGGCAAACCGGATGTCACTCGGCGGTCCGATCCGGTTCAATCCGAAGGGCCAGGTCGAGGGCAACCTGTCGGCGGCGATCCAGAATCTGAGGGGCATACCCCGGGTAACGCTGCCCGACGAGTACGCCGAGGCGAAGGTCGTGTTTCCTTCGCCCGATTACAGGAGATCCTGAGTGCGCTAGTTCGGTTCGGCGCCTGTCAATGAGCGCCGTGCCAATGCCTCGTCCCTCGCCTCCGGGCAGAACGCGAACGTCGTCAAGCCTGAGGAGTGCTACGACGCGGACAGCGAGGCCCCGAACCGCGCGCGCCCCGGCAAAACCCTAGGTCTTCGGTTTTGAGAAGCCGAGAGGCCGGGCGCCAGCCGGTCGTTTTGTCGTGCGCGCCTTCTCGCGTTCGATCCACCGGCCGATGCGCGCTTCAAGCAGAATCAGCGGCAACGGTCCGTCGTCGAGAACGGCGTTGTGAAAACGGCGCAGGTCGAATTTGTCTCCGAGTTCCGTCCTGGCCTTCTCCCGCAGCGCCTTGATCTTCAGTTCCCCCACCTTGTAGGCCAGCGCCTGCCCGGGCACGCTGATGTAGCGGTCAACTTCGGCGGCGGCGAATCCCGCCTCCAGTCCCGCGTTGTCGACCAGGTAATCGATCGCTTGCTGGCGCTTCCAGTCGAAGCGGTGCAGGCCGGTGTCCACTACCAGGCGTGCGGCGCGCATGATTTCAGATGACAGGTATCCGATTTTCGTCTCGGGCTGCCTGAAGAAACCCATCTGCTCGCCCAGGCTCTCCGCGTAAAGCGCCCAGCCCTCGCCGTACGCAGTAATCCACAGATGCCGTCTGAATTCCGGAAGCGCTTCGATTTCCATCGCCCGTGCAATCTGAAGATGGTGGCCGGGTACGGTCTCATGCAGCAGCAGCGCCTCCATCTCGAACCGCCCGCGGCGGTCAAGCCGGTTGACGTTTGCCATGAAGAATCCTGGCCGGAGTCCATCCGCGCTGCCCGGAATGTAGTGTTCCGCATTGTCGCGTTCGAACGCCTCCATCGCGCGTATGCCATAGGGCATGCGCGGCAGTACCGCAAACAGCCCGGGTAGCTCGGCGTCGGCCCGCTTGGCGATGTCACGGTAGCCTGCGAGCATGGCTTCTGCAGAGCCGAATTGCTGGGCAGGGTCTGCCCGCTTTGCTGCGACGAACTCGTGGAGCTTGCCAGCGAAACCCGCCGAATCCAGCGTCCGCCTGATTTCGGCGCTGATGCGCGCCACCTCGCCCAGTCCGATCTCGTGGATTTTCTCCGGCTTCTCCGACGTGGTCGTATAGGTGCTCGCAAGCGCATCGTAATAAGCGTTGCCCGCGGGCAACCGGGATGCCGAAAGTGGCCCCCCGCGCGCTGCGAGCAGATAGCGCTCCTCGAAAAAGCGCTTCAAATCGGCAAACGCCGGCGCGACTTTCTGCGCGAGCACCTGCCGCGCCCGGGCGGCCAGTTCTTCCCGGCCGCGCTCATCCACACCCCGCAGCGGACCCGAAAACGGACCCATCAGGGGCCCACTGGCGATAGCCGCAGTCGCGAACCCCGACAGCTGGTCAGGAACACGCTCCATCGGCGCCGCCGGGCCGACCCACCCGGCCTTGATCGCGGATTCCATGCGCCGGATCAGGTTCCGGAGATGATCCGGGACCTTCTCCAGGCGCGCGAGGTAGTTTTCGTAGTCCTGCCGGCTCTCGAAACGCGTTGCCTGCGCGAGCGTCACCAAGCCTGAGTGCGGTCCGCCCAGCGAGGAAAGCGGGAGCCAGCTATCCGAGTAGAACGATCCGAACGGCAGCCTTCCGTACAACGACGACAGACGGGCATGTTGCGCGAGGTGCCGCGTCAGCAGTTCTCGCGACACCCGCTCCTGCTCGGTGAGCCCGGCACGGTCGAGCGTACGGATTTCGGCAAGCAGCGCATTCACGAACTGCCGGCGCCGGAGCACCGCGGCATCGGATGCGTCGGTCAGGCGGTCGTCGGCCTCGTGGTGGCCGCGCAGCGTCGCCTGTTCGGGGAACTCGCGCCGCTCGAAGGTCTCCCATTGATTGATCACGCCGGCAAGACGGGCGGAGACGTTCTGCCCCGACCACGCCGGCGCCGCCGCCCCAAACAGCAAAGCCAAAACCAGGAGACTGCGCACGCCGCTTTTCATTTATTCGCCCCTGTCGTTGAATTCAAATCGACCCGTCCGGCCGACATGGCAGGCGGTATGCAGCGTACCGTCAGCGTGCAACGCGTTGGTTCAGGATCCACGACCCAGATGGATGACCCACAGACGCGCCAGCGCGGCCGTGCCGTCGGCACCCTGGACCGTCTTGAGCACCTGAATCGCCTTCTGGTTCTGTGCGGCAACGTGATAGGCGTAGCCCAGGTGCAGCCGCGCATCGTCGGGACGCTTCAGGCCTCCCTTGCGCATGCCCTGCTCCATCATGTCCAACCCCTTGTCGCCGCTGCCGTGCAGCACGTAGTTGAAACCCGCGTTGAGCAGCACATTCCCGTCCTTGGCTGAAGCGACCTGCGCATCATCCTGCCCCAGCATCTTCTTGTCCTCCGCTAGATTCCTGGCTGCCATATCCTTAAGGCGGCGATGACGGTCGGACTCCGGTCCGCTGCCCAGCAGGCCGGCTGCGTACCCCTGCTCGATGATTTTCCTGGCCTCGGCCGGAAAACCGGCCTGAAGCGAAAGCTGAGCGGCCTCGACGTATTCGGTGGCCGTACGCATGGTGCCCGTGGCGATCTTGAGCCGCGCGAAATCCAACGCAAGCCGCTCGGAAAAGCCGGAACGCGTCCCAACGCTATGAACCACGGCCAGCCAGTACTCTTTCTTGGGGTGGAATGTGACGAGTTCTTCCAGGGCGTTCGCATATCCAGTGTTATCGTGCTGTTTGAGGTAGACGCTTGCCAGCAGTTGCAGCTTGTCCTCCGCCGGGGTCTTGCCCGTCTGCTCCTCGGCCTTGATGTCGCTCAGGAGTTCTCGGCCGGCAGCCGCGAAGTCGTTGCCCAGGTACAAAGCCTGTATGTAGACCGTGCGGATCGCCCTGTCGGTGCCGCCGTCCTTGAAGTAGCGGGCACCGAGTTCCGCCGCCCTGCCGTAGTCTTTGGCTGCATAGTATTGCCCTGCGGCGGCCGCGAGGAACTGCAGCCTCTCTGCGCCGCTGACCGCCGATGAAGCCGCCGTCGCCTCAAAGGCGCGAGCGGCCGACGAGGCATCGCCCGCCGCCGCCGCGGCCTGGCCACGAACGCGTTCGACCAGATATGCCTCGTAGGGTGTCTTGTTCGGCACGGCGTCGGCTTCGTGAACCCTGGCCAGCGCGTCCTTTCCCCTCTTGCTCTTGAGCAGATCGACGGCCGCCTGGATCGGTTTGCCGATCTCCGGGCGCACCGTATTGCCCGCACGCTCCTGCGCATGCGCAGATCCGCTCGGCGCGAAATCCGGCACGGCCCCCGCCAAACCGATGATCAGGCCGGCAAGCAGTACGCCGATGTATCGCTGACGCATCTGCGTCCCCGTCATGCTGGTGCCTGAGAAACCCATGGCCGTCAGCCGTATCAGTTGATGAACTGCTCGTTGCCGATGACCCCGATCTTCTTCAGGCCAAGCCGCTGGGCCGAAGCCATCACGCCGATCACGTGCTCGTATTTGACCAGCTTGTTCGGGCGCAGATGAATTTCGGGCTGGACCGGCGTCGCGGCGGCGGCCTGCAGCCGCGTCTCGAGCGCGGGCCGGTCCGGCATCACCTGGCCGTTCCACAGAACGGTGCCATCGAAATCCACTTCGATGGTCACCACCTCGGGCGGCACGGTCGGCGGCGGCGGGCTGCCCGCCGGCATGTTCAGCTTCACCGCGTGCGTCTGGATCGGAATCGTGATGATCAACATGATCAGCAGCACCAGCATCACGTCGATCAGCGGCGTGGTGTTGATGTCCACCATCACGTCGGGATCACCCGATCCGCCGTTGCCTACATTCATTCCCATGAAACTTCCCTTATTCCCGCGTTCCGGCGACGCGCACCGGCGGTTCGGTGATGAACCCGATCCTGAGGATGCCGGCGCGCTGGCAGGCGAACACGACCTTGCCGACGAATTCGTAGCGCGCGTTCCTGTCTCCCCGGATATGGACTTCCGGCTGGGGCTGCTTCACCGCGATCTCCTTGAGCCGGGCCAGCAGTTTCCTATCGTCGACAAGCTCGTTGTTCCAGAAGACATCGCCGTCCTTGTTGACGGCAATGTTGATGTTCTCGGGCTTGGTCTGCGTCGGCTGGTTCGCTTCCTTGGGCAGTTCCACCGGTGTGCTTTGAATGACCACGGGAATCGTGATCAGGAAAATGATGAGCAGCACCAGCATCACGTCCACCAGGGGCGTGGTGTTGATCGCCGAGACGACTTCGTCCTCGGTGTCCAGCGGACCAACCGCTATCCCCACGGTCAGGCTCCCTTGCGCCGGTCGCGGCCGCGACCGCCGCCCAACAACGTCATGTGCACGCCACCGCCGAAGTGCCGGATCAGTTCCAACGCCACCCTGTTACGGCGGACGAGCCAGTTGTAACCCAGCACCGCAGGCACTGCCACCGCAAGGCCAAAAGCCGTCATGATCAAAGCCTCGCCGACGGGACCGGCCACCTTGTCGATCGATGCCTGGCCGGCGATGCCGATCGCGGTGAGCGCATGGTAGATGCCCCAGACGGTACCGAACAGGCCGACGAAGGGCGCAGTGGAGCCCACGGTCGCCAGGAACGCCAGCCCGTTCTGCAACCGGTTGTTGATCGTATCGATGGCTCGCTGGATGGACATGCCGACCCATACGTTGAGATCCACCCGTTCGATGACCGAACCTTCGTGGTGCTCGGCCGCGTAGGCGCCCTTCTCGGCGACGAATCGGAAGGCGCTGTCTTCGTCTAAGGAGGCAATGCCATCCTTGACAGAGTTCGCCTTCCAGAATTTTTCGTCGGATTCCCTGGCCTGCTTCATCAGCTTTGTCTGCTCGAGCAGTTTGAGAATGCCGATATACCACGATCCAATCGACATGATGACGAGCGTAATCAGGGTGCCCTTGGAAACAAAATCACCTTGCCTCCAGAGTGCGTCAAGGCCATAGGGATTCTCGACAACCTCGGTGGTAGGCGCCATTGCGGGCGGCGGCGCCTTCGCTTCGACCGCAGGCGCAGTTGCCGGCGCCTGGGCTGTCGCCGGAGACGGGGTAACGATCGCCGCCGCAGCGACCACGCTTACCAGCACCGCGAAAAACAGGTTGTGCATACGCATCTTGAAGCTTGTCATTTTTAGTCCTAGAGAAATATTTCCCGGTAGGCACGTTACCAAGCTCGATGGCATCGAAACGTCCGCGCCGCTAGTCGATTTTCCATTCGTACTCGATTTTCGCCCACGCGCGCTCGGGCTTGCCGTCAGACGTGGCGGGCTTGAATTTGCACAGGCTCAGCGCTCTGCGCGCCGCCTCGTCGAGCCGCCTGAACCCCGTCGAGCGCTCTATCCTGCTCTCGATGGCCGAGCCATCCACATCGATCAGAAATGCCAGCAGCACGATGCCTGTTTCCTGGGCCCGCAGCGCGGCAGGCGGGTACTCCGGCTTTTCGCAGGCCCTGGCATCCACGACCGGGGCCGTACGCACGGGCGCACGCTGGACGGCGACCGGGGCAGGCGCAGGCGCGAAACGCTGCCCGGGTGCCGCAACCGGCTCAGTCGGCCTGGCGGTGGTGACCGCGGTGATTGCCTGCGCCGTCTGCGGGACCTGGACCTGGACCTCGGGCGGCGGGATGTAGGGCGGGGGCGGCGCCACTAGGCGCGGCGGCGGTGGGGGCGGCGGTTTTTCCTGGGGTGGCGGCTTGATCTCCTCGATGATCTTGGTTTCCAGGGGCTGGGTAACCACTTCCACGATCTTGCGGGCGAGGCCGTTGACCAGTGCGTAACCCATGACCGCGTGAAACACCACGACCACTGCGAGTCCCGTCAGCCGTCTGCTCGAGTTTTCCCGGGGTTGTGCGTAGCTCAAAGCGGAAATCCTTACGACGCCCGTTGCTTGTACTGGCAGACCGCCCCATGCCCGCTGTCTTGATCTTCGACCCAGCCTGCCTTTCAGCCGCCAACTCGAGGCGAGATTACCGCTTTCCGGAGATTCATCTGACGCAGGCAGACAGCTGAGCGACGCGAGATTCTACTTGAACAGATCAGCAAGTTCTACGTCAGGAGCCAGCGAACAGCGTTTCATGCTTCAGTGACCCTAATCAGCACAATGTTATGTGTTCCGTGGCGTCTCCGGGCTGTGCTGCTGTTCGAATGTGCGCAGCCGCGCAAACTTTGGCGCGTCGCAGCATTCCCCTTTTACGACATACGTCCAAGACAAAAATACAACAACCAAACCCATTCTTTCACGGTTTCATTTTTCGAGGCTTGACGGTGACTTATGTCACGTTTTACCCTGCTCGCTCATTAGCAGGAGCGCGTACGCCGCAATCCATGGCGGCAGAGCCGCCCATGGGCCGGTGCGGGCTGGGGAACATCGGCCGCACCTTGAATCGGGGAACTGCAGCAATCCCCGGCCAATAATACAAACGACGGGAGATTTCAATGTCAATGCTCTTTACTCGCAAGCGAATCTCATTGGCGGTCTCGACCGCTTTAGGTGTGGTGGCAGTAATTGGCATCGGCAGTCAGGAAGTGACCGCGCAGGAGCGCGTCACCGTAACGGGTTCGAGCATCAAGCGCATCGAAAGCGAGGGCGCGCTGCCGGTGCAGGTATTTACGCGCGACCAGATCGAGAGGACCGGCGCGACCTCGGTCGCGGATCTGGTGCAGAGCCTGCCGGCGATGCAGGGCTTCACGCAGGTCTCCGATTCGATCGGCGCCGGCGGCGCCGGGCAGTCGACCGCTTCGCTGCGCAGCCTGGGCACGCGCACCCTGGTGCTGCTCAACGGGCGGCGCATGGCCCAGTGGGCAGGCCAGACCCTGACGGGTGCCGGCGACGGCATCGACCTGAATACGATCCCGCTCGCGGCAATCGAGCGGATCGAGGTGCTCACCGACGGCGCCTCGGCGCTGTACGGCACCGACGCCATCGCGGGCGTGGTCAACTTCATCACCCGCGCCAATTTCGAGAAGTTCGACATCGGCGCCGGGATTAAGCAGCCGCGCGGCGGCGTGGGCAAGGAAAACCGCGTTTCGCTCACCAAGGGCTGGGGCAACGGCGGCTCGGACGGATACAACGTGATGCTCTCGTACAATCAGGACAAGAGCGATCCGATCAAATCCACCGATCGCGAATTCTCGAAAACCGGCGTGCTGAAATGGAACGAAGGCGGACGGGACCTGCTGTTCGCGGGCAACTTCTCCAGCCGTTCCCAGCCTGCGAACGTGAACATTCCGGGGCAAGGGCTGGTGAACCCGTACTTCGTGGCGAACGGCGGCCAATGCCCGACCGGCCACGTTCCCAATCCGGCGGGCGGCACCCGGTTCTGCTACTTCGACTTCGCCTCGACGGTGCAGATCGCGCCGAAGCAGGAACGCGAGAGCTTCCTCGCTACAGCGAGCAAGAACTTCGGCAACCATACTGCGTACGCCGAATTCGTCCAGTCAACATCGGACGTGACCTGGAAAATCGCGGCGGCGCCGGTCGATATTCCGATCCCGACCACTTCGCCCTTCTTCCCGATCGCGCAGGGTCTGGGCGCGATTGCGGGCGTGACGGCGCGTTTGAGAATGCAGGACGCAGGCAATCGCACCGCGCTGGACACATCCAAGGCCAATCACTTGGCCGTCGGTGTCAAGGGACTCTCGTGGGGCTGGGATTACGACCTTTCCTTCGTGCAGAGCAAGAACGACTGGCGCGAGTATTACCCCAGCGGCTGGATCGCCAGCAACGAACTGCTGGCCGCGCTGAATGCCCAGACGATCAATCCGTTCGTCACCATGGGCAACCAGTCGGCCGCCGGGATGGCGACCATCCAGGGCATGCAATTCATCGGCGAATACAAGCGCGGCGCGACGCAACTGGACACGCTGGGCCTGCGCGGCTCGCACGAGGCGTTCAAGATGGCGGGCGGAACGGCGATGCTCGGTGCGGGCGTCGATCTGCGGAACGAAAAAGCGAGTTATACCCCCAGCCTGATCGCGCAGGGCAAGGGCAACGTGCTTGCGGGCGACTCCGGAGCCGAGGTGCCGTTCGACGTCAGCCGCCGTTCCTGGGGCGCGTTCGCCGAGCTGCAGATGCCGCTCGCCAAGACCTTCGAGACCACGCTGGCCGTGCGCCACGACAATTACCAGGGTCCGGGCGGAAGCACGAACGGCAAGGCGTCGGTACGCTGGTCCCCGAGCCGGGAGTGGCTGGTGCGGGCTTCGGCGGGAACCGGCCTGAAGGCGCCGGCGGTCGCGGCGACGGCAAACGTGCGCCAGCACTACGGCGTCACCGGCGGCAGCTACGCCTGCCCGTTCGCGCCAACCGATCCCATGGCTGTGCTGTGCGTGCCGGGCAACAACCAGTACGACGTCTTTGCGAAGGGTAATCCCGATCTGAAGCCTGAGAAATCGACGCAGTTTTCGATCGGTACGCGCTTCGAACCGACGCCGCAGTTCTCCGCGGGCGTGGACTACTGGAACATCCACCTCAAGGACCGCATCGGCCAGCTTGACGAGACCACGGTGTTCAAGAACCCGGCGGCGTTCCGCAGCCTGTTCACGTCGTTCACCGATCCGACATCCGGCGCGACTACACTCGCGGTCAACCTGGAGAACGCGAACCTGGGTGAAGCGAAGGCCTCCGGCCTGGACTTCGACATCGTCGGGCGCGTAAAACTGGATATCGGGCAGTTGACCTCGCGGCTGGTGTGGACGCATATGCTCGAGCACAAGGTCCAGCTCACCAAGGGCGGCGAGTTCGTGTCCGATTTGGGCCGGTTCGGAGAAGGCCTCGCGCCGGCCGCCGGCCCGGTGTTCCGCAATGTTCTCCGCTGGTTCAACACGCTGAATTCCGGCAACTGGGCGCATACCGTCGCCGTCAACTACAAGTCCAGCTACAAGGACCAGTCCTTCAGTGCGGATGACTGCCTTGCGGTCGATGCCAAGACCCAGGATTGCGTGGCCTCCAACCGCGAGGTGGAATCCTACATGACCGTGGATTATCAGGCCCGCTACGTGTGGAACAAGGCCCTTAAGCTGACCGCCGGCGTCCTCAATCTGATGAACGAGGATCCGCCTTTCACGCTCAAGACCAACGGGGCGCACGCGAAAGGCTTTGATCCGCGTTTTGCCGATCCTCGTGGCCGGACGATATACATCAACGCAAGCTATCAGTTCTGATCGAGCTTGGTAGTCTGATTGTGGGCGGGCACGCGTCCCGCCCACATTTTTTTCTGGATTGGAACCGGGCTGAAAGTTAGTCCTGTCGGTAGTGATGCGGCAGCAGGGCGTATCACGACGGGTCTCGTACTGGCCTTGATTCTTGTTCCACTAGTAATCAAAATACTCGCGTTATTTCATGGGGCGGCGATTACCGGCATCAGCGCCGGAATGTTCGCACCGAGCGTGGAGTGCAATACGGCGTTCTGCCGGAATTCGTGGATTTCTCCTACGTGGCCCAGGTGGCGCGCATGAATGCAGCCTGCCTTGCGTCGCGGGCGCATGGAACAAAATAGGGGCTGTGAAAAGCAATGCGCATCGCAACCTGGAACGTCAATTCGCTCAAGGTGCGATTGCCTCACGTGCTCGACTGGCTGGTCAGGCAAACACCCGACGTCATCTGCCTGCAGGAACTGAAGCTCGAGGAGGTGAATTTTCCGCGCGCACAGATCGAGGCCGCGGGTTATCAATGTGCGATCTCGGGGCAGAAGACCTATAACGGCGTCGCCATCCTTTCACGGGCGCCGCTCGCGGACATCCAGCAGGGCATTCCCGGTTTCGATGATCCGCAGAAGCGGGTCGTGTCGGCCACGGCCGGGGGCACGCGCATCGTTTGCGCCTATGTGCCGAACGGCCAATCGGTCGGTTCGGAGAAGTACGAATACAAGCTGAAGTGGCTCGCCGCGTTCGAGCGCTGGCTGCGGGAAGAACTGTCGCGCCATCCCCGGCTCGTCGTGCTCGGTGACTACAACGTCGCCCCCGAGGACAGGGACGTGCACGATCCAAAGGCCTGGGAAGGCCAGGTGCTGTGCAGCGAGCCGGAGCGCGAGGCGTTCCGGAAGCTTCTCGGCCTCGGCCTGGCGGACGGCTTTCGCCTGTTCGAGCAGCCGGAAAAGTCGTTTACCTGGTGGGACTACAGAATGAATGGCTTTCGCCGCAACCTGGGCCTTCGCATCGACCACATCCTGCTATCACCCGAGCTCGCGGCCCGATGCGCGAGTTGCGCGATCGACCTCGAGCCGCGCAAACTGGAACGGCCATCGGATCACGCGCCGGTCGTTGCGGAACTGAGCGACTGATCCGGATTCCTGCGCACGGTGTTCCCGCCGGCGGACGGTGTAAGCTCAGGGCAAGCACCGGCGCCGGCCAAGGTGAGATAATCGCCGCTCCGCACGCCCCCTCCCCGCCCACGTTCATCTCATGCAGCCGGAAAAATCGCAGCTGAGTGCATTGACCCTGGCCGCGCTTGGCATCGTCTACGGCGACATCGGCACCAGCCCGCTTTACGCCGTGAAGGAGATATTCGGCGGCCCTCATCCTGTCCCGCTGGACGCCGACCACATCCTGGGTACGCTGTCCCTGGTGTTCTGGGCGCTGATCGTCGTGGTATCGGTCAAGTACGTGAGCTTTGTCATGCGTGCCGACAACCGCGGCGAGGGCGGCATCATGGCGCTCATGGCGCTCGCGCTTCGCGGCACGGCGGAATCCCGCAGGCAGCGCGCGGTCCTCATCGTGCTCGGTCTCATCGGGACGGCACTCTTCTATGGCGACGGGATCATCACCCCGGCCATCTCGGTGCTATCGGCAGTGGAAGGACTGGAGATAGCCACGCCGGCATTCAAGCCTTACATTCTGCCGATCACGATCGTCGTGCTTCTTGGGCTGTTCGTCGTACAGCGACGGGGCACGGCGAGCATCGGGACGCTGTTTGGCCCGCTGATGTGTCTCTGGTTCGCCAGCCTCGCCGTGCTGGGCATCGGCGGGATCGTCCGCGAACCGCACATCCTGAACGCTCTCAACCCAATCCACGCCTTCGCCTATTTCGTCCACGACCCCAAGCTTGCATTCGTGTCGCTCGGCGCAATCGTGCTCGTCGTAACCGGGACCGAAGCTCTTTACGCCGACATGGGGCATTTCGGACGCCGACCGATCATGCTCGCGTGGTACGGTCTGGTGCTGCCGGCGCTGGTGCTGAATTATTTCGGCCAGGGAGCGCTGCTGCTGCGCAGCCCGGAAGCGGTGCAGAACCCGTTCTACCTGCTGGCGCCCGAATGGGCGCTCTATGCGCTCGTCGCGCTATCGACCTTGGCAACGGTGATCGCCTCGCAAGCCGTGATCTCGGGCGCTTTTTCGATTACGCAGCAGGCCATACAACTCGGTT
>Ga0315281_10002961_pt1 | contig 24998 bp, 34 predicted proteins | sample YL17G07_0_MG_FD_204540 | JGI IMG/M metagenome (GOLD analysis project Ga0315281, IMG submission 204540) | Sediment microbial communities from Yellowstone Lake, YNP, Wyoming, USA - YL17G07_0 | ecosystem: Environmental > Aquatic > Freshwater > Lake > Sediment | place: USA: Wyoming | collected... | reverse complement strand
CCGAATGAGCAGCATCAGAATGAGCTATATTAGAGTGATAAATATCAGAATGGATATCTGCGTGAGAAATATTAGAATGGGTTATATCCGAGTGTGGAACATCTTGATGCGTGCCCTCCGCGTGCTCCGTGTGAGCGACATCGCTATGTATATCAGGACCGGCGTCGGAATGTAATACATCACTATGGGTATTGCTATGAACATCTGGTCCCGCGTCGGAATGTAACGTATCGGAATGAACTATATTAGAGTGGGTTGCATCTGAATGTGAGTCAGAGTAAACTATATTAGAGTGGGTTGCATCTGAATGTGAGATATCAGAGTGACTGTCGGAATGCCCAGCATCCGAATGCAATATATCTGAATGGATATCGCTATGCCCACTATCTGCGTGGGCTATATCGGAATGTGTCCCAGAAATCTGCCCCCAATCCCATCCCAAAGGATCACCGATGGGAGTAGTAAGACTTCCAGAGAAGAGAGTCCACGCCCAAGAAGCGGGTCCGCCATTCGGTATTGTATCAACGTTGGGTACAATATCCTGCCAGTTCCACGAAGTCGGTCCGCCCGATATAGGATCGAGAACAAGAACGCGGAGTTCATTAATCGCCCGTCCGGTCATCTCCTCCGCGAGTTTTTGTGCAGCGACGCTAGCAATTCCTAGAGAAAGATACTCCTTAAGGAATTTATTGAATATCTCCTCTTTTTTAGTCACGTGCTTATCGCCACCTGAACCCACTCATATCCATCAGCATCGTTTTTCAGGCAAATCCAAGCCGTGTCTTTTGCGCCTGCCGCCGTATTTATCCATAGAAGACCATGCACATTCGCCGACGCGGCAGGACGACTAGCGGAAGCTGTTGTTGGCACAAAGTATCTAAAGGATGCAGAAGGTGTTCCTAAATCAACGCCTAAATCAGTGGCTGGTCTAAGCGCAACAAAGTTATCACTGAAAGTAATGTTTCCACCTTGGTCAATATATATTGGATCACCATTTGCATCTAATACCAAACGCGCTGCATTGGCTCTTAATGCAAGAGAATCGATACTATCATAACTTGAATAATCAAGCCAACCAATCAAAGTTTCGTCTGCTTTAGCAAGTTTAAACACACCATTTCCTAATACGGTGATAACACCATCTGTTGAACTCAACTTGAAGGTTTTTGTTGTTCCCCCTAAATAGCCTCTGATGCCACTGGAATCAAATCTTACTCCCGCGGATCCGCTCACCTCCCCAACATTTTCCGCGGTGCGGAAGTCTTTACCAAAAATCTGATCGGACGAAATTTTAGCGGAAGTGATTGCCCCTGCCCCTATTTCATCCGCGTAAATACTAGCCGTGAGTATAGAGCCACCATCAATCAACGTAGCCTGAAGAATCTGATGGTGGGTTCCCGCCCTATTCACCGCGACCATAGCATCCTCACCGGTAAGGGTCGGCTTCGTGGCGGAGGTTTGGAAGGCGGTGGGATAGGTGAAATCCCACCAAATATACTGTAGGTTCGTGTTACCCCCAGCGACGGAATAGCTATTACCGTTGTAATACATAGTACAGGCGGACCAAGCCACGTACCCCGCCGAGGGGCTATTATCCGTCCAAGTCAACCCAACGGGATACCAATCCACGATAGCAAGCTTCTGGGCGGATACTGCGCCCGCCGCAATCTTCGCCGCATTTACAGCCAGCGCATCTATCTTAGCTGTAGTTACAGCATTAGCCGCGATCTTATCGGCGTTTACGGCTAAGGCATCTATTTTCTCTGTGGTCACGGCTCCCGCTGCGATCTGACCGGCTTGGATCGCTCCCGCAACTATCTTAGGGGTGCTGATTGAACCATTGGCAATTTTTGTTTCAGTGACCGCGTTAGCGGCTAATTTAGCTTCAGTAATTGAACCAGTATTGATTTTCACTTCAGTGATCGCGCCAGCAGCTATGAGAGCTTCGGTGATTGCTAGGTTAGCTATATTCGCGGTCTGAACCGCTCCCGCCGCTAATTTTCCTGCCTCTATCGAACCGGTAGTCAGGTAACTCCCCGGGATCGTAACCCCCGGTGTTCCGTGAATTGAACCGGAGATGAATGCATCTTTCCAATACTTATCCGTGGAGCCCATATCATAGGTGTTGGTGTATGTGGGGATTAAACTGCCTGAGACATCTCCGACCGCTCTCAGGCTCCCCCCGCCGACATCTATGTAGGTAGGGTAAACGTAGACGGTATTCTCTCCCACTTTAATGCCCTCGGATAGGAGAGATAGCACCCATCTTCTAATTATTTTCTTTAGGAAATTCATACAGTATCCACCACCTACTTAAATTCTATAGCGGTTATAGCCCCCTTTATCTCCATAGGTCTATCTCCGCTCATTACGACCTCTGGATTCAAAAAGATGACATATGTTAGCGGAATAACCGCGGTCGTTAAGTATCCCTTTTTTCCAGATACGCTTAAAATCATATTTCGTGGTATCGACAGGTCGCTCCCCGTGGCGATCATTTCAACGCGGAACGCTCTATTTTTTGCCCCCAAGTATTGGAGATAATCACTCGTTTCAACTCTAGGTCGTATAACCCCCCTTCCCTCGAAAATTTCTAAGACCCTTGTTACAATCGAGCCGCTGATGAAAGCGTTTCCAAGTTCGTCAAAAATTCCCGTACCGAAAACGGTGATTTCTAGATATCCCGAACCGGAGACTTCGACCAGAGAAGCCGAGCCAGTAACGGTAAGTTTCTTGGCTTTCACGTGGGCTTGAATATACAAACTCCCGCTGGTATCGACCGTTATGTTGCTGTAAAAACTCTCATCCGTGATGGTTAAGGACTCATTTGTAACCGTGAGGTCGGGGGCTTCGGACACCTTAAATCACTTCAACCGCGTCAATCTTAAACTTGAACTCTAGGGGTCTCCCGCCCTTATCGTCGATATCAACATTAAGGAAGAGAACTTGGAGTTGCGAAATAATATCGGATGAAATGCTTCCGGTTCTCCCCACGAGGTTCTGCAGATCGGTCCTAGCCGTCTGGAGGGGGAGGTTGTTCGAGCCAGTCTGTATTGCCCAACCGTCTATGGCATAGCGCCGGTTTTTGTTTCCCATAGATTGCACGATGTCTCGATCTGCGGCGGGAACGTCGAGGATGACGTTTCTCGTGACTTTAGTTTCCTTGATCTCATTTATGACTAGGTTTGGAATACTAGAACCCGAAGCGTTAATCAAACTTGCGCCCATCCATCTCTCCTCCTAATAATAAATTCTATTTCCTCTCAATGCGTCATCCACATCCTTTTTTCCGTACGATCTCAGAACCCCGTAACTCTTCAGGAGCGTCACGTCGCGGATTTTCTCCGCGTCGCTTAACATCAATTCCGTTACGAACCCATCAGGAGCCGTAAAGGTATGCGTAAGCTCTATGATATCATAATATGTCTGGGAACTCACTCCCTCGGAGGGCAGAAGCAAGTATATCCTATCGCCGGGATTAATGCCCTCACTTCCCGTGGTCAGTATCTGGTACTGGTTCGGCGGGTCTTTCATCCTAGCGAGAAGGTAGTCCGCCCGAGATTGGCATTCGTCGTTACTGTGGAAGTAATCAGACTCCTCGATATAGGGTCTATTACCATATGACCCCGTGCTGGTCGCGTTTATAGCGGACCCGCTCCATCGTGTGGGTCCGAAATAGAGACCATCGACATAAAAGGTCGGTCCAGCGGTGACCCCAGTATACCAGAGATAGAACTCGATGTAATTGACATCTGCCCAGTTCATGTTTCCTTCTTTAACCCAGTCCCCCGGTTGAACAGAACCTGTAACATTCTTATTCCCAAGGTCATAAGAGTTTTCCGTCCAAGTCGTATCTCCGGTGAGAGCTTTCAATTGGGCATAGAAGTAATTTTTTTCGTCTGATCCGCTTCTTTTGAGCCGCACTTGATGAATCGAGGCGGCATCTGACCAAATCGTACCCCCCGCTGTATAGAAAAGTAATTTTGCGGTTTCATTGTTACTAAGATCGAGGGATGGAGAAATTACGTGCCGGAAGATGAGCCATTTGGAGACAGCATCATCGGTACTTCCACTCAAGTATTTCGATCCAATTCTAGCGGGTAAAGCCGCCACGCTTTTCCCTTCAGTTAAACTTCCGCTAACTAGCGACCAACCCTCTTCACTACCCGAAAGATACTCCGTCCAATAATCTCCGTCCGATGGAATCTTCGACTCCTGTGCTCCATAGACTCTTATATTATTGGCGACGGCATCAACATCCTTCATATGTGAGAATTTGAGGATATTTGAACCCGTTTGCAGAAGCCCGTTGTTGGTATGGGTTCTCCTAGTCCAAGCCTGCAACGACCCCGTCACGTCAACAATGGAATCCCAATTGACGATATCATCTATTTCCCTGATGGCATCGAACGCCTTCTTTTTGTTGTAAGATTGGGTGATGGGAGTATCGTTCCACGGAAAATTTGAGCCCGTGTTAATTCCCGAACCGGATAAGATATCCACGACTACATTCGTCGCGAGACCCGTATCGTTGGGGATATTCAAGAAGCTATTTTGGGCATATTCTACCTTAAGCCCCGCAGTGGCGTCGGCTCCAGCGGTCGTGACTTTCCAGACCATTTGAAGGTAGATGTACTTATTCTCGACCGCGAAATATGGAAGGTTGATGCTAATCGTATCATCGACAACAAAATTTTCGGTGGAGGGAAAATCTATGGTAGTTCCTCCATACCAACTGGAGAGGGCGACTGGGTTGGTCATCGAACCCGTATCGTCAACTACGTATAGTTGAGCATACATTTTCCCGCTATGGGCGAAGGCTGAGGCGTTGATAAATTTAAGATGAACCTCGTAATCCGAACCGGTGGCCGTGAAGGGCACGGTCGTCACGGAACCCGTGCCGAAAAATCCCGGCAGACTCGTGCCGAAGGAGGCATTGATCGTCGCGTAGGGTTTAACGCGAAAGAGGCTATCAGCCACGGCGGTGCCCACCGTTACGAGCGTGGCAGTATTGGTCACGGAACCCGTGTAGGATTCTAGACAGTAGACATCGTAACCGCCCGATGTGGTTCCCCTTCGAGGCGAGGGATAGAGCGAGGTGTAGCCAAAATAATCTTTCGTGACTTGATGCCTGAAAAGAGCCTCGCCCAGATCGCGCCCCGTGAAGGTTATTAAGTATCCAGCTTTTGGGTCAAACTCGGATTTGAAACTATCTATTTTTCCTGAGAATATCTTGGAGCTTCCCGTAACTCCCGTGCCTAACCAGATATCGACATTCTTGAAAACGTTGGCATCGTGGTAGCGGGTGAAAATCGAGCCCGAGCCGTGAGGAACCCTAATCTGGAAATCCCCTATGGCGGCGGTGACAGGCTTCGTGATCTTTACCGAGTTGACTTCGCTCGTTAGAGCATACGTTCCATCATCCGCCGTTATCTCCAAATACACTTTAGGGATGTTTACGGACATTTATGTTCGCCCCGTTCTTCTCCTAGTTTCTGTGGCTATCCTCGAACTCATATCCTCTATCATCGACTCGACATCGAGTTGGCTCGAAATCGGACCCGTCTTCATGTCTATATTGATGAATGTATGCCCCGGGGACTGCCCTAATTGGGGATTCGTCACGACCTCTCCGGCGTGGAGGAGATGCGGACCCGTATAGGTGGCTATACCCCCCAGTTGCATACTTTTCATAGGTTTGTTCATAGAGGCTATGGCAGAGGCCCCTATAACAGCCGCCCCGGCCAGAATTGCCCAACCCGCCGGACCAGAAAGAGCTTGCATAATGGCTAACGCGGCGGCCTTTCCTTGGATAGCCACCGTTTCTGCTACATGTTTAGCAACGTTTCCCAGAGCCGCCATTCCCAAGAGATTTTCTGCGACCGTGACCAATCTTAATACGGCGGTAAGACCATAGAGTATTCCGACCATATCCTTGACTATCGCGTTGTTTCCCAAAAACTCCCTATTTATAATGTTGATGCTTCTCGCCGTCATCATGAAGTCGCGTGAGAGCGCCCTGTAGCTCATAGAAGCCCTGTCCCCCTCGTCGCTTATATCACGGACGTTCCTTCGGGTTTCCTCGAAGCCTCTGGGGCGCATAGTCACATTGATTTCCACGTCCTCTTCAGTAGACATATTAACTCATCATCCTTAACTTATTTTCTCTCTCTATCCTATCTCTCTCGGCTATTTCCTTCCGCCTCTGCTCATCGAGTATTACAATAAAACTCTCTATGGTCGTTGCTTCCTCTTTTTCTATCTGGCTGGGCAAACATTTGAATTCCTTGCACAACTCGAAAAGGGTGTGTTCTTGACTCCCCCCAGCGGGGCTCATCGTCAGGTCTATAAATTTTGTATTTCAACCTGCCCAAGAATGTTGAGCTTTTGAGTTATTTGGAGAAGTTTATCCACCAGAATGGCATCTGGGTGCCGCGTCAACTCCTCCCTAGTGACTTGGAAGGGCGCTAACTTCAGCGTCGAAAGCAGGAGTTGCATGTTGAACTCGGCGGAGTCAAATTGCGGAACCCCGCTCATAGGGTCGGTTCTCATGCATCTGGACGAGAGGGTGTTTTTCTCGCCCCACGTCCATTTTCTGAAACCGTACTCCTGCCCGTTGATCGTGCAGACCCAGAGATCGTTGACTTTTTTTAATTTAATAACTTCTTGCTCTTTCTTCTTGTCTTCCTCAGACATATTTTAACCTCCTCGGTTTTTAAATTATAATATCTCTCTTTCAGAGATATTGTAATTCATATCGAAATATCTCTTTTAAATAAATCAGAAACTTCCACTATACTCATAGGTGGCAATAAAGCCTAGGCTCTCGGTCATGAGATTTGAGCCGGGTCTATGGGTCACTCTCTGGGAGTCCCACTTCAGATCGGCGATGACGAGATAGGGATTTCCCGAGACGTTGAAGCCGTTGGGACAAACCATCAGAGAACGGCTAGGTAATGCCGAACCCGTAGTGCTTTTATCGAACCCTAGAGCTTGGACGCCGCTTCCAGTCCAGAACCTTTCGAGGGTTCCAGTTATACCCGTAGTACCTTCAACGAAGGCGCTGGGTGTCCTTTTTCCCGTCTCCTCTTTTGCCTCTATCCTGTTTACATAGTCGTAAGATAGCGATTGAATCCCATCGAGGGTAACTATGCCCGTTGAGGGGCTATAGAAACTTCCCGTCGCGCTCCCCGTAGCCATCAGAACTGCTAATTGCCAGCCCGCGTACACGGTCATGTTCGTTTTCCTCCTTTTTTACAATTACTCACTTTGTTGAAATTCATATAATAAAATCTTCCCTTCCTCCCCAAAATCCACGGAAAGAAATTCATGATCACCGCGACTCCATTTCCAACCGAACACGGCGAGGGCGTTGGGCCCGGTTGAGGGGGAATTTCGCCATCGGGGATGAGTTGGTACATCTCCGAGTCTATTTCGCTATCCCCGTATTTTATCCAAACGTACCCAGATTCGCCCCAGCCTGTGCCCCAGCTGTTCCTTATCAACCACGCCCCCAGACCATCGCTAAAACCAACACAACTGATCATGTGGTATCCCACAATGGGATCGCTGGCCCCGAGGCTATGATAAACCCCCGCGCAAAAGTTCATGAAGCTTTGGTGAACTGCCATCGTGGTGGCTAGGGCGTGCCCCTGCTGGAGAATATTCTTCATCTCATTTACGTCCTTAACAGATTTCCAAGAGGCTAACTTTTTCCCCTTCTCCCACCAGTTGTCGCAAATCCCGCTCGCGCATTTCGAGTCGATGCCTGAGCTTGTTATTCCATAGGGTAAACAACTTTCGATGCAGACACCTTTCGTGGCTTGGTTGAGAACGGCATCTGGAGTATTCCCTTCACTACATTTTCCGCCACTACAAAAAAATAGATGTTTCTCCGAAAGGTCCGTGTCATCCCCGGGAGTGAGTTTGCGCAGAATTTCCTCCCATGCCCCAACGGTGCCAAAGGCGGTGCAACTTCCGCATTGCCCCTGATTCCGAATAGGGCTGCAAAGGGGGCGCAAATCAACGCTCACCGCTTGACCCCTCCCGCTAGCCTCTTTTGAACCCTATGAGGCAGTTTGCTGGGCTCCGTCTCGCCCATTACATAGTCTTTCGCGCTCAACTCCACGACATCTGTTCGCACCTCGTCCAATACCTTTGGAATCTGGTGCTCGGGTTTAAGCACAGCTAGAGGCTTTTTTTGGGAGACGTAGAAAACTATACAGGGCTGGTCCGTCTCCGCCCCATTAATGCGTTTGTTGCCGACCCCCACGTTTATCACGTTGGGATAGGTCTTTCTGATTTTCTCCCAGTTCTCCTCTAGGAAATCCTCGATGAGTTCCTTCGTTTCTATCATGTTGAACCACTCTCGTGATAACAATAATTTACCTCTAGCTCCCTCCTGTACAGAATAGGGAGCCAGTTCGTCTCATCCATTTCGCGCCAATTCCCCACTATTAAGAAATCTTCCCTGCCGCTCGAACCATCCGCGCTCCCCGTTGCGATCCTGCTTCCCGAGAAGAGAACCCTTTCGACCTCCTTTTGCATGTTGTAGATATCCGCCTTCCCCTGCCCCAAGGTGGTGGCGTTTCTATCGCTGTCAACCCGTACATAGACCCCAACGGTCAGGAGTTCGTCGTGGCGGTAAAGAGGTTGCGCCCCGGTCGTTAAAAGCGTGCTTCTAGGGTTGAAGCACTTTACGACAACCCAATAGCGGTTATCCCGGATCACGTCGGGCGGACCGCGGAGCCAGTATGTTCCGAATTTTAGGTTGGAGCCCGTTAGGTTGCCCGTGAGACTCCAGCTAGAGCTTAGGAGACTCAGGGTCTTGATAACGGGATCGGTGGAAACCATTTGCTCTCCCTCACATAACAGGCGGTGCGGTCTTGCCGTAGGCGGGCTGATCCGCTTCAGCATAAACTATGATGTCCTGAAGCTTCATCAGCTCCCCCTCGGAAGCGGATTTGAAGGACTCTATCATGGAGGTGAGCGTGGATAGGAGTTGTGGACGCTCTATAGGCATCCCCGTGCGATAAAGGAATCCCTCCGTGATGATGCCCCCCGTGAGAACCACTAGAACTCTGAAGGATACGTAATTTCTGATGAGTTGCCGGAGACTTCCGGAAGTGTAGTCGGTTGTCGCATTCCATCGGGTGTCTCCGAGGATGTTGTGAAGGTAATGCTCACCATAAACGATGTGATCCTGCACGCTCCCGGAAGGTATCGTAAGTTCCCAAAAATAGCAGGTGCTCCCCGTAATCGTCCCGCCCAACCAATTTACTGTGTCTTGAACTGTTGTGTAAGGCATATTTAATTCACCTAATTTATAGGGATAAATTATCCTCCTCGGACATATTGACTATGAACACCCTCCTCGGGTGACTACTTTATGTTTAAAAAAAATGGGATGTAGGGGCGAACCCCTACGATATTTGGTGCGATTAGCTCACATTGATACCAGTGATCTCGCACGCGGCCTCGCCGCGTATTACAGTTGGTGCGTACCTCATAGACACATAGATGCCGATGCTATCCCTCTCTTCGAGCGGCTTTATCGCTGTGGTGATGGGCCTTCTTTCCACGAAGAATCCTAACGGACTTTCAGCAAGAAGTTAGAGTTACCCGACTCCTTTATACTGGCCGAGGATGTTCGTGGTTCTGCCCCTGCTCAGCACGAATGCGGAGCCCGTTGGGCAGTTAGTCGAAGCATAAGCATCTAGTCCCAAGATATCACCAAACTTACCCGGCGTCGCTATGAAGCCCGTCTGCATTCTCGGCTCTCCGTACGAATACTGAGCCGTGAAGTGCGGAAGCCTCTCTATGAACACCTTCGCTCGTGGGTGAACTAACAACGTTTCCCGGAGAAATAATATTTTATTACTACTTTCTCTATCAGGCATATAGTTGTTGTTCTCCACAAGGCTCTTCGCGGCTATGATATCGTTTACACTACTCCTTTTAGGAGTATACATGCCGATACCCAAGCCTCCAGAGCCACTCAAGACGAACTCAGTGCCATTCAGCGCAAGCGATTTTCCTGTTGCCGCCGTCGAGCCACTCCTACCCGTGTTGATTACACTGATGCAATCCTTGTCAACCTTGTTCGCGACACGCAGAGCGGCACGAGCAAGCTGATCCTGTTGGATAGGAATGAGGCTGTCCTCAATAGTCTCACGCGTGATTATAAAACCATGCGCGACCTTGTAAGGAACGACGTTTACAGCACTGTACGCGGTGACATCCATCGGGAACTCAGCGCCCTCCGCGACTTGGTTCACGACCGCCGCTGGCGATCCTGACTGCTTCGGGAAGGTTATTGAGTTACTGGCGGTCAGACTGTAGTTTTGCAGAAATTGTCTGGCGGAATAATAGCTCAAAAGGTTTGAACTACTTACTCTCTCGCCACCATGTTCGGCATGGCGATTTGGCTTACGAGTGTGTGCAGCGCGGGATTTTGCCCGAGAAGACTGTTCATCCCTCTCGTATAGCAAGCCGGCTGTAGTTACTGGACTAAGAATTTCTCTAGATAAAGACATTTCATTTTCCTCCTTTTATTTTTTTATTTTTTAAAAGGGGCGTTATTAGCCCCCCTTTTCTACCTCAAACTTTTAAAAAAAGTGGAACCTTCAGACTACCTACATGCAGTTGATCAGGGCCATGAACTTGCTTCCGCTCGTCACGTTGGTTACACAGACACCACACTTGTATATGCTGGCAGAATATGAACCGGAAACAAGGACTGGTACGTCCTTAGTAAATCCCGGTCCCTGCGCAACACTACTAAGCATGATGCGATCTCCCGGAACCATCGTTTCGTAAGAAACAAGATTCTTTGCGTAGCCCCAGACCAACACAGGAACGTTGTCGCCATCGGATACCGTAGCCAAGGCGACGCCCGCGCATTTACCCAGCGCTCCCGCCGTATCTGCCCAGACCTCGCCTGTGTTTCCAGCATCCCACTTCAGACCGTTCCCTGCAGCAATTGACCCAGACGCCACGTACGTTACGATAAGCGCCGGAGTCGCAGCTAAGAAGTCCTTCGTACCCTCAAGACTTAGATATGCCATTTCATATCATCCTCCTTTTTAAATATCTGGGAAATATTTCTTTGACGCGGCCTTGACCTCATCGTACCAACTCGTCGATGCGCCCTTTATTGCTTCGCCATTATCTACGGCAGCGCCCTTGACCTTCTTTTTAGCCTCGGCGTCATCCTCGTCTTCCCAAGGTTCATCCTCTTCCTCTTCCTCTTCTGGTCCTTTCTTCTTTGCCTCAGCTTTCTTCACTTTCTTTTTAGCCTCGTCGTCCTCTTCATCCTCGTCCTTTTTCTTGGCTTCGTCTTCATCCTCGTCCTCGTCTTTTTTAGCCTCTTCCTTCTTTACCTTCAGAAGTTCATCGAGTTTCTTGCCCATTTTCTTAGCCCATGGCGGGCAAGCGTCGTCGTCCTCATCTTTCTTCTTTACTTCGTCCTCGTCCTCGTCCTCTTCCTCGTCTTTCTTTTTAGCCTCATCCTCGTCTTCGTCTTCGTCCTTCTTTTTAGCCTCTTTCTTTGGCGCGGCAACCTTTACCTTGCCTAGTTCCTGCTCAATAGACTCCATCTTTGATATCACGCCGTCAAGTTTCTTGCCGTACTCTTCGAGTTTCTTTCCCAAGAGCACTACAGCGTCATCCCCTGCAGGTTTCTTCTCAGTCTGAGCTTCCACCTTTTTCTCTTCTACAGACATCTTTCATTTTTTCCTCCTTTTATTTCTTTCTCCCCTCTCGCCGACTTGGCTTAAACCGGCTATTGAATCGAGGGGCGAACTTTTAGCCACTTGTTTATAATTATTCCATTCAGACATAATCCTCTACCCTACTCGTCTCCCACGCGGGATCGTCCGTAAGAGCGACTTTTCTCAAGTCAAACTCCTTCACGACAATTGGAGCCTTCGGATGTTTGAAGCATCTCTCCATTCCGTGAACCCGTTGACCGCAAATCGTACAATATCCCGCGCCCGGACCTTCTAAAGAGACCCCTAAGTTGTCCTTATATTTCGTAAGAATTTTATCGATTTTGGGATCAATATCTGGGTCAAGATCAGCCTCAATTTTTATTTTCCCGCCCCGCTCGAACCCCTTTGTAACTTTTCCTAAAATATCTCTTAATGTTCTACCGTGGGAATCTGTAAGAAAAACCTTTCCCGAATTGAGTTTCGCAATTATTTTCTCCTTTAGAGATTTATCCAAGAAGAAGCCGTTTTTATTCGGCGTCTCGAAATCGGGCAAAAGTTCGGCTATCATGGTTCCCGCGGAGTAGTTAAAGGACGCCTTCCAATTAGAAGTTTTAATATTTTCTCCCTGAACCTTCTTTTTAATAAGTTCAGCTAAAGCTTGTTTATAGGCTTCTATTTCCGCGGAAAGACGTGCTCTTTTTTTCTCTTTTTCTATATCCTCAGGTTCAGGCGGTTTCGTCCATAAACTATCGAGTTGTTTTTGAAGTTCGGCGATCTTTTCTGTAAGTTGCTCTTCTGTCCAAGTAGAAATTGCAACAAACCTCTCCTTATCATCCATAGCCCTGAAAGCGCGCTCTATCTCCTGAATCCAAGAAAGTTTCTCGTCCATTTCCTCTTCCTCCTTCTTAGCGCCCTCGTGCTCTTTGAACCATGCCTTTGCAGTTTTCATGGTGAACTTCGGCTTCGAAAAAATGTAGCTCTGAACCTCTGTACCCACCTTGCATTTACCGTTCACGAAGTTTCCCTTGGGGCAACCTATCACAGCTTTGATTCCTTCGGTGATATCTATGGTTCTGAAGGATTTCGGATCGAATCTGCCTATCTCCCCATGCCCGCTGCGAATAGTTTCAGGATTTTCCTCCCACGGCACGTTTATCCACCTCTCCCAAAAAGCGATATCACCAATCCTAGCAACGAAAGCAGTATACCGATCTGAATCCAGTATCCTTTTTTAAGCCATCCCACGTCCGTCTTAAGCCCCGCCATAGAGGTCTGACTTTCTCCGTATTTACTCTCCAAACCATCCAGTTTCTTGCCGAAGCTGGTGATCTGCGTGAGGTAGGGGCACATCGGATTCTTCTCCGCGCTCTCGCACTCCTCTTCTTTTGACATTCAAAAAACCCCCTAAAAAAATAAGGAACCTAAGCAAATAACTGGACGTAATACGTGCTTCCCGTTATGTTCACCGCCATGGTCAGGCTGGCGACGAGAGAACCCGAGGCCGAGCCCGTCGGCGGGATGAACGATCCACCCGCGGCGGATATTGTGCTTCCGCTGACGGTAGTTATTTTGGCGTAAGCGCCATAGACGGAAGAGCCCGAAACTATAGAGCTACCCGTCACGTTGGTCGCCGTCAAGCTTGTCGTGATTATCTCTGGGAATGTCCTGAGCGGATACACTGCATCTGGAACACTCATTTCTTTTCATTCCTCCCTTTTACTTTTTTATTTTTCTCCTATCTCTTTTTTAATCCTCTAAACGAGGAACTTTTTAACCATCATAACTCTCACTTCTTACTCTCCTTTATATTCTTAACCCCGGAGACCCGCCTAAACAAGTCCTCCAAGGTATACGTCTTAATATCATCCGCCGAAATCAACTTCAGGTTATCCGCCTTCCCTCGGTATAACAGAAAGTTATACTTGTTGGCTAACCCCACCGCGTCTACATTCCCGTCCTCGTCTTTCATATTCTCGTTCTCTTTGAGCCACGCGCCTATATCCTCCATTTTAGGCGTCTTCGAGGTGGGTATGGCGACGTTGAAACTCCCGTCCGCCCCCGCCACCATGCTTATCTTTTCCCATCTCTTGTCGCGAATCATAGTTGCCAGATCGTATAAGGAAAATGTTGGTGACTGGGGGTGGACATGCATGGTTCCAAGAATCTCCTCCCCCTCCCTCATCTCGTGGGTCGGAACCATCTCCACCTCGCGGTTCTCCCCAATCTGGAACATATCCAGAATGATATCCCCGTCCACGGTCCTGATCACCAGCGCCCCGAACTCCTTGCCCGTCACCTTGGTGAAGTTGAAGATTCTCTCCATCTGCTCCTCCAGAACCTCGTTCACCAGCAGCTTCGCGGCGACGAAGAAAGCGTTCCCGCATCCGCACTCGAAGTCGAAGAAAACATCTTCGAGATTCCCCCCCCTGAAGTATTTCGTCTCAGCCCTGAGGCACGTCTGGTTGTCGGAGCCGCATCTTTTGCACCGATAATCCTTCCGCCGAGGCTTCACCCCATACAACGCGGGGTATAAAAGCGATGGCTGATCGACTGGAGACAAGATTTCGGTGCTCATTTATCATTACTCACCTTTTTTCTCCCATTCTCCCAGAAAGGTAGTTTGTCCTTGAACTCACTTTTAAGTTGGTCATAGATGGTTTCATTTACAATTTGAATATTCACTAACTTGGAGATAGCCCAAAGTTTTTTCGCTTTATCTTCATCTAGATAACCGTACACCTCAACCCAAGAATCAGTTTCGGGTAGGTAGAAATCGGGGCAATAACTAAATTCTCCAAAATCAAAGCGTTTAGGTTCGTATTCCCACTTTATCTTATGATAGTTCATAATTCTCGCCAAATTTGCTTCCCAAGTAGAACGGAAAAACTGGTCATTAAGATCGGATCGTTTTCCTCCAACTCCACGCGCACCCATATTTGCTTCATCAAAATCTCCGTTTATCCAAGACTTTTTAAGTTTTTCGCTTTTTTTGGCTTTAACATCGGGTCTATTCTGAACTTCCTTTGATATAGCTCCTCGTTTCATTCTTTCTTCGGGAGTAAGATTTTCCCACTCCTCCTTACGAACTTTACTAAATAGTTCAATCTGTTCCGGCGTGCGTTTTTTACCTTTATTTTTTCCTTTCATTCCTTCACTCATTCTCACCCTAGTCTCTTCAGATGGATGAAGACCTGTATGAACAATCGATATTTGTTCCTTTTGTTCATCAGAAAGATGCCTACCCTTTAATTTATTGCTCATATCCCTTTTCCATTCTTCTGTATGAAACCAATGTTTTCCTAACGACCCTTTATGATTTTCACTCATTTTTATTTTAGTTTCTTCCGTGTGGCGTCTTCCTAACATTCCCCTATTGGGAGTATGAATCTTTCCACATTTAATACAAGGAATATCACCATATGTATGCCCAAACATCGGATTTTTATTTCCCTTTTTAGTATCACTTATTTTTTTCTTAGTTTCTTCAGAATGATGGTGCCCCGGTTTACCTAAGCAAGGATGTATACCATGATCTTTACCGCATTTTCTACAAAGCCCCGGACCATAGTTACATCCCTTCTCCATTCTTACTCACCAAAATTTCTTTGTAAACCTAAATGTTTTATCTCTCCTTTTGGGTATAACTATTTGGAAAGCGGTTCGCACAGTCCGCGCATAAAACGCTCGTATATGAAGTAGCCCCCTGTTTCCTGACATCCCTATGATAGGTTGACTCTTGGCTCCCAAGGGTCCGACCACAAATCCCGCATACCGTCATACATAAACACCTCTATAATATTCTTAGTAACTTTCTACAATCCCCTCTGGTACAAATCCCAGATTTCGGCGGCGATGAGGGCGCGGTTGTAGATGCGAACCTCATCGATGACGCCTTTAAAAGGATACTGACCATCATAATATTTGCCTATCCATAAAGAATTAGCAGCATCAGATGTTAAGGCTCCTACTGCTGCTGTTTGGTTATCGTATGCCGATTCAGCTCCATTTATGTAAATGTAAATTTTTCTATCGCCAGAATTATCGAAAGTCATCACGATATGTTTCCAAGCTGAAGTGCCAATAGTTTGTGTCGTTTTTGTATCTGCGGCAGTAGTAGCGGCGGAAATATTCATTCTGAATTTATCATCGTTCTCTATTCTTGACCACCAAAACTTTTTGCTTAGGGATATACCGTTCTGATTCAGTAAGTTTGACTTTAGCCAAAAGCTATATGTAAAAGTTGTCAAGTCATCTAAACTTGGAGCAGAACCACAATTAATATAGTTGTCTACGCCGTTGAAGCTGAGGGCACCTCCGATCTTCCCCGTCGTCCATGACGCCCCATAATTCAACCCATGGTTACTATTCCCAGAATAGTCCCGGACATCGCCATCGAAGGGAAGCCATAGAACCAACCCCGGCTCGATACCATATTGCCTCTTAACTCCCTTTTTTGTTATGCTCAATGGCTCCTCCTCCCCGCCCTACGCCTGTGCCACTAAGTAGAGACTCCCAGAAACCGCGGAACCCGTGACTTGGTTGAAAAGGTTCACGGAGATATGGGTCACACCATCGAAGAATGTGAACCATTGCAGGCTCCCCGACCCGAAGCTTCCGCTTCTGAACTGGAAATAATTTGTTCCCCCATCAAAGGAACCCGAGACTATCAGCGATCCCGAGGCGTTCTGGGTGGTGCCAATAAAAGCGTAGGCGCTCTTGCCCGAATATTGGGTGACATTAAAGTTCCCACTTCCCGTTGAGCCCGTAGCGCCTAAAGCAAAGTTAAACGCGGAATAAAGCGTGGTCGTTAAGGAGCCCGTAACTCTGAGATTGGAAACGGTTAGTGCTATAGAGCCTGTGATAGACTTCCCTATATCTTCAGTTACACCAACCCCCCATGAACCACTCTGGCGTGCGTCCACGTTCCAAGAACCAGATTGTCTAGCGTCCACGGAACCCGTCACTGGGAAGGTCACGGTTGAACCCGTGATAGCTATCGTTCCAAACTCAATATCCCCAGCGATCACCGTCACCGGAATTGAAAGATCGCTCCCTGAGTACCCGACATCGGTGTATCCAGAGCCACTATGGATTTTTATAGTAGTTGGTTGGTCTACATAGGAGCCACTGAGCTTAACCTTCAGTACATCTCCTGCGAGATCGTATGCTGGTGCCTTCACGACACTCGTTTCGACCGTCGGTCCTAGCGACAAATTTCACTCCTCCTTTTATTAACCATTCACTTAACCTCCATTTTCGTATCCGAAAACTAACTTTGAACCATATCCCTCTTCTATATATTCTTAGTAATTTCCAAAAAATAGGCTAGGTCAACACCATAGACCCTCCCCACGTGAGGCTCTATGAGCATCAACTCCCGCCCCTCGCCGCAACCCACCTCAAGAACCGTCCTCGGGTTCCAACCCTTGGCGAACTCCACGAGGTGGGCGGACTCATCGTTTGGGAAAATGTGTTTAGGCAAAAGGCTATACCTTCTATATATTCTTAGTTATTTCCGGATGCCAATCTCTTTTAACTCCTTGTTATACTTGTTACATTAGTTAATTTATTAAGCTACTTCATACCATTGGGCGTTAATCGCGCACATAACGGTTCCAGAATCCGGCTCCCATTGTAGGGCGTATCTAGAACCCGTCTTTAGTATAACTTCTTGGTTTCTTTCGGCTAACCCCCCCGGTTTAGCGTTTCCTTGTGTAATAGTTCCCATATAGAATACTGCAATTAAAGTTCCACCAGAACCGGTCACAGGATTGCTATAAACCTTTAATCCAGCAGTCTTCTCAGATTGCCTATTATTATTATACGCGGTTCCTTGAGAACCACTATTACTCACAGGTATATCTTCCCAGAATCTCCAAGTTCCTGCGGCGGCATTAGAAGTTTGAATATAAGCGTGAACTTCTCCCGTGGCTGGTGAAACAAACAACCAGTTTTTAGGTACTCCCACGCTTCCAGAACTAACATCATTTACAAAGAAATGCGAGCCACTATGAATCATATAATGGTCGATATCTATTATCGCAAGCATTCCCACATCCTCATCTAGAGGAAGGGCTATACCTGTAGCATGTGTAAGTTGAGCCTTAACGGGTACTGAACCCGTGTTTATAACTAGGGTGTTTAGGATGCCCGATCCTGTTATCCCTACAGAACCACCTGCGATATTCCAGCTACCACTTTGTCTAGCATCTACTATAAGAGGGGTTGATCCTGTTACTCCCACCGAACCTTGAACGGTAAGGGTAGACGATCCCGTGATAGAAAGACCTATGGAACCGGTGATAGATTTTCCTATTGAGCCTGTAATGTCAATTCCTACATTTTTTATTACATTCGAGCCCGTAACAGAAAGACCAATTGAGCCAGTTATTCCTATTGTTCCGAGTTCTATATCCCCGGCAACAATATCAACACGAACGCTATTGGTTGCAGAATCCTCTAAAGAGGGAATAAAACGAACAAAAGGAGCGCCCGAGCCCGACCAACGTTCCCATTTTCCTGAAGTATTGTCGAAAAATTTGTTATAAACGGGCTTTCCGACTTCAAACGAAGTTATATTGGAACCACTAAAGCTGGAAATCTCCGCATCGGTCTCTCTTAAAATATTAGACATAGATAACTAACCCCCCTTAATCCCTCTTTGTCCTTTTGGCTAACCCTCGATCTGTTTCCAGCATCAAGAGCAAGGATAATACGCATAGAGCCTTCGAGCTTGGGTCGGTAGTGTATATCATCCCTTTAGGCATACAACTCTTTGTTTTACATTTCGCGCAATAAATTTTGGTAAACCAAGCGATTGGATCATCAAACAATTTCATTTAACCTCACAGCAAATTTTAGACAATTTACTACATCATTCCATAGGATTTATAATAATCTCCTCTTTTAACCTCCCGGGGCAGGAGCCTCGGGAATTAGGGTGTGATAGCACCCGAACAAAGACCTACCCCACACCTCTAGGTCTTCCTCCTACCCCGGAAGGGCACTTGCGCTGGAATCAGCCCGCGCTCCATAATCGGGGTCTAACCCTTATCCCGAAGGAGGATCAATCCTTCGTTCAAAGAGATTACATCCTCGGCAAGATCAATGCCGCGGTGCCAGCCCCCAACTCTCTCGCTTGCGCCTATCCAACGCAGTTACAGTGATGCAGGCTATTCCTGCTTGCTGATTTTCTGAGTCGATTTCTCCCTCAGAACCCCGACTACATCCTGAACAAAAACTGCGTCCCTCCACCCATCCAGAGCCCTCTGGATTTCCTGAGCCCACTCGGGTGGGACGGGACTGGATGTTTCCCCGTCCTCTTCTTTCTTAGTTATTTCCTCCATATCATTTACCTTATCCTAAAATTAAAACCCCACAATTTGGGCAACGGTTGAAATTTTGCCCCAGAATGACCACCGTCGTTATTTTCTTGCATAATGGGCAACGCCTGTACCAGTCATCACCCACGAAGGAGCCGCCGTATCTTATCTCTTTAGGCATCAATTTTCCCCTTTTTTGGGAAACAGATAACCAACAGCGGCACCTGCGATAAAGGCGAGAAGCTCCCACTTACCATAGTAGATACTCGCACCAACCGCCGAGACGATGACTACAGCGGCGACCACATTCTGCGTGCTTACCTTATCGACTAGGCGCACTCTCGCTTCACTCATTTTTCACTTCCCTCCTCTTCCTCATACCATCCTCTATCGTATCTCACGAAAGCGTCCGCTATCTCATCGAAAGCCATCGCCTTGACCTCTTTTTCGCCCTCGTATCCCTCCATGCGGCGCTTCATGCTCTCGGGAAGTTTCTTGTAGTCTGGATCATTCGCCTGCCACGCGACCTCTATTCCCTTCGCCAACGCGGTTTTCACGATCTTCTCCGTGATGTAAGCCCTAGCTTTGGGATCACTATAAGCCCCCCTATGATCTATATGAGACCAGTACCCCAACGCGGGTCTTATGTGGGCGTCATCCACGGGATAGTTAAACCCCACGGGGTCCGCAAAGGAACCCTCTGGGATATCTTTGTATTCGTCGGGCTTCGTGAGAGAGGCATTACTCCCTCTCTTGTACCCATATTTTCTCTCTCGGGCGCTTATCTCTTTTTCCAGCTTTTCCCTTTCTCCTTCGCTCATACCAATACACCTCCTAAAATTCTGACTCTACCACAGGCTTAAACTTTGGACACTTATTATTTTCAAGGAGAATGTTCCCCGAATCCACCCTGAGCCCCTCCCTACAATTTCCGAACTCGGTGAAGAACCTACAGACAATGCACGCCCTCTGGTCCGCGGGGACATCTATGGCTTTCACCTCCAGCGGCTTCAATTTTGGTGCGACCTCTTCTGCGACCATCATACCTCATCCTCCCGTGGCGTGGGCTCCCCCGCCGAATAATCGCAATAGACCACCATATCCTTCTCTCCTCTCCAACTTCTACAACCGGCACAAAATTGAATACTCATTCCGAAATCCGTTTGGGGACAAAACACGAACTTCTCACCCATATCGTCCGCCCTTATCGGAAGTTTATTCTTCGCAGTTAGGGTCGGAGGTGTGGCAACGCTCTGGGGTTTCGGGGTTTGTTTGAAGCCGCCTCCAGCCAGCTTTGCCTTGACCTCCTCCTCCATCTGCCTAATCTTCGCGGAAATATCCACGTGTTCGCTCATTTTTATTCCTTCTTGAAGGCACCGACCAAGATGCCTCTGATATTCTCCACAAACTGGGCAATGTTCGCCCTGATCGCCGGACCCATAAAGGGTCGGGCGATCTGGTATATCGAACCCTTTTCCTGATATACAGCGTATCCCCGACCTCTGATATTTCTCACATCCGCTACGAGGGCGTAACTCAGGTATCCCCTCGGCTCTACGTGGATGCTCCTCCTAAGTTTGCCGTGCGGAAGCGGGTCAACGCTCCTTGGGGATTTCCCGATTGGCGCGAGATATTTCGCATCGGCTTCCGCGTTGAACATCGCGGTTCTGAGTTCATAGTCCAGATACCTCTCAATATCGTCGAGTTTCATCCCCGTGGTTTGCATATACCGCTGGAAGTCGGCATCATCGATCTCTATCTCGAAGTCAACGCTCATTACACATCTCCCCAGATTTCTCTATTGCATTCCTCGCAGATTATCTCGAACTCTCTACCTTTTTCCCACCATATATTGAGAGGTCTGAAGCACTCCCCGCACCAACCCCGCCGGTATTTGGTGAGGTCTACACGCGACTCGTCCACCTCTAGATAGTTGCCCGGACGGTCGATCACCCGGGCCATCACCATCCTCGCTCACTTCCACCAAGTTACTCACCATCCTTTAAGTTACTGGAACCCACGTACAGCGGCAGAAGGGATGAAGACTTAAAATACCATAGGCTTCATCTATTTCAAACTCCACCCCGTCCATAGAACCACACTCGGGGCAAACTTTTTCATCTTCGCTGGTGAGAAATCTCACTCTTTTTACAACGTCTCTATTTTCCGAATATGTATCAAGGGTTCCCTCGTTATAGGTGTCTAAACATAGACTCCATGCTAGGTCTTCCATTCGGCCAACCCAGTCCGTGGTGCGCCCGTCATCGTATTTGCCCTTAGCCTTTTCCGCCAATGGAGACTCACGCCTTCCCCTCTTTATCGGCCTCTATCATCTCGGTCAGGATTTTATCGAAGTCCTTCTCATATTTCTTCTTGAGGTCTATGAGTTTGGGCATCTCCTCTTTCTTCAGCTTCATGTCATCGGTTTTATTCAGCGATAGGTTCGCCTTGGCCCTCCCCTGTATATAGAAGGACACAACATACTTGTTGATCAGCTCCTTGGCCCTCTTCTTAGCCTCGGACTTGACCGCCCTAGAACTCTTCCCCGCATCCAGAGAAGCCTTAGCCTCCCTGATCACATCGACCATATTATTCTTGAATTCGGTGCTCATCTCTATAGGTGCGACCGGGGGCGCTGGGATATCCTTTTTCCGAACCCCCTCCGGGACCGTCGTGATGTCCTTCACCTTCTGGTCTTGGAAGGGCGTGCCCGATGGAATCTGGGCGGGCACCATGGGCTTGATCTCGTCGTATTTGGGGTCATCCAGCACCTTGAAGCCCATCTCCTTGCGGTATTCGTTCACACTGATGGTTCCGGCTTGGACTCCCTGAATGAGCCTCTGAGCCCGCATGTTGCGGTCCTCCTCTATGATAGGTTTCCATACCATCTCAGCTTTTGGCATCGGTATTTTCTTTCCGCTTTCGTCCTCCATAGTCTCCCCGAATTTCTTCAAAATTAGGGGATAGAATACATATGTCTCGAATGCGTCCGACAAAAACTCCTGCAAGAGTTGGAGGCGGGTGACGAACTCTTGGAAGATGACCTCGCCCACGCTCTGGTTCCCGGTGCTCTGGGGTAAACCCATAAGCACGGGTGGAACTCCGAGAGCCTGATAGCGTCTCGTTAAGAGCAGGTCAACCCACCACTGTACGTTGAGAGCCCTAGCCGCGCCCTCGACCTCGTTGACTTGAACGTCGCCCTTCGTGAAGATCATCGATGCGGCGGTTCTGCCCTTGAGCTTCGACATGAGGTCGGTCATCTGGGCTGTGGTGTATGGCTTCTCTGTGCTTCCTCCCTGAACGATTAGGGGGGGCACAGCTCTGCTATGAATCCAGACGGCGGCATCGGTCTCGAACTGGTTGAAGAGGTCGTTGTTCTTTACGAGAGGCATTAAAATACTTGTCCCATACGCACTTTCATAACCCCACGACTTCTCGCGATATTTTATATGCATCATCGAATCTGTATCTATCAGTGCCGGGGGGAAGTTCATCCATTGTATAAATCCAAACACATTCCCGTAACTATCCCGTCTGACACGCATGTAGACAGGATCCAACGGCTTTAACTGAATTATAGTCTCGGCGTCTTCCGCCTTTCTGATCACCTGAGCGGTGAAAGGCACGGGATTATCGAAGGCTACGAGCTTATTCTCCATCTTCTCCTCGTCCAGAACCCACCTATTTTTTGCCATCGCCTGCGGTGCGTCCTTTACTCCAATTTCTTCTAGTTCCTTTTTGGTGTAGGCTTCCCCCTTGAAATCATATAGAGGCTCCATTTCATCGGTTTGCTTATCGTAACAGATTTCTGCGTAGGCGTTCCCATAAATCAAGCAATCCGCCGCTAGGACAAGCATCACATTTTGTACGTTCAACCTATCACAGAGCCTAGTTAAATAGTCTACAACCTCCTTATTGGGATGGGATATCGAAAACCCCCGCCCAATCGCCAAATTTGCCTGCATCTCAATAGCGGCCATAATATCTGGATTATTTCTGAACATCAACCTATACTTAGGTAAATCCGCCAGCGGAGTCGTTCCAAAAGTTTTGGTATATATATCCATGTACGGACTCTGAACGAACCCGGCGCCAGAGCCAACCGGAGGTTTCTTAATCCCTAAAGTTGAAAGAATCCACTGAATCGGTTCCTGACGCCATTGCAGGGGGAGATCCACATCAGACCGGGCGGCTTCGTCCGCGGGCAACACCCTAGCCACAACATCGTTATAACTAGACCGCATAGCATCCCACTTCGCTCTAGCTATAGGATGCAAAATTGACGGTCTCTTTTTTCCTTCATCAGACATGTTTTACACCTTGTAAATATCTTAAACTAAAAATTTCTTTTTCCGTTAAATGCTCTATTATATTACCTTCTCCTAAAAAGGATAATATCTCTTCGTCTCTCTTCTTATCCTTCTCCTTATCTTGATGCCAATAAGAACCGTCACACTCTATGCCCAATTTAAATTTTGGGAAATAGAAATCTATCCATTTTGTCCCCCTTGAGCAAACAACTAGATATTGATATACAAAATCTTCTCCCATTTTAAATCCTAGTCGTTCGAAGAACTCTTTTGTTAATCTCTCTATTTTCGTCATCTTTTTATTTTTTCTCATACGAGCGTTTGGGTGTTTTTCTGGATGATTTAAATAAAGGAGTTTCATACTTTCTGATTGTTTTTGCCTTGCTTCTGCACTAGGAACCCTACCTCTATTAACTAAAGATTGATTAAGTTTCCATTCATCTGATCTTTTCTTTCCTTTCATAGGATTTATTCTGCCGTTTTCATATCCTTCTATGGCTCTTATACTAAGAATTTCTTTAGTTTCTGGGGAAACCGCTCTTCCTAACTGATTTTCCGCCTTTATTCTGACTCTTTCATCTGTTTCAACGGTCAACCCTCTATTCCAAGGAACTTGACCTATATGGCTTTGGCTTAGTTTTTCCTTAATCTCTTCGGTTCGCTCTTCCCCATACTCTTCGTCAAAAGACACACCCCTCCGATGGGAAGGTCTCCCAGTACGGCGTTCGGCTCCCCTTTTAATTCTAGAATCGGTTTCTTTTGTTAAACCCTTACTCCAAGCGATATGACCTGTAAGTTTTTCCTTAATCTCTCTGGCTCGCTTTTCTCCATACTCCTCTTCATAAGACATACCCTTTCGGTAGGAGGGTCTTCCGATAAGGCTTTCCGCCATCCTTTTAACTCTAGGATCGGTTTCTTTCCGTAACCCTTTATTCCAAGAAGGCTGACCAAGATGACTCTTGCCTAATTTCTTCCTTGTCTCTTCATCTGGTTCATGCCCCTTTCCCCTACACTCGGCATTACAATAATGAAATTTAAACTTTTTTAATTGATAAGGATAAACATAAATTGTTTCTCCACAATAATTACAGGTAGTAAAAATCCCACTTCTCGATCCTTTTACGGGCATTTTAATTACTCCATCCATTTCGGCACTTCGGAATCGATATCGAGATCGGTTACCTTCCCGCTATAAACCCTGAAATCCTGATCTAATTTAACGCTAGTCTTATTCGGCTGGACCTCCCACCGCGAGAAAAACCCGCATATAGGGCACCTATAGTACCTGTGGTCTCCGTCCTGCGGGTTGACTAAAAGCGTACCTCCCGATGCCATCGAGTTACAGTTGGGGCATCCCGGCACCTCGATCCTCGCCACCGGCAACCCCGTGCTGGGCTCCGTATAAATTGTCGCCGCCTGATCACCATCGACGAAAAGAATCGGAATTTCCACCCCGCCCGGATTCGCCGCGTCGCTCCCAGTGTACTTCAGGTCAATAGTCAATCCTTCTTTCCCCCGAACACGATATAGAACTCCCTATAAACAGCGGGCACAATCTTCCAGAACCCCCTCCACAGGGGGTTCGGGGAAGCCTTAATTTTCTTCTCCACGTCATTAATATCCTCTTCGAGGTCATCCATATCATCCGCGTCAAC
>Ga0315281_10002959_pt1 | contig 25019 bp, 22 predicted proteins | sample YL17G07_0_MG_FD_204540 | JGI IMG/M metagenome (GOLD analysis project Ga0315281, IMG submission 204540) | Sediment microbial communities from Yellowstone Lake, YNP, Wyoming, USA - YL17G07_0 | ecosystem: Environmental > Aquatic > Freshwater > Lake > Sediment | place: USA: Wyoming | collected... | reverse complement strand
GTAACAGAAAAAACTACCGGTAAAATGGGTATTGTATACCTTTTACTGCATAAAGGCGGCCTGTGCCATGTTCATTTGGCACAGTCTGTCCAGCTTGGGGACGCGGTTGTACCAGAAGCTCCAGCTTCGATTTTTTCGGGGATGGCTTTACCAATCCCCGTAGAAAAGAACGTATAGCATGGCCGAGACGTTCATTTTTTCCAAAAATGTATTATTGCTTAGATTACGGAAAGAAAACATTTCCGTAGCACTTTCGCTATTAACCCCAGCCTTTAGGCTGGGGTTCACGATGCCCACGGAAATGGGCTTTAGCCCTGATGGTAACGGAAGAAAGGCTTGGTATTCATTAACGTTATGATACATGCCGGTTGGTTAAGAACATGAACGAAGCGAGAAGAAAGCCACGTTGCGTGCCGTCAGGGCTAAAGCCCGGATAGGGGGGGGCTGGAACCCCAGCCTGAAGGCTGGGGTTAATGAACGGCAGTTCGTAGATGACGCTGTAGTTCTCGTGTCCAGGTACTTCAGCCAGTACTCAGCCTTTAGGCCGGGGTTCGTGATGGATATATGGATATCTTGATTGTATAGGAATTTCAAAACGACTATGTAGTGGCAAGGCGCACTTTGCCACTACGCTGTTGAATGTCGTCGAAAGTTCTATGTAATGAATAACATATAACAAGAAACGAATAATTAATAAGTAAAAGAAGAAACCTTCTTACAACACGCTTACATTTTTCATTTTTTGTTATATGTTATTCATTAGGAGATATCGCCGAATGACTAATTTAATACCGGCTGAATTATCACTGTTTTTTCACATTGTTAACAAAAATTGAAAATATCTTACTATTACAGAACTTCTGAACACTATTTGGGCAGAATATGGACATACCTGATCAAATCGTTAACGTAATAAATTTAAGCCTCTACTATGGTAAAACGAAGGCATTAAAAGAAATCACCCTGGACGTTTCTAAAAACAAGATAACCTCTTTTATTGGCCCGTCCGGTTGCGGCAAGTCCACGCTCATACGATGCATCAATCGCATGAACGATCTCATAGAAGACGTAAAAATAGAGGGAAAAATCGAAATAGACGGTCGTGACATCTATGCGCCTGACGTGGACGTTACGGAACTAAGAAAGAGGGTTGGCATGGTGTTCCAGAAGCCGAATCCCTTTCCCAAGTCCATTTTCGAAAACGTCATCTACGGGCCGCGCGTGCTTGGCGTAAAAAACAAAAGCATCCTCAAAGACCTCTGTGAAAAGGCATTAAAGCGGGCAGCCCTCTGGGACGACGTAAAAGAACGGCTCAACGTAAATGCCCTGGATCTTTCCGGCGGCCAGCAGCAGCGCCTATGCATAGCCAGGGCGATTGCCATGGAACCTGAGATTGTGCTGCTGGACGAGCCTTGCTCGGCGCTCGACCCGATCGCAACCAGTAAAATAGAAGACATGCTCGTCGAACTGAAAAAACACTACACCGTTATCATCGTAACCCACAACATGCAGCAGGCAGCGAGAATTTCCGACTACACCGGGTTTTTCATGCTGGGAAAGCTGATGGAGTTCAACGTAACAACCGAAATATTTACCAACCCCCGTGAAAAGGCGACGGAAGACTACATCACGGGCAGGTTTGGGTAAGGCTAAACACAGACAGGGTTCTAAACCCTGTCTGTGTTAACTGCTAATGGTACCGGGTGTATTCCCCAATTATTGCAAATCTGCATTTTGTCCCGTAGGGACAGTTGGAAATAGCCCACCGATTTATCGGTTGGGTCAGATATTTACAAGCATAATAACGTTCTTAGCTTAGGAGCAAACATGACACGAGAAGCATATCACAGGGCGATAAAAAATCTTCAGGACGAGGTTCTCGCGATGGGAGACATGGTAGCAATCGCCATAAAGGAATCGGTAGAATCACTTCGACAGAGGGACACGGAGGCATCAAAAAAGGTCATTAAGAATGACGCCCTGATCAACAAAATACGATTTGACATTGAAGAGAAGTGTATCTTTCTTATCGCCACCCAGCAGCCTATGGCGGTTGATTTGAGAACCCTGGCTTCCATACTGAGTATGGTAACCGACCTTGAACGAATGGGCGATCATGCCGAAGGCATCGCTAAAATAAATCTGCTGATGTGTGAAGGCCCGCCGGTAAAACCACTCATTGACATCCCAAAGATGTCCGAGATAGCCTTGTCCATGCTTACCCGCTGCCTTAAGGCCTTTATAGATCGGGATATAGAAACGGCAAAAGCTGTTTGTAATACAGATGATGAGGTTGATGCCATTCACGACCGCATCTATAAGGAACTCTTAATGATGATGATAGAGAACCCCAAGATAATCCACGAGGCCACCTACCTCACCTGGGTCTCCCACAACCTGGAACGCATTGCAGACAGGGTCACTAACATAGCCGAAAGGGTTGTATACATGGTTACCGGAAAGATGGAAGAGATGAATGTATCGAGGTATTAGGGTTACGTTTCAGGGCATAAGCAGGGAATTGGGATGAATATGGCAAACCGAAAGGTTCTCCCTACGCAAACAAGAAATTTTCGTAAGATTTTGGTTTTTTAGAAAGTAACCCCGAAGTGGTGAAATATTAACAGCTAAAACGCCAGATACGATAAAGCTCCGGAGGGTCACGATGGCTTTCTGCCCTAGAACCTATCAGGAGAAAGGATGTTTTTGCGAAGGGCGCATATCGGCCGCTGCTGACGCTATTTACTCAATCGTTCGTACTCGGCAAACTCCTTTTCCGCTTCGGAGCTCATCCCTTTCTTTTTGTAGGCAAGTCCTAGATTATAATGGACGTTGGCTATGTTCGGTTCCATAGCGGCCGCCTTCTGGAATTCTTTTATCGCCTCATCGTACCTTCCTTGTTTACCGTATTCAATACCCTTTTCATTGATTTTTTTGACGTCCAAATTCCCGAGTGCAGTAACCGTCTGCCTTTCAACCGGCTCTCTCTCAATGGGTGTTATTAGAGGCGTTTTTTGTGGTGCGGGGGTACCTGCTGTTGTTTTGGCAGGGGTAGTTTCGGGGGCGGCCGTCTTTTGCCTTTTTTTATCCGACCTGGCACCCGTCTTAGTTTGCGGCGACTTTGAAGTGGCGCTCTTTTTGGCTACTGACTTCTTCTTTTTCGAGGCAACGGCTGCCTTCTTCTTCTTTGCACTACCTTTATAGGCAATCTCCAGGGCTCTGGTTTTTTTCTTGAGCTTGGCTTGATCTTGCTCCAGTATTGTCTGCTTTGCTTTCATTTGGGCACAGGCCTTGCTCAATTTATCCTTTTCTGTATTGAGTGTGGTTACGCGTCCTTCGAGGTTTTGGTTCTTCTCCTCAAGGTCTTCTGTCTTGTGTTCCAAGTGATTGACAGTTTTATTGAGTTCTGTTTTGAACCTGTTGAATGAACTCTGCTGGAATCTTGTTTCGTGTTTTTGGTATTTGTATGCGTTATCCACGCCCAAAACCGTTTCACTGTTTGCAGCCAACGTCAGGCAAATCACGACAATACTACACGTAAGCAGTTTTTGACTAAACATTATCCATAAACCTCCTGGGTAAGTAGGGAGAACTGTGGTTCGTAGCCTCTTTGCATAAGAGGTATATTACCTCCACGGCTGAAATTTGCAAGTAATTTCAGTTATTTTTAGAAAAAATTGGTAACACCTTAGTCGGAAGCAGATCGTTTTCAAAAAATTATTTTCCATCTTACATACACATAACTACTTGCTTCGAGATTAGTTATGTAAATATTCCTTATAGCTGCCTTCTCAACAACGACCAAAACATGCCAAGGTACTCATGTAACGCACTCTGGCAAGTATAAAGATTATGTGAGGAGGGGAAGAAGTCCCCCGGAGACAACGCTTGTCTTTCTGGTGCGGCATAATCTGTGGGGGCCGGGATGGGGCTCATGTCCAGCTTCTCAAATAACGCCATAGAGCGTGGCATGTGTAAGGCCGAAGTGACCAGGACAAACACGTCATTTCCGACAATGGGCTTGATGAGTTGAGCCTGATCGGCAGTGTCCATTGATTCCGATTCCAAAACAACGTCTTTCGGGCTTACTCCAAGCGCTTGAGCAAGGGTTGCCATTGTTTCCGACTCAGGATGAACGTCGAATACATTGCCGCCCGAAACAATGAGTTTGCTTCCCGGTATTTTTCTGTACAGCCTGACCGCCTCGATGACGCGAACCAGCGCGGACGGAGAGAGTTGGCTTGTGACCGGTATCTTGGGATCGGTGACATGCCCTCCACCCAGAACCACAATCCACCTGGCGGCTGACGCGGCGGTGTCATTTGTGTTGTTGGGCGTTGTAGACAAAAAAAGCGGCTGATAACGGTGCTCCAGCGGCCTTACGAGCATATTAGGGATGGCGGGATAGCTGAGAAAGGCGAAAAGACCTATTCCAATGGTAATAATATATTTCCCCGTTCGCTGCCTTTTGGTAAGCAAGAGTAATATGATGCCTGCAATCATTACCTCCAGACACACGGAAGTAGGGGCAAGGGACAGCGTGATAATCTTTTTTAAAAAAAACATCCTTTTATTTCCTTCCAATAATGAGGGACGAATCGTATCCAAGATCAACCCTCTTGATATGCTGAAAACCCGATTCCTTCAGCCACATCCTATATTCCGTTTCACTGTATGAAGAGCCTTCCTGCGTGCCTATGAGCATATTCAGGCTGAAGAGGGCGGCGAATTGCGGGCGGGTCTTGGTATCGTCCAGTACAAATTCATGGATAATAACCTGCCCGTTGTCTTTCATAGCGTCCCAGCATTTTTTCAGTATTTTCACGTTGTTTTCGGGGTTGTATATGTGGAGGATGTTGGAGACGAGGATGGCGTTATAAACGTCTTTCCCGAGACTATCCTCCAGGCAATTACCCGTCTGTGTGGTGACGCGGCCTTCCAAGCCTGCATCCCTTATAAACTCTTGGGAGATAGGGGTAACCTGTTTCAGGTCAAAGATAACGGCATTGAGCTGCGGATTGGCTTTTGCAAGGGCAATGGCATACGTGCCAGGACCTCCTGCAACGTCCAACAAAAGCTTGGCATCCTTTAAGTCTACGCTGTTGCACATCGCCTCTGTTTTTAGGCTTGCGATGTCGTGCATGGCCGTGATAAAGTCCCTGACAGAAGAAGCGTCCGCTTCTTCCGGGAGGTCGGTCAGCGAAACGGGCTTGCCCGTTTCAACGGTCTCCCGGAGCATCGTCCAGTTATCCATAATGTTGTTGAGATGGCGAATGGCGTTGCCCATATATTGTGGCTTTCCTTTAATCAGATGGAGGCTCGACATCGGGGTGTTGCCATAGCGTTTTTCCTGTACCGTAAGGAGATGAAGTGAAACGAGAGCGTTGAGAAGCATCTCCGTCGCCCGCTCGTCGGCATGAATGGATTGTGCCACCTCCCCGGCAGAAAGGTGGCCTTCGCCGATGAGGGTGAAAATACCGAAATCCGTTGCCGTGATGAGTACGTGAGATTTCCAGTAACCGTAACTGAGTTGAAATAGGTAATCAATGGTTTTGTATTCCATAATATGCCTTTCTATTAACATACGGTCCCATCGGGACAAATCACAAAATTACAAAAACCCCGTAGCTCAAGGCTTCAGCCTTGATGGACATTGCATTGTACGGTGCGTTGGAAGCAACTTTCTAGTGCTTGTCCGGTGGACGAGATGCTACACCCATCAGACCTGAAGATCTGAGCTACATGGATTTGCGTCGGTTCAATCCTGTAGATTAAACCACAACGTTTGACGATGGCGCAACGCGAAGAAAATAGGCGTCTTGCCTGTACTTTTGCCGTATTATATCATATCATGCATAAATACAACACGAACGTAAAATTAATCCTTCGTAATCGTAGGGTTGATAAAATAAAAAAACTTGTAATTTCCTTTGTTTTTGCTAGACTGACCACTTAATTGCCAAAAACAATTTTCTGTTTTACGATGATTGATAATGAAAAATTTCATGTATAGCGGTTGATATGAGTATTTCTACGCTTAAAACCAAAATCCAAAGATTATTATTCAAAATGAGGCTTTTTAAAAAGGAAATGAACTATGCCGCTTTCTGACAAGCGCCCACTCGAATACATAGAGTTGGCAGGCTACAAGTCGATCAAGAAGCTGCCGAAGTTCCGTTTGAGTCCTGGACTGAATGTTCTCATAGGGGCTAATGGATCGGGCAAAACGAATTTTGTCCGCTTCTTTGAGTTGCTTGGACATATCATGGACAAGAACAAGGGGCTGCAAAACTATCTCAGTGCCAATGGCAGAGCCGACGCCTTTTTATTTAGAGGCGTCAAGGTGACGGAGATGCTTCGGGCACATCTGTGGTTCGGTTTGAACGAGTTCAAGTTTATGCTCAGGGCAGCGGCAGATCGTTCCATGTTCTTTGTTCAGGAGTCAGCGCCTTTCAACGGGCCGATTTACGGCTCAATAGAGAATGACCAGGGTAGCGGCCACACTGAAAGCAGTCTGAGCCGGAAGACACGACCGAGTGCAAGCGAAAAGCGGGTAGTTGATACCATCAGCGATTGGGTTGTGTATCACTTCCACGACACCAGCCCAAACGCTCGTGTCATGGGTGTGTGCAACACCATAGATAACCAAAAGATGCTCGGCGATGCGGCCAATATCTCGGCGTTCTTGATGCGTCTCCAAAACGAGAAGCGGGAGCATTACGAGCGTATCGTAAAAACAGTCCGATTGGCCGCGCCATTCTTTGGGGATTTTGTTCTGAAGGAGGTCGCTCCTGGGCAAACGCAACTGCTGTGGATGGAACGATACGGCGATCAGTTGTTTTACCCGCATCAGCTTTCAGACGGATCGTTGCGTTTCGTTTGCCTGGCGACCCTACTCTTGCAACCGTCTCCATCTTCCACCATCATCATCGACGAACCGGAGCTAGGGCTTCACCCGTATGCGATTGAGGTGCTGGCTGGGTTGCTGCGAGAGGCGTCCAGCCGATGCCAGGTAATCATTTCAACTCAATCGAAACTGCTTGTGGACAAGTTCGAAGCTGAAGACCTAATCGTGGTAGATCGAAAGGACGGTGAAACGACATTCAACCGTCTGAGTTCAAAAGAACTCGAATCGTGGCTCAACGACTACTCGCTGGGGGAGCTTTGGGGTAAGAATGTTTTAGGAGGGCGACCGCAACCATGAAACGAATAAACATTATTGTGGAAGGCCAGGCGGAGGAAACCTACATCAACGAGGTATTGTCCATCCACTTGGCACAATTCAATGTTGGCGCAGTTGCCCGACGAGTGGAGTTCAGTCGAAGGAAACAGCGCATCGTTTCCCGTGGAGGACTGTTTGACTATTCAAAATTAAGGCGAGACGTCACCAACTGGTTAAAGCAAGATCGAGAATCCTTGGTCACTACTATGGTTGACCTTTACCACCTGCCGAGTGATTTCCCCAAACGTGGTGAGGCCAAGAAAATCACGAACCCGTTTCAAAAGGTTGCACTTCTTGAAAGTGCCTTCGCCGAGGACATTGATTCAAAACGGTTTATCCCGAATATTCAACTGCACGAGTTCGAAGCCATCCTCTTTGTGAACATCGCCGGACTTCGAGCCTACTATCCCGATTACTCCAGAGAAATCGCCCGCCTCAAAGCCGAGACTGACAGGTATACCAGCCCGGAGGAAATCGATGAAGGAACAGCAACAGCACCCTCGAAGCGGATACTTAAATATGTTCCGATCTACGACAAGGTCGTCGGAGGGTCGTTAATGGCGATGGATATTGGACTGCCGGTCATCCGCTCTCGTTGTCAGCATTTCCATCAGTGGCTGATGAAACTTGAAGCACTTGCACCGCGGAGTTGAAACAGGTAATTAATACTTTTGTATTCCATAATATGCCTTTCTATTAACATACCATCTCATAGCGCAGGCATCCTGCCTGCATGTATGTATGAAAAACGGTTGGCTGGAAGCCTGCGCTACACGGTGTTATGACAAGCGCTCCCTTTCCTTATAACAAAATTCCTTATTCAGGGGAATAAGGAAAAGAATCATATATGTCAACCGGGGACGGTTGGCCTACCGGTTCGGTTTATGATATCGCACCCACACAGGCGGCGCAATTTGCTGTATCCTTGATTGCGGCAATCCACTTTTCACCCGTTTCTTGTATCTCGCTTTGATGATAGGGCGCGGAATGGGATTCGAAGTGTGACAGGGTTTCGTCGAAGGCCGTGATCAAGAGGTTGTTTAACGCCGCCAAGGACGTTGACGCCGCATGCAACGGCTTGTTTTCACAATCGTACGTCACCGGAAGCGACGACAAGGACGTTCTGCATATAAGGGAGATGACGTCGTAAAACGCCTCTGCCTTTGGGTCTTTCATTTTATAAAAAGTTTCGTAATCGGTGAACGAACGGTTGGCGGTTGCCTTCTCCGCAATAGATTGATAGTCGGGCGTCCCCTGGAACAGGGTCTGTTTGTGGTGGAGGAGGTGGGCGGTTATTGCGGGGGTGGTCATGATGCCCGTTTCCTTTAAAAACCCAAAATTGTTTCTGATGCCTTCCAGGGTGGAATTGGGTTCGAACATGATAAAGCCGAAGGTCGGCTCAATTCCATAATCCCGCAGCAGGCGGATCGCGTTTTTGTTCTCATCGACGGTAGTGTGCTTCTTGAAACGCTTCAGCGACGCCGGGTCTCCACTCTCTAAGCCGAGAAAGACGTTATTAAGCCCCGCCATCACCAGCTTCGAAAGGGCGTATTCGTCGATATCGTTTGCGCGGCACTCAAAGCCAAAACGGATTTCCAGGTTGTTGGTCAATATAAGTTCCGCGAGGGTAATGGCGCGGTCCTTCCCCGTTTTCCCTACCCCGAAGAAATTTGCGTCGGAAAAGTAGAAGTTTGACAGGGCGTGGTTTGTATACAATTGGTATATCTCTTCAAAGACGTTCTTTGCGCTCCTGCCACGCCATGGAGTGGCCTGAACGTAAAATGGGTTCAGATAGCAAAAGGTGCAGTGGTTATAACATCCGCGGCTCCCCTGAACGTACGTGGCAATGGACTTTTTCGTATAAAGGTCGATGTCGGTGCGAACAGGGAAAGAGAGCGTGTCTAAATCCTTTATAGGAGGACGGGGCTGAAACACGGCCTTTCCGTCTTTCCCCCTTACGGCAAGGCCGGGAATATTTATCTCGCCTGGAGTATCTTTCGGTGACAGGACGCGCCGTGCAAGGTCAAGGGTGGTGAATTCCGATTCGCCTACGGTTATGGAGTCGATAGAGGGGAAGTCGGCGAGTATCCGCTCGTAGGAGAAGCTCGGGTAGTATCCATAAAGGTTGATATGGGTTGATGGAAGCGCCGATTTTACGGTGGAAAGCATGTCGAATATGCTTTGCGTCGTTTCCCATAGATACACGGTATGAACACACAAAAGCCGGGGCGATTGTTGGGAAAGATGGGCGACCACCTGATCTATAGACCAATTGTAAAGGTGGGCATTGATGATTTCGGGCGCAATGTTGTTTTCCTGTAGCACTGACGCGATGTAACCTGTAAACAAACAGGCCGACAGGGGTGCGTTTACCACTTCTTCAAACCGCTTGAAATTCTTAGGGCGTGGATGTTCTAATAGTATTACTGACATAGTGTTTTTGGATTACCGATGGATGTCAAAGTTCCTGCCATACTCTTGGTGGCACAGGTATCTTGCCTGTGCTTTTATGTGTACAACTCATTCCCACACTTCGGCGTGAAAACGAATCGGAAATTCATACCGCCTTCCCCTCTGCGGTAAAATGTCCCCTGTCGCCACACAAATGGCGGAGGATGAGCCTCCACGCTACGTTCGCACTTGATTACTCCCTTATGCTGCCGTATTATACGATATCAGGGATTTGGGGATTTTCAAAGCCAATATTTTTCTTTTAACAGATTTGGGTAATGTAACAATGAGCAGGAAGATACTCGTACTCGGCGGGGGGCCTTGCGGCTTGTCGGCTGCCTGGGAATTGGCCGGGCAGGGTTGCGACGTTACCGTGATTGAAAAAGACAATAAGGTGGGCGGCCTGTGCGTTACCCATGAATACAAGGGCTTCCGGTTTGACCTGGGAGGACATCGTTTTATCTCGAAAAACAAGGCGCTCGTTGACCGTGTTCGCGGTATCATGGGAGGCGCACTCCTGATTGCAAACCGAAAAAGTGTGATTCTGCACAAGGGAAATGCCTTTTCTTATCCATTGACAATTGATGATATCCTTTTTAAGATGGGTCTATGGCAGAATCTCAAGATAGGCGTTTCATATACGAAGTCGTTGCTTTGCAGGTGTTTTATCAGGAAAAAAGAGGTTTCTCTTGAGGATTGGCTTATCAATCGCTTCGGGAGAACCCTTTACCGTATTTTCTTTGGCCCTTACACGGAAAAGCTGTGGGGCATTTCATCTGACCGCATTTCCTCAGATTGGGCGCCGCAGAGGATATCGCTTTTAAATCTCGGCGATGCGGTGTTGCGGCTTTTAAGGCTGAAAAGGGGTTTTCTCCGAACCTATACCGACAAGTTCTGGTATCCCAAAAACGGTATAGGGCAGATGTTTGACGCGATAAGCGGGGAAATTACCCAAATGGGTGGGGAGGTCATCCTTTCGGCTACGGTTGTGGGGATAACGGTATCCGGCGCGTTCGTCAATGGGATAACCTATCTGCACGGAGGCGTTAAAAAGACGATGGGGTGCGACGCGATCATTTCCACCATCCCGCTGCCGGAGCTGGTAAAGGCATTTCCGGTGGAACGCGCTGGCCATAGTGTCCATTGCGCGGAGGCGCTGGGGTTTCGCGCCATCCGCTTTTTAAATATCCTGGTGGATGTGCCCGATATCAGCGAAAATACCTGGATGTACGTCTCCGAACGCAGGTACATCATGACGCGTATCCAGGAGCCGAAACGGCGGAGTCCTTTCAACGCGCCGGATGGCAAGACGTCGATTATGCTGGAGATTCCCTGTAACGAAGGTGACGCGATTTGGAATTGTTCTCAGGAACGGTTGCTGGGGCAATGTATCGCAGATTTAAAAGAACTGGGGATCGATATCGGGGGGCGGGTTATTGATTGCTTTATTACTGGCGTAACCCACGGGTATCCCGTCTACGGCCTCAACTATGGTGTACATCGCTCCGAAATCCTCCGCTTCCTCAGTGCATACAAGAACGTAATTACCTGCGGCAGACAGGGGGCATTCCAGTACGTTTTTATGGATAGGGCGATGGAGATGGGGATGGAGGCGGCGAGAGATTTAACATCGAATATTGAACAAGGAATAACGAATGTTGAAGGGTAAAAAAATGTTTGGTCGCTTATTTATGCGGGTTTGCGGATAGACTATGATTATGAGGTATGCAATGGTAATGCACCCCTGCACCCCTTCCATGAGGGGAATTGGGGTGGATGCGTTTGGTTTTGCAGAACATTGTTCAGGGGAATAAGGAAAAGTCATAATCTGGTGGCACAGGCTTCCAGCCTGTGCGTAGAGCGGCCTATCAATACATTCCCACGCAGAGCATGGGGGTGATTTGGATACATAAAGCACAGGCAAGATGCCTGTGCCACCAAGAGAATGGCATGCATTCCAGGCCATTGCCGGCCATAAAGGCAGGTGCTGCAAAAACCGTCGCCATTGGCGACTTGATTTACAACAATGAAAACCAAAATTGGGGTGGCTATGAAAAAATGGGCCTGCGTTTGTCTGGTGTTCCATCTGTGGCTTTTATGCGTATGCCAAAACGGCGTTTATGGATACGGATATGCAAGGGAAGAGGACCCGTTGGTTAAGTCGTTTAAGGCGGTTATTTCTTGTGCAAGGGACGCAGACTGGCCGAAGGTTTCTGCGGAAATCAACATCATTGCAGACCGTATCGAGGATATTCACAAGATATTTAAGATCGACCTTAAACCGCAGATTGACCATAGTATCCAGTCTCAGCATTTCCAATCCCTGGCCAATCAAATGGCGAACCTTGTTTTTTTGGCCATGTGCGAGAAATTTTATTATAACTGCCGGGAGGAGTTGGAAATATTCACCCGTTCCAAGGTGCGGCTGCGATTAGCGGAAGAGTATTACACCCTTTTGCTGTCCGGCAATGTTAGGGACTACGATGCGCGCCACAAGACCCATCTGCACGAAGATATTTACAGCAGGTTTGTCAAGGTGCGGGAAACCCTGGGCAGCGCCGGCTTTTTGGGGGCGGGGGCGGTAAAGCCCGACCTCAATGGTTTTAAGGTCTTGACAAAGGAAATTGAAACCCTGCTTTTAAAGGTGTTTCCGTATTTTGAGTCAGGAACGGAAATTTCTGATTAAGGGACATTACCAATGCCGCGAGGTTTTCAGATGAGGCTTTACTACCTGTTTGCGTTGATATGCTGCGTCCCCCTACCGATTTTATGCCTTGCGGAAGAACCGACAACTAAAACGGTAACCGATGTAACTAGTTCCGTTAATCTACCGGAAAAAGAGACGGCTGCTATGCCGGAAGACTATTTTTTCAATGCTGCGTCTATCTCCGAAGAGCCAAATGAATCCTGGAAAAAATGGGAGTTCCACGGGTTTTTTGAAAGCACCTCTCCCCTTCACGGCAGAGACGAAGAGTCACAGCAGCCTTCGGTCAAATTTTTGGAAGAGAATGAACTCACCCTTTGGGTGGGAAAGCGTATAACGAGAAACCTCTCCTTTGCCTCTGAGGTTGAAATTGTTGAAGGATTTCAAAAGTATGGACTGGAAACATGCGAATTTGATTATGAGATTATTGATAAAAGGCTGATGTTTCGTGCCGGAAAATTCAAATACCCGCTGGGTATTGAGCGGTTTGTGGAGGATGGACCTCTTGATAAGTTGGTAGACCGCCCCTTGCCGTCGATACGGATTATCCCCGGCACCTACTCCGACATCGGCGGGATGCTGCATGGAACCATCCCCATGCTGTATGACACAAAGATGAAGTACGAACTGGCCTTGACTAACGGCCTTGAAGGCCCCAACCACGAGGACGTGCAGCAACTTTGGGATAATAATAGTAGCAAGACCATCGGCGGCAGGCTCGGTTACGAGTTCTTGCAGGGGTTGGAAATCGGCGGCTCATATTCGCGGGGAAAATATGACGAGGACAATCAGCTCGACATCGATTTCCTTGCGGCGGATATTCAGTTTAAACGGGGCAACCTTGAGGCACGGGGTGAGTATATTACCGGCCACGTCGGGCAGAAAGCGCTGGACGGCGGTGATTATTGTAGGAACGGTTACTACCTGCAAACATCGTATAAATACCCCGTTGACATAAATTATTGCCGGTACGTGGAGGGGGTGCTTCGGTTCGATTCTGTAGACCCCAATCGTGATGTCACGGATGGGAAGGAAGCTGATCGCATTGCGGTAGGCATTAATTACTCTCCTCTAGATCACGTGGAATTCAAATTTGAGCATGAGGTTGAAAACGAGCCTGGAGAGCCGGTACACGGAAAATCATTTGTGCAGGTGATCTTCAGGTGGTAAACGGGAGAGGGGGGTTTTGCTCTCTAAAAATCCTATATAATGTTTGAACAAGAACACACTTTTAGAAATAGCGTATAGCTCAGACCTTCAGGTCTGATGGACGCAGTATTTTGCACGGCGGGCAGGCATTGAGAAGTAGTTTTCATCTCATCGTACTCATACAATATCCATCAAGGCTGAAGCCTTGAGTTACAGTCCTACTGTTGTGGCTCAGTATGCTTTGCAATTATCCTGGAAACAATTGTAGTGGTTGAAACACCCTTTACCAGCGGCGCCAGAATTACTTTTCCCCCGTAAGACTCAACAAATTCTTTCCCTACAACACCGGCATCCTTCCAGTCTTCTCCCTTTATCAGTACGTCAGGCGTAAGCGCCTTTATCAGTTCCAGGGGCGTTGGATCATCAAAAAGAGTCACATAGGATACGTCTTCCAGCGCGGCAAGCATTTGGGCGCGCTCTGATTCGGGAACATAGGGACGGGTATGCCCTTTGAGTGATCGGACGGACTGGTCGGTATTCAATCCCACCACGAGCAGGTCCCCTTGCTTTCTGGCAAACTTAAGGTAATCGATATGGCCAACGTGTAATATATCAAAACATCCGTTTGTAAAGACAACGGTGTCGTGCTTCTTTCGGTGTTCCTTGAGAATACTTACCAGCGCGTCAACACCTTTAATCTTATTCGCTAATGGGCCCTTCCCACCTATTAGCTCTTGAAGGATTTCCGTTTTACTGACGGGGGTTGCGCCAATTTTCCCAACCTCTATTCCCGCCGCAACGTTGGCCAGAAAAGCGGCATCCTCAAAACCGTAACCGCTGCCGACGACCATCCCGAAAATGCTAAGCACCATATCGCCTGCCCCCGTTACGTCAGATACGCTGCGCGGCGTGGTGGGTATCGTTTTCCCCGTGCCGGTTCTGTGATAAAGAAACATGCCGTCTCTGTCGAGGGTGATAACGCAATACTCAAGGGAAAGGTTGGAAATTAGCTTTTGTGCGGCATTATTCAGGCTTTCTGTGCCGGTAATTTTAATGTCGGTGGCCGTCTCCGTCTCATTCCTGTTGGGGGTCATAGCAGTAAAGCCGCTATAACAACTATAATCATTCACAAGCTTGGGATCAACAATAGCGATTTTTTTATGCCTTTTGCAGAGAGTAACGATTGTTTGCAAGAGTGAGTGTGAAAGCAAGCCCTTGTTCATATCGGAAACCAAAACGATATCGCAGGAGGGGATCGTTTGGCTCAAATAATCAACTATGCGCCCTTCCATCTCCGCGGACAGAGGATGTGTTTTTTCATAATCGACCCGCAGGAGCTGCTGCACACCTCTCCCGGCAGTCTGTAAATGCCCCATAAGACGCATTTTCATTATGGTGGGTCGGCTCTTATCGACTATTATTCCTGCCGTATCAACTTGCATATCGTGAAATATATTCATTATGGTCTGGCCATGAACGTCATCGCCAATAGCCCCGCAAGCAAGAACCTGTGCGCCCAACACCTGGAGATTGTTGACGACGCTTCCCGCTCCGCCTGGACGGACGTCTTCCGAGGAGACCGCAACGATCGGTATCGGGGCTTCCGGTGATATTCGCTTGACCTCTCCCCACACATACTTATCCAACATCATGTCCCCAATAACCATAATTTTGGGAGAACCTAAGTGTGAAACGATATGCAACAGATTATCCATGCAAAGAATACTCCTCTGGAGCTTTTTTAGTGTTTCCAATCTATTTCTCTAAACAAACCGCCCATCTGTAGCGGCAATGCAGATTAAGACTTTACTAAATAAAGTTGGGAATTTCAAGCTGTTTGTTTATAAACCGGTGAGTAAAAGTTTCTCTACCGTAAATTTATTCTTTTCTGAACGAGGGGTGAATTGTTACAATAGTCGTGAAAATTAACAGACGTGTTTTGTTACAAGTTCTTTCCGATTCAGTCGGGCTAGGAGTCGTATGACGTTTCAAGAAATTATATTAAAACTGCAAAACTATTGGGCTGACTATGGTTGTGTACTCTGGCAACCTTACGACATGGAAAAGGGCGCCGGAACCTTTAATCCTGCAACGTTTCTCCGATCTCTCGGCCCGGAACCCTGGAAATGCGCATACGTAGAGCCTTCGCGCAGACCGACGGACGGCAGGTACGGTGAAAACCCCAACCGCCTGCAACATTACTACCAGTTTCAGGCAATCATAAAACCGGCGCCTGACGACGCGCAGGATATCTACTTAAATAGTTTGCGCATGCTGGGCATTGACCTTGTAAAACACGACGTCCGGTTTGTTGAAGACGACTGGGAGTCTCCCACCCTTGGCGCTACGGGGCTTGGTTGGGAGGTGTGGCTGGACGGAATGGAGGTTACCCAGTTTACCTACTTTCAACAGGTTGGCGGGATTGAATTGGAACCCATTACGTTAGAATTGACATACGGGCTTGAACGCATCGCCATGTTCATCCAGCAGAAGGAGTCTGTTTATGACCTCGAGTGGGTAAAGGGTTGCACTTACGGCGATGTCCACAAGCAGGACGAGATTCAATTTTCCACGTACAACTTTAAAGTCGCCGATACGGCCATGCTTTTCCAGCTCTTTGACATGTACGAGAAGGAATGCCGGAGATCGTTAAAGGAAGACCTCGTGCTGCCGGCGTATGACTACGTCCTGAAGTGCTCCCACTCCTTCAACATGCTGGATGCGCGGGGCGCCATTGGCGTTACCCAGCGTACAGGCTACATCGGAAGGGTAAGGAACCTCGCCAGAAGCTGCGCGGAAAGCTATATTAAACTGCGGGAGGCGTTACAATGGCCGTTGTTGAAGGACAAACAGCAAATGGTAGGGGTTAAATAACAAGTTTCGAGTTTCGAGTTTCAAGTTTCGAGTTTCGAGTTTCGGGTTTCAGGTTTCAGGTTTCGGGTTGTTCTCTTGGGTACATGCATAACGTGGCAGCGCGGCAACCGGGTACCTCTTGAAAAAGTGTGGGGAAAAGGGGGTTGTAAAAAACTTGCAAAAAAAGAAGTTTTTACAGGGTAATACTATAATGCATTGCCTGTGTTCCTTCGGTTTTTTTAGTAGGATACAACGGTATGGGTGAGTTTAGTGCTTTTGGAAGGATGCTGATAATCATTGGCATTATTATGATTGTTGTGGGTGGTCTGTTTATGTTCGGCAGTAAGATTCCCTTTCTTGGAAGAATGCCCGGAGACATCTCCATCCAAAAGAAAAACTTTGGTTTTTATTTTCCCATAACCACCTGCATAATCATCAGCATTATTCTCTCCCTGATTTCGTGGCTGTTTGGCAGAAAATAGTAACCCGAATAAAGACCGTTTTAAAGACGATACACTCTTCCACTGCGGCGGGTTAAATTTATATCCGAAAATAAGCCAGTGAAAATCACACCCTTTATCCTATTATCCTAAGGGGGTAGAATCAGGGGGGGGAACTGTCACCAAGAGTTTATAAGACACTACAGCCGTGGATCAAAAGCCCCAAGCGCCTTGCCTGCAACCCTGAACTCCTCTTCCAACAACCATTTTTTAATAGCCAGCCCTGATGCGTATCCGGTCAACTGTCCGTCCGCACCGACAACCCTGTGACAAGGGATAACGGGTGGAAAGGGGTTTTTGTGATTGGCAGAGCCTACTGCCCTTGATGCCCTTGGACTCCCGATCTGCTCTGCCACCCACTGGTAAGATCGGCATTCTCCGTAGGGAATTTCCTGCAGTTTCTTCCACACCTTTGTCTGAAATGGGGTTCCACTGTTTATATCCAGGGGGAAGTCAAATATTACTTGTTTACCGGAGAAGTATGCCCTTAGAGCGGCTATTTCGTACTGCAGGGATGCATCGTTTCTTTCGATGGGCGTTGCTGCTTTTTTGAGAAAGACATGCAGGAAATCCTTTTCCGTGTCGTGGGGAAATGAGATCCGACAAACCCCACACGCATTTTTTGCTACGAAGACCAGCCCTATAGGGGTGGAAAGACTGCTGAAGTAAATTGTGCCGGAATTATTTGTTTGCACCCTTATTTCCTTCACCCTTACTCTTTGTGCCTTTACCCGCGCCCGAACTCTTACGTCCATGAGAATTGCGGTACCCCGCCACAACCCCCATAACAATCAGGTTTATGGAAAGCAAAAAAATCTGCACACAAAGTGCCAGGGCGGTTATTGCCCATACATCATGAATACAAAAACGCCACCATGAATATTTCAACAGGTGCACGCCAAATTTTTCCAGACAGAAAAAGGTTATCGCAAGGACAAAAAATCCAAGGAATAAATACTTAATATCCTCTCTTTTGGGCGCCATAGAAAAAGAAAAAATAAGGACGGTCAACAAAAAGAAGATATGGCTTATGTTGGTGATGTGAAACTGCCGATAGAAGGTGTAGAAGGTTGTAACGACGGCAAGATAGAGATACTTTATGATACTGAATAAACCATAAAGTGAAAAGTGAAAGTCATAATTAATGGGCTGTTTAAAGCCGATGGGATTGCCAAGTATTGTTGATACAAAAAAGATAAAAAAGGCGCAACCGAAAATGGGGGCAGCGACTATCAGGAAGTCAAATACCACCGGGATCTTTGGCTTGTCGTACTTGATTTCAGAACCATTGAGCGCAAATAAGTTCAATTCTTTGATGGTTGTTCCCGTTATAAGGCATACGAGCGCGTGGCTAAGGTCGTGTACGATGCTGCCCGGCAAAAGGATTACTCTGATTATCTTCGCATCGGCATATTTCTTGCATAAACCGGCGGTTGAGGCACTGAGTATAGCAACCAGGATAAGACCAAGACCAAGCATTAAGTATATCATAATCTATATCTATAAATGGATAAACAACTCCGTAATGACCAAGATGCGATACAAGAAATCTGTGAAGCCGGCATTATCAAGGTTCTCTACTAGTTCGAGGCTTTACCTGGCCAACCTGTAGATAATGTATTTTAGAGGGATAGATTAGCAAAACGTCAGGCAGTATGTCAAACAGAAAGTATTAGGAAAGCAAATATTTGTTTTGCAATTTGGTGTGAGAAATATATAATTTATACGTTATAGGAACTTTCTGCCGAATAGCAACTACATTATTAGCTCATAAAGAATACGTGAGTGGGGACGTAGCTCAGATGGGAGAGCGTCTCGTTCGCAATGAGAAGGCCAGGGGTTCGATTCCCCTCGTCTCCACCATTTATGTTTTCATGGGTCAAGGCATTGCTAAGCTTCAATGCCTTTCCTCAAACTTTATGAAGACATATTCAACGGTAACCAAGCCTATTCAAAACCAAGACCATTTGCTTTATGTATGTTGGCATTGATATTATTGAAATAAAACGCATAGAAAGATTGTTTTCTGCAAATGAAGGTTTTTTAAAGAAAATCTACACGGAAAATGAGGTTGCCTACTGCAACGGAAGAAAAAATAAATACCAACACTTTGCCGCCCGCTTTGCCGCAAAAGAGGCCATGTTCAAGGCGCTTGGAACGGGATGGGCGGGGACAATGAAGTGGACTGATATAGAATTGTTGAATGACGAATTGGGCAGGCCCTACCTGAATCTTTACGGAAGCGTAAAGAAGACGGCAGACGAGAAACGCATCGACAACATCGCGGTTTCTGTCTCGCATTGTCAGGATTACGCCATTGCCCAGGTATTGTTGACGCACAAAAAAGAGGATTGTTCATGAAAAAACTAGTGCTGATAAACCCCCATCCGATTGGAAATGTGGGGGAAGAAAACGTATCCGTATTGAACCAGATGCCGGTAAATCTTGGCTATCTCAAGGTGTTAACCCCAAAAAACTGGAACGTCGATATTATTGACGAAACCCAGGAACCCGCCGTAGACGAAGCCACCGGCGACATTACCTTTGGCGGGGCTGACCTGGTGGGTGTCACCTCTGTCAGTTACCAGGCGCAGCGGGCGTATCAGATTGCGGCTGCGTGCAGGAAGCGGGGCATACCCGTTATTATGGGTGGCATCCACGCCACCAGCTACCCGGAAGAGGCCGCAAAGTACGTGGACTGCGTGGTAACCAGGGAGGCCGTTACTACCTGGGAAAAGATTATCAGCGATTTCGAGAAGGGGCAACTCCAAAAGCGATATGACGGCGTGCTGACCCCCATGGAGCTTTATCACGGCCTGCGCCCAGACAGAAAATTTCTGCAAAACAAATATAAGTACCGCTATTCAGGGATTATTACCACCGCCGGATGCCCGTTCAGTTGTGAGTTTTGCTCCGTCCCACAGTTCCAGGGAAAGAAGTACCGTGAAAGGCCGATAGAGGACGTGCTGGACGAGTTTGAGTCCATCAAGGGACAATTCCGCGGACTGATCCTGACGGATGAAAATTTTTACGGTCACAGCAAAAAATCCAACGAGCGGGTGCTGGAGCTTTTCAAAGGGATGGTGGATAGGGGCATTTACCAAAATTGGTTTGGCTTTACCTCGCTCAACATCTATAAGGACGATGAGACCCTTGAATACATGAAGAAGAGCGGGTGCGTCGGGGTTCTCATCGGGATCGAGTCCATCAACGAAGAAGCCCTGAAGACGATGAACAAGAACGTAAACCTGCGCATATCTATAGAAAACTACTTCGAGGCCATCGCCAATATCCGCAAACACGGCCTGGCAGTATGGGGCACGATGGTCTTCGGGAACGACGCCGATACGCCGGACACCTTTAAACAGGTTGCCGATTTTGTCCTTAATTCCCACGTCGATATTATGACCTGCGGCATCTTGTGCCCTTTCATCAATACGCCGCTGTATCACCGGTTAAACAACGACGGCAGGCTTTTCAGGACGAATTTTCCGGAGGATTGGAAATATTACACGTCGCACCACCTCACCTACATCCTCAAAAGCATGACACTCCAGGAGATCATTGACGGCTTCCAGTATTTGTACGATAAGATTTATGACACCGATGTGTTGCGGAAACGGTTTCAAAATGCCAAAGAGGTGCTGAAGGACAACATGAACGCCGCCATGTTTGCGTTCCGGGTGAATCTGGACTGGCAAAGCGTCTACCAGCACCTGATACAGAATTTGAAAGACTTGCAGACAACAGGGTTTTACGATGAGATGCTGAAAAGACATAACCATGCGAAGAAACAGGGAAAGATTGCAGAATTAGCATCGGTTGAGGTGTAACCGTTAGCGTAGCGCGTTGTGCTGAACCTATTAAATTAGGACGCCTACGGCAATGGTATATAGACACGAGTTACCTAGCGCGGCCTTTGGCCGCAACCAAATTCGAATATCGAAATACGAAACAATTTCAAACGACAAAAAACTCAATGCTCAAAACTTTACGTAAGCCTCATCTAATCAATACCTTATAGTTGTGCATTTTTAAAAACGAGCATAAAAAGCAAGAAGTTGATAAATTGTAGTACGAATAGGTACGGACAAACAGAGTTTGTCCATGTCTGCTTACAGCTTATTATTGCAATTAAGTGCTAGTTCCGTTAGGAACGAAATATTGGTAGAAAAGAAACAGAGAAACAGTGTTAGTTCCGTAGGAACGATATATTTATACGCCAATTGCATTTTACCTATATCATGCCTACGGCATTTGTGTTTATATACCCTTGCTATTTCTACCGATATTTTGTCCCTACGGGACGTTTGAAAAATTTGAAAAAACAGATACAGATTGAATTTTAAATAGAGTCGGCGCTTAGCATATTCTCATTTACCGTTAAAAGTCGAATTACTATTATCCACTATGAGAGATGTATTGCGTGGCAATTTAGTAAATGCCAACTCCCTAAAGGAGGGTTGTAAAAAAACTTACAAAAAAAAGAAGTTTTTACAGGGTAATACAATAATAGAAAATATTTATACACTACTCAGAAGATAAATTCAACGGGAAAAGTTGTGGAGAAAACGATGAGCGGTTTATATTCAATATTAAAGAGCCTTGATCGTGCATCAACTAGAAACCACAATAGATCAAATATATGGGAAATAACAGTTAGCCATGAAGGATTAAATAAATACCGCGTGATTCGTGGGAAAGATAAGTCTGTGGTAGAACAGAAGGCAGATGCACAATTAGCTGTCTGGAATGAAATGTGGCAAAGGAAATCGGAAAAAGAACAAAAAACACAAGACAGACAAACAAAAAATGAATCGGCAATTGAACAAACCAGAGAAGCAACAGAAGCTATAAAGGAAATTGAGAATATTCTAAAGCATACCTTAAATGTAGATGATAAAATCAATTGGGAAGCACTAAAAAGCAAATCAAAGTTTTCTAAATCAAAACCTCAACTACCGCAACTGTTAAGTATTCCACCAATGCCAGAAGAAACGCACCCTTACTATCAGCCCAAACTCGGATTTTTTGATAAAATAGTGCCTTCACGAAAGCAAACGAAAATTAATAATGCAAAGTTTTTATTTAAAAAGATTTATGACGAACGATCGAAAGAAAAGGAATACACGCTCAAAAAAAATGCTGAACTTGAAAAGAAGTATCAAGAAGAACTAAAACAATGGGAATTTGATGAACAAGGGTTCTTGAAAAAACAACAAGAAATAAATGTTGCGATAGACAGAAGAAGAGAACAGTATTTTAGTAAATTACCAGATGCTGTGGTTGACTATTCAGAGCTTATTTTGTCAAATTCAAATTATCCGGATTATTTCCCACAAGAATTCGATCTAGATTACAATTCTGAAACAAAAATTTTGATAGTAGACTATTCTTTACCTTCAATTGATGATATGCCTAAGCTAAATGAAGTTAAGTATGTTAAATCAAAAGATAAGCTGGTGGAAATTTTTCTTTCAGAATCTGCTGTCAACAAGCTTTACGATAGCTTGATTTATCAAATTGCATTGAGGACTATTCATGAACTATACGAATCAGATGTTGTGAATGCCATTGATTCAATAGTGTTCAATGGTTGGGTTGAATCCCTTGATAAAGCCATTGGTCACAAAGTTGATGCATGCATTGTTTCCGTTCAAGCAAATCGTCAAGAATTTTTATCTATTAACCTCGCAAATATTGACCCGAAAGTGTGCTTCAAAAGCTTGAAAGGAGTTGGAAGTTCGAAATTACACAGTTTAACTCCAATCGCACCAATATTAAATATTAGCCGCGAAGATAGAAGGTTTATTTCTTCTTATGGAGTTGCAGGGGAATTAGACGAAACCTGTAATCTTGCAGCGATGGACTGGGAAGATTTTGAACATTTAATAAGAGAATTATTTGAGAAGGAGTTTTCTCGATCTGGCGGAGAAGTTAAAGTTACACGAGCAAGCCGTGATCATGGAGTAGACGCAGTTGCATTTGATCCAGATCCGATTCGTGGTGGAAAAATAGTTATTCAGGCGAAACGTTACACAAATACTGTTGGAGTATCCGCCGTACGTGATTTATATGGAACAGTCATGAATGAGGGTGCGACAAAAGGAATTTTAGTTACTACTGCTGACTATGGTCCAGATGCTTATGAATTTGCAAGGGGAAAGCCACTAACACTCTTGAACGGAAGTAATCTTTTACACTTACTTGAAAAACACGGTCACAAAGCAAAGATAGATTTGAGGGCTGCAAAACAGATGTTATCCGAAAAAGAAAGAGACTAAAGGAAATGGGATATCCGCTTGACGCAGATAATCCCAATAAATAGTATATGGGGATATAGAAAATTATCCCCGCAACTCCAAATGCCTCTTCTCCGGCGGGTTCAGGTTTGCAACCTGAACCCTGATTGTTAGTATAAAATTGTCGGGCTGTCGATAATACGCGCAAAGAAATAAAAGGTAGAGTTCGAGTTGCAAACTTGAACCCGCAATCAGTGGGGACACGGATCACCGTGCCCTTACGTGTGAATGTAAAGGTCCCGGAGGCTTAATTTAACTCCTTTAGCGGATAAAGTTTTAGAGGATTGTTTTCTAACATAACAAGCGCCTCGTGAATAGTTACAAAAGAAGCATTTAATAAATATAGTTGACCTTTCTTGTTTTAAAAGGTGAAGATATGCCAAAGGTCGTTATTACCGGTTTAGGATTGGTTACACCCGTCGGCACCGGCGTTAAAAAAAGCTGGGAATCGTTCCTCCAGGGCAGGAGCGGCGCAAACGAGATGAAGTCCTTTGACACCTCGAAATACAAAGTACACCGCTCCTGTGAAGTAAAAGACTTTGCCCTGGACGTCGAACTGGACAACCAGATAAAAGAAAACACCATCCACAAATACGTCTACTACGCCGCCCGTGAAGCACTCCTGGAAAGCGGCCTGCCGGACGAAAAGCATTGCGACCGTGAACGCTTCGGCATCGCCATCGGGTCGCTGGCAGCAGAACTAACCCCTTTTGAGCGATTGTTGAGATTAGACACCTCGAAAAAAGACAACGGCTTCGACAAGATCGTAGCCGCCGTCTATCCGCCCAACTCCATCACCAACGTCCTTGCCCAGTATTTCGGCTTTGAAGGGCCGACGATAATCTCGCTGAATGCCTGCTCTTCCGGCAACCACGCCATCGCCTGGGCGTATGACCGCCTGATGGAAGACAAGGTTGACGTGGTAATGGTCGGCGGGGGAGACATGATTCCTCAAACGGAGTTCACCCACTTTCACAACCTCAAGTCCCTCGCGCCGGAACGGTGCCAACCCTTTGACAAAAACCGCCAGGGGCTTATGATTGGCGAGGGCGCCGGCATCCTCATCATGGAACGCTACGAATTTGCAAAAAAGCGCGGTGCGAAGATTATTGCAGAAATGGCCGGGTATGGGCTAAGCTGCGACGGATTCCACATGACCGCGCCCCATCCGGAAGGCGACGGCGCCGTGAAATGCATGAGCGACGCGATGAAGATGGCAGGCCTTTCACCCGCCGATATCGACTACATCAACGCACACGGCACAGGCACCCCGCACAACGACAAATCGGAGACCATCGCCATAAAGCGGGTATTCCAGGAACGCGCATACAAGATACCGTGCAGTTCCACAAAATCGATGATTGGCCACCTGATGGGCGCCGCCAGCGCCGTTGAGTCGGTCATCTGCTGTCTAACCTTGCGGCACGGGATGCTGCCCCCAACGATTAACTACGAAACACCCGATCCCGAATGCGACCTAGACTATATACCGAACACCGCGCGGGAATTGAAGGTAAGGCACGTCCTAAACAACTCCTTCGCATTCGGCGGCAACAACGCGACGACGATATTTAGCAGGGTGGAGTAAGCGGAACTGATCACCGCAGAGGACGCAGAGAACACGGAGATTTTATGGATTGTGATACGGGATTACAGGGAGAAACAGGAGAAATGAAAAACAGAGTCGTTATCACCGGCATAGGCGTTGTATCTCCGATTGGATGCGGCAAGGAGGCGTTTTGGAACGGCCTTATTGAGGGACGGCAGGGCGTAGCTCCGATGGCCTCCCTTGACCTCTCCCCCTACAAATGCAAACTCGGCGGTGAGGTGAAAGACCT
>Ga0315281_10002958_pt1 | contig 25022 bp, 15 predicted proteins | sample YL17G07_0_MG_FD_204540 | JGI IMG/M metagenome (GOLD analysis project Ga0315281, IMG submission 204540) | Sediment microbial communities from Yellowstone Lake, YNP, Wyoming, USA - YL17G07_0 | ecosystem: Environmental > Aquatic > Freshwater > Lake > Sediment | place: USA: Wyoming | collected... | reverse complement strand
AAAGCGCTGGTGAATCGGCGGGAAACGCACTGATTGCGTAGCTCGGCCAGTGTTGGCGCAATTGCGCGGGGGCGCTTGATCCAGGTCAACTCACCCCGCGCAGCAGCGCATATCATGAACCGCAAGGGAGCGTGAATGAAACGCCTGCGGAACAGGGACGCAGCGACACGGGAAGAGTCCCGCAAGGGTCTTCTTCTGGGTGCGATTGCCGCAATTCCACTGCTGCTCGCTACCTTCATGTCCGCGAGTGTCGCGGACAGCGCTCTCTCCGAGGCCGACACCGCGTGCCTCAGTTGCCACTCGATCGAGGGGCTGGAAAAACAACTGCCGAACGGCGAAACGCTTTCCTTGCACGTTTCGGGCGAGGCCTTTGCAAAATCGGTTCACCGCGTGATTGGGTGCTCCGCTTGTCACGGGTACGTCGACCTCCAAACCCATCCTGCGGTAACGAGCGACATCAAGAGCGCGCGCCAATATTCCATCGAACGGGCCGAAGGCTGCCGCCTGTGCCACCGAGATTCGTATGAGCAGTACGAGGGCAGCCTCCACTCCGCGCGTGTCCGTGAGGGTCACCCGCTGGCCCCGGTTTGCACGGGTTGCCATGGTTCTCACTCGGTCAGCCCGAGGACTGCGTATGAAACCTGCGTCGGATGCCACGCGGCCGATCTCGACGCCCATAGCAAGTGGCTACCAAATGCCAAACTCCATCATGAGGTGGTGTCGTGTGCCGCATGCCATGCGCCTGCGGCGCTGCGGATGATTGACCTGAGGCTCTATGACGGCACAACGCAGGCGTGGGCTGCGGAGAAAGAAGGCGCGCCCGTGTTTGAAGAACTGGCGCGTTCGGCTGACACCGATGGCAACGGCCTGGATGCCGAGGAATTGCGCAGCCTCTTGAGAGAAATCAACCGGGACGCGGCGACGGCCCCGAAAACCCTGCGTGGCCGAGTCGAGTTGCGCACCGGTGTCGAGGCACACCGGCTCACCGACAAGACCCAGGCACTTAAGGCCTGCGACAACTGCCACCGCTACGGCTCCGAACCGTTTCAGAATGTCACGGTCTCCGTCACCGGACCAGACGGCAGGCCGGTGCGCTATCCCGCGCAGAAAGAAATCCTCGGTTCCGCGCTTGCAGTGGAATCGCTGCCCGGGTTTTACGCCATCGGCGGCACGCGGAGCCCGGTTCTGGACGCTCTCTTCGCACTCGCCTTGCTCGGCGGTGTCGGAGTGCCGGTCGGGCACACGATGGTGAAATGGCTGTTCAGGAAATACCGTGCAGGCCGCAATCGGTCCGGGGGCGGGGATTCCGCCAAGTAAAGGAATGAGCACGATGCAGAGGATCTATGTTCACCCGCTTCCGGTCAGAATCTGGCACTGGATCAACGCCCTCGGCTTCGTGGCGCTGATCGTGACCGGTATCCAGATCCGGTATATGGACCTGCTCGGGCTGATGTCCTTCAAGAGCGCAGTCAACCTGCACAACTGGATCGGTTTTGTCCTCATTGCCAACTTCTTCGTCTGGCTGTTCTTCTATCTTTTTTCGGACAAGATCAAGGTCTATCACCCCGAGCTGAGCCCGATGAAGCATTTCCACGGCAGCCTGCGCCAGCTCCAGTATTACGGTTACGGGATATTCAGAGGGGACCCCAATCCGCACCATGTGAGCGCGTACCACAAGTTCAATCCCCTGCAAAGCATGATGTACCAGGTCATCATGCTACTGATCGTTCCACTCCAGTTCTTCACCGGACTGTTGCTCTGGGACTTGAAGCATTTCTCCCGGGCGGTGGAGTTTTTCGGCGGGGTCCGCGTCGTAGATACGGTGCACGTGCTGTGCTTCATCTTCTTCGTGGGATTCATCCTTGTTCACCCGTACCTGGCAAGCCTCGGGCACACTCCTTCGGCACACTTCAAGGCGATGGTCACCGGATACGAGGAAGTCGAGAAGGAACTCGAGTAGTTGATCAGACGGCTGCGGGCTCATCGGGATCTGATTCCGTTCCCTTGATCCGGATGCTGTGCTTCTTCATCAGCGCCTGGAAATTCGCCCGCTGCATGCCGGTGTCCTCAGCGCTCCTGGTCACGTTCCAGGAGTTCCTCCTGAGTGCCTCGAGGACAAAGCGCTTCTCGATGTTTTCCACCGATTTTTCCCGTGCGACTTTCTTTGTGCGCTTGAGCTCGTCGCCGGTTCTTGGCACGTCGAGATCGAGCTGCAACGAAGCTTCCGTGATGCTGCCCAGGTGAGCCTGGCGGATGACCCTGTCGGTAGCGAGAATCACCGCTCGCTGAATGGCGTTCTCGAGTTCCCGCACATTCCCCGGCCAGTCATGATTCACGATCGCGCTCATCGCCCCGTCAGAAATTTCAGTCACTTCTTTCCCCAGTTCCTTACTGAACAACCTGAGGAAGTGGAAAGCAAGGGCGGGGATGTCGTCCCGGCGATCCCGTAGCGACGGGATCTGGATTGGAAAGACGTTGATGCGATAGAAAAGATCCTCACGGAAAGTGCCTGCAGCCACCATTGCCGCCAGATCCTTGTTGGTGGCGCAAACCAGCCTGAAATTGGCGCTCTGGGTCCGTGTGTCTCCCACCGCCTTGAATTCCCGTTCCTGAATGACCCGGAGGAGCTTGGCCTGGGTCCCGAGGGAGATGTTCCCGACCTCGTCCAGGAACAGCGTTCCACTGTCCGCGATTTCGAACATTCCTTTCTTGCTGGCCACCGCGCCGGTGAACGAACCCTTGACGTGCCCGAACATCTCGCTCTCCAGGAGATTTTCATTCAGCGAGTTGCAGTCGACCGGGACGAAAGGCTTGTCCTTTCGCAGGCTGTTGTAATGGATAGCGCGGGCCATCAGCTCCTTGCCGGTTCCGCTTTCCCCCGTCAGCAGGACGGTGCTGTTGGTTGGGGCGCACTTTGCGATCAGGCGATAGACGTTCTGCATCCGGGGGCTGGACCCGATGATGTTCTCGAAGCGGTACTTGGAGCTGACCTCGCTTTTCAGATCGAGGTTCTCCTGCATCAGTTGCCGCCGCTCCAGCGCCCGTTGCACAACGAGCTTGAGTTCGTCCGGATCAAAGGGCTTTGGCAGGTAGTCGAAGGCCCCGAGCTTCATTGCCTCGACCGCGGTATCAATCTGGGAAAGGCCGGTGATCATGATGACGTCGATGTCCGGGTGCGATTCCTTCACCCTCCGCAACACCTCCAGGCCGTCGATCTTCGGCATCATGATGTCCAGCACGAGAATATCGTAGTGATTTTCCTCGATTTTCTTCAGGGCCTCCCGGCCATCCTGCGCCGACTCCACCTCGTAATCGCCGTCGCCAAGAATGCGGAGGCAACTCCTGATGACGATTTCCTCGTCGTCAACCACCAGTATCCGGGCACTCATCGTCCGCTCCCGCTGCTTTCTGCGTCTCCGGGCGGCGGTTCCACCGGCAGGTAGACGCGGAATGTGGATCCCTCTCCCACCGTGCTCTCCACCTTGATCGCCCCGCCGTGGGCGCTGACGATGCCGTGACTGACGGACAGCCCGAGTCCCGTTCCCTTCCCCAACTCCTTCGAGGTGAAGAACGGGTCGAATATCCGCTTCATATTCTTCTCTGGAATTCCGCATCCGGTATCAATGATCGATAGCTCAACCATGGGCACGGGCTTCGCACCCAGTTCCAGACTCATCGCCCGCGGAACACGGCGGCTGCGGATCGTGATGCTGCCCTTCTCCTCGATGGCGTGCTGGGCGTTGACCAGCATGTTCATGATGACCTGCTTGATGAGATCCGCATCGACCCAGGCCTGAGGCAGATTGCGGTCGAGATCCATCGTGATCTCGATATCGCGCAAGTTTGCTGGCCGTTCGATGATGCGCGCCGTGTCTTCAATGATCTGGTTGAGGTCGCAGAATTTCTTCTCCGGCGTTTTCTCGCGGGCGAAATCGAGCAGTCTCCTGATGATCGCGGCGCATCTCTTGGTCTCCCGGATCACGAGGTCCAGGTCTTCGGCGTCCGGGCTTCCGTCCGGCATTTTCTTCCGGATCAGATGCGAGAAAGTGAGAATGCCGGTCAATGGATTGTTCAGCTCATGAGCGATTCCAGCGGCGAGCAACCCGACCGAGGCCAGCTTTTCCCCCCGTGCGGCCTCGGCCTCGGCGACTCGAAGTTCCCGGGTCCTGTTCTCCACTTTCTCCTCCAGCGTGTGACCCCACTCCCGCAATTCCTGCTGTGAATTCCTGAGCGCTGCCGTCATGGCGTTGAAAGAGGCCGCGAGCTCGCCGAACTCATCCTCGCTTCGCACCGGGATCGGCTGTTCCAGGTTTCCTGCGGCCAGCCGCTTGGCCCCGGTTTCCAGGTCGCGCAGGGGCACATAGATCAGGCGCCGCACGAAGAAACTGATGGAGAGCAAGGCGATGATGACGAATCCGAGCGAGAGAACGGCGATGATGATGACATTCTGCCGCATGCTCCTGTCGATGTCGTCGAGGGAGTAGACGATGTCCAGTACGCCGAGGACCGACTGGTCTTTGGTGTGCTGATGACAGGCCGCGGTATGGCATGACGGCTCATTGCGGATTACTTCCATGCTGCCGAGCAGCCGCTTCCCTTCCGCGGTGGAGAAAATCCGCGCTTTCTCGCTGCCGGAAATTTGTTCCAACGGTTTAGAGGTCTGGTGGCAGCGGATGCATCCTTCGGTTTTCTGGTCCACCTTCAGCCCGATTTCGGCCGCGTTAGTGGAGTCTATGATCTGCCCTTCCTTGCTGAAGATCCTGATCCTGTCGATGCTCGGATTGCTCCCGACGTCCTGGATGATCCTGTGCACGTAATAAGGCTGGTTCTGGAGCATGGCGAAACGGGTGCTCCTTGTGATCATCTCCGAGAGCTGGGTGACGCGACTCGTCGCCTCCCGCAGCAGCTGATCCCGCTGGTGCCGGACGACAAGCAAGGTAAACAGCAGGAGCGCAAGCGTCAGGGCGATCGTCAAGTCGAGACTGACTTTGAACTTGAGGGTTTTTGGCCCCACGGTCTTGCTGACCTCCCTTGTGGTTACAGGAACGGCTCGGCGCGCTTCAACAGTTCGGCGATCCCTGGTTCGCCTGGATTACGCGGTTTGCCCGGGTGAATGATTGCGACCTGGCAGCTCTCCGCCGCCTCCACCAACTCCCGGTAAGTCCCGGCGTTGAGGTCCGCAATGTAGGCCTGCTTGTTGCCGTCGTACGCGAACATGCGGTTATTGAGGTTGGTGCACTCGTTGCAGGTCGTGCAGCGCGGCGTGTCGATGTGCGGATCGTCGGACCGCTGTTCCGGTTCGGGTTCCTCCGCGACCGGCTTCGCCGTAGAAGCGGCAGGTGCGGCGACCGCCATGGCTGCAGGCGCGGCCAGCGCCACGGGCTGTGCCCGCGAGCCTCGAACGCCGCCCAGTTCCTGCAGGCTGTGCCAGGTCTCCAGGCAGCGGCGCGCCGCCGATAGCAGCTTTTCGTCTGCCAGCGCGCGTCGCAGCACGTGGTCGTCATCGACCATGTGCAGGTACGGAATCATTCCCGCGACGGGCGGCGGGTCGCGCTTCAGGCAGTTGCCGGCCGGGATCATGCTCCCGTTCCATTCGACCCGCGGCACGAGTGCGAAATGTCCCGCGTGGCGCGGATCACAGGCGACGAAGTCGATGAAGGTGAACGCCAGCTGCTCGGTTGCGCGCTGATGCGCCTCGTCCTCGTGGCAGAACTCGTGCACCGGCCAGTCGGCTTCCGGCTGGGGATTGCCGTCCAGTGAAAAGCGCATCGCCCAGTCAGGACCCGCGGCAGGGTCGTAGGTGAAGGCCGGAAACGCCCGCGACTCCATGGCCGCGGCCGCGAGCAGATAGCGCGGCAGCGATCCGGTGCCGCGCGGAGATCCCGAAAACACGCTGAAAAGAGCTGGCCCCGTATGAGCGAGCCCGGCGAGAATCCTGCTTCGCGCCTGGTAGAGATGGGAACTGCAGGACTGCAGCACGTAGGCGTTGCCGAGCCCCATCGCCATTCTGCCGAGCTGTGCCGCGGTTGCGACGGGTCCCAGGTGCGCGCGCAGCGCCGGCTCTTCGAGCACGTCGCTGATCTGCACCACGACCTTGATCGGCATTTCGGAAGCGAGGATCTCCATCAGGCCGGCATTCTCCGGATTGTGCAGGCTCTCCGATCCGATGGAGACGAGGTAATCGGGAAACAGGTTCAGGTCCCTGGCACCCACCGAGCTTTCATCGAAATCCGCAAAGAACGGATCGTGGGTCGCCTCCACGTAGCGTCCCTCGATCTCGAGCTCGGCAATGACCATCGCCTTCACGAGCTCAATGATCTTCGGCAGGCGGTCATGAAACGCCGCCAGCGCGTCACGGCAATTCGCGAACACGCAGGACTCGAGGTCGTCCGGCCCGGCGGCGTCCGCCTGCGTGCCGGACTGGCGCGCGACCAGTACGGAAAGCGCCTGCTGGACGCGCTGGCGGCGGCTGTCCGGAAGCGGATCCTTGCCCGAAACTTGCGCCAGCGTGCCCGACATGGCGTGGAAGTCGAATGCGTCTTCCATGCCCGTGCCGACGGAAGCCTGCAGCCGGGCCGCGCTCGTGCCCGCCCTCGAACGGATGAAATCGGCCTGCAGGATATCCGACAGCCTGAAGACGAGCCGCTTCAGTTCCAGGGCGCGACGTTCGGACTTGCGCTGCTGCAGGGCCTTCCAGGCAAAAGTGACGAGACGCGAAGGCAGTCCATGAGTGCAATCGACGACTTCTCCGTCGACCGAAAGCGCAGCGCGCGCACGGCTGAGGGTCTCGGCAAACGCTGCGTCATCCGCTGCCCCGATCCGCTTCGCGGCCAGGTCCCACAGCTGCGACAGCGGGCCGGTCCCGCCATTCGCAGCCAGCGTCCGCAATTCACGCTCGAGGCGCAGCAGGTGCCGGCGAGTCGCCTCGCCCTCGATGCCGCGCGGGGCAATGGTTTGCAGGATCTCGTTGACCATGACCGAGAGGGATTGAATGCAGGTTTCGTCGGCGCGACCCGCAACCAGGACCAGCGGGAAATCGTAGCGCAACTGCGCCAGATCCCCGAAGCGGGCAAGCAGTCCCGGCCGCAGCTGCATCGCGTCCGCAGCCTGCAGGCCGGCGCCCATCCGCTTCCCGGTCAGGTGGAAGGCAACATGCGCCTGAAGTTCAGGGCCCATGACCTGGTCAGCCCGCCTGTTCCTGCGGCCAGATCGTGAACTTGTCGAACTCGGCCTCGAGTCCGCGCTGGATGAGTTCGGGCGTGCGCAGCGGTTCGATCGCGTGCAGCTCTTCGTAGCACGGCACGGCAGGATTCTGGTACAGGATGCCGACCGGAATCGGGTCACCGGCCGAAGCGATCTCGCGCGCCCGGTCGATGTCCATGGGGTCGTGCTCCCGCTGGTTCTTGTAGACCCTGCCTAGCGATGCGCTCACTTTCAGCCCTTTCTCATGAGTCAGCAGCAGCGTCCGGTTCGGGTCGTGCAGCCAGGGGTCCAGCAGTTCCGGCAGGAATTCGGGACAACGCTGGATGATCCGCACGAAGGAGCAGCCCTTGTGGTGGAAAGCCCTTGAGAGGATTTCGTAGATCAACTCAGGGATCCAGTCCACGGCCTGCGCGACGAATGACGCGTTCTGGATGCCGAGCGTCACGGTCAGCGGGTTCAGCGGCTCGAGAAAGGCGCCGCGCGGCGTGGTCTTGCTGCGCAGGCCCCTGGGCGATGTGGGAGAGACCTGCATCTTGGTGAGGCCGTAGATCTGGTTGTCGTGCAGCATCACGGTCAGATTCATGTTGTAACGGATTGCGTGCACCCAGTGGGCCGCACCGATGCTGCAGCAGTCCCCGTCGCCGGTCGTCACGAAGACGTTCAGGTCCGGACGCGTGAGCCGGATGCCTTCCGCAACCGGCAGCGCCCGGCCGTGAATGCCATGGAAGCCGTAGGTCTTCATGTAATGCGGAAGGCGGCTCGAGCAACCGATGCCGGAGACGAACACGGTTTTTTCGGGGCGAAGTTCCTCGTCGCGGCACAGGCGCTGGACCGCGGTAAGGATGGCGTTGTCGCCGCAACCGGAGCACCAGCGCGGAATGCTTCCCTGGTAGCTCTCGAGGTCGTGCTCCTCGTGGTACATCCGCATCAGGCATTCGTGGGCTTGGGTGCTCATGGTGACTGTCTTCCTTGCGCCAGCTTGTTCGAGAGCACCCGGTAGACCGCATCGGGCTTGAGAGGCTGGCCGCGCACCTCGCTCCAGCAGTCGACGTCGGCGAGATAGCGCGCGCGCAGCATCATTGCGAGCGCCGAGAAACGCCGGTTGCTCTCGTCGATCAGCTCATCCTCCGGCTTGTCGCACCAGTTCGTCTCGATCGTCATCGCCTGCTTGAAGCGTTTCAGGATCTCCTTGATCCCGCCCGGCATGGGCTGGATGAAACGCAGGTGAAGCGAGGAAACCTGGCGGCCTTCGGCGCGCAGGCGCAGGACCGCTTCTTCGATCGCGCCCTGGGTGCTGCCCCAGGCGATCACCAGCAGCTCGCCATTTTCGCCGCCGATGAGCGGCGGGGTTTTGAGCGTTTTCTGCAGCGCCGCGAGCTTCAGGCTTCTGTGCCGCAGGCCCTCTTCGTTGCTCTCCGGATCATAGGCGACGCGGCTCTGGCGATCGTGTGCGAGCCCGGTCAACGTGTGCATGCCATTGGGTTGCCCCGGCACGAAGCGGCGCGCGATCCCGGTCAGCGGGTCCCAGTCGTAAGGTTTCGCGCCTTCCGGCACCGGATCCTGGTTCACCGGGGGCGCGAGCCAGGCTTCATTGAACTTCGGCCGCGGGAACGGCTGTTGCGAGGTTGCGAGATTGGCATCCGAGAGCACGACCACGACCATGTTGAAAGTCTCGGCGATCTTTCGCGCGGTGATGATCGAATAGAAGCAGTCTTCGATGCTGCTCGGGGCCATCACGACCTTGGGCGCGTCACCGTGGCTGCCGAAGCAAGCCGCCAGCAGGTCGCCCTGCTCCGCCTTGGTCGGCTGGCCGGTGCTCGGCCCCCCGCGCTGCACGTTGACCACGACCAGCGGGATCTCGCACATGACGGCCAGCCCGATGGCTTCCTGTTTCAGGGAATAGCCCGGGCCGGAGGTGATGGTGACCGCGCATTTCCCGGCATAGGAAGCGCCGATGGCGAAGGCACACGCGGCGATCTCGTCTTCCGCCTGGTGCACGATGCCGCCCACATTCTCGAACACCTCGCTCAGGTAATGCGACGCCGAGGTCGCCGGCGTAATGGGATACATCGCGCACACGTCCATGCCCGATGCCATGATTCCGAGGGCGAGCGCGGTATTGCCATTCACCACGATCTGCGCTTGATGCGCGCGGACCGCGGGGATGCGGTACTTGAAATCAAGATGGGACTCCGCCCATTGGTGGCCGGCTTCGAGCAGCGCCACGTTGTCCTTGATGACCTTTTCCTGCTTCTTGCCGAAGGTAAAAGCCACCTGGTCACGGGCGAGCTGCAGATCCAGGCTGTAGAGGTTGCAGAGCATGCCGAGCACGAACATGTTCTTGCCGCGGCGCGGATCGGAGACGAGCCGCTTGCACTCGTGCTCCATCGGGATCTCCCGCACGTCATAGCCATCCCTGACCAGCCGCTGGTGGGTCTCGCGGTAGGCCGCAGCGATGCTTGCATCGGGGTGGTCGCGCCACATGTTTTCGAGCAGGATGACGCAGCCAGGTTTCAGTTCCCGCTCGCGCACGCGCCCGAGCAGCACCTGCTCGTTGAAGGCGACCACCAGGTGCGCTTCGTTCCCGCCGTTGGTGACACGACTGCTGCCGATGCGGATCCGGTTGCCGCTCGCGCCGGCGATGCTGCGCGCGGGAGGCTGGATCTCGGCGGGTATGATCTCGACGGTCCAGATCCCGTTGCCCATACGCGCGGCAATCGCACCGAATGATTGACCGCAACGCTGCGCGCCTTCTCCCGAATCGCTGACGATCTCGATGACGTGCTCGGAGAGCGTGATCGCCTGTTTCGCGCTGCGGGTGGTCCCCGTCGCAACGGCTGGCCCGATTTCAGCCAAGGTAAACGCGCACAAAGTTTTTCTCCGCGGTGCCGATGCCAAAGATCGTTGCTTCTCTGCCCACAGGTTCCGGCAGGTAGACCGTGTCCGTATCCCGGATTCCGAGCCACGCTTTCATGCCGCGCGCGGCCTTGCGTCCGGCGCCCATCGCCTCGATCACGGTGGCGGCGCCGGTCACGATGTCGCCGCCGGCGAAGACACCGGCCATCGACGTGGCAAGGTTTTCGTCCACTTCGATGTAGCCGCGGGGGCTCAACTTCAACTTCGATGTCTGGCCGATGATCGGGTTCGCATGCGTGCCGATGGCGATCACCACCGTGTCGGCCTCGAATTCGAATTCGCTCCCCGCGACCGGCACTGGCCCGCGCCGTCCTGATTCGTCGGGCTCCCCGAGCTCCATGCGAATGCAGCGCATCCCGCGCACGTTGCCTTCGACGTCGCCCAGAATCTCGATCGGGTTGGTGAGCCAGTGGAATTCGATGCCCTCCTCCTCCGCGTGGTGCACCTCTTCGACTCGCGCCGGGCTTTCGGCTTTGGTCCTGCGATAGATGCAATAGACCTTCTCGGAGCCGAGCCGCTTGCAGACGCGCATCGCGTCCATCGCCGTGTTGCCGGAGCCGATCACCGCCACGCGCCGCCCAAGGGGCAGCGGCGTGTCATGGCTCGAATCGCGGGCGCGCATCATGTTGCAGCGGGTCAGCAGCTCGTTCGCCGACAGCACATTGTTCAGCGAATCGCCCGGGATGCCCATGAATTTGGGGTAGCCGGCTCCGGTGCCGACGAAGACGGCATCGAACCCCATCTCGCCGATCATCTGCTCGATCGTGAACAGCCGCCCGACCAGCGTATTGCACTCGAATCGGACCCCAAGCTTCCTCAGGTTGTCGATTTCGGCATCGATCACCTCGTTGGGCAGCCGGAAATCGGGAATGCCGTAGCGCAGCACCCCGCCGGGCACGTGAAAGGCTTCGAACACCGTGACCTCGCAGCCGGCCTTGGCCATATCGGCGGCGCACGCCATCCCGGCCGGGCCCGAACCGATGATCCCGGCCCGGTAGCGGTTCGGCTCGATGTACGGGATGTTGGTCCAGCGCTCCTCGATCGCCATGTCGCCGACGAAGCGCTCGAGCCGGCCGATCGCGACCGGCTCCAGGTTTTCGCCGACGGGGCAAGGACCTTCGCATTGCGTTTCCTGCGGGCAGACGCGACCGCAGACGGAGGCGAGCAGGTTAGCGTCGGTGATGACATCGTAGGCGCCCCGGAAGTCCTTCTCGCCAATCTTGCGGATGAAGCCGGGGATGTCGATGCCGACCGGGCAACCTTCGACGCATTTTGGGTCCGGGCAAAACAGGCAGCGCTCGGATTCACGCAGGGCATCTTCGATGCTGAAGACACAGGTTACTTCGGCGAAATTCTTCGCGCGCTCAGTGGGATCCTGCTCACGCGGGCGTGTCCGTTCCTGCGGTATCGTCCGGATCGTCCGTTTCTTCGCCATCCTAGCCGCCCCCCGCTTCTTCGAGTGGGGTCGTCATCCGGCAGCCTTCTGACCAGCGGTCGAGAGCCGATTTTTCCTCGCTCGCGAATCGCCTGAGCCTTGTCGTCAGATCTTCGAAATCGACTTGATGGCCGTCGAAATCGGGGCCGTCGACGCACGCGAACTTGATCTGTCCGCCGACCCGCACCCGGCAGCCGCCGCACATTCCCGTGCCATCCACCATCACCGGATTGAGGCTGACCATGGTGTTGATCTTGTGAGGACGCGTGGCCTCGGCGCAGGCCTTCATCATCAAGGGCGGGCCGATGGCGACGACCTCGCCGATGTCCGGATGTGCGGCGATCGCGCGCTTGATGCCTTCAGTCACCGGTCCCTTCACGCCCGCCGACCCGTCGTCGGTGCACATGATCAGTTCGTCGCAGCAGCTTCGGAACTTGTCCTCCCAGAAGACCAGTTCCCGTGTTCGAAAGCCGATGATGCCGATCACGTACGCGCCGGCCTCCTTGTAGCCGCGTGCCTGGGGAAACACCGGCGCGACCCCGAGCCCACCGCCCACGCAGGCCACTTTCTTCGCTCCGCCAATGTGGCTCGGGACACCCATCGGACCGACCAGCGCGAAGAGCGAGGTGCCAACCCGGCAGTTCTGCTGCATTTCGCGCGTCGTCTTGCCGACCGCCTGGATCACGAGCGTGATCGTGCCCTTGCCACGGTCGAAATCGGCGATGGTGAGCGGGATGCGCTCGCCCTCCGCGTGGGACATGACGATGACGAACTGGCCCGGCTGTGCAGCCTGCGCCATCAGCGGATGGCGGATTTCCAACAGGAAAGTGACGTCCGAGAAGTCCTCCCGGGCCACAATCCCATAGCTTGAGTCTTTGCTTGTACCGAGCATCGTTGATGCCCGCGTGCCGGGTGCTTCCAGCGATCCATTCCGGCCCACGGAAACCCTTTCCACAATCTACCGGCTTTGGGGCGACTCCGATTTGATCTAACTCAAGAGGATGGCAATATCCCTGCCGGCAAGCTCATGAAGTTGCGTGGAATCCCATGATTCAGGGGTTTCCCGGGCTGGAAGCGGCCAAATGCCCGGGCAAACGGAGTCCGGCGGCGCGGCCGCCGGCCAATCGAGGCGCTTTACGCCTCCTGCCCTGGATTGCTCGAGCTGGGCCACATCGTTCCCGCGGCGCGAGTTCCCGCCCCCGGCTCACCTGCTGTGCACGCGTCCGCGCGTCTACTCCGCAGCCAAAAGGCCGTTTGAAATTCCTGTCCGTTGTCCGTTGAATACGAGGGTTAGGCTGAATCTGTGACCAATCCTGCCTCGCCGAGCCTGGCTTTGAGCGGTGCCAGCTGACGTTCGTAGTGCCGCCACTTTTCGATCGAACTTGAGTAGATTGGCTGACGAATCTGCACCGCGCTGGCAGTGGTGGAGGCAGACCGTGATTTATGGAATTCCAGGCAGCCGGGCTCCCACTGCAAGCCACAATGAGCGATCAGTCGCCTGGCCTGCTTTTCGGCATTCGTGACCATGTCTTCGTAGGCCACCTCGAGAATCAGACCAGGCATCACTTTCTGCCAGTGGTCCATCAGTTTGCGGTAGGCGATGTAGTAGGTTGCCAGTTCGCCAAGGTCGTAGGAAAAAGGATAAGCCTGCCCGAACAATGTCTTGTATATCGCGTAGCAGGTATCCATCGGGTTGCGAACCATGTGGATGATCCGGGCCTCAGGCAGTGCGCGATGAATCAGACCGCAGTACAGGAAGTTGAACGGCAGCTTGTCAATAAAGAAAGGCGTATTCCTGGCCAGGGCTTGCCGTGCAGCGGTCACGTAGTTGCGGCCCAACTGTGCAAAATCCACGTTCAATGAAGCTGCAACGATGTCTTCTTTGGCAACCGGCCTGCCTCCGGAAACCCGGCTGATCTCCTTCACCAGTTCACTGGAAAAGTCGTGAAGTTCGCCCGCTGGGCTGACGCACGAGTGGCCGGCCAGTATTCGCTCAACCAGGGTCGTGCCCGTGCGCGGCATGCCAACCAGAAAAATGGGTTCACTGCTGAGATATCCATTGCCCGCGCTGCAGGATGCTTCATCGTAGTGGTTGCGGATATCGTCCAGGACAGCCACATCTCGCGCGATGTCATATTCGAGGTGACGGCGCCGCACCGCCGAACCATGAGTCAAGGCACGGAAGGACTTGTCGTACTCGCCGATATCTTCGGCCTCCTTGGCCAGCGCGTAGTAAAGGTTCATTTCCCCTTTCCAGCCGTTGGTGCCCCTGGCGATACGCTGTTCCAGGTCAACGACATGATTGTTGTCCGGGGTCTGGCTTCTCAGGTCTGCACGGAACAGCACGGCCTGCTGATTTTCAGGACAATCTTTGATTACCCGGTTGATGATTTCCTCGGCTTCATCCAGTTCGCCCAGGAAACGCAGGCTGGTGGCCAGGTTGAACAGGACGCTCGCATTGCCAGGTTCCAGTTGTTGCGCCTGGCGGAAGATCTCCAGCGCACCAGGAACATCTTCACATTTGTTCAGGATGGATCCGGCCACAACCAGGATGGCCGCATCTTTCGGTGCGCGAGCCACGGATTCCTGCACTGCCGCTCGCGTCGCCTTTCGCTCCCCGAGCACGAGGAGACATTGGGCCCGCTGGAGATGCAACGCCGCCTTGTCCGAAAGTGTCAGGGACTCGTCAGCATGTGTGAGAGCAAGCCTGGCATTGCCTGCCTGCAATGCGGTCTTGCTCACCAGGTACTGAGTTGCCTCCCTGTCGGGAGCCAGCTGCAAAAGTTTTTCACACGCCTTCCAGGCTTCCGAGACGCGCCCCTCCTTTAAATACTGCCATCCCTGCCTGGCCAGTTCATCAGGGTCATTCGACAAACCTGCAGCCTGCCTTAACTCTGCCGCATGTGCGTTGACCGGCCTATTGGAATTTGTAGCGCAACTGGGCACCGAAGGTCCGCGGGCGCTGGACAAAATGGTAGGCGTAAGTGAGATATGAATCTTCCAACTCACCGCCTGTTATGCCGAGTTCGTCGAACGCATTATCGAGAAACACCCGTGCGCCCCATTTTTTCTTTTCCAGTCCGACGGAGAAGTTCCAGATGGAAAAACCACCCAACTCTTCAAAACCGCCCCAAGAAATAAGGTCGGTGTCAGGCGGGGTTCCGACTTCAACTTCGACATTGTTGGGCGCTGTCCTGGCGCTGCTTCGATAGAAAGCGTCGACATGAAAGTAAAAATCCCCCATGTCGACAGGCCAGTGGTAATCGGAGGATAGGCTCGCCATCTGCTTGGGCACACCCGGCAGCTGGTCGCCTTTAATCAGGGGGAGGTGGCCGACAAATCCGTCCGCGTCCCATTCCGACTCGGTGTAGTTGTAACCGAGCGTGTAGGTCCAGTTGTCGGTCAACAGGCCAGCCAGTTCCAGTTCAATACCATTGGCGACAGCATCGGTGCCGTTGACAATGGCGGAAAAAGAGGCCTTCTCGGTGAAGGTGTCGAACTGCGTCTTGTTCCAGTCGATATGAAAAGCGGCCAGGGTGTAGGAGATCTTGCCCCCGGAAGCCGATCCTTTGAGGCCAATCTCCCAGTTGGTCGCTTTATCCGGGTCGTAACCCTCGTAGATACCCGGATCTTCCGGATAGGGACCCTGTGTTGGCACGGCGTTAGCACCGCCGTGACGGAATCCTTCCGACCAGGTGAAGTAGACCTTGTTGTGATCGGAAATGTCGTAAGACGTGTTGAACTTGAAAATCTGGTCCGAAATGCTTTCTGCCAGCTGCGTTGTCGTGGTGACGCCATCGCCGCCGGGATCGCCGCAGGTCGCTGGGGCATAGTAAAGCGATGGGCAGAATGGCGCATGGAAGACGAACAACTGGTCGAATTTCTGTTTGAAAATGCGCGCCCCACCGGTGACCTGCCAGCGTTCATTGATGTTGTAGGTCAGTTCACCGAAAACGGCCTTGTCTGTGAACGTCCAGTTCCTCTCTGCCGGATACACGACGTCGGTGGTCGGCGGCACGACAGCGAAAGTAAACGGGTCATTGACGATGTAGTTGGTCAGGCCGGGGATGGTCTGCACTTCGTTGACAAAAAAGTCCTGGTCCATGTAGTAGAGGCCGACCACCCAGTCCCATTTCGAGTCGGTGCTGTCGGAAACCAATCTGAATTCCTGGGCGATGATGTCCTGGCCCGAGTCCCCCACGCTGATGACTGTGGTGTAGGGGTAGTAGTAGTTGGTGTACCAGTAAAATATATTCTGGTAGAGACCGGTGGCGTCACGCGCCCATTTGGCCTCCGAAGTTGTGTACGAGGTGGATGAAGACAGCGTTGCAAAACCCAGGTTGACCTCGATATCCATGCCGAACAGATCCATGTCGGATTGCATCGGCTCCTCGTATGGAATCGACTGCACGTACTTCTCGTTGATGCCGGCGCTGTCGAATTCGAAGCTGTGAGACTGGCGGTTATCGACATCCAGTTCCTGATGCTGCCAGGTCAGCAGGATGTTGGCATTTTCCGTCACGTCAAATGAGCCCATGGCGCGGAAATACCAGTCGGTACTGTCGTTGGCATCTTTCTGGCGCGGCTTGGTTTCCCAGGTAGAACCATCTGCGGTGGGAATCGGGAAGCCGTTCGCGTCGGGCTGCACCTGGTCAACGTAGTCGATGAATCCGCCCAGATCACGCCTGCCCGCCGCAAAACGCAGCGCTGAAGTTTCACTGAGCGGCTGGTTCCAGACGGCGCTGAGGTCGTAACTCAGATCGCTGCTGTGACTGGTCGATGACATTTCCGCCCACGTTTCAAAGGTCGTTTCAGTGACGTCGGGCGTGTTCGGCATGAATCGCAGCGTGCCGCCCAGCGAACCCGAGCCATACAATGTGCCCTGCGGGCCCCGCAGGACCTCGACCCGATTCAGGTCGGCGGTCTGGAAATTGGCAAATATCGGAATGCTGCCGAAATAGGTCGATACAGCCGGTTGGGCCAGGAAGGGCGTATCTCCTGCCCCAGACTGGCTGGTCGCATTCAAGCCGCGAAGAATGATGTAGTTGTTGTTATTGGCGACGCGCGGTCCCTGTTCCAGGTAGGCGATGCCGGGTACTACCCGCACCAGGTCCGAAAGATCCTGCACGCCTTGACGCTCGATATCCTTGCCGGAAATTGCCGAGATGGCGTAAGGCACGTCGAGAATGCTGGATTCCCTGCGTGTTGCAGTAACGATCACCGCCTCAATTTCTGATCCCCGACTTGCCTCGTCGACCCGACTGCCTTCCTGAGCGGGGGTCTGGGCCAAAGCCGGAGTCGCTGCCAGAGTCGATGACACTGCCAGCACCGATCCGCAAGCCAAGCCTCTGCGGACGGCTTTAGTCAGCGGGGAGAGTTGCGGCAGGGAGATATCCGGGCTATCAATTCGCTCGCGTTTCATGCTCGTCCCCTTTGCTCGCGCTATGCGCTTATGCTGTCACCGGACAGAGGATCAGTGGCGCGAATGCGCTTTATTATTGTCTGTATTCGACGAGAATGAAAGTTTGTCGGTCCTGTAGGCGTGCAAACCCATTGCATTGGCAGGAGGATCGGGATTGGAGACCAATAAGTTCGGCATTTTCGGCCTGGCCATGCTGGTGCTTGGCGGCTGCTCCCAAGTCGCGGATGTTTCGCATCCTGCACAGGTGCGGCAGAAACTCGTCTACGACGAGATGATGTCCGGGGACACGGCGGACACTGCGCCGATTCCGAACAGGTATTTCATGCCCGCTGAAGATTCAGCCGACGCGCTGCATGCGTTCTCAGGGAGCATGACAATTCCTGAATTGGCCATGCAGACCGTGCCCGCTGAAATTGAACCCAAGACTATCCATGGCAAGACCACGCAGTTATTTCCCGGCGTGACCCTGGAGTTCTTTTCCGATGGTGCCCACCTGGTGCCAGTTGTGCGCGATCTCATCCAACCAAAGAACAGCAGGAGCTTCTGGCAGATTCAAGTGGAGCCTGGAAAGGTGTGGTCCGAACCGGGCGACAAGGGCATGTCCCGTGCATCGTTTCCATTCATGCTGACGGGTGACGTTGAAGGCGACGCCTATAACGGAATTGCGACATTTCTGTACGATGACAGGAAAGTCTCGCAGTTGCGCTACCAGGTGGTGCAACAATCAACGCCTTACTTCATCCAGACCTGGTTTGTGGCGTGGGGCCATGTTCAGGTCCAGTACCAACGGGCTGAGGTGCATCAGCATGATGAACTTGCCAGCGAGTTCAGGCAGGAGATGACCGACCGGGTCGCCACGCGTGACTGGTCCGAACTGCAAGCAGCGTATGACCCTGCCTGGCTGGCCGATTTTGACTCGTCGATCGATCCCGCACGGGTGACCACCAGTGGCTTGATCATCGACGGAACTGTCTACGTAAAGCCAAGCCGGACGCCCTACGGCGACTATCCCTATCCTGACGAGATGAGGCATGGCGTCTGGTCGGTCACCAAGTCAATGCTGGCAATGGTTGCCATGTTGCGCATGGCGCAAAAGTACGGTGACGAGATATTCGAACTGAAGATCAAGGACTACCTTGATGTGACCGCTGATCACGATGGCTGGGATCGTGTGACCTTCGGTGACGCCTTGAATATGGCAACGGGAATTGGTGCGGGCAGCAAGAATGTCGATCCCAACAATATCGATGATGGCTACATCACGGGAGATGAGGAATCCTATAACGCCTGGTACCTGGCGCCGGGTCTGAAGAACATGCTGGCCGAGGTGTTCAAAAGGCCCAGGTATCCCTGGGGGCCGGGCGTCAACGCGAGGTACGATGACCGCGACACATTTACGCTATCCGCGGCATTGGACAGCCTGTTGAAAAGCAGGGAGGGCAGGAATGCCGATCTGTGGCAGATGATGACCGAGGAAGTGTACAAGCCGATCGGCATTCATCACATGTCTTCGAAGTTCACGACCGAGCCAGATGGCTCGCAGGGCGTTCCATTCCTCGGTTGGGGCTTGTTCGCGACGGTTGACGATATCGCCAAGGTTTCAATGCTGCTTCAAAATGGCGGACGGCACGAAGGCAGGCAGATCCTCAGCCCGACCAAACTTGCAGAGGCCCTGTACCAGACCGACAAACGTGGTCTGCCCACCGGGGAATCAAACGAGTTTGGCAAGAATTCATATCACATGGCGCTGTGGCACACACCTTTTAGGACGGAATCCGGATTTTCCACTTCCACAGCCGAGATGCACGGATGGGGCGGGATGCTGGTTTGTCTCATGCCTAACCGCATGACCGGCTTTCGCATCGGCAATGGGGGCACACGGTCCCTGGAGATGATAAAAGCCGCCGATCGGATCCGGCCCTTCGCGCCGGGAGAATGATTGCGAAAGGCGTTCCGTCGAGTTCGGAGGAGATCCGGCGCGCCGAGAGGAACAGGAAATTCAAAGGGCCTTTTCCGTTGCAGAGCAGGCGCGAGCCCGCGTGCTCTGAGCGCGTGCTAGCGGCGGCCGGGAGCCTGTGTGCGGTGATGCGGGTGACGCGAATGCTCGTAGCAGGCGCGTGAGATGGCTGCGCGGGCCGTAGCGAGGGCGTGCTGAAGTAGCCTCACCAATCATCGATTTGCCTGAAAGGCTTCCAGGTGCGCAGGTCACAGCGGATCCAGCCATTTCGATCACTGAAAACGAACCCCAGGACCAGCAGGAGGCCAGAGCGAGAAAGCCAGGGATGCTCTCCAGGTCGTTCAGGTTGATGCGTCGCGAGCGATCCACATACTCATTGACCTGAAGTTGCGCAGGTTCCGGTTTGGGGTTGAGCGGGCTCTTCCTGGCGGCCAATAGAAAGGTGTGGAACACGGGATTCTCGAGACTCAACATTGCGGTATCGACAGACATGGCGCCTTGCTCCCTACTTTAGGTATTCCCAGTTATGAGTTGGATTCTTGAACACACTGGAATTGCGCACAACAGACACGCCCTGATGCGGGCGACGCGGCGTGAGGCCGTGGTTCTCTAAAGTGGTAGCGGGGGCATGCGTCGTAGCCACCCACTGCAGCGCACGCGGGTTCGCGCCCTCCCCTTGACAGAAATGGCCGTCTGAATTTCCTGTCCCTTGTCCAGGCACCGCCCGAAGGCCTGGCCTGAGGGATACACTGCGACCCCTTGCAGACTCGCCGGGAAGCTGAAGAATGTCAGTTCTACGTGTAATCCTCTTCGCCACCGCTTGCGGCCTCGCGTTGTCGAGCGGCATAGCCCGCAGCGCACCGGAAGACATCGCAAGCGCGCTGCGATGGCGCCTGATCGGTCCGTTTCGTGCGGGCTGGGGCACCGCGGTCGCCGGCATTCCCGATCAGCCCGACGTCTATTATTTCGGCGCCGCGGGTGGCGGCGTGTGGAAGACGACCGACGCGGGTCACACCTGGTCGTCGATTTTCGACCGCGGGCCTCCTGCCATCGGCGCCATCGCCATCGCGCCCTCCGACCCGCGCACGATCTACGTCGGCACCGGACAAATCACGACGCGTTACGACGTGGCTGCCGGCGCGGGCATGTACCGCTCCAGCGACGGCGGCGCATCGTGGCATTCGATCGGGCTCGAGGACACGCGCCACATCGCCGCGATCCTCGTCGATCCGCGCGACGCGCGCACGCTGCTCGTCGCGGCCCTCGGTCACGTCTTCGGGCCGAATGCAGAGCGCGGCGTTTTTCGCAGCGACGACGGTGGTGCGACCTGGCAGCGCACCTTGTTCGTGAGCGAGCACACGGGCGCCGTGGATCTCGCCGTCGATCCGCGGGATCCCGAGATTGTATTCGCCGCGCTCTGGCAGGTGCGCTACCGCCCATGGCTGAACTACTTCACGCCGGACATCGGCCCCGAGAGCGGCATCTACAAGTCCGCTGACGGCGGCCGTCACTGGACCCATCTCGCGGGCAGTGGCTGGCCGGACGGCCCGCTCGGGCGCATCGGGCTCGCCGCGACACGTACCGCGGAGGGCACGCGCGTCTACGCCGTCGTCGACGCGGAAAAGAACGGCGGCCTTTATCGATCTGACGATGCCGGCGCGAACTGGCAGCGCGTCAACGACGACAGCGAGCTGATCGACGGCTATTTCGCGCGGCTGACCCTGATGCCGGGCGATCCGGACACGGTCTATGTAATGGGCCGGTCCATTCACCGCTGCACGGCGGGCGGCGCCCGGTGCGAGATCGTCAAGGGCTCCCCGGGTGGCGACGACTATCACGATCTGTGGATCAACCCGCAGCATCCCGACCACATGATCACGGGCGCCGATCAGGGGACCGTCGTCACTGTCGACGGCGGCGCGCACTGGAGCAGCTGGTACAACCAGCCGACCGGACAGACCTACCACCTCGCCGCGGACGACCGTTTCCCTTACTGGATCTACGCCGGCCAGCAGGACAACGGCACGCTGCGCGCCGCGAGTCGCAGCGACTACGGCTCGCTTACCTTCCGCGACTGGTCGCCGGTCGGCGCCGACGAGCGCGACTACGACATCCCCGATCCGGTCGATCCGGACATCGTCTATGGATCTGGCCTCGGCGGGCGGCTCTCGCGCTGGGACGCTCGTAACGGCGAAGTGCAGAACATCTCGCCCTGGCCTGTGACGGCCTACGGCGTGCGTCCGACGACGGTGAAGTATCACTACACCTGGATCACGCCGATTGCCGTGTCGAGCGTGGCCCCGTATCCCTTGTATCAAGGCGCGCAGGTGTTGTTCCGTTCGCCGGATCGCGGCGCGCACTGGCAGACGATCAGCCCTGATTTGTCGGCGCGCAGGCCCGCGGCGAAGGCGTGCGCTGGCGATCTCGATGCAGAGCGCGCGCGCGACTGCGGCTACGGCGTCATCTTCAGCATCGCGCTCTCGCCGCGCGACAACGACGAGATCTGGGTCGGCACCGACGACGGCCTCGTGCAGCTGACCCGCGACGCCGGCGCGAGCTGGCGCGCCGTAACGCCCAAGGCGGTGCCGGCGTGGGCCAAGGTGGCGACGGTCGATCTCGGGCCGACGCCCGGCAGCGCGTACCTCGCAGTGGACAACCATCGCCAGGACGACTTCACGCCACGCGCATTCCGCACGCGCGACTACGGCGCGACGTGGACGGCAATCACGGACGGCCTGCCCGCGGGACAATTCGTCACCGTGCTGCGCGCCGATCCGGCGCGCGACGGCTTGCTCTACGCCGGCACCGAGCGCGGCGTTTTCGTGTCCTTCGACGATGGCGCACACTGGACTCCGCTACAGCGCGATCTGCCAAACGCGATCGTGACCGACCTGCTCGTACACGATCGCGATCTGATCGTCGCCACGATGGGACGCGCGATCTGGGTGCTCGACGACCTGACGCCGCTGCGTCAGGCGAACGCCATCGCACCGCAGGGACAGGCCTTCCTGTTCGCGCCGGCGCCCGCAATCCGCGTGCGCGCGAATCAGAACAAGGACACGCCGCTGCCGCCCGAGGAACCGGCGGGCGAGAACCCGCCGGCCGGCGCGATGATCGACTATTGGCTGGCGCACGATGCGCGGGGACCACTCCAGATCGAGATCCGCGACGAGCGCGGCACGATCGTGCGCAGCTTCGCTTCCGACGAGTCGCGGCAGGATCCGGGTGCGGATCGTTACTTCGCCGCGACGTGGCTCCACCCGCAGGACGCGCCGTCACCGCGCGCGGGCGCGCATCGCTTCGTCTGGGATCTGCGCTACCCGCGTCCGCAGGCGCCGGGCTATGAATACAGCATCAGCACTGCGTGGGGGGCGGACACGCCCATCGTGCCGCAGGGCGCGCTTGTGCCGCCGGGGCAGTATCGCGTGCTGATGCGCGTGGACGGACGCGACTACGAAGCGGCGTTATCCGTGCGGGCCGATCCGCGCGTGAGCTTCGATGCGGCCGGCGCCGACGCCGCGCTCGAGCTGATGCGCGCGACCCAGCGCGCGCTCGCGCGCCTAACGGATGCGACGCTCGAAGTCGGCTATCTCACCGCGCAGCTCGAGGCGACGGAGAAGTCGGTTTCGGCCGGCGGCGCGCGCGCCGCCATCGCATCGCTGCGTAAGCAGCTCGAACCGCTCACGAGCGGCGAAGAAGATACCAACACGAGATTGGCCGGGATCGCCGAAGGGTTGACCGCGCTGGAGAACGATCTCGAAGGCACCGACGCCGCGCCTACGGAGCCGCAGCGGCAACTACTGGCAGCGTGCGACGAGCGCCTCGAGCGCGCGCTCACGCTGTGGCAGCAGATCGAGCGCGAGGGGCTCGCGCGCCTGAACACGGCGCTTGAACGCGACGGACTCGCTCCGATCTCCATCCCGCCGCCGGATCAGATTCCGCGCACGCCAGCGAGCCCGGGCAAGGAACGGCCTTGAAGTTACGGCAGCGCGCGAACACCGGCACGCCCGCGATCCATGGGTGCGCGAAGGCGAGCGCGCAATTGTCGCACTCAACGTCACCTCCCTCCAGGAATAACTGGACGCCACTGCATCACCTGATGATCAGTGAGAACGACGCACGCGCCACAGCGCTCGTCACCGCGGGTGAGAAATCGGTCGTTGAAGCGCCGGACCTTTCGTACGTTTGAGGAGGCTCAGCGCGCCATCCAAATGAATGAGGCACAGATCTGGGCGACCAGGTAGGCGGGAATTCTGGCGCCGGCAATACGAAGACACCTAAGGGCGCGATCAAGGCTTTGGAGGATCTCATCAGACATTGCGAGGAGCGGCTCGAGACGATTTCAGCACAGGTCAGAGAGTCCGGGAGGACAAGATGCAAAGCAAATCACCAATGGTTCTCGCTTCGGCGCTTGTGGTCGGTCTTATGCTCGCTGCCTCCGGCGTTTCTGCAAAGGACAAGCCCGCCACCCTGGCCGACGCGCTCAAGACCATCCAGGGCAAGGAGTTCGTCGACCTCACCCATAGCTTCAGCCCGACGACGCCCGTGTGGAGTGGCTTTGGTCAGGCCACGATGTCGGCGGCTTCCGACCCGAAGACGCATCGTCCCTACACCATCGAGAAGGACGGATTCCGCACAATTTTCTATTCCATGGTCGGCCAGTACGGCACGCATGTCGATCCGCCGGCGCATTTCAGCTCCGACGGCATGACGATGGATCAGATTCCGCTGAAAGACATGATCCTGCCGCTCGTCGTGTTCGACATGACGCCGATGATCGCGACGGACGCGAATCACGCGCTGGGCGTCGATGACATCAAGGCCTGGGAGAAGACGCACGGACAAGTTCCAGCGGGCTCGTTCGCGGCCTTGCGCACCGACATGTACCAGGATTGGGAGAACAACCCGGAACGCTTCAAGCGTTATCCGTTCCCGGCCTGGTCATTGGCGGCCATCAAGTTTCTCTTCGATGAGCGCAAGGTGACGGCGATCGGCCACGAGGCGCTCGACACCGACACCACCGAATCGATGGAATCCGAGACCTGGATCCTCAAGCAGAATCACTTCCAGATCGAGGTGATGGCGAATCTCGACAAGGTGCCCGCGACCGGCGCAGTTATCGTCGTGACGTGGCCGAAAGTCGAGAACGGTTTCGGATTTCCAGCGCGCGCGTTCGCGATACTGCCGTAAGATCGCCGGGCCTTCGCGAGCGGTACGCTGACCGGACCGCGGCCTGATCGCATTCGCGGCCCCGTGTCGATCAGGCCTCGTCGAAGAGGAGATACTCGCGGAACTCGCCGCGCATGCAGTGGTTCGAGCTCGCCGAGGAGCCGTAGCCGCCCACGTTCAGCAAGGCGAGCAGATCGCCCTCGGCCAGCGCCGGCAATTCCACGTCCTCGGCGAGCAAGTCGATCGCCTCGTTGATGTTGCCCGCGATGGTCACGCGCTCGAGCGGAGCCCCCGCGACCCGGCAGAGCGGAGCGACGATAAACGGCGTGTGGTAGTAGGCGGCGAGGTTCTGGATGTTCAGGCCCGCGTCGATCCCGACGAAGCGGGTGCGCGCCTTGTCTTCCACCGTGTTGACGCGCACGAGCAGCACGCCCGCGTCCTTCACGAGATAGTCGCCAGGCTCCACCTGGACGCGCACGCCGCGGCGGGCCACGTGACGCGCGACGATCGCCGCCCAGCGCTCCAGGTCGATGGCGACATCCGCCTCGGCGAGCCGCACGCCAAGGCCGCCGCCGATGTTGAGCGTGCGGATCTCCGGATGGGTGTCGAGCAGCGCGCCGACGCGCTCCAGCACCTGGTCGAGCACGTCGAGCGCGTTTCCGAGATAGCCGCTGCCGAAGTGGAAGTGCAGCACTTCGACGCGCAGTCCCGCCGCGCGTGCCGTGGCGATCGCTTCCTCGAAGCGATCGCGATAGATGCCAAACTTGGTCGCCTTCTCGCCGGCGTAGCGCAGCATCTCGTTGTAGCCCGCGCCCAGCTCGGGGTTGACGCGAATGCCGATGCGCCGTCCGGGACAAAGCTTACCGAGCCGCCGGATCGTGGAGAGCGAGTCGCAGTTGATGTGCACGCCGGGATGGCGT